>JAEEGI010005538.1_pt1 | contig 29064 bp, 17 predicted proteins | sample 8958751 | NCBI WGS metagenome assembly JAEEGI01 (sample SAMN16246545, study PRJNA631951) | gut metagenome | biome: gut microbiome; feature: rumen; material: KS-attached | host: Bos | place: Iran: Karaj | collected 2018-10 | reverse complement strand
CTGACGAAGATGCTTACATCGCGGCGCTCCATCGAGTTGGGCACGCTGTGCAGGAGTATGTTGCGGCTGTCGCCGCGGTCGGTGGCTGCAATGCGCAGCATGTCGCCGTTGCAGGCATTGGTCTTCATGCATTCCCAACGGCCTTGGGTGCCCCAGGTCTTGCCGCCGTCGGAGGAGTGGTTGTAGCCTCGGGCTCCGCTCTGTCGCACGCTGATGAGCACGCGTCCGTCGGTGAGTTCCATGAGTTTGGCTTCGTCGCCGCCGCTGTAGGCGCGGTCGGACACCTGCCAGGTGTGGCCGTTGTCGTCGCTATAGACTACGAAGTTATCCAGCGTGTTGTTGGCTTTGCGGCACATGGCGGCAGCAAACATGATGCGTCCGGCATGCTCTCCGCGAGTAAGGCGCAGGCCGTTGCCTGACCCGAAGAATGAGGCGCGGTAGTTGCGGCAGGCGGCGTTGGTGGCTTGGCTGCCCCAGAGCTGTGCGGTGATGTCCTCGGGAGTGGACCAAGACTGGCCTCCGTCGGTGCTGCGGCATACATAGCTGCGGATGGGGTCGCTCTCGGACGAGGCAAAGAGTCCGTTGCCTCCCACAAAGACGCATACTACGTCGCCGTTGTCGCACACCACGAGGGCGGCATCGCCGAAGCCGTGCTTGCGGCCGGTGCCTTGGGCGATGGTGACGGGCTCGCTCCATGTGCGGCCGTTGTCGGTGCTGCGGCGCGAGACGATGTCGATGTCTTCGGGCAGGTCAGTCTCGTTGTATTTGCGGCGGTCGCAGGTGATGAGGAGCGTGCCGTCGGGCAGGCAGCAGATGGCGGGGATGCGCCAGTTGGTGCTGCCATAGTCGCCGGGACGGAAGAGGCATTGCTCGTAGTACTTGATGGTATCGACCTGCGGCGGGTCAACGGGGTTGTCCGGCTGGGGTTTCTGGCAGCTGCACAGGAAAACAAATGCTAAGAGGGAGAGCAGGATTCTTTTCATAGTGGTTTATGGGTTTAAGAGGGTGTCCTTTTACTTTTGGGACACCCTCTGGGATATTACTATTCCTCTTCGGGGAGGAAGCGGATGACATCGATAAGACGGACACCGTCGAGCCAGACGGCTATGCAGCCCACCACACCGGGGGCATCGTTCCAGTCGTTGATGGGCTGGAGAGTGGTGTCGTTTACTATCTCGAAGTATTCGGGTTCGAAGCGGAGCCCGTTGGGCAGACTGTTCACCTCGTGGAACGTGCTGAGGGTGTCCAGTACCCAGTCGCGGACGCTCTCGACATCCTCGTATTCCGACATCTCGACAGCCTGCACCAGGGTGGCGTAGATGTTAGGGGCGACAGCGCGTGCCTCGGGGCTGAGGCGCATATTGCGGCTGCTGAGCGCCAGCCCGTCGTCGGCGCGGACAATGGGGCAGGGCACCAGCTCGATGGGGTACTTAATTTGCTCCAGCAGGTTGCGGATGATGGCAATCTGCTGAAAGTCTTTCTCGCCGAAGTAGGCGCGTGTGGGCTGCGTCAGGTCGAAGAGACGGCGCACCACAACGGCTACCCCTGAGAAATGGCCGGGACGGCGGGGTCCCTCCATCACCTCTTCGATGGGACCGAAGTGATAGACGGTGGTGACAGGTTCGGGATACATCTCCTCCACCGAGGGCGCGAAGGCGATGTCGGCACCGGCTGAAGCGGCTGCGGCGCAGTCGGCTTCGAGGGTGCGCGGGTATTTGGCAAGGTCCTCCTTGTTGTTGAACTGGATGGGGTTGACGAAGATGCTGACCACTACCAAGTCGTTCTCCTGCCGGGCGCGGCGGATAAGCGAGAGGTGGCCTTCGTGCAGGGCACCCATGGTGGGCACCAGGCCTATGGTGCGGTTGGCTTGCTTGGCTTCGTTGATTGCGGCGGTGAGGGCCGCAGTGGTTGTGAAGGTTTGCATGGTTATAAGGGTTGAATGATAATATTAGTTGTCGTCGTGGATTTCCTCATAGGGGGTGAAACCGTCCTCGTCGGTGTCGGTATGCAGGTCGTGCGAGGGTGTGTCGGAAGGCTGGTACTTGGGGCGGCGAGTGATGCGGTTGGGTATTTCAAGCAGGTAGTTGAAAAGGGTGAGCAGCAGGCTGAAGAGCAGGGCGTCCCAGAAACCGTTGATATGGAAAGAGGAAACAAGCCCGGCGGTGAGCATGATGATGAAGGCATTGATGATAAGCAGGAACAGCCCCATGCTGAAGATGGTGAAGGGGAGGGTGAGGACGATAAGAATGGGTCGGATGAAGTTGTTGAGCAGCGATATGACGGCTGCGGTGAGGATGGCTGCGCCCACGGAGTCGATGCGTACACCCGGCAGCAGATATGCGGCCAGCACGGTGGCAAGAGCCATCACCACCAGCTGGGCAAGGAAGCCAAAGGGACCGGAGTAGAGGTCTTGGTTGTTTCCGATGGTTATTTTCATGGAGTGGAATTCGTTAATTCATTAATGTGTTAATTCGTCAATTGATTTACGCATTCACACGTTCTCACATTCAAGATTAAAAGTTCGCTTTGCTTAAAAGGTTAAAAGTTAATAAGGTTCGCTCACCGTTAAAACATAATCTCACATTCACACGTTAACACATTCTTTTAGTTTTAGTCATTCAGGTTCATAAGCATTGCCTCGCCCGCCTCGGTGCTGCGGCCTCGGCGAACCACTTCGATGTCGCCCCCGGCGCAGTCCACCACCGTTGAGGGCTCGTCCTCGCCTATGCCGCCGTCCACCACCAGATCGACGCGATGGCCGAAAGTCTCGTGGATGAGTTCGGGGTCGGTGAGGTACTCCTTCTCCACAGCCTCATCCACACGGCGCACCGAAGTGCCTATCAGCGGGCAGCCCACGGCCTCTATCACCGCCTGCAGGATGGGGTTGGCCGGTACGCGCACACCGATGGTCTTGTTGGGGTTGAGATAGTTGCGCGGCACATTGTTGTTGGCGTCCATGATGAAGGTGTAGGGGCCGGGCAGACAGCTGCGCAGCAGGGCGTAGGTGTCCTTGTCCATGGGTCGCACATACTCGGAGGCCATGCTCAGCGAGCCGCAGAGCATCGAATACTTGGCTTTCTTCAGCGAAAAGCCTTTTAACTGGGCAATGGTTTCGACGGAGCGCTTAAACTCCATGCTGCACGCAAAGGCATAGAGCGTGTCGGTAGGCAGCACAACAATGCCGCCCTGCTGTAGCAGGTCGGCCACACGCCTGACTTCGCGTGGATTGGGGTTGTCGGTATATATCTTAGTAATCATTTGAATTTGCAAAGATACGAACTTTTTTAGGAATACAAGGCTTTTCGCAATACTAAATGGTTGTTTTTTCCGTTTTAGTATCCCTATGAAGAAGAAAATTGCAATCGTTCTACTGATTTCCACACTGGGTTGCTGCTTTGAATTGCAGGCTCAGAATGTGCGCTTTAAGCAATATTTCACCGATGCCACGCTGAGGATTGACTACCTCCGGGTGGGCAATCGCCAGCACGACACGATAGAGTCGCTTTCGCATGAGAGGTTATCCCTCTGGGCGGGTTCGCTGACGCAACTTTTAGACCCTTTCGACAACGGCGACTACCGAATTGTGGTGAGAGATGCAAAGAGTGGCCGGGAGCTTTACAGCAGGGGCTACAACACGTTGTTCCGTGAATATCGCGACACCCCGCAGGGGGCCGACAGCGTTGCTGCTTTCGAGGAGGTGGTGCGTGTTCCCTGGCCCAAGCGCACGGTGGAGATATGTTTCTACAAACGAGGCGGCGACCAAAGAATGCATTCTCAGTTCAGCTATCGTTTCGACCCCGATTCGGCAATGGTGCAGCTTCGCCGCAAGTCGTCGTTACGCATAGCGACGGAGCCGGAGAGACTCCAGTACAAGGGCAACCCGCACAAAAAGATTGATGTGGTCATAGTGCCTGAAGGCTATGGCCCGGCCGACAGCCTGAAGATGAGGCGCGATTTCCGCTCTTTTTGCGACTACCTGTTGGGGCAGGAGCCTTTCCGCAGCCGCCGGGACGATTTCAATGTTTGGGGAGTGCCCCTTTCGGGACAGGAATCGGGCATCACCGACCCGGGCAAGGGGATTGAGGTGAACAGCCTGGTGGGTGCGTCGTACAACACCTTCGGCGCCGACCGCTACCTGATGACGATGAAGCTTTTCCGGCTGCACGATGCCATAGGCAATACCCCTTGCGACCATATCATCATCATGGCCAACAGCTCCACCTACGGCGGCGGTGCCATTTATAATTTCTATGCCATGAGCTCGCTCAACGAGATGGCCTTTATGGTGCTGCCCCACGAGCTGGGACACTCCATCGGTGGTTTGGCGGACGAATATGTTGACGAGGATTTAAGCTATGGCGACATGCACACAATGGAGCAGGAACCTGTGGAGCCCACTATCACCACACTGGTTGATTTCGGGGCCAAATGGCAGTCGATGCTGCCGGCGGGAACGCCTGTGCCCACGCCTGCCGACGAGACGGTGCCGCGCAACCAGAACGGCCCCCTTGGGGTCTATGAAGGAGCGGGCTATCACGCCAAAGGCATCTACCGCCCGGTGATGCACTGCATGATGCGCGACTATGCCCCGTTCTGTCCCGTCTGCTCCCGCCGCCTCAACGAAGTGTTCGACCTGTATGTCAGGTGAGCCGACGCATGGAGCCGCTATTCATCAAACGGCGATATTTAAAAGTTGCCCTCTGAAAGGGGCGTTCATGATTAACCCAAATCGGTTGTTAGGGTTTTAAGGTTTTAGTGTTTTAGGGATTTAGGGTTATAAGGTTTTAGGGTTTTAGTTTATCAAACACTCAAACCCTTAAACCCTTTAACCCTCAGACCCTTTAACCCTCAAACCTTCTAAAAGAGCATTACCATGAATTCTCATTACCAAGCATTGTTTTATTTGAATAATTTTGGAGGTTGTCAAATGTTAAAATTGACCCACGAGACAGAGCCTTTTTTGGGGTGAAAACGGAGTCGGAGTGCCTTCGCTCTGCCTTCGCTGTGCCTTCGCTCTACCTTCGCTCGCAGAAACGAACGAAAAAGGGGCTCTCGGAAATGTTAAAGGGGGTAACTAATACACTTCACGGTCGCCTTTTTGACCGTCTCAGTGCCACAGTGCTACAGTTGCATTTTTAACTGTAACACTGTAACAGTGTAACACAGTCCGCCACAGATGCCAACCCCTTCAGGGAATTGTCAACGATGTCAGGTGATTGTCAACCTTTTCAGTACAACGAGTGACAACCTCATCAGGAAGTGAGGTCGCGACCGAATGGGAGCAACCCCTATTTTAAAGCAAAAAACTGTCAACTAAAATCAGGAAATCCAAGCATTCGGCGAGGGATAAAAAGTGGGCAAAAAAGGACAAAAAACGGATTGAACTTGGAAAAATAGCGGTGACTCGGCAGAATTGTCTTGTAAAAGGATAGTAAAATAATCGAGTGATAATAAATGTAATGAAGAAAATGTTAAATAAATAGCGTTGGAATGGAAAAAAAAGTTGTATCTTTGCATCGTCAGTTTCCACCACGCTTCCCGTCAGATTAACGAACCAGGGTGGAACTTTTGTTTTAAGGAAACGTCAGTCGCAAAACAAATGTTAAACAAGGGTTGTCCGGCAGATTTATGGGTTCTGTCTGTTTGGATGACCAGAAAGTGGATAAATAGAACCCATCACCAGTAAGTCATGAAAAAAATACTTGCAATATTAGTCTCCGCCATAGGTTTTGTATGTTCCTGTGCGCAAAATAACCACTCATTCTGGACTGACTTTGCATCCAGGAAGTACGAGAAAGCAAAAACAATCAGCTTTACCTTGATTTACTCGAAAAAACTTGTTGACACAACATACATAGACACTTCCTATGTAGAGGCCGACTCCTCCGAGGTCACAATGCTCCAAAATGGTGCCTTTGCTCTTAGAGTCAGCAACGACTCCCTTTGGTTGGTCGACGAACTACACGGCAATATTTCATTCGGGCCAAGAGAGTATCAGATACGGAAAAACGGCATGAACATGTATTACTACATTCGCGACCACTACCAGCACAAGTTGATCATGTATGCACCGTTCTACCTCAATCCTTCCTATACAAATCTGTTCGCTGAAACGGATAGCGTTTATCATACCTTTTTGGGGGATACATCGTACTTCATTGCTCACCAGCATATGCTTACCGGTCATCAGTACAATGAGCAAACGGAGCAATATGACATTCCAATAACGGATAGCATTATCATGTACTGCAACGACAGAAGCCACTTGGTTGACAAGATTGTTGTGTTTCACGGCTTAGACACTACTTATTTCGAGGAGTTCCGTTTCTGTAACGTGATGCCGTTCAAGCAGAGAAATACCGATTCAAATATCTTCGATATTAATTCCCCGCGCTATGCTAACTTTACAAAATATGATTATACACAAACGGTCGCTCCATCACTTATCGGTACATACTCAGGGAACACAGACATGACCAACGAACTCTTGAACTATCCATTGGTGGGATACGATGGCGACACTACATATCTGCGGCAGAGTACAGGGTGGGTGTTGATAGACCTTTGGATTTACGGATGCCCTCCATGTGTCAGTTTCCTCAAGCATTTGCAAAAAGAGGTTGACAGCCTTGGATACAGACAGATAGAAAAAGAAGGGGTCAGGCTATACTGCATAAACCCCAAAGGTGGGGTGACACCACAGTTCAGGAAATATGCCGAAAGGTGGGCCGCTCAAGATATCCTCTACTCAGCACGTGGAATAGGTTCCAAATTGAAAGCCAGTTGCTGGCCATCAATATATCTGTTTGCTCCCAATGGCGACCTTGTATTTCATAACGAATGTGAATATATCCCCGACCTTACAGAAACAATAATAAAAATGAAACATGACTACGAAAATCACCATGATGAAACAAATAAACAATTCTGAAAAACGAACATTGCTGGAAGTTGGAACACAATGCAAGATCATCCACTTGCAAGTTGTAGCTCTTTTGGTGTTGACAATTGCATTGAAAACCGATGTCCAAGCACAAGGATCCGCTCTGTGTATAGTATTCAACCAGACAGAATACGATTATGGCACAATAAATCAACATGGCAATGGCATATGCACATTCACATTCAAGAACACGGGCAACGCCCCATTGGTTATTTCTGGAGCCTCTTCATCCTGTGGCTGCACTACTCCTATGTTCGACAGGAAGCCAATCATTCCAGGCAAAACAGGCCATATTATAGTTCGTTATAACACTTCCAAATGAACCCACTGTGAAGGGTTATAAAATAGATGGCTCTGCCAAGTTTAAATCGGTTAATGGGAATTGTAAAGTCGAATTGTTTTTTTTCAGTTGTTACAGTTGTAACAGTGTAACAGTTCGGCATAAGGCGCGCTCCATACCGCTGCAGATGTCAACCCCTTCAGGAAACTGTCAACCTAACCAGTAAGAATGGTAAGCAAAAGCTGTCAACCAAAATCAGGAAAAGACACAAAAGCCCCAGACTAGCGATGTGCTGTCTGGGGCTTCTGAGATTCAGCCTCGTCAAGGCTGTATGGAAAAAACGTAGCTAGATATACTAGCGTGATTTTTTATTCTTCGATTTCAGTTGACTGGAGTTTGCCATTCTGATCTATTTCGTAGGCAAAACGGAGTGACTTGATTACGCGTCCATTGTGGGGCAACAATCCAGTATAGGAAATTCCGTCTTCCGTTGCCTTCAGATTTTCTGTGGAGCCATCGGAGTAGTTGGCTACGATGGTAAATTTGAAAGTGCCATCGATGTTGAACTTCTCATTCTCGGCAACGCCTGAGAGGTCGGACTTGGGAGTGGCGTACAGACGGAAACCGGCTTTGCAGGGGAAGGTGGTGTGGACACATTCTCCAATCCAGCCGAGATCATTGGGAGTGAAGTTGTGGGTGGCAATCTGGTTTCCAGCATCGAAATAAATCACTTTCACGTCGTAGGCACGATTCAAGGCATCGTTACTGCTGGAGGCAAGGCTGAGGGTCTGGTTGACTCTGACTTCAACAAGTTTCTTGTTGCTGTTCGAGCCAGAATTCCCACTGGGATCTTTTTTGCAGGAGGTGAAAACGGAGCCGCAGAAAAGGATGGCGGCAATGATCAATGTAAGTTTTTTCATGTTAAGATGTTTATAGATTAATTTTTTTTTTCGTTTGCAAAAATATGATTTTTTTTTGATTTATTATGATTATGTATGTTGGTATGGTCTGGTTGTGTGGTGTTAATTGCTGGTTTATGGGTGATTGTGCGTTATTATTTTTTTGTAAAAATAGGTAGGAATTGTTGTCGTGTTTATGTCCATCTGGCCTAGGATGACGGGCAGGTTGCCCGTAGCCCCGATGGCTTAGGATGACGGGCAGGTTGCCCGTAGCCCCCGATGGCTGTAGGATGACGGGCAGGTTGCCCGTAGCCCCGATGGTTTAGGATGACGGGCAGGTTGCCCGTAGCCCCGATGGTTTAGGATGACAGGCAGGTTGCCCGTAGCCCCGATGGCTGTAGGATGACGGGCAAGATGCCCGTAGCCCCGATGGTTTAGGATGACGGGCAGGTTGCCCGTAACCCTGATGGCTTATGATGACGGGCAGGTTGCTCGTAGCCCTGATGGCTTATGATGACGGGCAGGATGCCCGTAGTCCCGATGGCTGATGATTAGGATATTCCCGATGTCTATTTATTTTTCCTGCCTGCTATAATATTCCCGACGGTTTTGCGTTATGGTAAATTGTAATGGAGAATTGAGGATGGAGAATGGAGAATTATGCTGACGCAAGCAATAACTCTCAATTCTCAAATTTCAATTCTCACTTAAAACGAAAATATGCAAAGAAGGCTTCTCCATATTGCGCTGATTATGGCAACACTGTTGTTGTCGATGTTGGCTTCGTGCCAGAAGGAGGAGCGTTTTGCCTCGGACATGGCGGAGCTGGAGTTTTCGTGCGACACGATGGCGTTTGATACGGTGTTCACCCAGATGGGCACCACCACGCGCCAGATTAAGGTGTATAACCGCGGTGACGAGGCTGTGCGTCTGAGCGAGGTGACGCTTGCCGGAGGGTATCAGTCGCGTTTCCGCCTGAATGTCGATGGCGACACGGGGATGGTGGCCCGCAATGTTGATATTGCGGCAGGCGACAGCATCTTTGTCTTTGTGCGTGCCAATATCAAGCCCAATCTGGCCACCGAACCGTTCCTGATAGAGGATGCCGTGCAGTTCAAGACCGACGGCGCTGTGCGCCGCCTGCCTTTGACGGCATACGGGCGCAACGCGGTATATCATGTGCCCACTGACACTTTGCACACCTCCGACGGGAAGCCCCTGATAGACCCGACTTTCGGCAAACCCTACGCCTACAGCGTGATTGACTGTGAGAACTGGCGGCACGATTTGCCGCATGTCGTTATTGGCTATGCGGTTGTTGACTCGCGAAACACGCTGCATCTGCAGGCAGGCGACGAGCTATATTTCCACAACGATGCCGTGCTGTGGGTGTATGACAGCGCCACGCTCGATGTGCATGGAACGGCGGAGCAGCCTGTGCTGTTCACTTCGGTGAGACACGACGGACGCTATGACAAACTGCCCGGCCAGTGGGGCTATGTGTGGCTTTCGCTTGGCAGCAAGGACAATGTGATAGACCATGCTGTGATTGAGAACGGCTATGTGGGTATTCTTGCCGACAGCTGTGCCAACACCAATCCCACGCTGCGCATCAGCAATACGCAGATTCGCAACCACACCCATGTGGGGCTGATGGGGCAGACTGCCCGCATAGAGGGCGACAACCTGCTGGTGACCAACTGCGGCAGCGCAGTGGCCGTGTTGCAGTATGGAGGCGACTACAGTTTCTCCCACTGCACCTTTGCCAACTACTGGCGTTATGAGACCCGAAAACTGCCTGCTGTCATTATTACCAACTACCTCGACTATAACGACACCCGATACCTCTATCCCATGCGTGCCGAATTGACCGACTGCATCGTATATGGCAGCCGCGATAGCGGAGAGCTGTTGGTGGACCTTGACGACCGGATCGATGCCTCTGCCACCGTGACGCACTCCATCGTGCGCGGCGGCGAGTGGGACGAAGACCCCAAGTTTGTCGATCCATCTGAAGGAGACTACCACCTTGACGAAGACTCTCCGGCACAGGGTATTGGCTATCAATATGACGATGTAGAACAGTGAACGATTTAGAACCTTTAGAACATGTACGAATACTTATCTGGAAAACTGACATCCCTGACCCCTGCCACCGCTGTGATTGACTGCGGCGGTGTGGGTTACCTGACCGAGATAACGCTCAACACATACAGTGCCATACAGGAAAAGCAGGAAGTGCGGCTGTGGATTCACGAAGTGATCCGCGAGGATGCCTATCTGCTCTATGGCTTTTACACCGAAGCAGAACGGGAGATGTTCAGGCTCTTGATAGGGGTGAACGGCGTGGGGGCCGCTACGGCGCGGATGATGCTCTCGTCCCTCTCGGTGAAAGAGCTGGGCGATGCCATTGCCTCGCAGGATGCCAAGATGGTGCAGCGGGTGAAAGGCGTGGGAGCCAAGACGGCGCAGCGTATCGTGCTGGAGCTGCAGGACAAGGTGTCGGCTCTCGGCGCGGAACCAGGCAAAGCACCCGTGGCAATGTCCCAGAGTAAAGAAGAGGCACTGGGTGCCTTGGTCATGCTGGGATTCCCCAAGGCAGCGGCGGACAAGGTGCTGCAGTCCTTGGATGGTTCTTTGACCGTAGAGGAATTGATAAAAGAAGCATTAAAACGGATATAAGGCAGAAGCGTTGGCATCGTTATTCCATAAATCAATCCATGCGGGGAGGTTCTCAAACCTTTCCTGTGGCATCGTGGCATTGCTGCTGATGATGGTGCTGTGGGCAGCGCCGGCACCGGTGCATGCCCAGACCCCCAACGGACCCGAAACCACGGTGGAATACGATGCCCAAAGTGGCTCTTACATCAAAGTGACGCGCTTGGGCGATATGGTCATCAGCCGCGAGTACATGACCTTCGAGGAGTACCAGAGTTACCAGATGGACCAGCTCATGAAGAAGTACTGGAACGAGAAATCCGCTGTGGGTGACACTGCCTCTGACGACGGACTCCTCAGCCGCATACCCGGATTCAGCGAAATCAGCAAGAAGGTGGATGGTCTTCTCGCCATACCCGACATCAGCATCAACCCCACCGGTAGCGCAGACCTCACCTTCCAGATTGTGAACAATTTCCGCGACGACTACAACCTCGATGCCAACCGCCGAAGTGTCACCCGTTTCGATTTTGACGAGAACATCCAGGTGAGCCTCAATGCCAAGATAGGCGACCTCTTTGACTTCGACATCAACTGGAACACCCAGGCCACCTTCGACTTCGAGAACAAAATCAAGCTCAAATACGAGGGCAAGGAAGACGATATCCTCCAGCTTTTCGAGGCCGCCAATATCTCCTTCCCCCTCAACACCACCCTCATTCACGGCAGCCAGGAACTCTTCGGCGTCCACACCAAGCTCAAGTTCGGCAAACTCACCGTTGATGCCGTTGTTTCTCAGAAAGAAACTAGCACCGAGAACATGCGTGTGCAGGGCGGCGCCTCCACGCAAGAATTCCAGATACGTGCCGACGAATACGAGGAGAACCGCCACTACTTCATCGCCCAGTATTTCTACGACAACTATAACAAGGCGATGTCCACACTGCCCACCCCCAACACCAATATCAAAATCATCCGTATGGAGGTGTGGCGCACCAATGTGGGCGCTGCGGTGACCAACAACCGCAATATCCTTGCACTTACCGATTTGGGTGAGAACACCCCCTATAGTAACCGCCTTGTTGGAGGCCGCTCGGTGAAACCCACCAACGGGAGCAACAACCTCTTCGACATCATCAACACGGGTGCCGTCCGCAGTATCGACAATGTCACTGCCTATATGGAAGGCATGGGATTTGTGTCAGGCAGCGACTTTGAGAAAATTCAGAGTGCCCGGTTGCTCAACAGCAGCGAATACACCTACAACGAGCAGCTCGGCTTCATTACCCTCAGCCAGCCCCTCAGCGCCGACCAAGTGCTGGCCGTCGCCTTCCAGTATCAGGTAATCGGCGACACCACCGTCTATCAGGTGGGTGAACTCACCACCGACGGAGTCAACGACCCGCACACCCTTATTGTCAAACTCATCAAAGGCACTCGCGTCGATACTCGCAGCCCGCTGTGGCGGTTGATGATGAAAAACGTCTATTTCCTCCGCAGCACACAGATAGGACGCGAGAACTTCCGCCTCAACATCCTCTACGAAAGCCGCGAAGGTGGTGTGGGCATCGGCTATTTCACCTCGGGTCCCAAGGAGGGCATACCCCTCATAGAACTCTTCGGCCTCGACCGCATGGATGCTTCGCAAAACTACTACTACGCCGACGGTGTTTTCGACTGGTTCGACAGCGCCGCCTACAAAGGAGGCACCATCCAGGCCACCACAGGGCGTATATTCTTCCCCTATGTGGAGCCTTTCGGTCGCGACCTCCGCCAACTCCTCGGCGACGACGACTTCGCGCAGGAATACTGCTTCGACTCCCTCTACACCATGACACGGACGCTTGCCCAGCAGTATGCCGACAAAAACAAGTTCTACCTTGAAGGCTACTACTCCTCCACTGTCAGCGGCGAAATCTCCCTCGGCTACAGCGTCTCGCCTGGCTCCGTCACCGTCACTGCCGGCGGCATGCCCCTTATCGAGAATGTTGACTACACCGTCGACTATACTATGGGTACCGTGCGTATCGTCAACGAAAGCATCCTCTCCTCCGGTACGCCCATCAGTGTCAGCAGCGAGAACAACTCCTTCAGCATGATGACCAAAACTATGGCGGGTGCCCACGTCAACTACGAACTGCAGCCCGACTTCAATATCGGTGCCACCTTCATGAACCTCTACGAAAAGCCCCTTACGCAGAAAAACAACTTTGGCGAAGAACCCACCAGCAACAGCATCTGGGGTTTTGACCTCAACTACCGTCACGAGGCTCCATTTATCACCAAGCTGGTCGATATGCTGCCCGGTATCGACACCAAAGCCCCCTCTAACCTCAGTGTCAGTGCAGAATTTGCCCAGTTCATCCCCGGCCTCGCATCCACCGGAAGCAAAGAAGGCAGCGTCACCTACGTCGATGACTTTGAAGGCGCGGAAAGCAGCATCGACCTCAAAGGCATCACCTATTGGCATCTTGCTTCCACCCCGCAGGACTACCGCCTCTCACTCCCCATGTTCCCCGAAACGGCACCCAGTACGGGACTTGCCTATGGATTCAACCGTGCAAAACTGGCCTGGTACAGGATAGACAATATCTTCTACAGCAGCGAATGCCCGCGCAACATCAACGAAGACGACCGCTCCCAACCCTACGCCCGCCGCATCAGCGAGCAGGAGGTTTTCCCCAACAAGCAGCTCGCCAAAGGTGAACTCATCAACATCTATGAACTCAACCTTGCCTACTACCCTTCCGAACGCGGTCCCTACAACTACGATGTGGCACCCACTCAGTTTAGTGCAGGTCTCAACGCCAATGGTTTCCTCGCCCAGCCCCGCAGCCGCTGGGGCGGTATCATGCGCGAATTGGACTACACCGACTTCGAGACACAGAACATTGAGACCATCGAGTTCTGGCTGATGGACCCCTTCATTGAAAACCCCAACCATTCGGGCGGTAAACTCTATATCAACCTCGGTGACATCAGCGAGGATATCCTCCGCGATGGCCGCAAGAGTTTTGAGAACGGACTGCCCACGAGCGCCGAAGTCGTCGGTGTCGATACCACCATTTGGGGACGTGTGCCTAACACGCAGCCTATTGTCAATGCATTCTACAACGATGAGTCATCCCGCAAATATCAGGACATCGGCTACGACGGCCTCAGCAGCACCCACGGAAGCATTGACGAGCAGAGTTTCTTTGCGGGTTATATCAACGAGATTGCCCTTCTCCACGGCACCTCTTCGCGAGCCTATGAGATGGCAGTGGCCGACCCCTCCGGCGACGACTTCCACTACTACCGCGGTTCTGACTACGATGAACAGAACGTGAAGATTAACGACCGCTATAAATACTACAACAATCCCGAAGGCAACTCCACCGTCGATGCCGACAACACCGAAACCTATACCACCGCAGCCTCCATTTACCCCAATGTCGAGGATATCAACAAGGACAACACCCTCAGCGAAGGCGAGAACTACTATCAGTACCTCATTGAACTTGACCCTGCGAAGATGGTCATCGGGCAGAACCACATAGTGGATATTCAGGAAGCCGAGAACGTCATGCTGGCCAACGGTACCACCACCACCTGCAGGTGGTATCAGTTTCGGATACCCATCCGCGAATACGACCAGTTGATAGGTAAACTCAACGGCTTCCAGTCCATTCGTTTCATGCGAATGTTCCTCAATGAATTCGAAGAACCTATCATACTCCGTTTGGCCACCCTCGAACTGGTCTATGCCACATGGCGCAAATATACCGAGAACCTGCTGCAGCCGGGAGACTACCCCACTGGCACGGGCTCCAACACCTCCTTCAGCATCAGCACTGTTAATATCGAGGAGAACGGCAGCCGCTACCCGGTGCCCTATGTTCTGCCGCCCGACATCGAGCGTGAGGAGTGGTTCACCACCTCCACCGAGGCCATACGCCTCAATGAACAGGCACTCTCCCTCGACATTAACGACCTTGCTTCGGGCGATGCACGCGCGATATATCGCAGCACCCAGTATGACCTACGCAACTATGGCAAGCTAAAGATGTTTGTCCATGCTGAGAAAAAATCGGAGGCCTCTACCATGGAGGATGACGACCTCGTCCTCTTTGTACGTCTCGGCAGCGACTACACAAACAACTACTATGAATACGAAGTACCGCTGAAGTTCAGTGACTGGGGTGTGGGCAAAGACGACCCTTATGCCATCTGGCCGCGTGAAAACAACGTCGAGATTGACCTCACCAAACTCGTCGATATCAAGACAAACCGCAACAGGCTTATCCGCAACGGCGACCTTTCCTATAGCAGCCAGCTGCTTTACAGTGAATACGTGGATGGAAGGAAGTACACTGTTCTGGGCACTCCCAATCTGGGCAAGGTGAAGGTGATTATGGTCGGAGTCCGCAATCCCAAGAAAGAGTCCCTTGACGACGGCAACGACATGATGCCGAAGTCCTGCATCGTATGGATCAACGAGCTCCGTTTGACAGATTTCAACAATAGGGGAGGCTGGGCAGCTATGGCATTGGCACGCACCAATCTGGCCGACCTTGGCAATCTGTCGCTATATGGTTCCTACCGCACCTCGGGCTTTGGCAATCTGGAAGAGAAACCCACGTCCCTTGAGTTGATCAACACCCTCCAGATGCAATCGACTCTGGATATGGAACTGGGTAAGTTCCTGCCCGAAGACTGGGGCGTTCACATACCTTTGTACCTCGACTGGAACAAGCAAGTGGGAAGTCCCGAATACAACCCCATGGACCCCGATGTACGGCTGCGGGAAGACTTGAAAACATATCCCGACAAGGACAGTCGCGACAGCGTCAGAAACATGGCGCAGGAGAGACACACCACCACCAACCTGACGCTTACCAATATGCGCAAAGAGCGTACTGGCAAGAAAGCGCTGAAGCCCCATTTCTATGATATAGAGAACTTCACCTTCTCTTATTCCTACAGCCGGGAGCGGTCGTCGAACGATGAACTAGCCTACTTCAACAAAGACCAACACCGAGGGGGATTCACCTATGCCTACACACCGCGCGAGCCGGGACTGTTTGCACCCTTTGCCAAGTCCAGCTCCAAGTTTGTCAACAGCAAGAACGGAAAATTCATCAAGGATTTCAATCTTTACTACAAGCCGAAGAACATCTCCTTCAGCACCGAGGTTTACCGCGATTACGAAGAGACCCTGTTGCGGAAGAAGGGCGCTGCCCTGGTGATATTGAGGCCGACCTACTACAAGCAGTTTACATGGCGGCGTGAATATGGCTTGCAATGGGATATAAGTAAAAGCCTGCACTTGCAGTACAGCGCCACAGCCAACGCCCGCATAGATGAGCCTATCGGACGTGTTGACACACGCGAAAGCCGCGATGCCATCAGCCAGTCGCTTTTGCATGGAGGAACAATGCAGAATTTCCAGCAGGCAGTCAATGCCACGTGGGAAGTCCCTATCAATAAATTGCCTTACCTCGATTTTCTCCGCGTCCCTGTTTCCTATCGGACTACATACAACTTTATGGGCACCACCCAGGCGTTGGCGTCGCAGGGCAGTACATTAAACAGCTCCACACAGCTGCAGGCATCAGTGTCCGGCACGATGCAGACCCTTTACAACCGTTTTGACTTTATCAAGAATGCATATAAGCAGAAAAACAGTACACAGCCCAAAGACCCCAAACGCATGACGAAAAAAGAGAAGGAGAAGGCTGTACAAGACTCTATAGCAAGGGCGAAGAACCCTGACTCAGTGCGCAGGGCGCGTACTGCCGAGGTCTTGGGCGAATTGGGTAATTTTGCCATCCGTTTTGTTACAGGGCTCAAGTCCTTCTCGGTGCAGTATAGCAATTCAATGGGTGCTGTTCTGCCTGGATATATGGGTACGGCGAGTTTCTTGGGTATGGATCCAAGAAATGGCTGGATGCCGGGCCCTGCATTCGTAATGGGATATAACAACGGTCTGGTGGACAGATTGCGGGACGATAACCTGCTCTCCACCGACACCTTGATGAACAGTGCCCACCAGAATACAAACAGCAGGATGCTGACTATGCAGGCAACAATCGAGCCCATACGCGACTTTAAGATAGATTTGAGTGCCAATCAAAACTATCAGATGCACGATGAGTACTACTACAAGTATATGAGTATCACCGATGCGGTGGAGGGTCCGTTGTCATATGTTATGGCAGGGTCCTACACCACCACCTGCTGGAGCATGGCAACGGCTTTTGTTTCGACCGATGAATTGTACGCCACTTTCCTGGGCAATCGCAGAGTGGTGGCCGACAGGCTGGCTGCGGCAAACAGCGATCCGCGTTGCGATGAGATGGTGCTTGACACAATGAATGGCGAGTACTATCCCTTCGGCTACGGGGCCAACCAGCAAACAGTTCTGCTGACCAGCTTCCTTGCCACCTATCTGGGCAAGGATGCCGGCAGCTATGCCTTCTCTCCGTTCCTCAAAATGCCGTTGCCCAACTGGTCGATTTCGTACAACGGGTTGAACAAGATAAAGGCTTTGAAGAAATGGTTCAACAACATCTCGCTGTCGCACCGCTATTCCTCTACCTACAGTATAGGCAGCTTCTACACCGATGCAGCGATATCGGGTCGGGAGGGGTACGACTATGGAAAAGAGACGGTGCTCAACGGGTCGGACGATTTCATCGCCCCAGTGAGTATGGAGGGAGTGCAGATAAACGAACAGTTCAATCCTCTTTTGCGCCTTTCGATGAGCATGACTAACAGCGTGCAGCTGAATTTCTCCATGCAGAAGAACAGAACCCTCTCTCTGGGATTCTCGAACAACCAGTTGACCGAAACCACCCGCAACGGTATCACCGTGGGTGGGGGATACCGTTTCAAGGATGTGGCTTTCGATGTGAAAGTGGGGGAGACGATACATCATTTGAAGAGCGACATAGTTTTGCAACTCAATCTAACATATAACAGCAATAAGACTCTGATTCGCAAAATCAACCAGAGCGACCGAAACGACATCAGACGGTCGAGCCAGGTGTCGTCAGGCAGTGAGGTCTGGATGGCTGAGCTGTCGGCAGAATATGCTCTGTCCACGTCGTTGACGTTGCGTGCTTTCTTCCAGACGAATATCAACACTCCCTATATCTCCAATTCCTACCCCAACTCCACCACCAAGGGTGGTATCACTGTTAGATTTAGTTTCTAAAAAAGATGTCAATTAATTATTGATAATATTGAAAATGAAGTTAGACCGTTTTAAGGATTTTGAGCCAAGGGTTCGCGAACTTGTTCTGCGCTTTGAGAAGCAGCGGGATGAGGGAGGCGGTTTCTTGGATGTGGACCAGCTTGAAGTGGTTGCCGACTACTATATGGAGGTCTATGATGTGGAGGGTCTGGAGGCTGCTGTGAGCATGGGCGAGCGTCTGTTCCCGACTAACGACGGGATACGGTTGCGCCGAGCTCATCTGCTGGGCATTCAGGGTCAGTACGGGAAGGCTTTGAAACTGCTCCAGGAACTGGAGAACCATTCACCCAACGATACGGATGTGTGCTATGCGCTGGGTGCCTTATACAGTATGACGGACCAGGGTCGTAAATCGATATCATATTATCTGAAGGCGGCTGTCGACGGGTATGAGCTGGGGACGATATACGGCAATGTGGCCGACGAGTACTATAAACTGGGGGATATGGAACAGGCTGTGCGCTATTACCGCAAGGCTGTGGCCGAGGACCCCAACGAGCAACGGTCGCTCTATAACCTTGCATGTACGTGGGATGCGCTGGGCCGTCACGAGGATGCGGAGGCATTCTTCAGCAAACAGGTGATGGAACATCCCTATTCCAATGGTGCTTGGTATTGTCTGGGTTGTGTGTATGGATGGATGGGTCTGTACGAAAAGGCGGCGGATGCCTATGAGTATGCTGTCGCAATCGACAAGACACAGACCGATGCCTACTTTGGCCTCTCAGACTGTTGCCGTCGGATGGGCGACTTTGGGCGTGCGGTGCAGGCATTGCGCGATGCACTTGAGTCGGCGCCCGACAGGCCGTATGTTCTCTACAGTATTGGCCGTTTGTATCTTGATGCCGGCAACTACCATACAGCCTCGACCTATCTGCATGATGCCTTGAACGAAGACCCGTCGTACGCTTTGGCATGGAACAATCTGGGTCTATGCAGTGAGAGTCTGGGCTACGACGAGGAGGCAGCGGGTTATTATCGCCGCGCCATCGACCTGGATCCCGACACCGATTCTCATTGGCTGTGTCTGGCCGACTTGTATTTGCGGACGCAGCGTTTTGCACAGGCAGCGGCACTGCTGGAGGAGTCGCGAATTGATGCCGAGGATCCGTTCCCGTTTGTCACCCGATTGTGCTATTGCTATTTCAAGATGGGCAAGAGGGAAAGACTCTTGGACTTGCTGCTTTCTGAGAAGCACCGCTTCCCGTCGCTGGGGCAGACTTTGTTGACGCAGTATCCCGATGTGCGGAACGATATTGATTTGGTAACGTTGTTGTTAAAATAGAATATTCCAATAATATAACATGAACATGAAAAGATTTGTATTGTTTCTTTTATTCTTTATGGCAGGGTTCGGTGCTGTTGTTGCATCCGAGAACGGGCAGCAGTCGGTTGCCGAGGAGGTGATTGGTGCCGACAGCTCTTCGTCTGGATTTGTGGCGCATGTGCTGACGTGGTATGATGCCCACATGAACTATACGACGGTGGGACTGCTGATGACGCTTGAGAGCTCGTTTGTACCCTTTCCGTCCGAAGTGGTTATCCCGCCGGCCGTGTATGTGGCTTGCAACCCCGAGACCAAGAGCGGCATGAAGATATGGCTCATTGTGCTTATCGGAACGCTGGGCGCTCTGCTGGGTGCATATATCAACTATTTCCTTTCGCGGTGGCTGGGCCGCCCAATTGTCTATGCCTTTGCTGAGAGCAAGGTGGGACACCTGCTAAGGCTCTCGAAGGAGAAAGTCCAGCGTGCCGAGACGTATTTCAACGATCATGGCATCGTGTCCACGTTGGTGGGACGTTTGATTCCGGTTATCCGGCAGTTGATATCCATTCCTGCGGGTTTGTCCAAGATGAACCTGGGCACCTTCACGCTGTTTACTTTCCTTGGTGCTGCGGTGTGGAATGTTGTGCTGGCATTGCTGGGATGGTTGGCTTACCAGGCTGCCGACTTGTCGGTGATTGAGAAGTATAACCACCAGCTGTCGGTTATCATCATCGTGCTGTTTTGCGCGGTGGTGGCCTTCTTTGTGGTGCGGGCTATCATAAGGAAAAACAAGGCAAAGAAGTGAATGATATGGCAGAAGACAACCACGACATAGACAGAAAGATTGATTTTGCGCGTGCCTTTATGCGCAAGGACAGGCCGCTGCCCAAGCCCGGATGCAGCTGGGCGTTCTTTATATTTCTCGGATTGCTCACGCTCGGTCTTGTGGTGATGTGGTTCTTCTATAAAACTGAAAATATATGATGGATTTTCCAATACTTGACACGACTGTATATAACCATCCCTTGGTGTATCTCGACAATGCCGCCACGACTCAGAAACCGAGGCAGGTGATTGATGCGCTCACCAATTACTATCTGACGCTGAACAGCAATATCCACCGTGGCGCTCATTATCTGGCCGCACGTGCCACAGAACGCTACGAGGAGGTACGCCGGCAGGTGCAGCAGTTTATCAATGCCCGCAGCAGCAGTGAGATTGTCTTCACCCGCGGCACCACGGAGAGCATCAATCTGGTGGCCTCCTCTTTTGGCCAGGGACTCCGCGAGTACGACGAGGTGATTGTGTCGGGCATGGAGCACCACAGCAACATCGTGCCTTGGCAGCTGGCATGCGAGAGGGCGGGTGCACGCCTGAAGGTTATCCCTTTCAGCGACGAGGGTGTGCTTGACCTGCAGGTGTATGAATCGTTGTTCACTAAGCGCACGCGCATGGTGGCCTGCTGTCATGTGTCCAACACGCTGGGCACGGTGAACCCCGTGAAGGAGATTGTGGCGATGGCTCATGCCCATGGTGTGCCCGTGCTGATTGACGGTGCCCAGGCTGTTGCTCACATGCCTGTGGACGTGCAGGCGCTGGGGTGCGACTTCTACTGTTTCTCTGGGCACAAGATGTATGCCCCGATGGGTGTTGGCGTGATGTACGGACGTGAGGAAATCCTTGGGCAGCTGCCTCCTTATCAAGGCGGTGGCGAAATGATAAAGGATGTGACTTTTGAGCGCACGACATACAACGAGCTGCCTTTCCGTTTCGAGGCGGGAACCCCCTCGGTGGGCGACGTGCTGGGGCTGGGCGCTGCTATCGACTTTATGAAAGAACAGGGCATTGAAAGCATTGCCCGCCATGAGGAGGAGCTGCTGCACTATGCCATGAAACAGCTCAAAGAGGTGCCGGGCATGCGGTTCTTTGGCACGGCTCCGCACAAAGCTGGGGTCGTCTCTTTCCTTCTGGGCAACGCACACCCCTATGATGTGGGCACGCTGCTCGACAAACTGGGTATTGCCGTGCGCACCGGACACCACTGCACGCAGCCCGTCATGGACCGCTACGGCATCCCCGGAACGGTGCGTGCCAGCTTTGCCTGCTATACCAAACGAGACGACATAGACGCTCTCGTCAATGCCCTCAACCGCATTGCTCCGATGTTGGACTAAATACGATGAAGAATTCATGCTGAAGACACTGCATATTGAAAACTACGCACTGATTCGGGAGACGGATATCGCTTTCGACAAGGGCTTTGTGGTCATCACCGGCGAGACGGGTGCGGGAAAGTCTATCCTGCTGGGTGCTCTGGGTCTGCTGTTGGGGCAGCGTGCCGACACGCAGGTGCTCTCCGACAAAGACAGCAAATGTGTTGTCGAGGCCACTTTCGATATTGCTGGGCTGGGACTCGAGCCACTCTTTGAACGCTACGATGCCGACTACGACGACACCCTCATCCTGCGGCGGGAGATTCTCCCTTCGGCCAAGAGCCGCGCCTTCGTCAACGACAGCCCTGCCAACCTGCAGTTTCTGAAGGAACTTGGAACCCACATCCTCGACATCCACTCGCAATACCAGACGCTCACCCTCACCGAGAGCACTTTCCAGACACAGTTGCTCGACACCCTTGCCGCCGACTCTCCTCTGTCGCAATACCAAGAGCTATATCGGCAGTATTCTGCACTGAAACACGAACTGGAAAAACTTACCGCCCAGGATGCCGAGAACAACAAGGCACGCGACTATAACCTTTTTCTCTACAACGAGCTGTGCGCTGCCCACTTGGATGCCGACGAACAGCACGAACTGGAGGAGGAGGCGCATTTGCTCGAACACGCCGAGACAATCAAAGAGGCCTTGGGCCGAGTGGCTGTCATGTGCGATGGGCAGGAGGACGACGGGGTTGTCCCGCGCCTTTCCGCTTCGCGCAGCGCCCTGCAGCAGGTGGCTCCGTATCACGACGGAATTGAATCTCTCTGCTCCCGGCTCGACTCCTGCCTTATCGAGGTGCAGGACATACTCTCGGAGGTGGCAAGCCTCGACGACAGGATTCAGTATTCGCCCGAGCGGCAGGCCGAGGTAAACGAGCGGCTTGACCTTATCTACCGTCTTCAAAAGAAACACGGGGTTGACACCATTGCCGATCTGCTCGATATCCAACAGAATCTTGAAAGGCAGCTGCAGGATGCCGACAGTCTCGACGACCGCATCCGCAGCCTTATGGAGCAGGTGGACAAAATCTTCGCACAGATGCAAAAGTGCGCCGACAGCCTCACGGCAAGCCGCCGCAAAGCGGGTGTCACGCTCGAGAAACAGCTGATGCCGGTGCTCTCGCAAGTGGGTATGGCCTCGGCTCGCATTGTGGCCGACATCGCGCCTGCGCTGGACTATGGCCCTATGGGCCACGATACGGTGCGGCTGCTTTTCAATGCCAACTACGGAGGCGTGCCGCGGCCATTGGCCGATGTGGCCTCGGGCGGAGAACTGTCGCGCCTCATGCTGGCCATAAAGTCACTGGTCACACGTCGCAGTCTGTTGCCGACAATCATCTTTGACGAGATAGACAGCGGTGTTTCTGGCGACATCTCCGTGGCCGTGGGCGTCATCATGCGGCACATGGCCGGGCACATGCAGGTCATTGCCATCTCCCACCTGCCTCAGATTGCCGCTAAGGCAGGACAGCATTTCAAGGTGTCGAAAGCTGTGGAAGACACGGCAACGATATCCCGCATACGACAGCTTTCCCCCGATGAGCATGTGACTGAAATAGCCGTCATGCTCTCCTCCAATCCACCCACTGCGGCAGCCCTCCAAACTGCACGCGAATTAATAAAGGATAAGTGAATGTGTAAATGATTTTTTTCAATTTTCAATTTTCAACTTTCAATTTTCAATTATGCCGATTATACGATTATTCTTTCTGACTCTTCTATCCCTCTGCTCGATGAGTGTGTCCTCGCAGCAACCGCCCAAACTGGACAACCCTCTGCATATGCCTGCCGCTCCCTCAGGCACTTTTGCCGAGATACGCACCAATCATTTCCACAGTGGCATCGACCTGCGCGTAGGAGGCGATGATGGTGTGGGAACGCCGGTCTATGCTCCCGCCGACGGCTATGTGTCGCGCATCCGCATTTCTGCTTACGATGGGGGTAAGATGTTGTACATCAATCATGCCGGAAATATTACCACAGTCTATCTGCATCTCGATGGATACCACGGGGACATAGCCAAGTATGTGCGCCGCTTTCAGGCTGCCCACCAGTGCTATGCCTTCGACACGACCGTGGCCGAAGGTGTGCTGCCCGTCAAGCGGGGTGAGCTGATAGCCTATGCTGGCAACAGTGGCATGAGTGGCGGCCCCCACCTGCACTACGAGGTGCGCAACACCCGCACGCAGCAAAGCCTCAACCCGCTGCAGTACGGCATCACGCTCGTGGACAATAATCCGCCAGCAATCAAAGGCATACGCCTGCTTCCGGTGGACAAGAACAGCCGCATTAACAGCCGCAAGACCCCCTATCAGGTGGAACTCAGCGGCAAGGACTCGCGCCTGGGCACTGCCGTCAACCCCATCTCTGTGCTGGGACGTTTCTACATCGGCGTCTATGCCTCCGACCAGTCCGATGGCTCCACCCCCAACAACGGCTTCGACCGCATCGACATCTGGGTTGACGGGCGTCCCTTCTTTCAATACAAAATGGACATCATCACCTACTCCGAGACACGTGCCATCAATGCACAGCTCGACTATGACTATTATCTCGCCACCCGTCGCCCCTACATCTTAACGCGCCGCTTGGAGGGCGACCCCATACGCCCGGCACGCACCTACGGCGACGGCAGTGTGGGATTTATCTCTTCCGACACCATGCTGCACCGCATCACGGTGGCAGTGTCCGACTTCAACGGCAACCGGAGTGTACGTAGTTTCTATGTGCGCAACAGCCTCGAAACCCTTGTGCCCATGCACGACGTGCCCGAGCATCCCTCGTACCATCTCTTCACCGACAGCCTCACCGTGCGCTGGCCTGTCAGTGTCAGCCGTGGCGACTACCAGATAGACATGCCTGCAGGCATGGTCTATTACAACGACCTCCTTGTCCACGGCATCCAGAAAGACCGCCGCTACATCTCGCCCATCTATACCGTCAAGCCGTGGGTGAGTCCCTATCCCCCGCATCGCACTTGGCAGCTGCGTGTTCCCCTCGTTGTGGGCTACGAACCCGAGCAGTTGGTGCTATGCAAGCTCAAAGACGACAAACTGTCTGCGCTGCCCACACGTGTCGTGGAGCGCAAGGTGGAGGGCAAGCCTGGCCGCTGGCTCGAAGCCGACGTGCGCGACTTTGGCAACTTCGTCGTGGCCAACGATGTGACGCCGCCCGCCATCAAGCCACTCAACTTCAAGGCAGGGGGGAAGGTCTCTGCCCGCGTGCTGCGCATGAAAATGAGCGACGACCTCTCGGGTGTGCGGGAATACCGCTGTTTTATCAATGGGGAATGGGTGCTTGCTGAATTCGACGGCAAATATGCCACCCTCAGCATCGACCTCAATCAAATAGACAAGAACGTCTCAGCCCTCGACCTCCGCATCTTCCTCACCGACTGCTGCGGCAACGAGACAGAACTCTCCTATAACCTAAAACGATAAGATTCTGAATAATCAGATTATTCAGAATATTCAGAATATTCCGATTATTCAGATAATCACTTAATCTCTATCCCCGAGAACACGCATGCGCCGGAGATATATAGCGTGTGGGTGTGGTCGGAAACAAATACCTGGCGCTTGTCATCCACCCCGCCGAAGGTGGCATTTGCCGTAACCTTGACAAGCAGGTCGGTAGGGGCGGAAATGACCAGCCCCGCAAACTTGCAGTCCACATTAAGCTCCACATCCTCGTTGATGATAGCACCGCGCAGGTCCAGGTGAACCGATGCGAAAGAGGCAACCACATCGGCCCCCTCAAACACCTCGCCGCCAAAACAGAGGTTTTGCTCGCCAAACGAGGCATTCACCACACGGATATTCTTCCCGTCGCGGGAAAGCGTCTTCACCGGCGGAAGGTCGGCATCTTTTCTTCTGTTGCCGAAAATCATACCGAGCCCCAGCGCAATGACAAGCACGGCCAAGCCTATCTTCCAGAACATGTCCCAGTCGATGACGTTCTGTTCGGCAAGCAAAAGCAGTACGCCCACGCCCAAGCCGATGGCAGGACCCGTCTTATCGTTATTGCCAATCAAGGCGCAAATACAGGGTACGATGATGAACAGTGTCCACCACCCGTCAAACAGAATATTGATGTGGAGACAAATGCACACAAGCCAGATAATGCCGCACACCACAAGCGCGGATCCCCAGATGATTTTGTTGTTACGTTTCATACTATCTCTTTTAAATTAGCAAATTAGACAAATGTATAAGGATAAAGCCAACTGCTTTTCACGATTGCAAAGATACGAACTTTTTTTGAAAGCGCTGGTGTGTCGGTTCGGAATGCTGATGTTTCGTTGGCAACTTCACGGCGTCACCCAAGTGAAGACAACCCCGGAAGTGGGCAGGTCTGTCCCGTGTTCCAAGTCTGTCCGCACAGCTGTCGGGCAGGTGATGGTACAGGCACCAGATTCGGTGGAAAGGGCACTGCACATGTCTTGTTTATTGGACACGCCACTCATGTCAAAATGAGAGAGGTTCAGGTTTGTCATGTTTGTGCACCATTGAAACATATAGCTCATGTCTGTCACTTTTTCGGTGCTGAAGTTTGAGATGTCCAGCCTCGTCAATTTCTCACAACCCCCAAACATACCTCTCATATTCGTCACATTCTCGGTGTTGAAGTTGGAAAGATCCAAGTTCGTTAGGCTATGACAATCCGCAAACATGAAAAACATATCCGTTACTTTCTCGGTGTTGAAATTGGAGAGGTCAATACTTGTCAGTTCTCCACTAAGACAAAACATGCATCTCATATTAGTCACATTATCAGTGATGAATCTGTTTCCAAAATCAATTTCTACCAATTTGAGAGATTCATAATAATAATATCTCCCATGAAAATCCATACTCACACCATATTCAGATTCAAACATGTTAGAGCAATCTGGATTTGCATGAATCTGGCTGGCTCTTGTCGAGACTCTCCATGTGGTACCATCAAGATTGCCATAGATGGGGACAGGGGAGTCTGGGGTGGAGAGCAGGGTGCCGGATGAAACGGGGCTGTTGTATTCAAACACCACCTTTGAGACATGTTTATTCTTCATGGCAGCATTAAAGGCCGGACCACTTATCAATTCGACAGGGGCTTCGGTCAACGCCGATACATCCAGCGTCACCGAGGCAATGGAGTTCCGGGCCAATGACATTCCTTCCATCACCATTTCGCACATATATCCGTCGGAAGTGTAGAGCGTGAGCGTCACATCGTCGGTAGTGAATGGTGGCACAACGATGTCGAAAGTGCCAGTACCTTGTTTCTCCACCGTAGCAGGGCAGTCGGTGGTAAAGTCCAGTCTCACGTAGTTTTGTGCTTTCTTGGACATGCTGATGCTGTCGAAAGCGTATCTGCTGACTGTTGCAATGCCCGAGCCGCTAAGTTTTGCATTCTTGGCTTTGAGTTTTATACCGCCCAGCAGAAGCTCACGGTTCAATTGGTTGTGGACTGTCACTCGCACGATGGAGCAAAGGCTGTAGAATCGCAGGGTGTTGCCGCTAGTCAGACTGGCTCCCATCGGCAAATCCGGTTGCTGGCGACCGTCAGCAATTCGGTAGGTCTGCATTGAGGGAAGGGTCACTTTAATGCTGTTATCACTGCTTGGGCTGCTTTCGGCCACAATCCCGGCGGGAAAGATGGCTTGGTAGCTATTGGCAGGCACCACATTCTCAATCTGTGCCAAAGTGCCCGATGCTGATGTGACGGGGTAGGCCGCGTTGTTGATAAACACCTCGTCGCCGTTATGCCAACAAGGGGTATCGCCATCGATGAAGACCTTTCCGTTGCCGCTCAGTGTTTCTTGTATTTCGGCAGTCAGAGTGACGGACTCTTTGTCCTTTTGGCAACCTGCAGTCAGCACGGCCATCGCAGCCACGATAAGTGTCAGTATTGCATGTTGTCGTTTCATATCTAAAATTTTTTATTGTTAAAAAAGACAGTCGCAAGAATAGCTTTTCCGATGGCAAAGATACAAACTTTTTTTGAAAGTGTAAAAGTGCTGGTGTGTCGGTTCGGAATGCTGATGTTTCATTGGCAACTTCACGGCGTCACCCAAGTGAAGACAACGCCGGAAGTTGGCAGGTCTGTCCCTTTTTCCAAGGCTGTCCGCACAGCTGTCGGGCAGGTGATGGTACAGGCACCGGATTCGGTGGAAAGGTTACGGCACATGCATTGTTTATTGGACACACCACTCATGTCAAAATGAGAGAGGTTCAGGTTTGTCATGCTTTCGCAACCCCAAAACATTTCGCTCATGTCGGTCACATTCACGGTGTTGAAACTTGAGACATCCAACCTTGTCAATTTCCAACAACACCAAAACATGCCACTCATATCCGTTACTTTCTCGGTGTTGAAATTGGAGAGGTCAATACTTGTCAATTCCCCACTTAGAATAAACATGTAGCTCATATCAGTCACATTATCAGTGATAAATCTGTTTCCAAAATCAATTTCTACCAATTTGAGACGTTCATAATAATATCTTCCATGTTGATCCGCACTTAAACCATAGTCAGATTCAAACATGCGAGAGCAATTTGGATTTGCTTGAATCTGGCTGGCTCTTGTCGAGACCCTCCATGTGGTTCCATCAAGATTTCCATAGATGGGGAAAGGGGAGTCCGGGGTGGAGAGAAGGGTGCCGGATGTGACAGGACTGTTGTATTCAAACACCACCGTTGAGACATTTTTGAGCTTAGGGATGGCATCGTTAAAGGCTGGACCGCTTATCAATTCGGCAGGGGCTTCGGTCAGTGCCGTTACATCCAGTGTCACCGAGGCAATGGAGTTCCGGGCCAATGACATCCCTTCCATCACCATTTCGCACATATATCCGTCGGGAGTGTAGAGCGAGAGCATCACATTGTCGGTAGTGAATGGTGGCACAACGATGTCGAAAGTGCCAGTACCTTGTGTCTCCACCGTAGCAGGGCAGTCGGTGGTAAAGTCCAGCCTCACGTTGTTTTGTGCGCTATCGGACATGCTGATGCTGTCGAACGCGTTTCTGCTGATTGTTGCAATGCCCGAGCCGCTAAGTTTTGCATTCTTGGCATTAAGTTTTATACCGCCCAGCAGAAGCTCACGGTTCAATTGATTGTGGACTGTCACTCGCACGACGGAGCAAAGACTGTAGAACCGCAGTGTGTTGCCGCTGGTCATGCTGGCTCCCATCGGCAAATCCAGTTGCTGGTGGCCATCAGCAATTCGGTAGGTCTGCATTGAGGGGAGGGTCACTTTAATGCTGTTATCACTGTTTGGACTGCTTTTGGCCACAATTCCGGCGGGAAAGATGGCTTGGTAGCTATTGGCAGGCACCACATTCTCAATCTGTGCCAAAGAGCCCGATGCTGCTGTGACGGGGTAGGCCGCGTTGTTGATAAACACCTCGTCGCCGTTATGCCAACAAGGGGTATCGCCATCGATGAAGACCTTCCCGTTGCCGCTCAGTGTTTCTTGTATTTCAGCAGCCAGAGTGACGGTGCCAGATTCTTCCTCCTTTTGGCAACCAGCAGTCAGCACGGCCATTGCAGCCACGATAAGTGTCAGTATTGCATGTAGT
>JAEEGI010005537.1_pt1 | contig 29070 bp, 19 predicted proteins | sample 8958751 | NCBI WGS metagenome assembly JAEEGI01 (sample SAMN16246545, study PRJNA631951) | gut metagenome | biome: gut microbiome; feature: rumen; material: KS-attached | host: Bos | place: Iran: Karaj | collected 2018-10 | reverse complement strand
TCTGAACACGATAGAGGTCGTATACCTCTTCTTCAAGACGAATGCGATTCAGGGATGAACGCAACAAATTCTTCTCTTTTTTCATCGTTTTGACACTTTTGGTGTCAACCTTATCTACAAAAAGACATCTTTATTCCACGAACCTGTTGCCATCAAGGCATCATTCTCCTTTACGCTATCAATATTGCCCAGCAAACGGAAATGCCGACCATCATCTCTCATGACAGACATGACGGTATATTTGTTCTTCTCATTATGAAAAACAATCTTTTCCACCTTACATGTAAGTGTTTTCATGTCAGGGGTCGATTCGGTATTCTGTATGTTCTGAGGCGTGTTCTGATCCATTCTGCTTGATGTTATTTACCTTTATTTGTTGCAAAGGTATAATTATGATAGATACTAACAAAGAAAAGACATCTTGATTGTACGAAATGAATGGTCTATTGTATGAAAGAAGACTATCTCGCTCTTTTCTCCGCCCCCAGTTTCAGCGCCCAAAGTTTTCCACCCCATGAGGGTGCACCTGGTGAGAACGGGTTGATGCCTCGAGGAGCACAAATGTCGATGCTTAGATAGAATGTGCAAATCATCAGTTGTAGTGCACCGAGCATATCACTCCGTTCTGTACGGATAATGATGACTGGGCGATTGGAAGGAATCAATTTGAGCATGGCCCCAACAAACAGTTCGTCTCTTGGGGAAACCAACATCAATATGGTTGATTGCGGATGCCTGGTAAGAAAGACGTGACGACCATGAGTGAAATTCTTCATGTCGGTAGTCATAGCCGGAATGACTCCTGCTTCGAGCATTCTGCCCTCCATGTCGTTGGCGGCAGCACGTCCCAATGCTCCGTAGAGGATATGCAGGTCAGAAATATCCAGCATCTCCATGCCTTTTGGCAGTCTGGCCTCATAGGGAACTTGATCGGCAACTATAAGTTTTTGGGCAAAATCCTTCTCATCCGGATGGAAAGCACGATAGAGCAACAACGAGAGTCCGACGTGTTTGTTCACTCCAACAAAACCGTCGCGATGAATGGAGAGGTTTACACAGATGGCATGGCCGGGAATTGCCTGACTAACCATCTGCCCCACCACGTTATCATATCTGCCAAACCTGCTTTTATGGTCAATGCTATTGGTGGTCAGGCAATACACGTTCTCTGGTGAGATGTTCAGCAGATACTCTACTGCCGCCTGCATATCCACAGGACCGCCACTAGCCGTGATAGCCATGAATTGCATCTTCCGGACAACAGAAGCGGGTAATGTCATCACCCCCATGGGAGTCAGCGTCTGAGCAACAAGACCTTCTGCATTTGCCAGTTGCGTAGCAAATGTGGCGGGTGAGGCTGCACCTCCGGCACCAAAGAAACAAATAGGAAGTCCCGACGCCTTGGCTTTGCCGAAGAATGCAGCGAGTGGAGCAACATCCGAAGCTTCTGCTTTCTGAATAGTTTCAGCGATGTCTTGTACTTTCTTGCTATAGGTGTCAATAGGGTTTTTATTGAAATCGTATAGATAAGATAAGGTTTCTTTCATGTCTTCAGTTCTTTTTGTTTCAAAATTCTTTTCGTAGGTCTCCCATTCCTTTAGTGCTTTTTTATATGCTTCTATCTGTTGGGGATAATGGGCTATGGCATCTGCATATTTATCATCAGAATCATACATAGCCCGTACAGGTTCCACCACATTGTTCACCGCCTTAGGTTGTTTCGGCAGTCGCGGTTCTTTCATTCCTAATTGTTTGTAAAAGGATGCAATGTTCGCTTCAGTCTGGTCCTTGTCTTTCATTTCAAATGAAGGGACTATTTCCTCGAACTTACCCAAAACGAACCCATTATCGGCTGCATATTTTTGCATCAGTCGGTAACGGATGAAGAGTTTCTGCATATCTGGTATTGGAAGATATTTCTCATCCTCATAGGGACCAAGAACGCTGATAATCCTATCCCTGAGCTTGTCATCTATATAGAACCCTTGCTGACCACGACCCAACCTGATGATTCTCTCTTTCTCCTCTTCTGCTGTCATCGGCCGCAGCCAGCTTTCAGTAGAATTGAACACCAACCAAACTTCATCGAAAATCAATGCATCGGCTGTACTCAAATAGTCAGGCAAATATTTCTTAGGATTATGGTGACCCGAATACACACCAATAGGTTTCATAGTTCTTTCGCGATGATGATTCCAAAACAGCGCCTGGCTCATGTTGCAGATAACCCACACAAAGGCCACCTTGTATCCCTGTTCCCGGCAAAGACGAGCGTAATATTCTACCTCCGTCTGTTTGCCCGTCATGTCAAGGATTACGTTTTGATGGCCGTCGGCAGCATATTTCCTAATGGAATCCGTATAAATTCTCTTCTTTAAGCCATGGGCACCATTTGAGAGAATGGCTGAAATCCGCTCTGCGGAAAAACAGGGGTCATGGAAATCCAGTCTAACATTGCGGTCAGCAGCTTCTCCAAAACGCGACCTGATTCCTTTGTGTATTAGTTCTTCTGCGGCAGCCAACCTTTGCGGATTATGGGTCTCGTAATACTTTGCATTGTTATGCACCTCCATGATTTCTTCTCCCATCGAGTCAGTAGAGAGGATTTTACCCTTCATCTTCAACTTTCCGTCACGAATCAGGGTACTTTTCCCGCTGCTTGAACCTCCGGCAAAAATAATTGCCCAGCCTTTCACCGGGAAAACCTGACTGTTGATAGCGATGTCTTTCTCTCTCCGCTCTTCATTCGGCTGATGAATCAACGGACCTTTACCTTCTTTATCCATTTTTATTATTCATCAAGAACTTATCCCTAACGATCATCAGACTGAAGCCGAGCAGGTTTTCCCCTCTCCATTGAGTGATATCCGTTGCCCTTTCATCCGTTGCCTTCAAGCCGATGCCCCATATGGTATCGTAGGGACTTGCCTCTACCAGTATTTTATCGCCAGTCCATATCAGATATTTCTTCAGTTTCCAATTCTGACTGAACTTGGCTATATTTCCACTGATAACGATGTTGACTTTTTCTTTGTTCCATTTGTCTTCATCGAATCCACGAACTTGGCGTCCGAGGTCTTTTATCGTTTTCTGATCAGTGGCGGCCAAAATCTTTTCCATGACCTCCGTGTCACCAAAAAGCCTGGCCTTCTCTGCCATCATAAATTGCTCAGCGCAATTGTATTGCACTCCATCCACCTCGAACTGGCAAGGATACCACTGACTGAGGCACGCTCTTGTAACATGCTCTCCTTTTTCGTGATGTCCCCAGAAGAAAAGGAACTCGAATTCCGCTCCCCAGCCGCCGGCATGAATGAGATGTTCTTTATTGTAAAGTACAGTTGAACCGGCTCTTATCTCAGAATCTATCTTTTTGAGAATAAGTCCACTTATTTTCTTAAGCCATTTGCCGTTTTTGTTCTTGTGGGTTTTGCTCTTGTCCTGTTCTTCTTTTTGAGCCTTTTTCTCGGTATATTCATCATCCTTGCATATACGGAAACTCTGCCCGTTATTTTCAACAAGCAGGTATGATTCTGTATCGGGCTTTTTTACACCGCAGCAATCAGTGGCTAAGAAGCAATGGTCACATTCGCTGATGGGGACAACCCTCACGCTCTTTCCTGCCTTTTTGTATACTTCGGGGATTTGGGTGAAATAAGAATCATTATTCAGCCATTTCTTGTTTTTCTCAGAGCTGAGAAGAAATCTTTCCAATGACTCCATAGACTGTCCTGAAAGGTTTACCAGCAAATGGTTCGTATTCTTATAGTCAATGGCTTCCTTACGTTCAACCTTTCCCTCAAATGTCAGCTCAATGATGTAAACGGCACCATCTTCTGCGATTCCAATAGTATCAGGTTGTTTGTCTTCCCTTTTATATCTTTTGTCTATTTGTATGTCATTAAAGCGTTGAAGATGTTCCTTGAAGATACCATAATATGATGGAGCATAAACACATTTCTTTTCTTTGATAATCTGCTCGGCAAGTTTATACAGTGTAACTTGATAGCAAATTTTTAGTGTTGAGCTTCTACTATTACTGTGATGGGCAAATCCGTGTTCAAGGATATCTCCATGTCGAGCAACCAACGGCTCATGACAATTCGGACAAAAGCAGCCGCATTCCAATCCTCTCGGAACGCTATCGATATGCACCAGATGCCCATTAGCATCCTCGGCCCATGAAAATACAGAATCGATATTCATAATGATTGTTTTGGAGGTTATTAAAATAAAGTTAGAATTAGTCTATAGATTCATTTTATCCGGAAACACGCAAGACCAAAACATCGTAATTGTACCAGACGAATGGTCTATTGTATGAAAGAAAAGCGGATTTCAACTCTCAAACTTGCGGCGGGCTTGTTCCTTGATGTCGGCCTCGATTTCACTGATGGGACGGCCACCGGAGAGCCATGATTTTACTGCTACACATGCGGCGAAGCAGATGATGGCGACGAGGGCACTGACAATCCAGTTGAGGAGTTCACGGCCAAATGGGTTCCAGTCGAAGACGAGAAGGGCAGCCACCACAGGCATGGCAAAGAGCAGCCAATCGGCTCCCGACTTCATCTTGTAGCCTTCAATGGCCTCGCGGTATTCCTGGTTGTCGTTAAGCAGTCGCTGGCGATTCTTCTGCCAATATTGTTCGAATGTTGTTGGTTCCATCGTAGTAAGGGTAGAAAGGGTTTTACTTTTTCAAAATGACATAAATGATGACTGGTGCGCCGAAGAGAGGCGTGAGCGCATTGATGGGAACAGCACCACCACGGCTGAGCACCATGCTCAACAGATGACATGCCAACGCCACAACGGCACCCATGAGGATGGTGGCAGGCATGAGCTGGCGATGGTTGGCGGTACCCAGGCAGAGACGAGCCATATGAGGCACGGCAAGTCCGAGGAAGGCAATGGGACCACAGAAAGCAGTGGCCACTGCACAAAGCAGACCTGTCACCACGAGTAGCCAGCTGCGCAGACGGCGGGTGTTGATGCCGAGATTGCTGGCATAGCGTTCACCCAAGAGCAGGGCGTTGAGGGGTTTCACCAGCATACAGGCACCGCCCAGCGACAACAGAGTGACAACTGAGTAGACGGGCATGAGCTGCATGGAGACTCCACCGAAGGAGCCCAGTCCCCACACCATGTAGGAACGCACACCCTCTTCAGTAGCTGCAAAGTTGAGCAGGGCAATGAGCGATGAGGAGAGATAGCCCACCATCATGCCGACAATGAGCAGCATGACATTGGAACGTACCCATCGCGATAGCAGGAGCAACAGTAGCGTGACGAATATGGCACCGAGGAAGGCTGCCGTGAGAATGGCAGAGAAGCCATAGATGGCTCCGGAAAGTCCGGAACCACTCTCCCACCCGCTGCTGAAGGGAAGTGAGAAAGCCGGAACCGTGAGCACACCACCCCAGAAGAGCATGACGAGTGCCACGCCGAGTGCTGCACCATTGGTGATACCGAAGATGCCTGGGCCTGCCAAAGGATTGCGGAAGGCCGTCTGCAGCAGCAGACCACTCACAGCAAGAGCAGCCCCACAAAGCACAGCCGTGATGGCGGCAGGCAGTCGGGTTTCCAAGATGATGAAAGACCACACGTCGTTCTCAACCGTTCCTCCAGTGAGAATCGTCCACACGCTTGCTGCCGGAATGTGAACACTTCCGACAAACAGGCAAGTTGCAAAGAGCAACACCAGGCAGGCTGTCAAGGATAGGAATGTAACGCGGGGACGCATGAGAGGGTGAGAGTTGAGAGGCGCCTACGGCGCGGTTGAGAAGGGTTGAGAAGAGTTGAGAAGGGTTGAGAGAGGTTGAGAGAAGTTGAGGGATTATTGCGAATGCATCTTTTGGAAGTAGCGGAGAGGGGGATGTTGAGGGTTGGGGTGTAGCATCGTGATATAGTCGCGGAGGAGGAGGTCGGGGCGGAACGAAACTTCCTCAAAATAAGGGACTTGCAGCGTATTGATAAAGTAAATGTTTCGGTCGCGGAAAGCCTTGAACTGGGTGTAGCCATGATGCTCAGCAGCAAGACTCTCGTAGGTAAAAGGCTGCGGCGAAGAGGTGTTCATGAGCCACACATCGGCATTGCCCGACTTGCTGAGAACGGTCTCAAAACTCAGCGCAAGACTGCCGCTATGGTCGTCGTCAGCCCAAGCATAGGTAGCTCCTGCATCGGCAATGAGACGACCCATGGTACTCTTTCCTCCCGGCACATACCAGGTGCTGCCAGTGAGCCGCTCGGTGAGAAGAGACGTTGAGACGTTGAGAGGTTGAGAAGTTGAGGCGACACTATCGCGCAAGGCACAGTAGGCATGCTCGACCATAGAGAAGAGGGAGTCGGCCTGTTGGGAACAACCGAAGAGGAGACCATAGAAGCGCATCCACTCGGCACGCCCCAGGGGTGAGGTTTCCATGTAGTCGGCACACTCGATGATGGGGATGCCAAGTTTTTCAAGGCGGCCATAGCCCCCACTGTTCTCGAAGGGTGAGAGCAGAATGGCATCGGCATGCAGGCTCACGATTTGCTCAATGTCAGGCGACATGGAGTTGCCACAGTCAACAATCTCTCCTTGCTGCACACGCCTCTGCACATCGGGCAACAGCATGTACTTCAGGTCGGCAACACCTGCTATGCGGTCAGTTGCATTCAACATGCCAATCAAAGAGGCATGAGCGGTGTTGAACACCACGCTGCGCTGCAAAGGAAATTTTATAGAGGAGAGTGGAGAGTGGAGAGTGGAGAGAGGAGTGTGGAGAGAGGAGCGTTTGCTGTTGCTATCTTCAGTCAGCCAGTAGCGATGGAGGATGCGGCCTTCATGCCAAGGGTCTTTCAGCTCGACAAGGATGCCATCGGAATATCGCACCATGGTGAGATTCTGGGCATAGCGCAAAGGGATGGTGTCGCCAACGGCATCAGAGGTGGAAAGACGCGATTTGCGACAACCAGAGAGAGACAGGAGGGCAGCAACGAACACAATGACGAGCACAATGACTGAAGGAAAGAAAGCATGCACTCGTTTTCTACTGGCTGCGCGCGGCTTCCTCGCACTGGCTTCATGCTGCACAGCGCCAGAAAGCAAGACAGCATGCGGCCGCCCTGAGGTGACTACATGCTGTTGTGTTGTGGAACGACGTGATGCTAACAATCGTTGGCTGCTCATGTCTTACTTGGGGTCTTACTCAAGTCTTACTTGGTGACTTACGCTTGTCTTACTTGTGGAGTCTTACTCTGTATAGAGATAGCGTTTGATGCTCTTCTTCGGAGTCTTGGCAAACTCCTCGTCGTGAATGCGAATGCCAGCGAGCTTGCAGTAGGCAGGAAGCACTTCGTTGAGTTCCTGACGGTTCTGCTCCATCACGTTCTCAATGTCCTCACGGCTGAAGTTCATGCTCTTTGCTTCGTCGAAGTCGGGATAGACCAGTCCGATGAGCTTGTCGCCCTTCTGGATGACCACACTCTCGCTGACGAGAGCCATGGAGTTGAGCTTATCCTCGATTTCCTCGGGATAGATGTTCTGTCCGTTGGAGCCCAGGAGCATATTCTTCGAACGGCCCTTGATGAAGACATTGCCATAAGCATCCATGAGTCCGAGGTCGCCTGTGTGATACCAGCCATTCTTGTCGATGGTCTCACTGGTGGCCTCCTCGTTCTTGTAGTAGCCCAGCATGACGTTGAGTCCACGTGCCAGAATCTCACCGGGAATGTTCTCTGGGTCAGGACTGTCGATCTTCACCTCCATGTGCAGGGCAGCCCTACCACACGAGCCTGGCTCGAAGTTATCCCACGGAGCATAGCAGATGATGGGTGCGCACTCCGTAGCACCATAGCCCACGGTATACGGGAAGTTGATGCGCTTGAGGAACGACTCCACCTCCTGATTGAAGGCAGCACCACCGATGATGATTTCGTAGAACTCTCCACCAAAGGCCTTGCGCACCTCTTCGCAGATGCGCTCCTCCACCCGGCGGTTCACCACAGGCATGTTCAGCAGGAGTCGCATGCGATTGTTCTGCACCTTCGGGAACACTTTCTTACGGATGATCTTCTCGATGACGAGAGGCACGGCAATGATGATGGCAGGCTTGATTTCGGCAAATGCCTGTGCGATGATGCTCGGGCTTGGAATGCGCGAAAGGAAGAACACATGCTTACCGGTGAGAATCTCGAAGGTGAACTCGAAGGCCATGCCATACATATGGGCCAGCGGCAGGATGCTGATGATATTTGGATTCTTCTCAAGATGCTTACCCATCACCTCGCGGGCAAAGTCGAAGTTACTCCAGAGGGCACGATATGGAATCATCACACCCTTCGAGAAGCCCGTGGTGCCGCTGGTGTAGTTGATGAGTGCCAGCTGGTCGGGACTCTCCTCGTGGTAGTAGTGCACATGCTCCTTGCGGAAGTATTTCGGATACTTGCGGCCAAACATCTCATTGAGGTGCTCGCGGGCATAGGTGAGTTTATCGGTGCGCGAGACGAGGAGCGAATAGTCAGGGATGTTGATGATGCCCTCCAGCCCCGGCATCTTCGTGGCATCGATGGTAGTGGCCACGACATCACCCACAAAGAGCAGCTTGGCGTCGCTGTGGTTCACGATGTTATGCACCTGGTCGGGCATGAACTCATGCAGGATGGGCACAGCCACGGCACCATAGGTGAGCACAGCCAGATAGGCGGCGGCCCAGTTGGCACAGTTGCGTCCGCAAAGGGCAATCTTGTCGCCCTTCACCACCCCACTGTTCTCGAACATGATATGCAGTTTCTCAATCTTACGTGCCACATCATGGTATTGCAGCGTAGCTCCTTTAAAATCGGTGAGTGCATCGCGATCCCAGTGGTCGATGATGCTCTTCTCGATGAGCGCGTTGAAACTTGGTATAGATTCCATACGATTGGTTTATGCTGTTCTGATATAATTATCGTTGATATGCTGACAGTTACAAGAAAACGCTTAGATGCTGTTCTGATACAAATAGCGCTTGATGCTCTTCTTCGGAGTCTTCTCGAACTCCTCCTCACGCAGCACCACAGACGAGATCTTGCTGAACGGCGGCAGCAGGGCATTCAGGTCCTGGCGGTTCTGCTCCATGATGTTCTGCAGGTCTTCCTGTGTGAAGCCCATGTTCTGTGCCTCGTCCATGTCGGGATAGACCAATGCCACGAGCTGGTCGCCTTTCTGCACCACCACACACTCGCTGACCATTGCCATCGAGGCAAGCTTGTCCTCGATTTCCTCGGGATAGATGTTCTGTCCGTTGGAGCCCAGGAGCATGTTCTTCGAGCGGCCCTTGATGAAGATGTTGCCTTCTGCATCCATGAGTCCGAGGTCGCCGGTGTGATACCAGCCGTCCTTGTCGAGAGCCTGGCTGGTGGCCTCCTCGTTCTTGTAGTAGCCCAGCATGACGTTGGTGCCACGGGTGAGGATTTCGCCAGGGATGTTCTGCCCGTCGGGGCTGTCTATCTTCACCTCCATGTTGTAGATGGCCTTGCCACACGACTTCGGCACAAACTCCTTGTGGTCGCAGTAGCTGATGAGCGGGGCACACTCCGTGGCACCGAAGCCCACGGTGAAGGGGAAGTCGATGCTCTTGAGGAACTCCTCCACCTCTTGGTTGAGAGCTGCTCCACCGATGATAATCTCGTAGGCCTTGCCGCCAAAGGCATTGTACACCTGCTCGCAAATCATCTGCTTCACCTTCTTGTTCACAACCGGCATCATCAGCAACAGGCGCACGTGGTTGTTCTGAATCTTCGGGAACACACGCTTGCGGATGATCTTCTCAACAATCATCGGCACGGCAATGACCAGCGAGGGCTGTATCTCGGCATAGGCCTGAGCAATGAGCGACGGGCTGGGCAGGCGTGTGAGGTAGAAGATGTGGATGCCGTGGCAGAAGGGGAACAGGAACTCGAAGGCCAGACCGTACATGTGAGCCATGGGCAGGATGGAAACCATGTTCGTGCCCGGCTTCACAATGGGACCCAGCTTGGTGAGTGCGAAGTCGAGGTTTCCCCACAGCGCACGGTAAGGCAGCATCACACCCTTCGAGAAGCCCGTGGTGCCACTGGTGTAGTTGATGAGCGCCAGTTCCTCGGGGCTGTCCTGATAGTAGTGCACGTGCTCCTTGCGGAAGTATTTCGGATACTTTGCACCGAAGAGCTGGTTCAGGTGCTCACGGGCATAGGTGATCTTCTCCCTGCGCGATACCAACAACGAGAAGTCTGGCAGATGCACGATGGCCTCCAGGTCGGGCATCTCGTCGGGGTTGATGGTCTTTGCCACCACATCGCCCACGAAGAGCAGTTTGGCACCCGAGTGGTTCACGATGTTATGCACCTGCTCAGGCATGAACTCGTGTAGTACGGGAACAACAACAGCTCCATAGGTCAGCGTGGCTACGAAGACCACACCCCAATGTGAGCTGTTACGGCCGCAGAGGGCAATCTTGTCGCCTTTCTGCACGCCACTGTATTCAAATACGATATGCAACTTCTCAATGATGCGAGCTACATCATGGTATTGCAGCGTCGCACCCTTGTAGTCGGTAAGCGCATCTTTTTCCCAGTTGTCGATGATACTTTTTTCAAAGTATGCGTTAAAACTTGGTATAGGATTCATTGCACAATTTTCAAAATTATGTGCAAAGATACTTACTTATTTGCTCATTTCAAAAAAAAATGTGCAGTTTTTTCATTCTGAAGTGCATTTTTTTCAATTTTTAGGAAAAAACGCTGGTCGCAATTACCAATATGTAAATAAAAGTGTTCGGTTTTTCCTACAGTCGGGTTACTACTCATAACGCATCGACTTGGCAGGATGGATGTGCGAGATGAGATAGCTCGGGGCGATGAGCACCAACACGCTCACCAAAAGGGTGGCAATGTTCAACAGCAAGACAAAGAACAAGTTGAGCTCCACGGGCACCGTGCTGACGTAGTAGGTGGCAGCATCGAGCTTCACCAGACCCGTGTACTTCTGCAACAGCACCAGTCCGATGCCCAGCACATTGCCGATGAGCATGCCCTTCCCCACCATGAACACGGCAAACCAGAGGAAGGTGTGGCGGATGGTCTTGTTGCGGGCTCCGAGGGCTTTCAGCACGCCAATCATGGTGGTGCGCTCAAGGATGATGATGAGCAGGCCGCTGATCATGGTCACGCTGGCCACGGCAATCATCAGGGCGAGGATGATCCACACGTTCAGGTCCAACAGCTCCAGCCAAGAGAAGATTTGCGGGTTCAGCTCGTGGATGGTCTTCGACGTGTAGGTCTCGCCATATCGGTCCGTTTGCCTGTTCACCTTATTAATAAATAAAGACTCCACATCGGCCAGGCGGTCGAAGTCCTCCACCGCCACCTCTGCCCCGCTGGCCTGGTCGGGTTCCCAGCCATTGAGCTTCACGGCTGCATAGAGGTCTATGAAGCACAGCGTCTCGTCGTACTGTGTGAGGTTGGTCTGGTAGATGCCGCTGATGGTGAAGCGGCGGGCACGCACTCCCTTGTCGTCGATGAAGTAGGCAAAGATGCGCTCTCCTGTCTTCAGCCTCAGCTTGTCGGCCATGGGCTTGGAGATGAGCAGGCGGTTGGTGCTCGAGGAATCGGAGAACGTGGGGATGACGCCCTCCACCATGTTCTGATGAATGAACGTGGAGTCGAACTCCGGCCCTACCCCCTTGAAGACCACGCCGAGGAAGTCCTTGTCGGTCTTCAGGATGCCCTGCTTCATGGCAAAGCGCTGCACATGCTTCACCCCGTCAATCTTCCGGAGCACGGTGAGCATGGAGTCGCCCATCTGAATGGGGTACTGCTCGCCTGCCTGCAGCGACATGAAGTCGCCCACCTGAATGTGACTGCCGAACCCCACCACCTTGTCTCTGATGGTGTGCTTGAAGCCAAACACCACACACACCGACACAATCATCACCGCCAGGCCGATAGCCACACCAGCGGTAGCTATGCGTATAGCAGGCTTCGAGACCATGCGCTGGCCATCGTCGTCACTGTAGATTCGCTTGGCAATGAATAGGGGGAAGTTCATGAGGAGTTGAGAGTTGAGAGTTTAGAGTTTAGAGTCAGTTGGGGAGTGGAGAGTTGAGAGGCGCCTGCGGCGCTGTTGAGAAGGGTTGAGAAGAGTTTAGAGTGGAGAGTGGAGAAAGCCGTCAGCCGTAGGGGACGGCCTGAAGGGCCAACAGCCACCAGCCCAGGGCAACGCCCTGGGTATTGAGGGCATTCGCGTGGGGTTTTCGCGCTGTAAGTGCAAAAGCTTTTGCCCCTTCAGGGCGTGGGTTTGTGCAGCCGGGTAGTTTCAGGCGGCAATGCATTCGTCCCTTTTCTCCCCTTTTCTCCCCTTTTCTCCCCTTTATACCCTTTACGCTCTTTTCACTTCGCGCTTGCGCGGCTATCAATCCTCTACCCTACCCGGATATGCCTCCAGGGCCTTGCGAAGCACCACGAGGGCATGCTCCATGTCTTCCTTCTTCAAGACATAGGCGATGCGCACCTGGTTGATGCCTGCACCGGGAGTGGTGTAGAAGCCTGCGGCAGGAGCCATCATGATGGTCTGACCTTCGTAGGAGAACTCCTCCAGACACCAGCGGCAGAACTTCTCAGAGTCGTCCACAGGCAGCTTGGCCACCGTGTAGAAGGCTCCCATGGGAATGGGCGAATACACGCCAGGGATGCGGTTCAGTCCGTCAATGAGGCACTTACGGCGCTCCACATATTCATCATACACATCACGGTAGTACGACTCAGGAGCATCGCACGAAGCCTCAGCAATGATCTGACCAATGAGGGGTGGCGACAGGCGAGCCTGACACAGCTTCATCACGGCAGCCTTCACAGCTTCGTTCTTCGTCACCAGTGCACCAATGCGGATACCACACTCCGAGTAGCGCTTCGACACAGAGTCGATGAGGATGACATTCTGCTCGATGCCCTCCAGATGGCAGGCGGAGATATAGGGTGAGCCCGTGTAGATGTATTCACGATACACCTCGTCAGAGAACAGGTAGAGGTCGTACTTCTTCACCAGGTCGCGAATCTGGTTCATCTCGCGGCGCGTATAGAGGTAGCCCGTGGGGTTGTTGGGGTTACAGATGAGAATGGCACGTGTGCGCTCGTTGATGAGCTCCTCGAACTTCTCCACCTTCGGCAGCGAGAAGCCCTCCTCAATGGTGGAGGAGATGGTGCGGATGACGGCACCTGCCGAGATGGCAAACGAGATGTAGTTGGCGTAGGCAGGCTCCGGGATGATGATCTCATCACCGGGGTTCAGGCAGCTCAGGAAGGCAAACAGCACAGCCTCCGAGCCACCACAGGTCACGATGATGTCATCAGGGTCTACAAGAATCTCGAAGCGTTTGTAGTACTGGGCCAGTTTCTCTCTATAGCTGCGAATGCCCTGCGAGGGAGAATACTCAAGGACCGTGCGGTCGATGTTCTTCAAAGCATCAAGCGCAACCTGCGGCGTTGGCAGGTCGGGCTGTCCAATATTAAGGTGATAGACGTGTATGCCGCGCTCCTTGGCTGCTGTGGCCAGTGGGGCGAGCTTACGAATAGGTGATTCGGGCATGAGCTGCCCGCGTTCTGAAATGTTTGGCATAGTGTTGCTCTTTTTGTGTTTTTGGCCACGGCGGGTGCTGTCCGCCATTTGCCGCTGCAAAGATACATCATTTTCGTCATTCTACCAAACGAAATGCACACAAAAATCATCCCCCCACCCCCTTCCCGCGTTGCAAAAGCAGTGGTATTGGCGTCCGAAAGTGGTAGCGAAGAGAATATTTTTTGAAAACTCTATGTTTCTTTATTTCCCGAGAATGGCATTCACTAGCGAGGTGACATCGGCAACGGATACCTGGCCGTCGCCATTCACGTCGCCCACATTTGTAAGGCTCACGATTAGGCTTGCTGTGTCGGAATCCTTATATCCTTCACGCGTGGCATATACCTTTATCTCGTAAGTAGGAGCAAAGGCAAACCTTCCGCTTTCACTTTCTCTTTGAACTGTCACCGGAGCTATTTGGTAGATGTATTTTACGCCATCTGTCTCACAATTGCATATCACATTTCCATTCGAGTATTCAATGGTAGGCGTGGCACACTTGTTGACTTTGGGTATTTCGCCTTCTATGGGAACAATGTTGATGATAGAATTCCAAGGTTCTGTTGACCTATATGCTTCAATTAGGTCGGCAGGAACGTGGAGCGTGGCATATTGGATATACGAGTCACTGAATGCCTCATTATGAGCCGTGGGGACTGTTTCAGTATAGCAGAAAACATCAGTTATGTTTTCGCATTTTGCAAAAGCACTACTACCGATGTTTTTCACGCTGTTGCCAATAGTAATAGAATTAAGGTATGAGCAACCATAAAACGAATAATCATTAATCGTTGTTACATCATTTGGAATTATCAAATCACTTACTTCTTCTCCATTGACAAATAGATGATGGGCTATAGATAGAGGGTTTGAAAAATAATCACTAAATGTATTATTGCACCATGAAGACAAATTGTCAATATATACAGAATTAAGGCTGTCGCAGTTATAGAATACCATACTGCCAAAATTAATGATGCTGTTGCCAAAACTAATTGACGTTAGGTTAGAGCAATTATAAAAAGCTTGGCTACCGATACTAGTTACACCGTCTCCAATTGTAACAGAAGTTAGTCCAGAGCAATATCCAAAAGCTGCCCCTCCTATAGTTGTCACGCTGTTGGGAATAGTTAGTGAATTCAAAGAAGAGCATTCCGAAAAAGCATATTCATCAATTATATTTACACTGTTAGAAATTGATAATGAAGCTAGATTAGAACAGTAACGAAACGCTTCTCTTCCAATGGAAGTTACGCTATTGGGAATTGAAACAGAACTCAAACTGCTACACTTATAGTATTTGCAAGTTGCTTTATATCAGCAATTTGCAAGTTAAACGGTAGAAAAGTGACAACGGTGATTTGTAAAAGGACGAAAACCATAAAGATTTAACGTTTTTAACCTCTATTAGGGGTTTTGCTTGTTCTCATATATATCGTCCGTTGCATTAGCTTTACCCTTAGAGAATCGTCTCCATCATCTACATTTGGTCGGCATACATCATTATAGTTAGCAACAACTCTTCATTTGAATTACCATGACACTCAACAGGTCGCTCTCCCTGTAGGCCATCGCTGGTTCATGATGGAGAAGTCCCCTGGCCTAGTAGGTATAATTCTTCATGTGGCTGCCATAGCGTTTCACCAGCTTTGCCCTGTAGCCCTCGCCGCTCTGCATGAATTTCAGATTTTCCTGCATCGTCCGCTGCCTCACTGGATAGAACTCGTACCGCTCCGGCATCCTACTCACTGCCTCCACCAAGTCTTCGAAATGGTAATAGCGCATCCTGTCATGCAGACGGCGGTCCAGTACCAGATACCAAGAACTTCATCACCATCGGCGATGCTGCCCTGTTCCTGTGCTTTTTCTCAGTTTCTGTCATCACCTCAGCTTCGCTTCATCGTAATCCAATTCCCGCCCTTCCACTTTAGGCACCATATTTTGGAAGAAACGAGTCCATAGCTTGTTGGCCGATGCAATGTCATCGTCGTTCAGCTCGCTTACCTCTGCTATTCTGTTTCCCATCGTACTCACCGATGCCATCCGCAGTCCCAGAGCCTCATCGCTTTCTGTATCCTGCAAGACCCACCAGCGGTCATGGAAAGGAGCATTCCTTTGGTCTTGTCTATAGCAGCATGACTTCACTTCAATACGGCCAGGTAATTCAGACGACCATCGGTTCCATCCATTCTGAAAGACATCATCTAAAGACTCGTTCTTATGTGCATCCACATCCTTGCAGGTCAGTATCGAACAGTTCAACCTATTGTTCACATCCATCAGCATCTTCACAATATAAAGGTCTTCTGCATGGAAGTATGAGTCAATAATATGTAGCACGTCGTACGGATGCTCCTTGTACCAGTCTAAAATCCTCTCTACCCACTTGGCTTCCTCTCCGATATGCACAAAGTCGCCGTTCTCATCCCTGCGCTCGCTCATAATGCGGTCCACTCGCTCCAGTTTCTCCTTCGTGCCACTGGCAATGGCAAGTACGATTTTCAGATTGTCAATGATGGCCTGATGCATCTCCCTCAGCAATGTGTGGTACTTCTTGTTGGCTTGATTCTTCTTGTGCAGATTCTCCATGAAATACAACACCGCATCCTGTGTGTCAGTGATAGGATGAAGGTACACCTGCTTCAGTACACTCTGCGTTGTGTCAAAATCCCTTGCTATCGTTTTATTCTTCACCAGATACTCCATCTGTTTTTCGAAAAACCTCACCTGCTCGTCATTGTTCAGGCGCGACACCTGCATCAAGTCGTTCTTTGCCGCCTCAATCTTTCGGTTCGACTGCATATGCAGTCTCAGTCGTTTCTTGTATTGCATACGAGCAGGGTCATCATCCACCATCTCCAACATTGTGTCTGCCAGCTGTTCATCGTGGTCTCTCACCAAGTCCAGCATCCGCTGATAGTCGCTGTATGACCCATTGCCGTCGCTCTTAAGAGAGTCCATAACCTTCTTGCCTATCTCCTTTACCTTCGACTTCGCTGCCACAAACGAGTCTTGCATACACAGCGTAAAGCGGTTAAACTTATCAAACGTATAGTAGATACCCTCCGTCTTCTGCACGGCCAATTCAATAAACTCACTTTTCTGTGTTGTATTTGGCATATAGCATGCCACATGAGCATACAGGAAGGCCTGGTCGGCACGGTTTCCGACAGCTTCTATCTCATGTTTCAGCTGTTCGCCATCCAGTTTACCACCCAGTTTCGAGCCTTCTATCATTGCCATGCACGCTATCTTGTATCCATCATGCTGAATACCTCCAACCATCGGCAGTTGCTCGTTCACCACATCTGCCATCTCGCTCCACAGCGCACGTTGCATCTCTCGTGTCAGTTTATTACCCAGATTTTGCTTAATGGCCTTAGTCATCGTGTCGGTCAAAGTAAAGATGAAGCCGTCATCTTTCGTGTGACGCATCAGGTTCAACAACTTGTCGTAGTCGCTTTTTTCCAGTGCCACCTGCACCTCTATCTCGCTGCTACCAGTATATTCTGGATAGGGGTATTTCGTCTGGATATATCTTGCTGCGTGTTCTATGCATGCATTCCAAAGACAATCGTCATAGTTCTTCAGTTGGTCATAGAAAATGGCCTCTTCGTTAAGGAACATCGCAGGGGCGATGTGATATAGCAACCGTTTCTTATCCCAATCCGAGAAGTCCTTCTCCGAAGCCTTGGACACAAAGCGGTTCATGATATTTTCGAATCGTGCAATGTCTTTTACTCCGTAGAACTCCAGTGCCACCCGCGACCAGAGGATTATACCGTCTACCTCGTTGCCGTCGTAGTCCATCAGTTTCTTGAATTCTTCGATGTCCTCATCCCTGCACAGTCCCGAGCGTATCAGAATGCCAAGCGAGTGAGCATAGAGGCCGAAGCTCATGTTATATGCCGTCAGGCACGACACCGACGAGAGCCATTGATTCTTTCTAACGTCAGCTGCCTTGGCAGCATATTCATTGGCCTCGCTCTTCATCGAGATTTTCGACAGAACCTTTGCTATCTGATAGCCTGTGTCAACCTTTACCGAAGGCACGCTGATTTGGTTCCAAGCCCACTCTAGGTCAGCCTTCGCCATCGTCTTAAATCCATCCACGTTATCTGCATCCGCAGTGTCTTCCAACAAGTCTGTCCCTGAATAGTATTTGCTCAGCCATACATACAGCGTTGAGAGCATATAGCACATCACATCAGCCTTCTCCACCTGCTTCAACATCGAATAGTGTTTGTACACTTTCTTTAGCAGGGTCTTGTCGCCGTCCTTCACCTCTGCTACTTTATTGATCAGTTCCAACAATGGCTCGTATCTATCGGTCGTGTCGTAAGCGATCTGATTGAACAGTCGGACGAAATAGTTCCAGTCCAGGCGCTTCACGTCCTTCTGCCACACATATTCCAGCGCTGCCCGCAGGTAGGCCCGCGACTGCCGTTCGGCAGTGTTCATCTTCACTATTACATTCTTTACAAACTCCTCCTCGGTACACACCAAGGCAGCAATAGGCCCTTCCACCACTTTCAGGTGGTAGGCCGAGTTCCTCAGCACTTCGAAGATGTCTTTCAGTATATCATCTTTCAGTTCGCGACCACTCATCACCCAATCCTCTATCTTGTCGCCCAAATTCTCGTAGTTGCGCAGCAACAGTGCCTTGCAATGGGCTTGCAGTGCTTTGTCCTTCAGGTCGTCAATCTCCAGATATAGGTTCTCCATGCGGTTCTTGGCATCGGCCTCGTCTATCTTCACCAATGCCGCCACGACCTGTATTTGTAGCTTCACATACTCCACCGTCGGGAACTTGATGTTTTCCACCACAGCATCTATCAGGCTCACCACTTTCCGCACTTGCTCCTCGTTCATCTTTGGAAGTGGCTTGCAATACATCTTCAACAGCGTCACCTTTGGCATCATCGTCAGCGAGGTGTCTATCACCAGCCGCACGGCATACTCTACGGCTTCACCGATGTCGTCGAGGTCCTTATGGTCGGGAATCCAGAAGCGCAGGAAATAGAGTTGACTGCTGGCTGGTAGTTCCTTCATTTTGGCAATCACCTGGGCTGCCGTGCTCTCTTTCATAATGGTTCTCATCACTGTCGCCATCTTTTTCAAGCCGTCATCCTCAATCTTCGAGTTGGCGATGTCGGCTCTCTGCGTCATACTGTCATCAACCTTCCCCTCGTTGTTGAACGAGATGCTGATGGCTGTGTACAGACGGTCTATCTGCTGCCTGTCCTTCGTCACCTTAGCCACGCGGTCTATGATTTCAAGAGCTTTTTCCATCTTCACCGGCAACATCAGTTTGGCCAGTTCCAAGGCCTTGTCTGGTATGTATTCAAAGTTGATGGTGGCCGTCAGTGCATCAATCTGCTGGTCTATCTCCTTGTGCATTGACTCGCTTAGGTGCTGACCTGACTGTGCTATGATGAGCAGGCATTTCAGCCGCTCCTCCATCAGGAATACGCTCTGGGTTAGTCCATAGGCCTTTTCGTCATCTCCAATAGCAATCAGTGCCTCAATCTCTGAGTCGCTCAGTTCGTTCTTTTCTAATTCGCGGCTCACGCTGCGGTTAATGGCAAAGCGAAAGTAGGCTGCTGCCTGTGTCTTAAAGTCGGTACATGCATTGTAGCCGTACTCGCACTGTGCATTCAGGGCAGCCTGACTCTGCTGAGTTACAAGATAATGCTGCACATTTTCGCTGGTCAGATAGTCCACCAACTGTTTGTTGTCCTTCACGTGCTTATAGAGAGCAGGAAGATAGACAAATTGTTCGCCCATGTCAGTGCTCTTCTCTATCACGTCTATCAGCAACAACTCTATCTCATTTTTTAGTCCGCTCATCCTCTCACGCAGATACTTCCTGAAATCGTCACTCTTCAATTTTATCGTACCCTCTTCGGTTTCCCCCACATAGTCGCCACACAACGTAAGCAGACCATTTACTTCTTCATCGGTCAGGTTCAACGTTTTTCTCACCATCTGGCGGTTCATAGGAATCTCGCAGAAGGCCAGCAAAGCCATCAGTTGCTGCACAGATCCCTCCTGCGTCTCTATCCAGTCGTAGTCCTCACCGTAGAAGTCGTCCTCACCGTACTGATAATAGTCGCGTATCTTCTCAACACCGAATTTCTGCAACTTCTCCGTCAGGATGGTCAGCTGCCTGGCATTGCCCTTCTTGCTCAATTCATAGAAGATGGATATATCCTCCGACGCAATGTTGGGGTCAACACTGCGCAAGTAGCCCTCCACGTCGTTCTTCTGAAATTTGAACAGTTCATTGGTCTGTTTAATAGGAGTTCCCTCCGGGATTAGTTGCTTCAGATTCTGGGCATCGCCAGAAAAGATAAAGCGTGCATTCGATACACTGAAAAGCGGTGCTAGAACGCTCTTGATGCCGTCCACAAATCTGACACAGCAGCATCTTCGACAGCGTCAGTCCGTCAGTAACCTTCGTGAGAGCCATCTCCGCCTCGTTCACTTTCACGCTGACACTCAGCGCATCACTGCGTGTAGCCACACCGTCCGTCATCATCTTTCCCACATCGGTTTCCAGCTTCCTCACCAGCTCAAGGTAACTCTCGGCCAACCGTTGCTTATGGGAGAGCGACACCACCTGCCAGTAGGCCTGATCCACGCTGTAGAGCGTAGCCTGACGTCGGGTTTCAGCAGCATTCTCTACCATCTGTTCCGACAGGTCAGCCATTTTGTTGGCAGCCACGATAGCCCCACCCATATACAGCGGTTGCGTCAGCAGAATGGAGCCCGCCCAGATGTTGCGTGTGTCGGTGCGCAGAGCGTCCACCAAATGCTGTCCCTTATCGTTCAGCGCTCCCGCCATCTGGCTCAGGTCTGCACCTATCTGCTGCTGCAAGGCCGTGGGCAGCACCTGCGCGTAACCGGCGATGCCGCCCTGCAGCTCTCCCGCCAGTCCCTTCCCCAGGTTCCCTAATGCCGACTTCTGTGCATCGCTCAGCAGGGTAATCTCGCGGCTCGTATGCTCGTAGCCACCCTCCGCACTGACATGCGGCAAATATTTCGTCCGTGCCGCTCTGCGCACATTGGCTGCCACGTCGCGCCTCACCTCTGCCACGCGCATCTGCTTGTTGTTGCGCAGTGCCATCGCCCTGCAACTGTCGAGCGTCAGCAACGTCTGCGCTACGCTAAACGACAACTGACAACTGACAAATGACAAAACCGCCAATAGTCTTTTCATTTCAATACTTATTAAAAATTCCGGCGGCAAAATTACCAATATCCCGCCATACGCAGCTGTTCCCGATTTCGCCGACATTGTATCGGATAGCGCATACTAACCGAAGAAAACAATATTTATGCGGTATGGTACACTGACATTGGAATATTTTGACTACCTTTGTGCCGTAAAAACGACAATCATATAGGACTATAATGAACAACAGTGAAGTGGGATACACCGACGGCGACGTGATGATTATCGACAATGTGCGGCACTTGGAAGAGCAGTATCAGCGGCTTCCAAGCCAGAATCTCATTATCCTGTGCTGCAAGGGCAGGATGCAACTCGACGTGAACGGACGGACGCTGCGCTTCGGCGAGAACGAGGTGCTGTTCTCCTCACCGGGGGCCATGCTCTCAGGTTTCATGTTCTCTGCCGACTTCGACTGCAAGATACTCTGCCTCTCCAACCGCATCATTCAGGAACTGCTGCGCCTGAACATCGAGACATGGAACCGCGCCGTCTACGTGCGCCGCATGAACATCGTGCGTCTGCCCGACGAGGAGGTGACGCAGTTCAGCCTCTACTACGCCCTCATCTGCCATAAGATGACGGCTCCGGCGGAGCGTCCCTACAGCCGCGAGACGATGCAGGCCATCATCCGCGCCCTGCTCTTCGACCTCTGCGTGGTGCTTGAGAGCCAGCTCACGGGGCAGCCCGACGTGCGGCCCTCCTCCGGGCGCACGCTCTTCGACCGCTTCCTCTCCATGCTCGCCGCAGAGAGCGTGAAGCGCCGGCCGGTGAGTTACTATGCAGGTCACCTGGCCGTGACGCCCAAATACCTCACGATGGTCTGTCAGCACCATAGCAACAAGGCCGCCTCGGAGTGGATTAACCAGTATGTGGTGGAGGATGTGCGCCACGCCCTGAAGTGTACCACGATGAGCATCAAGGAAATATCCGACAGCCTCGGCTTTGTCAATATCTCCCATTTCGGCAGTTACGTGCGCCGCCACTTCGGCATGTCACCCTCGAAAGTAAGGGAAGAAGCATCGTAAACAACACGTATGTCTCATCTGCGGGTGTTCTCAACTTCTCAGATGTTGTACTCGATGTAAAAGAACGGCTACCAGGCCGGAATCTTTAACCTTTTCAGAACAGCCGTTCTCGATACTTTTCTCTAAATTTGCACCTAAAAAAGCAGTTTTTTTTAGAATGCAGGACAATGAGTAAAGTGGTTATAAACAGTTTCGAGGACTTAAAACGGCTTGAGGGGGAACATATCGGCACCTCAGAATTCATGGTGATAACGCAAGAGTGTATTGAAACTTTTGCCAGAGCTACCTATGACAACCAGTGGATTCACACGGATATGGAACGGGCCAAGGCCGAAAGCCCTTATCATACGACTATCGCCCATGGGTTTCTCACCCTTTCGCTGCTGCCATATCACTGGAACCAGATTATCCAGGTGAACAATCTGCGCATGATGGTGAACTACGGCATTGACAAAGTGAAGTTTGGTCAGCCCGTGCTGTCCGGGCAGAGAATACGTGTGGCCGCCTATCTGCATTCACTGAAAAACCTGCGAGGCATCACCAAGGCAGAAATCAGGTTTCAGGTGGAAATCGCAGAAGAAGAAAAGTGGGCGATGGAAGGATTTGCCACCTTTTTATATTATTTCAATGAGAATTGTGTAGAATAAACAGGGATATACGGGAATTATCAGAAAAAAAGTGTAATTTTGCAGCAGATATTCTAATCAAGTAAACAGGACAGATGAGGAAAAAGAAATATCTGTTGGCCGCCATAGGGGTGCTGGTGATTCCTTCCGGGCTTGTGGCACAGACTCTGGGACAGGACTCAACGACAGTGTTAAGCCTCCGTGTGGGTTACTCTACTGCCGGACAGAATGCGCTGGCGGGAGCTGTCGATAAGGTGACTGAGGATAGGATGAACAAGGGTCTGAAGATTTCGTCTCTCGACGCACTGAGCGGTCAGGCTGCCGGTGTGCAGGTGAGCAGCAGCGGCAATCAGGAGGCGATGGTGTCGGCTGTTCGCGTCCGCGGAACCACGTCGCTGACGGGCGGCAACGACCCGCTGGTCATCATCGATGGTGTGACCTCCGACCTGACGACCCTCTCCACCATCTATCCTGCCGACATCGAGAGCTTCACTATCCTGAAGGATGCCTCCGAAACGGCACAGTACGGCAGCCGTGGTGCGGCGGGTGTCATCGAGGTGGCTACGAAGAAGGGAGGCTCCGGGCGGGCGTTCCATATCTCCTACGACGGCACCATCGGCTTCGAGAGCATTTATAAGAGACTGGGGATGCTCAGCGGCACACAATTCCGTAGTGCGACAAGTGCTCTCGGCATGAGCTACATCGACGGTGGAGCCAATACCGATTTTCAGCGGAGCATAGAGCGCACGGGATTCGTACAGAACCACCACGTGGCCTTTGGCGGTGGCAGCGACCAGTCGAACTATCGTGCCTCACTCGGCGTGATGGAGCACCGCACGGTGATCCAGACCAATCGCTACCGCAACTACATCGCCAAGCTCGACATCAGCCAGAAGGCTTTTGAGAACCGCCTGACCGTCGATCTCGGCATCTTCGGATCACTGCAAAAGAATGCCTACCTGCCCTTCCGCCAGAAACTGCTTTACTCGGCACAGACTTTCAACCCCACAATACCCGATGGTCAAAATGCCGACGGCAGCTACAGCCAGGTGACGGAAGCCCTGTGGATCAACAACCCCAACTCTCTGCTGCGCATGTCGCAGGACGAGGACAACAGCCACTTCAACGTACATCTGAATGCTATGGCCCAACTGACACGCGACCTGCAGCTGCGCGGATTCGCCTCCTACTCGTACAATACCATCGGCAATGCCCACTACTACCCCACCTTCGTGTGGAGCCACGGTGAGGCCTATCGGGGACACGACAAGAGTGAGGAGCTGCTGGGTAATGTCTCGCTCAACTATACTCTCAACTCTAAACTCTCAACTCTAAACTTAATGGCACTGGCCGAGGCCGAGAGTCAGAAGGGAACGGGATTCTTTGCCACCACTACGGGCTTCTCCACCGATGCCTTCGGCTATGACAAGCTGTCGGCAGGAGCCTCGCGACTGTGGGACGGCAGCGACTCCTACGCCACAGATGCACACATGGAGTCGTTCCTGTTGCATGGACAGTACACCTTGTTAGACAAGTACACCATCACCGCCAATGCCCGTGCCGATGCATCATCAAAGGTGGGACGCAACAACCGCTGGGGGTACTTCCCATCCGTCAGTGGCGCGTGGGTCATCAGCAAGGAGCGCTGGATGCAGAGGCTTTCCTTCATCTCCAATGCCAAGTTGCGTATAGGCTACGGCTTGTCGGGCAACCTCGGGGGTATCGATTCCTACAACTCCATGCAGATGGTGCAGCCCAACGGTGTGGTGCCTATGGGCGGCACGACGGTCACCACACTCGGCATCATCCGCAATGCCAACCCCGACCTGAAGTGGGAGGTAAAACGCACTTTCAACATCGGTCTCGACCTCTCGTTGTGGCAGCGGCGCATCGCACTGACCATCGACTACTACCGTTCGCGTACCACCGACATGCTCTATGTCTACGACGTGCCCGTGCCTATCTTTACCTACGACAAGTTGCTGGCCAATCTGGGCGATATGAAAAACAGCGGTCTGGAGATAGGATTCGGCATCACGCCACTGCGCACGAAAGATGCCGAGCTGACCATCAACATGAACTGGACCTTCGAACGCAACCGTCTGGTGTCGCTCAACGGCTATTATGACGGGCAATACCTCACGGCACCCGACATGAAAGGAATCTCGGCCCTATGGGGGGCTGGTTTCCACGGGGCGAGCGACGTGGTGATGCAGATTGTGGGGCAGCCGCTTGGCGTGTTCTACCTGCCCCACTGCAACGGACTCACAACGAATGCCGACGGTTCGAAGAGCTACGACGTAACGAGCGAGAAGTACATCTGCGGACAGGCCACACCGAAGGCCATGATGGGTTCGAACATCGCCTTCCGCTACCGCCAGTGGGACATCACGATGCAGTTGAATGGTGCCTTCGGCCACAAGATATACAACGGCACGGCACTCACCTATATGAACATGCTGTCGCTACCCAACTACAACGTGATGCAGGGCGCACCGGAGGTGAACATACAGGATCAGACCATCAGCGACTACTATCTCGAAAGGGGTGATTACGTGAACATCGACTACCTGACACTGGGCTGGACCGTTCCCCTCCGCAGCCGTTACATACAGGGCCTGCGCCTCTCGGCATCAGTCAACAACCTCGCCACCATCACCGGCTACAGCGGATTGACACCGATGATTAACAGCAGCGTGGTCAACAGTACACTCGGCATCGACGACAAGAACACACTGCCCCCGTATCGCAGTTATACTTTTGCACTCAGCATACAATTCTAAGGAGGACTTACAATGGAAAGAAATAAAATATTATTCTCTGCATTTCTGCTCTTCACGTTAACAGCTTGTTCGCTCGACGAGTCACCACGCGACCAGATACCCGAGGAGGAGGCTTACACCTCGACCACAGCCCTCTATCAGAACTGCGTCGCCACCTTATATAATTATATAGGAGGCTCTGCCGACGGACAGGGACTGCAAGGCACCTGCCGCGGTGTATATGACCTACAGACCTTCGGCTCCGACGAGGCCATGCTGCCCACACGCGGCGGCGACTGGTACGACGGTGGACTCTGGCAGGAGATGTACCGTCACACATGGACTGCCGGCCACGACCTGCCCAAGAATGCCTGGCTTTATCTCTACAAGGTCATCGCACTCTGTAACCGCTCACTCGAACAACTCGATGCCCACCAGAGCTTTTTTGTTGTCGGGGATTTGCAATCCCCGACCTTTGCAGCCTATAAGGCTGAGGTTCGCGCCCTTCGTGCCATCTACTACTGGTATCTCATGGACCTCTTCGGCCGTGTACCACTGGTCACTTCTACCGATGTGTCGATGAACGAGGTGCGACAGTCGGAGCGCAGCCAGATGTTCGACTTCTGTGTCTCTGAATTGCAGGAAACCCTGCCCCTGCTGTCTGCAGAAAACAGCGTAAGGCCCGGCGACTATTATGGTCGCGTCACACAACCCGTGGCACTCTTCGTACTGGCTAAACTCATGCTGAACAGCAGCGTATATAAGAGAACGGTGGAGACTACTGCGGCCTACACCGCCTGCACTAGCTATTGCGACCGCATCGAGGCAATGGGCTATGCCCTCGAACCTTCGTATGCCACAAACTTCTCTGTCCACAACGAGACCTCTGTGGAAAACATCTGGGTCATTCCCATGGACAAGAACCTCTACGCCAACCAGCAGCAGAACCTATACCGTTCCTATCATTACCGCCACGCTGCCGCTTACGGTTTTACGGCTGAAAACGGCTCCTGTGCTACACAGCGCACACTCGACATCTTCGGTTATGGCACCAGTCAGGAGGACAACCGCTTCACCCTCTGCTATTGGGCCGGTACCGTCACCGACCTCAATGGCACTACTGTCACCGACCGCACGGGGCAGCCCCTCGTCTATGAACCGCGCGAGGTTTCGCTCGATCTCAGTGGCAGTCCATACGTGGAGACGGCAGGTGCGAGAATGAAGAAATACGAGGTGGACAAGAATGCGATAAAGGACGGCAAACTGATGGACAACGACATCGTGCTCTTCCGCTTTGCCGATGTGCTGCTCATGCGGGCAGAGGCCAACCTCAGACTGGGCAACGACACTCAGGCGCAGTCCGACTACGATGCCGTTCGCTGTCGTGCAGGAATGCCCACACAGTCCGTCACGCTTCAGCGGCTGCTCGACGAGCGTCTGCTGGAACTCTGTTGGGAGGGATGGCGTCGGCAGGACCTTATCCGTTTCGGCCAATATCAGACGCTCTACGATGGCGCTGATCGTCTGGACGAAAGCGACGGTCATAACACCCTTTACCCGATACCAGCCGATGTCATGGCCCTTAACCTCAATCTGACACAGAATCCCGGATATTGAAAGCAAGCCATTCTCAGGAGCATGAACAATACTATATATCATATACAGCAATGGATTAACGAGGCCGATGCCATCGTGGTGGGGGCAGGTTCAGGACTATCCTCGGCCTGTGGCTACAGCCATTACAATACAGTGCCGTTCTTCACCGACCACATGCAACCATTCATCGAGAAGTACGGTTTCCGCTCGCTGTTCCAAGCGCTGACCTATCTCTATTCCAGTCCTGAAGAGGAATGGGCTTATCTGGCGCATTATGTCAAACTGATGTATGATACGCCTGTGGGCAAGCCATACAAAGACCTGTACCAGCTATTGAAGGAAAAACCTTACTTCATTCTGACTACCAATGTTGACATGCAGCTCGACAAGCAGTTCACTGCTGACCATATATGCCACTTTCAGGGTGATATGCGTTACCGTCAGTGCCAGCAGCCATGCAACGACGAGGTATGGGAGAACGATGACATCGTAAAGGCTCTTGATGGCTTGGACACCCCTACGGTTCTTCCTTCAGACCTGGTTCCCCGCTGTCCAGACTGTGGACGTGTGATGACGCTATGGGTACGCGATGACCACTTCCTTGAAGGCTCACATTGGCAACAGCAGGTAGATTGCTACCGCCAGTTCCTCAAAATGCATCGCAACGAGCGCATTTTGTTCTTGGAGTTAGGCGTAGGCGATATGACACCCAACATCATCAAGTTGCCTTTCTGGAAGATGACGGAGGAACTGCCACATGCACGCTACATCGTCATTAACACAAAGGGAGTGGAAAACAAGTCTGCCCTCTCTGAGTTGTGTCAGGCATCGCCCACTTGCTGTGCTCACGGTGGCAGCAAGCATCCCACCATCCCACTGCAATTGCAAGGAAAGGCCCTGGCACTCGACGAGGACTTAGCCATCGCACTCCACCGCCTTGCTATATATCCTGCATGATTTCCTAAAATAGACAATGACTAACAAAGACTGATAAAGCTAACGAAATGTATTGATAGCGATTATAATATTTGGTGGTTTCAAAAAATCTTTGTACCTTTGCACTCGATGAGGGGTCATAGAAACGGCTGGTGGCTCAGAATTGGAGTTCTTTGAAAGCAATCCAAAGCAGAACGTGGAATTGAGAACGGTCTCCAAATAGTAACCCCGTTTTTCCTCAATTCTCCAAACTGCCTTTATTTATTAGAAAGATTGCTTTTTCTTCCAAAATTACAAAATATTTTTGATTTATCCAACTCATCGTCAAAGTATTTTTATGCAAATTTACTTCCACTTCCACATATTCTTCTGAAATGCCTTAATTTATTATGGTTTTAGAAGGTGGAAGTGATTTATTCTCGTCCACCTCTCGTCCACCTTTCAAGTGCTTTGCACGGTCATTGCCTTCGGCGTTCAAAGCTGCTGCGCAACGATTCAAAGTGCTTCGCACGGGTAAAGCAGCAGAGCTGCGTGTAAGGCCCTTCGGGCGAGTAAATTGTTTCGCACGGGTAAAGCCCTTTGGGCGGGTAAGACCCCGGAAGGGTCACATGTGCATCCATCTTGTCAGGAAAAGCAGTGCTCCGTACCATATAGAGCAGTGCTCTGTACCATAGGGAGCACTGTTCCATACCTATATAGAGCAGTGCTCTGTAGCATCGGGAGCAGTGCTCCGTAACCTCCAAAGCAGTGCTCCATAACCTCTAGAGCATTGCTCTGTGACTCCCAAAGCAATGCTTTTGCGCTCTAAAGTCAATGCTTTTGCGCTCTAAAGTCAATGCTTTTACGCTCTAAAGTCAATGCTTTTGCAACTCAAAAGCAATGCTTTCGCAACTCAAAAGCAATACTTTCCAACCTTGGAAGATATGCTTTCCAGCAAGGGGATTCATGCTTTTTGAGCCCGAAAACCATGCTTTAGAAAAGTGGAAGAGAAGTGGAAGATAAAAAGTTCTCTTCCACCTCATGTAATACCATTATACAAAGGCATTTTAGAAGAAAAGGTGGAAGTGGAAGAGAAATTTATTGAATTTTCATATAGATATTTGGTTGTCTTTCATAAAGACTATCTTATCGTCTGAATCTTTGACCCAGAAAATGTAGGGACGCGGCGGCCGCGTAACTGGAATTAGCTTTTCCTCTCCAGCAACGCGGCACGCCGCGTCCCTACATCATTGAAGGTCAGGAAGTATGTAATCACCGCCAGTTACATATAAAAAAT
>JAEEGI010005535.1_pt1 | contig 29074 bp, 16 predicted proteins | sample 8958751 | NCBI WGS metagenome assembly JAEEGI01 (sample SAMN16246545, study PRJNA631951) | gut metagenome | biome: gut microbiome; feature: rumen; material: KS-attached | host: Bos | place: Iran: Karaj | collected 2018-10 | reverse complement strand
GTACGATACCATGTCTTCATTCAGTTTAAGGTAGTAACACTGGGGGTTGCCCCACATCAGCCATGCCTGACCGTCGTCGTCAATGAGTACGGTGGGGTCAATATGGTCCCAACTGCCATTGTCAAAGAGGGGTTTGCCGATGGCATCACGGAACGGTCCCGTAGGGGTATCGGCCACAGCTACACCAATAGCCATACCATTGGTGAGTTTTGAATGGGCACAGATATACCAATAAAACTTGCCGTTCCGTTCAATACACTGGCTTGCCCATGCCCTGTCGTCGGCCCAAGAGAAATCCTCAAGTGCCAGAGGCGATCCGTGGTCAGTCCAGTTCACCATGTCCTGCGTACTATAGATGCGCCATTCTTGCATCCAGAAGAAATCGGCATTGTCTTCATCATGACCGGTGTAAACGTACATGGTACCGTCATGAACCATAGGAGCAGGGTCAGAGGTGAACCATGTCTGAACAAAAGGATTCTGGGCTTGTAGGTTGGTGAAGCCCAGCAAACATAAGAGGATTGCTAATCTTGTTATTTTCATATTGATAAGTTTTGATTATTCTATCATCCAAACGAATCCCCCACGCGGTTGGAGTGATACCTCTTGGGGAACTCTTTCTGTTGTGTGGATATCCCAAGGAGCATCTTTCGTGTCATTGTCTGCAAAAACGGTGACTTTGAGCTTGTCCTTCAGGAAGTCGTGCGGGACACGGAAGTGTTGAGGTATGGCCAGACCGTTGATGCCTGCCACGTACCAGCGGTGACCGCTGCGGCGTGCCAGAATGACGAAACGGCCAGGATAGCCGTCAATCAGTCGCGTCTCGTCCCAGACACTGGGGAGCGCCGAGAGGAACTGCTGCACTTGGTCCGGTTGTGAGAGATAGCTCTCTGGTTTGTCGGCAAGGTGCTGTAGTCCTGACTCAAAGAGGACCGTGAGCGCTAGCTCGTGGGCATTTGTCGTGATATGCGGGTGTTGTGAGTCGCTGAACGTACAGGGGGTATAGTCCATTGGACCAATTACATTACGGGTGAAAGGCAGCGTGGCATTGTGGCATGCCGCTTTATCCGTGAATGTCGGTACGTTATTATACCATTCCGCCCCATAGACACCCTCCGTTGTCATGAGGTTCGGCCACGTGCGCTGCCAGCCGCGTGGTATCGTGGCTCCGTGGAAGTTGACCAGTAGGTGATGACGAGCAGCACTCTCTAACAGATCGATGCAGTAGTCCATGTTCTTCTGGTTGTCTCCGGAGAAAAAGTCTATCTTCACGCCTGCCACACCGATTTGTTCACACCAGGAAAACTCCCGTTCTCGGTCCTCGGGTTTGTTCAACCGGAATTTAGGACCAGGGGCACCGTCCACCCAGCCTATGCTGGAGTTGTACCAGATAAGGGGCTTTACTCCCTTTGACTTGGCATAATTGATAGCATCCTCAATGGTCTTGCCGTCTTTCATCTCGTCCCACTCCGCATCAATCAGGACGTAGGGAAGGTGCAGCGTGGCTGCCATATCCACGTATTTCCAGATGATATCGTAGTCATTGGATCCATGATTGTATGCCCAGTATATCCAAGATACCACTCCTGGATGAATCCAACTGGTGTCCGTCAGCTGACAGGGGTCGCTGACATCTGTTACAAGCGTCGACTGTACCACGTCTTTTAAACTGCTGATAATGACAACACGCCATGGCGTCTGTGTCATCACTGCTTGCATCTCTGCGGGTGTTACGCGGAACCATTCCCCATCGTTTATCAGGTACGAGGCACTTTGTCCCCGTCCGATGTTCGCCTCCGTAATCAAGGCATAGACTGGTTCTTTGTCCTCTGACCTCTGTCCTCTGACCTCTAAAAGTGCCGGATATCCCCAGCGGTTGTTCCAGCCTTCGGTAGATTTTGAAATACCGCTATATGACGGGACGGGAATTACTTTGTAGGTCGTGTCAAGCGGAAAGAAACCTTCGTACGAGTCACACCACTGCTGCATCCAGCGACGGGTACCCTCTGGGATATGGTATGCTACGTCAGTGTTACGCAAGGCGATACCGTCGTTGTACATACGCAAGACAGCCTTACCGATCTCGTATTCATTCGCCTCATTCTGACAATGCAGCCGCTTGCCTGTCAGCATCTGGTAGTCTGCGGTTATCTTCCTGACGTATTGTAAATGTCCTTCTGTCGATAGGTTCATGCGCAACACTTGCTGACCTTTGTAACTGACTTGCAGGGAATTACCTTCAACGACGGCTGTTAACCGTCCGTCAGGCGATGTGGCATTTTGGGCAGCCGTAAGGACTATGATACCTCCAAACAAGAGGAATGACAGGATGATTCTTCTCTTCATTGGTGTGCTACTTGGATAGACGAGGAACATACTTGACAGGAATACCGTTTGTCTTCAAGACGTCGGCGAAATCCTGCGGTTTGATAGTCACAGGACCTCTCATGAATTCTGGGATATTATAGCATTTTAAGAACTGACGGTGATAGTCAGGGTCTGCACATGGGAGCTCAAATGGTTTGGTCACCTTATTGTTCTTATCGATATGTGCAAAGAACGGTCGCGTATAGTTGCCGTCGTCACGCCGACTGCTGAACACCAGCCAGCGACCGTTCGACGACCAAGAGTGATAGCTCTCTACCTCTGGGGAGTTCACTTCCTCCATCGCTCTTGCCTGACCGCTTTGTAAGTCTAATAGCCAGAGGTCTGCATCTTTGTGCCAGATATGGAATACCCCATGATGCCCTAAGGTGAATACCATGTAGCGACCGTTGGGTGAGATACGCGGCAGTGTGGCACTCTTGCCCATAGCGGCAGCGTCGAACACCAGTTCACGTTCACCGAACTGCATGGTTTCCGGATCAAACGACTTTTTGTAAATATTGTATTTAATCTCATCCCTCCTGTCAATAGTCTCTTTTTTACGATCTACAGAGTCCGGATAGACGAGATGGGCACTGCAATAATAGAGCGTCTTCCCGTCTGGAGCCCAGAAGGGGAAAACCTCCAGTTCATCAGGATCTTTCTCGATGTTGGTTACCTCATTTTTCGCCACGTCATACGCGATAAGGTCACTTTCCGAGTCAAAGACCTCTATTTTGTCCGGATTCACCAGATAGAAGCTTTGGTTGGTAGTATTGGTAGAGTAGACGATGAGTGGCATCCATGGGTGCCATGCTGGATAGACACCGGCAGAGAGAATGGAATCGTTCTTCATGTTGATCTTCCTGATTTTCCCATCGTAAGCGATGACAGTACCTCCCAGGTTCTGACGGGCATGGAACTGCATTCGCTCTGGGCGATAGTTCTGATAACTGTGACAATTGATGCATTGTCCCTTGTCCTCTTCGGTACATAGCATATTATTGTAGATGACACTTTCCTCATACGTTTCCAAACACCGCTGACTGATGGTCAGTACCTCGTAACTGACATAGGATGGGGGAATCAGACGGTAGCTCAGATAAGGATCGATGGAATCCGGCGAGACATGGATATTGAAAGGCTTATATCCTATCCATTGTCCGTCGTAGCAGGCAAACACCTCCACTTTGAGGGCTTTGCCCTTTGCTTTGTCTGTCATTTGATGCCAGTCATCTTCGTCAGGCTGTATCTTGTCACCTGAAACAACTAACTCCTCGCCGTCAATGGTGTAGCGCGCCACCATTTTGTCGGCTGCTTTGTTCATCTCGAAGGTCAGCGGTGCGATATTGACAGGGACTGTCACATTCGTATAGTCCGGATAGATATCCGGCAATGAGCGCGATGCCGTATAGTCAGTAGGTACTCGTGTGCTACAGGCTATCAGGAGGAGGGCATATAGGGCAGGAAATAGTCTTCTCATCATTTAAAGATAGGTTAGATCGTTCATCAGGTAATAATCATAATAGAAAGTATCGCCAAACAAGGGATAGAGTGCCTGTCGCACCACCTCGACGTCTTTCCCATTGTACAGTTTCAGTTGTTCCATGAACAGACTGTACTTCCTTTTCACGCCTTCGTCGTAAGGAAGATTGAGGGCGGCAGGATTGTCTTGGTGGGCAAAGAGCCATGCCGCTTCCTGGTAATACCGTGGTATACGGTTCTTGGGATGTTGCTGGGTATAACGTGCGAAACGTGCCCAGAACTGTTTGCTGTCCTTGGTCCATAGCGTAGCCAACAGACATTGTTCTTGGAAGTAGGGATCGTCACTGCCTAATTGAGCAAGTATTCCCATGAGGTATTTCTCGGCATAGCCATAATCAGCAGCAGCGTAGTCTGGGTAGTTCAGCATGTGCAGGATAGGGGCGGTCTCACTCGCTTCAGCCAGTCGCTTTGGGTGTTGCTGTAAGTTTTCCAATTGCATGGCCCATCTGTCGTAATACAAGGTTTGTTTCAGCAGTCCTGTGAATTTATGCATGACCTTCACCTCCTGTTTCAGTAAGGCGCAGCGGGCCATGTATTTCAAATGGAACACTCTCCAGCCGTATTCCACGCCAAACTCCATACAAAGGTGGTGACAGTCGTTCAGCATACCGTAGTTGTAATATAATAGATAGCCAGAAATGGCGGCTGACCGAATGGGAAATGGAGCTGCTGGTTGTTTGGAGCCTCCTTTGTACTGATACATCTCATCTCCCTGCCTGCCTAGTCTTGATAAAGCGAGGTTACGCATCAAGACAATAGAGCGGGTGGGCGTATCTTTCTGTTTGGCAGCCTCTTCCAGTACTTTCCTCCATCTGGTCTGTTCCACATAGTACAGCATGGTCACTTCATGATGGAAGTTCTCGTCTTTCATCCAGCCCCACCAGACTCCTATGGCGGTTCCTCCCAATAGAACACCGATTAAGCTTCTGCGTATCATGGTTTCCCGCTTGTGCTGAGGCTGTTCATTATGCTGTGCCTTGTAGGTAATTACTAAGGTTAGCAAACATATAGCCAGCAGACCATATGGGATGTAGTATGCCGGATAGTTCTCTAGAATCTTAAAGATGGGCATTCCTGTCCAATAGATATTGGCAAGATTGGTCTGACAATATAACAGGCGATAGTAGAGTAGAGGGATGCCGATAGTGAAGAGCAGCGCAACAATGGTGTTGAGTAGGGCACGCCCTTTTCCGTAGCCTAATCGCCATGACCAGAGTCCCATCAGGATGGTTGCTGCCAAGGCGTAGGTGCCTATCAGCGGGTAGCCTATCATTGTGGTGATAATGATGAACAGGATGCCCACTATCTGATGGGAAGACACAGAGCGAAAACCCCATAGCAATGCCACTGTCGCTGTCATGCCGAGGGTTGGAGAGAAGAACCAGCCTGGGTGTTTGATGATGTAGATCCAATATCCCATATCCATATCAGCCACGAGCAGCAGTGCTACTGGTATGAGCAGTAGTACCGCCCACCGCTCCTGAACGTTGAAAGTTTTTCTTAGCAGCCACATTAAAAGCCACCACCAGCCACAGAGTATTCCGACTCCGATCCATGGGTAGAACAGGAGTTGCGTGAACCATGCTCCTGCCCATGAAAGAGCCCCTCCTGACACAGCCATCTGTTGCTTCCAGAACAAGGGGGTTGCCAAGAAGAGATTTTCTTCCTGTATTTTCCACAGAAGGAACCGCTCAAAGGTCAGTAGGATGATAGCGATAACTACCAAAGTCAACATCCAATAGAGGTTACTGGCATGGCGGTAGGAAAGAATTCTCTTGGGAATCACCATTATTTGCTGTTTTTAGCTTTATCGAGGAAGCGTACCATTTTCTGCAGGTTTTCCTCGCTGTACATGCCCATGCCATGACCGCCTTCGGGAACAAAGGTTGCCTCTGTGGTGACACCGGCAGTCTTCAGCAGTTCGAAGAACTCCTTGCCCTGACAGCAGGGTACCACGTTGTCTTTTTCGCCATGAAAGATGATAATGGGAGGATTCTTCGAGTTGACATAATTGGTGGCACTGAGACTCCGGTATTTGTCGGGCTCCTTGTCGAGTTTTGACTTCAGCAGTACGTCTTCCGGGCTGTTGTCACCCATCGTCATATGGTCGCCACAGTCCATCGCAGTCAGGTCGACGGGACCAGACCAATCGCAGGCTGCATTTACGCTGCTGGGCAGGTTATTATAGCTACCGACAGCACCCTCCAGGTCGATGGTGAAGGTACCGATGGTAGCGGTCTTCAAACCACTGGTTGTCGCTGTGATAGAGGCGAGATGACCACCAGAAGAGAAACCGCTGGTGGCAATGAACGACGTGTCGAACTTGTATTTCTTGGCCTCACCACGAACGAAACGGACTACGGCACGGATGTCGTGGATCTGGGCAGGCCATTGGGCATCGATGCTGGAACGGTGGTTGGGACAAACGACGGCATAGCCTGCATTGAGCAGGGTCTTGACAATTGTACCGAGGTCGGCCATTCCTTTTCCGTTGTTGTTGAACCAGGCACTACCATAGGTATGAATCACGACGGGATAGCTTTCTTTCTTCTGTTTAGGCAGATAGATGTCGCAGGTATGATAAACCTGGCCATCATCCGCATAGTTAATGTCTTTCCACTCTTGAGAGGTCTCCAACTTTACTTCGGGCATCTGGAAACCTCCGAAACCGCCTGCGGGCTGAGCCATGCAGAGGTAAGAGGTAAGAATTAAGAGGTAAGAGGTGAGACAAATGATGCGTTTCATATCTTTACGATGATGGTTTTAGTTTATAACGTGAGTTATTGTTTATTGAAATTCCATTTGGAGTTGTCGGAATTGAAATCATATTCTGCGAGGGTAGGAGTGCTGTCACCAGCGGAGTAGAGGCAGAACTTCTTGTTGAATCCTTTCTGTCCAGGAATGGCGAAAGGCATGATACGGTAGGTGCCGTCTGTCAGCTGTTCAATCCACCAGAGCTGTGCATCCTCTCCTTGGAACTCCTTGGTGGTCAGTTCCAAATTGGCAGTAGCCGTCAGTGCCCGGTTGGTCCCGTCTATTTTAATCTCATAAAGCGGTCCCGTCAGTCGTCCACCTGCTTGTGGCACAGGGCAGATGCTCCAATGTTGCCAAGGGCGGAACATATAGTCGCTGCAACGAACGGCAATATCACCTTTGGGCCAGGTGCCGATGACCTCCTCCAGTTTCTGGTCGGGAATGGCCTTGACGGGCTCATTGGGATCCATCTGCCAGAAACGCTGACGCTCTTGTTGCATACGGGTGAAGTCGACGCTCAGTTCCAGACTGTAACCGCGACGTTCGGAGAAGATAGCATATTTACCTTCCTTGAGTTGTTCACCAGCCACAGGCCAACCGTTTTTCCATAATAAAGGACGAATGCCTAATACGGAGCGACCGCTGCGGTCGAAATCGGCCTCATAGTGGCATGACATGATTTCTACACCTTCATCAATGACGGTACGTCCGAAATGACCAGGTCCCGTCTTACGGTCGCCGGCGGCAATCACCATTCTGCCACCGCCGTGGAACATGTCACGACCTACATTGTCAACATAGGGCCCTTCCACGTTTCTTGAACGGCCTACTACGATGTTGTAAGTGGAATTTACACCGTCACAGCAGGTGCCGTGGGTACCTAAGAGGTAATACCAGCCGTCGCGATAAATAAGATCTGTGGCCTCGCAATCGATGGCAATGTCTTTCTCTTTGTTTCCTTTCATGCGGAACCCCGTCTTGGGATCCAACTCGATGAGGCGTATGGTGCCGAAATAAGTACCGTAGCTAACCCACAGCCGGCCCGTCGTGGGGTCGAGCAGAAGACTCGGGTCTATGGCGTCCTGATCTTCCATACCGTCCGATGAACATACCTCGACAGCCTTTGTCCATTTGAAGTCGGGACTCTTGGGGTCAAGCGTTTTGTTCCACATTGTGAGGATACGGCCGTTATGTCCGCCGCCCAGTCCACCGCCAGTGGCACCATAAATACATAGGTAGCGGTCGCCAATTTTCAATACATCGGGGGCTGCACCGCCACCAGGCCTTTCTGCACCGCCATGCCAACTCCATCCGTCATCGGATATCAGTCCTCCGCCACCCGTGCCGAAGGTATAATACTTGCCGTCACACTCGGCTATTGTTGAAGGGTCGTGAATATATGGCGCACCAGTCTGTGCGTCGCAAGTTGTGAATTGACAATTAAGAATTGACAATAAAAATAATATCTTTTTCATGTTATTTCGTATCTACCTTAAAATCAGTAACTGGTTTTTCTTTCTCGTCCAAGAAACGGACGCACATGTCGCTGAGACCAGGTCCGTTGATGACTGCACAGCGCAGGATGTTGCGTCCTTTCTTCAGTGTCAGGCGTTTCGACATACCATCATCCTCCACCATGCGGCGATCACCCTCCAACAGCAGGACTTCCTCATCGTTGAGCCACCAGATGGAGGCTCCGTTGCTGCCGGCAGCCAGTCGTACGTTGGCATATTCTTCAGGACAGTCAATGAAGGTGACAGCCCAGAAGAGCGAGCCGTATGTCTGTTGTCCCCATTTCTCTGCAAATCGGAAGAGTTTGACGTTGTAGTTCTCACTGTCGAGGGCATGCCATTTCAGCGTCTGCTTCTCAACGGTAACTTTTTGTCCGTCCTTTGGCAGTATGCTCATCTGGTTTGCAAAATAGGTCTTTGAGAAAGCCTCTCTCAACCATGTGTTGGTAAATACCACATTCGAGCGGATGTCTTGTTTGATGGGCTCCAGCAACATCCAACGACGTATAAAACCGTTGTTGTCAGGCTGTGATGCACCTGCTGAGGCAGAAACGGCACTGAAATACTTCGGGCGGTTCTTGAACTGAACCCAATCGATGCTGCAGGCCTTGTCCTCACAGGTGACACAAACGTCAGTAACACCCTTGGGCAGATATTCAAGCGGTGCCGTCAGCGTCAGCCATTGTCCGCTCATGTCGCGACGGAACGGACCGTTCTCGCTTTTCACTGTCACGGTGAATCTGGCGATGATTTTGCCGTTGGCGCCCTTCTCACGAATGCAGAATTCTGTATTGTCATTGGCCATTGCACACACGATGGCATAACTATCGCCAGACAAACAGCCGAAGTCAACATCGTTATAGCGCGCCCAACTACCTTTCTCAGAGAGGTTTACCTGCCATCCACGGAAACGGTTCAGCGTGTCGAGATATTCTATTGTGACCCCCTTGGCAGCCTCGCTATAGCGGTCAACCTGTATCTTGTCGGTGGCTTGGTTGATACCTACGCCACGAAGGGTAGGCTTCACCTCTTGGATGGTTCCGTCGGCATTAAAGGCAATCTTCTCAATACGGGCAGAACGACGTTTGTCCATCCAGGGCGAATAGTCGTTATGGTGATAGAAGATGTACCACTGACCTTTATATTCTACGATGCTGTGGTGATTGGTCCAGCAACCATTGGCATGTTCAGCCATGATGATGCCTTTGAAATCCCAGGGTCCCAACGGATTCTTCGACATGGCATAGGCGAGTGTCTCGGTTGGATTGGCGCCGTTACTATTGTCACCACGCACCCAAGGGAAGGTAAGGTAATACCATCCACCCCGTTTGAAAGCAAAGGGACCTTCTTTGAAACCGTCAGGCAGTCCTTTCATTTCCGTTCCGCCCACTTTCATAGGTGGCATGTCGGGTATTCCTTCGCGTTTTGGCAGTTTCACTTCCTGCAATTCACCGTCGAGTTCCAGCATGTTGCTTTTCAGTTTACTGCCTCGGATACCCATGCCGCTCCAGTAGATGTAGGCAGAACCGTCATCGTCAATCAAAACACAGGGATCGATGCCTGACACCCCTTTGATTGGCTCTTTCTCGCAGGTGAACGGACCTTCCGGCTGGCTGGCTGTTGCTACACCTACGGCAAAACCGCGTCCGTTTTTCGGTGCATTGGGAAAGTAGAAATAGTATTTCCCGTTCTTATAGACACAATCTGGCGCCCACATTGAATAGGCGTCAGGCTTACCCCAAGGCACATTCTCCTGCGATAGAATCATCCCATGGTCGGTCCAGTCCGTCAGATTCTCCGACGAGAAGACGTGGTAGTCAGCCATGCAGAACCAATCCTGACGCTGGCCCTCCGGTGCAGGGATGTCATGTGAGGGATAAACGTAAATTTTGTTGTTAAAGACACGTGCAGTAGGATCAGCTGCAAACTGGTCGCGGATGACTGGGTTTTGCGCTGATACTACTATTGCACTCAGTAATGATAAAGTTGATATAGTTATTCTCATATTTTATCGTTATTTAAACAGATGTGGAACAAACTGACGGAAACAGCGGCGCCATGTCAGCCATTCGTGGTGGGTACCGGGTGACACGTAGAAGTCGGCCTTGATGCCAGCCTCTCTGAGGTTCTTTACCAATGCCTCAGTACCGAAATTCTCTTCGCTGCCGCAACTCAGGTAGAGATAGTGTATTTTCTTGTTGAATTCGTCGGGACGGGAGAAAATGCCGTTATAGGCGGTCTTCACATCTAGTCCGAAAATAGCGCCACTGAAGGCTCCCATCCATGCAAACTTATCCATGTTGTTCAGTACAAGATCAAAGGTCTGCTGCCCTCCCCATGACAGACCGGCCATAGCGCGATGGTCGCGGTCTGTCAGGGTTCGGAACTGCGAGTCTATAGTTGATATTAAGTCTTGTGTCATTACTTTGTAGAAGCTGGCGCCATACTCGCTGAAGCCCTGGCGGTTGTCGCCTCCACGGAACGGAGCCTTGACATCGCCGCTTTCCATTACGACAATCATCGGTTTGGCCTCGCCACTGGCAATCAGGTTGTCCATGATGTGCTGCATGTGTCCCTGTTTACTCCAGCCTGTCTCATCTTCGCCCATGCCGTGCTGCAGATAGAGTACAGGATAACGCTTCTTTCCCTTTTCGTATTCGGCAGGTGTGTAAACCATCGCGTGGCGCCATTCCTGTGTGGCGTTGGCATAATAATACAACGAACGAACCTGTCCGTGGGCAACACCTTGCTGTGGACGGTAGTAATTGCCTTCGTCTCCTTCAGGAATCTCAATACCGCCAGCCTCACGGTTGCAGCCGAAGAAAGTCTCTGTTGCTGGATCAATGACGTTGACGCCACCTATATTAATAAAGTAATAGTGGAAACCTACTACCAAGGGATCAGTTACAGCGCACCAAACACCCTTTTGGTCACGGCGCATGTCATATTTCTTGCCGCAAATGTCTACCTGTACGGAATTGGCTGTTGGAGCAACCACTCTGAAGTAAGCTCTGCGTTCTTTGTCAATTTTGGGGAACTCATTGCCTGGCACAGTGGTCTCTGCAATAAAGGCATCGTCGGGTACAGTGAATGGTGAACGTACTTGGTAGCCCATCAGTTCCAGCATCTTCTCGCCATAGCGGCGTCCCAGTTCACGGTAGCCTGCTGCATCGAAATGTAGCTTGTCTGGGCCGTTGGAACAGCCTGTAGAAGAGATAACCTGTGATGTATGCAGGGTTTTGGGCAGTTCGTCAATCTGCTTGTTCATAGCAATGCACTGCCCTTCACCGTTAGCCTGTACTACCTCACCAGCCAGCAAGGGCACTTCCTCTGGCTTCAGTTGAAGGTCGCCCAGCAGGTGGTCATACACGTTCTGTACCTTATTGGCCCATTCCGGATCACCCGTGTTCGATTCTCCCTGATGCATCAGTACACCCTTGATAACGCCATCCTTTTGTGCTTTCTTGGCTAAAGTAACCAAGCGCTCGTAAGGATTGTCGTTGTAGGCTTTCAGCATACCGATCATCCATCCTGGGGCAGTCTTAATATAATTAGGTATCTCGTCGGGCATGAATCCCTCGATGCGGATACCGCCGATTGCCACATGAATCACACCTACGCGGATGTTCTCTGGCAGATTCTCGGTGAGGGTGCGACCGAAGTAGTCAACAGGAGTCAGTCCTGTGTTGGGACGGCAGAGTGGAGGTAATGCCTGACACCACTCTCCCATTTTACGGCCTCGCTGTGGGTCATCGACAGCCGGCATCAGTAGGAAACGCTGACTCACACCCTGTAAGTCTTGTGGCTCAGGGCGTGCTGCACCTTCCATATTCGATTGGCCGAAACACAAGAATATGTAAAAATTGGGATCTTGTGCGTTCGCTGTCAGCGATGCCAAGAAACAAACGAGCATTAAAAGTAATTTCTGTTTCATGTCAGTTGTAATAATAGTATTTTGGAATTCTGATGCAAAATTAGTTCTTTTTTATGATATGTATATTGTTAGCGTGAAACATTTTTTTTGTTTTGTGTAACAAAAATAATAGAAGGCTAAAACATGTTACAAGGCATAATGTTTGTGTAACTAATTTGTTTGCATATATAATAAATATGTAATACTTTTGCATCGGAAATAAAAATGAAGCATTAATCAGCTTAGGTTAGATTTGAAATATTTGATTAGTAGTTATGCTAGTTATGGTTTTAGTCATGGGGAGCCGACGTGAGTCGCCTTCCCATTTTTCTTTATTTAAATCTGAAAATTCGGAACACTAGTAATTTCCTATGTTTATCTTGTAAGTTCTTATTATAGACAAAAACAAGAATAACCCCTGTCAATGACATAAGTCTTTACAGACTTCCGCAGCAGTTTAAGTGCTAGTGCCATTATGAGTAAACTCACATGGTTCTATCTCTCTAACTTCAATCATCTTCCCCCTCGGGGGAATGAGGGGGGCTCCTTTTTTTTGTTTTTGTTAATAAATCTAACACAGGGTTTTGCAGGTGACCCGAAAATTTAGTCTTTTTACATTTAATTTCTCGTGACCAGGTGCCCAGCAGGGATGTTGAATAATACTTAACATTTTTAATAAATTGTGTAAGAAATACTTTAAAAATTCGTATTTTTGGAGAGTTTGATACAAATAATAAAGTTTTTGATACACTATTTATATAAATAAATGAAAATAAATATTTAATTTTGCAGACAAAATGTTAAATCTCTTATAATTGCTATTAACACTAACTAATTTTATTATAAATGTATGAATCAAATTTAGTAACAATGAGAAATCTAAAGCAATTGATCAAAAGGGCTGTCCCTGCGGTTTTAATGCTTATGGCATTCTCTCTCAACTTGCAAGCGCAGGGTGGGGGGGGCATTTCCGTTAAAGGAACAGTCGTTGACAACAATTCGGAGCCTCTGATTGGAGCTTCTGTTGTCGTGAAGGGAACTCCTTCCCTTGGTACAGTGACTGATTTCGATGGTAACTTTACGCTGAAGGTTCCTTCCGAGTCCGCAACCCTCGTGGTTTCGTATGTCGGAATGACCACTCGTGAGTTAAGAGTCGGAAAGGAACGTAATTTCAAGATTACGCTTCAGGACGACACCCAGTTGGAAGAAGTCGTAGTGGTTGGTTTCGGTCAGCAGAAGAAAGCATCTGTTGTAGGTGCTATCACGCAGACTGATGCTAAAGTGTTGGAACGCACCGGTGGTGTGACAAGTCTCGGACAGGCCCTTGCTGGTAACCTTCCGGGCGTTGTGACCATGAGTACCACAGGTCAGCCTGGTGATGAGGATCCACAGATTGTTATTCGTGGACAAACATCATGGAATGGTGGTGAACCGTTGGTATTGGTAGATGGAATTGAGCGTCCGATGTCAAGCGTCGACATTAACTCTGTCGCCAATATTTCTGTGTTGAAGGATGCTTCTGCAACAGCAGTGTTCGGTGTCCGTGGTGCAAATGGTGTAATCTTGATTACCACCAAGCGTGGTCAGGAGGGTAAGGCAACTATTAATATCAGTGCAAATATGACGCTGAAATCTTACTCAAAACTGCCTGACGCAATGGATGCTTACGATGCATTGGATCTCCGTAACAAGGCGATTGAGAAGGAGTTAGCTTACGATCCTGCCAGCTGGGATAAGTTCACTCCACATGCCATCATGGAGAAATATCGTCATCCTGCCAACCGTGAGGAGTGGGAGCGTTATCCAAACGTCAACTGGATTGACGAGTTGCTGAAGAGTGCTGCCACCTCTTATAATTTTAATATTAATGTAGCTGGTGGTACGAAGTTTGTGAAGTACTTCGCCAATGTGGACTACGCACACGAGGGTGACCTTTATAAGAAAGTGCCCAACACTCGTGGTTATGAGCCAGGTTTCTCTTACGACCGTATCAACGTCCGCAGTAACCTCGACTTCAATTTGACCAAGACTACTCAACTCCATGTTAACCTCTCTGGTTCTCATGCTGTTCGCAAGGCAACTCAGGCCCAGTACGAGAATCTCGTTTGGTCAGCATTCTACGGAATTGCCCCTGGTGCTTTCAGACCTCAATATGACAACGGAATGTGGGGTTATTATGATCCTAACCCGACGCAGGCAGCTCAGAACTCTATGGAGTACCTGAGCACAGGTGGTATCGGTTATACCACAACCGACCGTTTGAATACCGACTTCACCTTGGAGCAGGATCTGGGATTCATCACCAAAGGACTGAATTTCCAGTTTAAACTTGCTTTTGATAATGCTTTCCAAGAGACTGGACGTGGTATCAACGATACAGAAGACTGGGAGGATGAGGCTCACTATTGGATTAATCCAGACACAGGTATAGGTAAGTCGGATGTAAAGCCTGAGACGAACTATGGCTTTGACTTCCAGAATAATAAAGCATGGCTGGTACGTGCCGGTTCCGTTAATGACTGGGCGACCTATCGTCGTTTGAACTATTCTGCTCAGTTGAACTATAACCGTACTTTCGGTGATCATACTGTTGGCGCAATGGGTAACTGGAGCCGTGAGCGTTATTCGACGGGTTCCGAATCTCCTCATCTTCGTGAAAACTGGGTATTCCGTGCTACTTATAACTACCTCAACAGGTATTTTGTAGAGTATAACGGTGCCTATAACGGATCTGAAATTTTCTCGAAGGACAACCGCTTCGCATTCTTTAACTCTGGTGCTATCGGTTGGATGCTCAGTGAGGAGCCTTTCATGAAGACGCTGCGTGAGAAGCATATCATCGATATGTTGAAGCTCCGTGCCTCTTATGGCGAGATTGGTGATGACCATATCAATGGCCGTTGGTTGTACCGTGACACTTGGGCAAATTCTGGCCATTTCCGTCCGGGCATTACCGGTACGGGTAGTCCTAACTTCCCCGAAAGCACCTATACATGGTGGCAGATGACTCAGGAAGGAAATCCTGATTTGCATTGGGAGAAAGCCAAGAAGTTAGACTTGGCTGTTGATTTCGGTTTCCTCGGCGGTTTGATTACCGGTTCTTTTGACTACTTCCATGAGAATCGCTCAGACATTCTGATTCTCGGTGCTGACCGTGCCGTTCCATCTTATTATGGTGGTAATGCGCCTGTTGCTAACTTGGGTAAGGTAAAGAGCTCAGGTTATGAGTTTGATATCCGTTTCAACAAGCAGTTGAACAAGAACTTGCGCCTCTGGGGTAATGTAGCCTTCACACATGCAACCAATAAGATTGAGGAGCGTGATGATCCACAGTTAACACCAGAGTATCAGAAGCGTGCAGGTAAGACTATCGATCAGACCTATACCTATGTAAATAAAGGTTCTTATAACAACTGGGATGAGTTGTACGGAAGCACCGCTCACGATGCTTATGACGAAAACCGTCTGCCAGGTAACTATATCATTCTCGACTACGATGCCGATGGTGTGATTACCACGAATGATAATATCCCTTATGGCTTCTCTAGTATTCCTCAGAACACAGTAAACTTCCAAATTGGTGTTGACTGGAAGGGATGGAGCGCTTTCGTTCAGTTCTATGGTACGAATAATGTGTCTCGTTATGTAAGCCTCCAGAGCCTTGCCGATGCCCGTACTTCCGGTTATCATGAGGGCAGCTACTGGACTCCAGAGAACCAGAATGGCATGCCATTGCCACGTTGGAGCTCGAATGTAAAGGCAAGCGATTACACCAATGGTACCCGCTTCTTGTTCGATGGATCTTATCTTCGTTTGAAGTATGCTGAGATATCTTATACCTTCTCTAAGGAGAAATGGCTGAAATCTGTTGGTTTGCAGAGCCTGAAATTATTCGTCAATGGTAATAACCTGGCTTTGTGGACTGATATGCCTGACGACCGTGAGTCGAATACGGGTGGATGGAGCGCATATCCTACAGCTCGTCGTTTCAATTTTGGTCTCAAAGTTACACTTTAACTTTATAAGTAAAAATGAAAAAGTCATTGATATATACTCTTTGCGCATTGCTGGCCGGTACAATCAGCATGACCTCATGTACCGACTATTTGGAGAAAGATGCCGAGTCTGTGCTCCAGAAAGAGGATGCGTTTAAGAATTTCAACAATTTCCAGGGATTCGTGGAAGTCATGTACAATGTGATCCCTGATGTGGCCAAGAGTCACTGGACCAGTTGCTTTAACTGGGGTGAAGACGAAGTCCATACTTTTGATAGTAACTGGGCAAACAGTGTGTTTATCGCCATGGTAGATAATGGAAACTACCGAGGCTATATTAACAACTCATCGTGTTTTTTGGACCGTCCATGGGCTGTGGGTCAAATACCAAATAGTGCAGGTCCTCGTTTCGACAAAGCTCTTTGGGGCGGTGGTTGGTATGCCATTCGTCAGGCCAATATAGGCTTGAAGGCTTTGGAAGACGGTTTGCTGACAGATGCCACCCAAGAACAGCGCGATCTCTTAAAAGGTCAGTTGCTTTTCTTCCGTGCATGGTTCTATTTCGAACTCTGTACTTTCTGGGGAGGACTACCTTATATCACAGAGCCTTTGGAACCAGGTGCACAGTTTGACCTAGAGCGTGAGACCTTCCAACAGTGTGCTGAGAAAATGGCTGCTGACTTCGAGGAGGCTGCTAAATTGCTGCCCATCAACTGGGATAATACCCGCACTGGTCAGCAGATAGGTAAAGGTAACAACGAGTTGCGTCCTAACAAGATTTGGGCATTGTCTTACATGGGCAAAGCACTGCTTTATGCCGGTAGCCCGCTGATGGTGAACGGTGTTGAGGCTACAGGTGATACCTATAAGTATGATGCCAACTACTGTAAGCGTGCAGCTGACGCCTTTGGTCAGGTGCTGGAACTGGTGGAGAGCGGTCAGACACAGTATGCGTTAGTACCTTTCGAGGACTATCACACATTGTTCTGGACACAGAAGCAGGGATGGTTGATGCCTGGTGGAACCGAGGCTATTATGCGTAGTACAAGTTTTGGAGCAGACTCTTACTGGCGTCAAGCAAATGTCTATGGACCGAAAGAGATTGCTAATGGTGACGGTATTGTGTTGCACCCAGCTGCTAACTATGTGGATTATTTCGGTATGGAGAACGGCTTGCCTTTGGATGCTGAGGGTTCAGGATTTGACAAGACACATCCTTGGAAGGGACGCGACCCACGTTTCTATTACAACTTCATCTATGACGGTGTGAAGATGTTCAATAATGAGCCAGGAAATGAGACACAAGCTTCATTCCAGTATGCCAATATGTATGATGGAGGAAATGGTATCGATGCAATGCACAGAAGTCGTACGGGATATTATGAGTACAAATTCGTCAATATTGATTGTAACACGGTAGATAATGGTCATGACGGATGGAGTAATGCCTTCCATATTCATCTCTCATGGCTGCGTCTCGCCGATGTCTATTTGATGTATGCTGAGGCTGCTGATATGGGCTATGGTGGTGCGAAAGGTAAGTCTTCTACCTGTTCTTTGACGGCTGAGGATGCTGTGAATAAAATCCGTGAGCGTGCAGGCGTAGCAGCTGTAGATGCTCGCTATACAGGTGATGCGAATAAATTCATGGATGAGGTTCGTCGTGAACGTGCCGTTGAGCTTTCTTTTGAGGCTCATCGTTTCAACGATCTTCGTCGTTGGAAGCTGTTGACGGTTTATCCTTACAACATTAAGACTCGCGTAAAGTTTGACCGTGTACCTGGAGCAAAGATTGATGAAAAAACCGATAAGTATCATCCCGGACTTGACATCACTGCTGATCCAAAGGAGAATGAAGTCAAGAACTGGCGTCATGAAGTTATTATCGAGCGAAAACTCAGTGCTAAGCATTATTGGCTTCCCTTCAAGAATGAGGATGTGATGATTAATGCTGCCTTCAAGCAGAACCCAGGATGGTAATTCTTTAGATGAAAGATTAAACATTAAAGATGAAAGATTTTATGAAACATAAGTTATTATATATGTCAGCGCTCATGGCTTTGTCAACAGTCACGCCTGCAGCTGCCCAGACACAGGCAGATTCTGCATCCGTCAATGTGGCATTCCGCACTGTAGATCAGCAGGACTTGTTGGGTGGCGTTTCCGTCATCGACATGAAGGAACTGTCTGATAAGGCTTTTGACAATTACAGTCTGAGATTTGTTGACAATGTGGTCGGCGGTTTCAATGGTAACATCTGGGGAAACAATGAATACCTGACCGTTGTCGATGGAATGGTACGTGATGCCAACAACGTACTCCCAACAGAGATTGATCAAATCACCTTGCTGAAGGGTGCACAGGCCGTGGTGCTCTACGGTCCCCGCGCTGCCAAGGGTGTTATTCTGATTACTACCAAACGCGGTAAGGAGGGAAACTTGCGTATCAACGTCCATGCCAATGGAGGTCTGTTTGTTCCCAAAGAGTATCCAAAGTATGTGGGATCAGCTGAGTATATGACGCTCTATAACCAAGCTCGTGCAAATGATGGATTGTCACCAGCTTATTCGGATGAGCAGATTTATCATTTCGCTTCCGGAGAGAATCCCTATCGCTATCCTAACTTCAATATGCTCTCTGAGGATTATATCAGAAAGTCATATACCCGTTATGAGGGAATTTTGGAAGTATCTGGTGGTAGCAACCGTATGAAGTACTACACCACTACTGGTTATTATCGTGAGTCATCTGCCTTAAAGGTGGGTAATGCAAAGGATAACTACACCAGTCGTTTCTTTGTTCGTGGTAATATTGATGTTGAGCTCAACAAGGTGTTGTCGTTCAAGGCAGATGCCAATGTGACATTCTATGACGCTTTTACAGCAAGTACAGATTGGTGGGCTCAGTCAGCTACGTTGCGTCCTCATCTGGTGTCACCTCTGGTGCCTATCAGTTATATTGATCCTTCTGATAAGGCTTCTTTGGACATGGTCAATAATAGTAATTACCTGCAGGACGGCATGTTCTTCGGAGGTACTCAGGCTAATATGACCAACCCTTATGGTGATGCCTTTGCTGCTGGTGATAATAAGTACGTCAGCCGTCAGTTCCAATTCAACACACAGTTTGATGTGAACCTGAACTCATTGGTGAAGGGCTTGATGTTCCGTGCCAAGTATGGTATTGACTATGCTTCTACCTACAACCAGGGCTATTCTAATGAATATGCTACTTTCTCTATGGAGGAGAACAAATGGAACAATGCTTCTGGTTATGATCAGTTGAGCGGTCTTACACAGTATAACAATGACCATAAGACGGGTGATGAGTATATCAATAGTTCTGCTTACCGTTATACTTATAACGTATCAGGACAGTTCGATTACGCTAACACCTTCGCTGAGAAACACAATGTATTCGGAATGTTCCTTGCAAATCTTTGGCAGACACAACGCAATGGTCAGTACCATCGTGCTACCAATACGAACCTTGGTTTGCAGTTGTCTTACAACTACGATCATACCTACTACTTTGACTTCAGCGCAGCCCTTCCATATTCTACCAAGTTGCCGGAAGGCAACCGCACAGGTTTCTCACCTTCGTTCACTTTGGGATGGCGTCCTACTAAGGACGTTCTGAAGGACACCTTCGTAGATGACTTGATGTTAACGGCTTCTTATAGCGTTATTAATCAGGATTTGGATATCGCTACAGGTGACATAGGTAGTGATGATCGTTATTATGGAGGTTATTATCTCTACAAGATGATTATGCAGCCCGGTGGCTGGTATTCATGGGGTGACAATGGTGGTATGTCTGCTACAGAGTTCCAGGGCAGTTACAACTACGATATGGGCTATGTCAAGCGTAAGGAGTTCAATATTGGTCTTCGCGGTTCTATGTGGAACAAGATGATTACCTTTGACCTTAACTTCTTCGTCTCTAAGATGAATGGTGGCTTGGTTCGTCCTACCTCTCTCTATCCTAACTACTTCACCCAGACGGGCTATCCTACTTCAACTATCATCCCTTATATCAACTTCAATGAGGATAAGCGTACGGGTATTGACTTCAGCGTTTATTTCAACAAGAAGATTGGTCAGGTGGATATGAAGTTGGGTGTCAGCGGTATGTGGTATAAGAGCACGGCAGAGAAGCGTGACGAGAACTACGAGTATGCATACCAGAGTCGTGTAGGACAAGCTCTCAACGGCTATTGGGGATTGCAGAGTGCTGGTATCTTCCAGTCTCAGGCAGAGATTGATGCGGCTCCTCGCCAGACCTTTACAGAGGTGCGTCCTGGTGACCTCCGCTATGTTGACCAGAACAACGATGGTAAGATTGATTCGAATGATGAGGTTTTCCTGGGTCGCTGGGATTCTCCTTTCATGAGCGGTATCAACCTCACCCTCAAGTGGAAGAACTTTACGTTCTTTACGATGGGTAACCTTTACCTGGGTGGTCATGGAATGAAGGATAACTCTTATTTCAGGATGCCGGGTAATGCCAAGTACTCTGAGGTTGCACGTCAGTGCTGGACACCGGAGACCGCTGAGGTAGCCGCTTATCCACGTTTGACCACAACCAATGGTGACAACAACTACCGCACCTCAGATTTCTGGATGTATAGCAATAACCGTTTTACACTTCGCAAGGTGCAGTTGACTTACAGCTTCCCTGGAACAGTGTTTGAGAACTCTTTTGCTAAGTTTGTAAAGGGTTTGGATGTGTATTTCATGGCTAATGATCTGCTGACGATCGCCAAGGAGCGTAAACTGCTGGAAATGAATGTTGGCAGCGCACCTCAGACGCGCTACTACAGCATTGGTTTCAAAGCTTCCTTCTAAACAATGTAATTCTAAATAGAATAAAGATATGAAAAAACTTAGAAAAGTAGCAATACTTACAATCATAGCTCCGTTGATGGCTTCTTTGGTCGGTTGTGATGATGCATTCAATCCAGCAGTAGAGAACCATAAGTTGCCGGAAGAATTGGAGCACATGCCCCAATGGGCTGTTGGTCTGCTTGGACATGCTTATATCAGTAATCCATTAGGTATGGAAGCAGAAAACTGGAAGTGGTGGTCTGTAGCTACCGATGATGCTGTATCAAATGATGTGGACAATCAGTTCCGTCTGATGGCTGGCGGTGCATGGCGTGCTGACAGAAACCCTATGGATAACTGGCAGTATCTGCGTGCTTCCTGGCAGTATATTAATCAGTTTATCGAAGCAGCAACAAAGATTTCTTGGGCAGAGGATCCTGTTGTTTCAGAAATGTATAAAATGCGTTTCCTCGGTGATGCCTATGGTATGCGTGCCTTCTACATGTATCACTTGCTGAGAAACCATGCTGGATGGGGAGAAAACGGAGAATTACTGGGTATTCCAATTGTGCTGCATTCGGAATCTTCTGATACTCCAAAAGAAGAACTGAACATCCCTCGTAACACTTTCAAGGAGTGTTTGGCACAGTTGAATGCTGATGCGGATCTTGCCATTCAATACTTGCCTGAAGACTATGGCAATATTGATGAAAAGACTCCAGAGCTGATTCCTGAGAAGTATAAGGAATTGGGTGCTATCGTGTCTACCTACAACCGTGTCTTCGGTGATGGTGGCAAGCAACGTATGAGTGCCCGTATTGCAAGAGCTGTCAAGGCTCAGGCAGCCTTGATGGCAGCAAGTCCCGCATACAGCGAGGGGTCTGGTGTAGAATGGGAAGATGCAGCTAATCAGATGGCAGAGGTTCTGAAGAAGGGATTGGGTGACAACCCGATTGCTAACATGGACCCCAAAGGTCATATCTGGTATGCTGACTATAGTGGTTGGGAGAAAATTGCCGCAGGTAGTGGTAATAATGAGGTTTTCTGGCGTTCCAATCGTAAGAATACCTCAAGTATAGAGCAAGACATGTTCCCACCATCATTATATGGTAGAGGTCGTGTGAACCCCTCACAGAATTTGGTAGATGCTTTCCCAATGGCTGATGGCACACCTATCAATGAGTCTGCTGATTACGATTCACAGAATCCCTATGCTAACCGTGACCCACGTCTGGATTTATATATCATCCACAACGGATCACAGTTCCAGAATAAGACCATTGTCACAGCTGCAGATGGTAACAACGATGATGCCCTCAATCATTTTGACGGTCGTTCTACTCGTACGGGCTACTATTTGAAGAAGCTTTTGGTTGATGCTGTCAGCTATAATAATGGTTCTTGGACAGGTCAGTATCATATTAAGCCTTGGATGCGTTACACAGAGTTCTTCCTTGGCTATGCCGAAGCTGCCAATGAGAAATGGGGTCCCACAGGTACCGGTTCTAATGGTTTCTCAGCTTATGACGTCATCAAGGCCATTCGCCAGCGTGCTGGTATTGATGCTGCTGATCCTTATTTGGAGAAATGTAAGAATAACAAAGACTTGATGCGTGAACTCATTCGCAATGAGCGTCGTATCGAACTTTGTTTCGAGGATTTCCGTTTCTGGGATCTGCGCCGTTGGAAGGTTGATTTGAACAAGCTCAACGAGACCGTTAAGGGTATGAAGATTACGGGAAATAACTATCAGGTGTTTGATGTAGAATCTCGTCATTATCAGGACTATATGTATTATGGTCCCGTTCCTTATAGTGAACTTCTCAAATTCGACGCACTCGTACAGAATGCTGGATGGGAGAGCAAATCCAAGTAACATTGTAAAATTAAAAAGTTATGAATAAGAAATTATTGTATATCATCAATACGCTGCTGGCAGTATTCTTCCTTTCTTCTTGTAAGAATGGAGACTGGAGTTTCCCAGACTACGATAATCCAAACTCAGACAAGAATACGGCAGTGTATTTTGCTTATCAGAACCCGATTCGTACTATCACCTTGGGTGAGGATCTGAGTACTGATAATTCGATGGACAACCGTCATGAGTTCCAGATTATGGCTACCATGGGTGGTGTCTATGAGAATACGAAGGATGTAACTATTGACATCTCTATTGACAACAATCTTTGCAATGGCGTCACGTATGAAAGTGGAGAGGACATCGTTCCCATGCCTTCTCACTATTATACCGTGAGTGGTAACCAGATTGTCATCAAGAACGGTAAGATTCTGGGTGGTGTGACCATTCATCTGGAAGATGCTTTCTTTGCTGATCCTTTGGCAACTAAGCTTAACTATGTGATTCCTGTAAAGATGACACAGGTAGCTAATGCCGACAGTATCCTGTCTGGTAAACCTCAGGATGGCATTGCTAACCCTGTTCTCCAGTATGCATCCAATTGGTCAATACAGCCAAAGAATTTTGTCCTCTATGCTGTTAAGTATATCAATCAGTATCAGTCTAACTATCTGCGCCGTGGTGTAGATTCCTACTCTGGTGCTAAGACTGGTACCGAAAGACGTCATGCAGAGTTTGTTGAGAAGGACGAGGTGCTTCAGAATCAGTTCACGACCTTAGGCATCAATGTCGCACAGTGGGCTCGTCCTACTAAGGATGCTGATGGTGATAACATTGAGTGTAACCTTAGACTCAATTTCGATGCTGAGGGCAAATGTATCATTTCAACAACTTCTGCTGGTGTGACAGCAACTGGTACTGGTCAGTTCGTTTCAAAGGGCGACAATTGGGGCGACAAAGCTCGTGATGTCCTTTATCTTGACTATACTCTTGAATATGACGGAATCATTTGTGCCACGAAAGATACATTGGTAGTTCGTGACCGTGGTGTGAAAGCTGAGTGGTTCAAAATACTGGAAAAGTAATTCAAGTTTCAGATTAAATATTGATATAAAATGAAACATACAAAGAAAACATTAGGTACAATGCTCCTCTCTGTGGCGTTTCTTACCTCCTGTGCAGATATGGATCCGCTGGGATTTAACGCCTTTGAGAAACCAGCCAGTATTGAAGGCATGGAGTATCTCGCAGATTATGATGCATTGAAAGAATATAAAAGTGCAAATAGTAGTGTCTCGCCCGACTTTAAGTTGGGCATGGCACTATCAGCAAACGACTATAATGCCAACGGCATGTGGACTCGTCTTGCTAATGCCAACTTCGACGAGGTCGTGGCTGGAAACGAGATGAAGATGGCTTCTATCGTCAACGATCAAGGCAAGATGGACTTCGGTACCGTCAATTCTTTCGTCAACAATGCTGATGTTAATGGAATGAATGTCTATGGCCATACACTGGCTTGGCATTCACAGCAGCCGGTAAAGTGGCTGTCATCTTTGATTGCTGATAAAGAGATTGACGTGGATCCTGATCAGAAACAAGAAGAGGAACAGTATGTCATGGACTGGACAAAGGTTGATTCATATACTATGTGGGGACAGTTCAATCCTAATATCACAGAAGGTCCAAAAGTGGATGCAACTGGTTTGACGATAACAACTTTTGCTACTGATCCCCAGTTCTGGTCCTTGCAGTACTTTATCGCCGACGGTATTTCTGTGAAAAAGGATAAGGATTATATCTTACGCATTGAATTGAAGGGTTCTGCTAAAAATGATAATCTTCACTATGCTTTGGGTGCATGGAATAATGACATTAAGACAGGTTCTATTTCCTTTACAGAAGAATGGTCAACAGTGGAAATCAAGTTCACTGCTGAGAAGGATATGCCTGATCCTGCGAAAGAAATTGGTTCTGTACATGTTATGTTGCAGTCTGGTGACTTCTTGGGTTCCTATACCATCCGTAAGGTACAATTGGTTTCTTTAGAGGCTCCTGTCATGGAGATTGCCGTGCCAATTGTCACTAATGGTGATGCAGAGGGTGATGATGTCACTAACTTCTATTCTGCTGAGTGTCAAAAGAAAGGTAATAATGGTTGTAACATCGCTGAAGGCGTCGGTTATAACGGAACCCGCGGATTCATAATTGATGGTTCAAATAACCCTGGTGCTGCAGAAAACTGGGATACTCAGTTCTTTGTCTATGCCAGCGAGACTATGAAGCCAGGTGACAAGATTCATTTCTCTTTCAAGTATCGCGCAGATGTAGCAGCTGGTTCAGAATGTCAGACTCATCATGCTCCAGGTGCTTATATTCACTGGAATGCTGGAAATGGTCTTGCTGTCAACTTTACCAATGAGTGGCAGACCTATGACAAGACATTTGAAATTACGGAAGGAATGCTTGCGTCAACTCCACCGTCGGAAGATATGCAGACCTTCGCATGGAACCTCGCAGTATCAAGATCGGCGAACAAATACTATTTCGATGATATCGTCATGGAGAAGATAATAGCGACAAATACTATTCCTTTGACTCCAGAGGAGAAGAAAGATACTCTGGAATGGGCTATGGATATGTGGATTGCCGGTATGATGGATGCTTGTGGTGGCAAGGAAGGAGGCAAGGTTAAGGCTTGGGACGTTGTGAACGAGCCTATATCAGGTGGTAGTCCTGATGAAGAGGGTATCTTTGCCCTGCACCACGCTGACGATGCTTGTAACAACGGACAAGGCCATGTTGGTGCCAACGAGTTTGTATGGCAGGATTACCTGGGTGATCTCGACTATGTTCGTTTTGCTGTAGCCAAGGCTCGTGAGTATGGTCCTGAGGACATCAAACTGTTCATCAACGACTACAACCTCGAGAGCGACTGGGATAACAACCAGAAGTTGAAGAGCCTGATAGCTTGGATTAAGCGTTGGGAAGCTGATGGTGTTACCAAGATTGACGGTATCGGAACTCAGATGCACGTGTCATACTATTCTAACCCAGAAATTCAGGCAAGCAAGGAGAAGCACATCACAGAGATGTTCAAGTTGTTGGCTGCTTCTGGCAAGCTGGTTCGTGTCAGTGAGTTGGATATTGAGTTCAAGGATGAGCAAGGCAACAATGTGGTTGTTGAAAAAATGACAGACGCACAGTTGCGTAAAGTATCTGACTTCTATAAGTGGATTATACAGCAGTACATTGCGAATGTTCCAGCTGCACAGCAGTATGGCTTCTGTATCTGGACTGCTGTCGATGCAGATCCTTCAACCAGTTGGACTCACAACCAGTTGTATGGTCTCTGGAATAAGAATTTCAACCGCACACATGCCTATGCAGGATTTGCAGATGGTCTTGGCGGTAAGTAAGAAAAGATTACCCTTAGTGTAATTATTTGAACCTTTTGGTTAGCGGAGCCTAGATTTGTGAAGGTCTAGGCTCCATTTTTTTGTAAAATCATAGCCGATTTCATTGTGCTATCAGTGAAATGGCAAATCCACCGTCAGGGCTCTTTATTTAGTACTTTATCTTAAAATAGTCGAGTAAGGCTTTGTACTGATTCTGAGTTAGACGGCTACCTTCTATATGGTTAGAGTATATACTTCTTCATCTTCTATCTGCAAGTTTTTCCTTCAAAAGTTCTCGCTAGGTGAGAACTGTATCATATTGAATTATAGAATTTCTATTATAGAATTTGTATAATTGAAATTGTTTCATGCGTCCGTCCTTACGGACTGCCAGTCCGCTCGGGACGGACTGTGAGTCCGAAGCCGTCGGACTGATGCCAAGCATTAATGAAACGGATGGCTCGCTGCATCTAATTGGAATAAGGAACCCTTATTGGGCAATAACCTGCCCTTATTGGGCAATAACCTGCTAGTATTGCAAAATGTCCCTACCTTCCTACCGTTTTTGTCTGGATAGTCTTTGTACAGAGGGTTGAGACACGTTAGGGAAAAACGGTTTAGGGTAACGTCTCCCTAACGTTTTTATAGGCTCACCCTCACACCTTATTTATATATAGCAGCCTTTGAAAAATTTTAAGTGTTAAAATGCAAAATAAGTGGGTGTTAAAATGCAAGTTTTTGGGGGGGAAATTTGCAAAGCGCAATTTTTTTTATTATCTTTGCACTTGGAAATGGGAATCATGGAAAGAATACCAGAAAAACACCATGAAAAACCAGGCCAAAACTATTTTTGTTAACTAATTAATTTAAACTGTAACTATGGAAGAAAAATCCTTAGTGGTGGTTGAACAGCCCCAAAATGTTCAAACAGAGAGTGTGCTCTTTATCGAGCAGTTTATTAACGACAACTACCGTCTGCGACGCAATGTGCTGAGCGGAAAGGTGGAATTCAAAATGAGGGAAGATGTGACAGCCGACTATCGTCCGCTGACGCAGGAAGCCCAGAACAGCATGGTCATCCGTGCCCTTCGCGAAGGGCTGGATGAGGTGTGTAACCCCAAGGCCGACATCACCATGTATGTCAACTCTGAGGAGGTGCGCATGTACAACCCTGTCTTGGCTTTCTTGAACGACCTGCCCAAATGGGACGGACAGAACCACGTGGCCAAGCTGTTCTCGCGTCTGCCTGGCCTCAGTTCTGAGCAACTCGCCTTCTTGGCCGTCTGGCTGCGCGCAACGGTGGCCCACTGGCTACAGCTCGACACGCTGCACGGCAACGAGGTGGTGCCCGTGCTGATTGGTGCGCAAGGCTGTGGAAAGACTACATTCCTGCGCCGACTGCTGCCTTGTCAGCTTCGCGAGTACTATCTGGATCACCTGAACCTGTCGAACAAGTTCGACAAGGAGATGGCGCTGACGAACAACCTGCTGGTGAACCTCGACGAGCTCGAAGCCATCCGCCCCAGTCAGCACGCGGCGTTGAAGCAGACCTTGTCGAAGAACAAGGTGAACGGGCGTCCCATCTTCGGCAAGGCCCAGGACGACCGTCCCCGTTATGCTTCGTTCGTATCGACTACCAACAATCCGCATCCATTGACTGATGCAACGGGCAGTCGTCGCTACATCTGCCTGACTATTCCCAAGGGTCAGCTGATTGACAATGCTGGCGACATTGACTATGAGCAGTTGTACGCCCAGCTGTTGTACGAAATCCGTGAGCTGAATGCTCCCTATTGGTTCAACAACGAGGAGGTGACCCGTATTCAGCAGCTGAACCTCGCCTATATGCAGCAGAAGGACATTGCAGAGATGGTGAAAGTCTGTTTCCGCAAGCCCAAGGAGGGTGAGAAGGTGAAGTCGATGAATACCACAGAGATGCTGGAGATTATCCGCGACGCATATCCCAACGTGACAGTCACGACGAAGGCAAAGGTAGAACTGGGACGTGCACTCGTCGCCCTCGACTACGAGCACAAGAGTCACAGTAACGTAGCGTATTACAAAGCCGTTCCACTCCATGTGGCGTGAGGGAAGAAAGGCAAAAACGTTAGGGAGACGTTACCCTAAAACGCTTTTCCCTAACGTGCCTCAACCCCACTGTACAAAGGCATTCCCGGCGAAAATGTTAAGATGTGAGGGACATTTTGAAATTCATTCAAAATTTAGGAACTAAAAGCAATTGAAATCATGAAGAATAAAGAAGAATGGTTAATCAAGCAGGCTAAAGAAGGCTATACCGTATGCTATATCGACCAGTGCCCATTGCACAACCAGTGCCTGCGATGGCTTGTAGGGCAGCACGTGCCCCATACCGCCAGTACCTACCGATGTGTCAATCCGCACTTCGAGGGTGTGGCGACTGCAGCCTGCCCGATGTATCGCAACGACCAGAAGGTACGCTTCGCCAAAGGTATGATGAAAACTTTCACAAGCGACATGCCCAGGCGCGTCGAGCCCGCCGTCCGTCAGGGTGTAATCGGCCTCACCAACCGCACTTACTATTTCGAGTATCGCAATGGTTCACGCCTCATCCCACCTGCTCTGCAGGAAGACATTCGTAACCTGTTCCGCACTAACGGATGGACAGAAGAAGTGAAATTCGACGGGTATGTAGAGGACTACGACTGGTAGGAAAAACGCAATTTGTTGTGAATTTGTTTGGATATTACATTTCTTTTTCGTATCTTTGCACATAATATTTGGTGTGTAATTTAATTAAATTTGGATTTATACATAATATATGGTGTGTAATAAATACATATTCGATCCCTATCCGCTACAAGTGACAATGCAGCGGTTGGCAGAAAATCTGAAGACAAGGCGTCTGGAAAAGAAACTTTCAACCAAGAG
>JAEEGI010005528.1_pt1 | contig 29085 bp, 23 predicted proteins | sample 8958751 | NCBI WGS metagenome assembly JAEEGI01 (sample SAMN16246545, study PRJNA631951) | gut metagenome | biome: gut microbiome; feature: rumen; material: KS-attached | host: Bos | place: Iran: Karaj | collected 2018-10 | reverse complement strand
CGGCATCAAGACCTGCTTCCCCTCGTTGCACCTACAGAGCTGCAAAGCGACGGCACGGTGCTGAAAGGCGCCGTCCACGACCCGCTCGCCCGGCTCGCGAACGGAGGCAACTCCGGCAACGCCGGCGTCTTCTCCGATGCCGTGGACCTTTCCAGAATCTGTATGATGATTATGAATCAGGGAAGAGCCATCCAGGACAAGAAACTCGGTTTCCCCGGAGTGGATACGCGCATCTTGAGTCGTGCCACCGTCCGCCTGATGACAACCATCCCGCCGGAAAACGCCCCCTCCGTGGGCCGTGCCCTGGGTTGGGATGTGAAGAGTGGACACAGCGGCCTCCGGGGCGACCTGTTCAACCCCGAGACCACCTTGATGCACTCCGGCTACACCGGCACCTCCCTGGTCATTGACCTTGACACCCATACGGCCATCATCCTCCTCACAAACCGCGTCCACCCGTCTGACGACGGCTCCGTCTCCCGCCTCCGCGCCCTCGTCTCCAATATCGTTGCAGGTGCGATCCTGTATTGATCCACAGATGGGGAAAGCCTATCATACCAAGCATGACGCCCGGAAGGGACTGGAGGACTATGAGTTGTCCCGGCATCCGAATGGGACCAAGGCGAAGGGACTGCGGAAGGTGCTCCGTACCAGGATGAAGAATGCCGCCGTCGCATTCCCGAGGGACCGGTTTGGATGGGCGGAAGAGAAGAGTTCCCGGCTCCGGGGCGGGCGCCGGAATGCCCATAAAGCAGCCCGGCAGGATTCCCAGAGGGAGATCGCTGCCGAGCTGGATCAGAAATAAGGAGGCGTCGTCCTATTTCTTGACGACGTACTTGTCGAAGAAATCAAGGAAATAGGGCCAGTTCGGGCCGGACTCGTGGCCGCCGTCATGCTGGCGGAAGGCCAGTTTGCCCTTGATGATGCCCACGTTCGTGCCCGGATACAGGTCCGTGTCCATTCCCTTTTCACCCAGGAGCTCATACACGGGCGTCGCCTTGACGGTGGCCATGAACATGCCGATGAGGTCCTGCCACTTGTCCGCATCCCAGGTGCCGCTGGAGATGAAGCAGGGGCGCGGGGCGCACAGGGCGATCAACTCGTGCTGGTCGATGGGTAAGTCATTCTCGCAGAGCGGATCGGCGCCGTACTTGATGAAGTTGCCAGCCATCCAATGGTATTCTCCGGCGCCGGCCAGGTTGCCGAGGCTCTCGCCGCAGTCGCGGCGCCAGGGGGAGGAGCCTCCTTCGCCCGCCGAGGCTACGAGGGCCGCTGCGAAGCGTTCGTCGAAAGCCATGGTCACCAGGGCGGCCTTGCCATTGCGGGAAACGCCTTCGATGGCCACTTTGGTAGCATCGAACCGGGGCTCTGTTTCAAAGTAATCGAGCAGTTTGGAAGCGCCCCAGCCCCAGGCGCGCAGGACGCCCCAATCCGTGGGCTTGCGGAAGTTACCCTGGTTGGTGAGGCCGATGATGCCGCTGCGGAGACCGTATCCGCCGTCGGCCTGGATGCTGCCGGTGGAGATGACGGCCGCTGCCCAGCCCCTTTCAACAACCTGCTGCTGCCAGGACTTGCCCGGAGGACGGCCGGGGAAGTTGAAGCTCATGCCGGCGGGAAAGATGAAGCCGAATTCCATGATGACGGGGACCGGTCCTTTCGCCGCTTCCGGCCAGGTCACCTGTGCCTGAAGCCGGACCTCGATGGACGGGCAGGCGGAATTGTCCGCCACGCCGGCGAGGTCGCGCCGGATGCACGGAATGCCCTCCATGTCGATTCTCTCTTCCTTCACGACTTCCCAGCGGATAGCCGGGACGTTGTCAGGGATGCGGCCGTAGATTTCGTCCTCGAAAACCTTCACCAATTCCGGGCGGCGCTCCCTGCGCCACTGTTTCGCGTTTTTAACCTTCTTGCCGGAGAAGGTCGTCAGCGGATCCGGGTAGTAAAGATACGGATTAGCCTTGTACTCATTATAGTTCGGCGCCCGGTCCGGATCGGTCGAATTGCCATCCCGTCCGGGACGGACTTCCTGGATGCCCAGTTGGCCGAGCATCTGGGCGTAATCCACGGCCGTGACGGCGCGGAGGGAATCCATGTTGATCCGGGGCATCCCGGGGAACTGGGCCGCGGCCTGTCCCTGCGCGAAAAACAGGGCGGCGGAGAGGAGCAGGAGGAAACGTTTCATATCGATGGGTTGTGCAAAAGCTTATTCTCCGCTAAGTTACGATTATTTTGCTTATCTTTGAAACGATATGAGACGGATTCTGATACTTCTCTGGGGCCTGACCGGTCTGATCTTCCCCCTTTCGGCGCAGCATACCCGTTATGTGGATCCCTTTATCGGGACGGCGGGCATGGGACATACCTTTCCCGGTGCCTGTGTTCCGTTCGGCGGCGTGCAGCTTTCACCCGATACGGACATGATTCCCCACAATATCGGAGGGGAGTACCAGCCGCGTACCTACGAGTATTGCGCCGGCTATCAGTATGGAGACAGCACGATCGTGGGTTTCAGCCACACGCATTTCAGCGGTACCGGTCATTCCGACTTGGGAGACATCCTGCTGATGCCCGGGATGGGGGAGGTCCAATTCGTTCCCGGAACGGCGGAAGACCCGGATTCCGGATACCGGCAGCGTTTCAGCCACGACACCGAATCGGCCGGTGCCGGCCATTACGAAGTTGTTTTGTCCGATACGGGAATCAAGGCGGAACTGACTGCCACCCAACGCGTTGGTATCCATCGTTACACCTTTCCAAGGGGAGAGGAAGGGCATGTGGTGCTGGACTTGGATTATGGGATTTACCATTATGACGGAAAGACGCTTTGGGCGGAAGTGCGCGTCGTGAGCCCGACCCTCGTCACGGGATACCGTATCACGAACGGATGGGCCCGGACCAATTACACCTACTTTGCTATGGAGTTTTCCCAACCGATCCTGGAATATGGTTGGAAGGACAGGGCCCCTTCCCCGTACAACGGCGGTTACGGCAAGTTCCCCCAGTACGCCGATTTCCCGGAAATGGCGGGACGGAAGGTCGTCGCCTGGTTCCGTTTCGATACGGCCGGCGATCCCGAATTGACAGTGAAAGTAGGGCTTTCCGCCACCGGAACGACCGGCGCTTTGAAGAACCTTCGGGCCGAGGCGGAAGGCAAGTCCTTCGACCAGTTGCGGCGGGAGGCCGAGGCCGCCTGGGAGAAGGAACTCTCCTGCATCGACATCGATGGAACCGAAGACGAGAAGACGATGTTCTATGCCTCCCTCTACCCCACGATGATCAACCCGTCGGTCTATATGGACGTGGACGGCCTCTACCGTGGCCTGGACCATGAACTGCATCGGGCAGAAGGGTTTACGAATTACACGGTCTTTTCCCTGTGGGATACCTACCGGGCGGAGCATCCGCTTTTGGCGCTGCTCAAGCCGAAGCGGGCGGAGGATATGGCCGAGTCCATGCTGAAGCATTATGGGCAGAGTCCCCACCATATGCTCCCCATATGGAGCCATATGGCCAACGAGAACTGGTGCATGACCGGCTACCACAGCGTGTCCGTCCTGGCCGATGCTATTGCCAAGGGTTTGAAGGTCAATGGGAAAGAGGCATTGGAGGCGATGGTATCCACCTCAACGGTCCCTTGGTACGGTGGCTTGGGCGAGTACCTGGAACTCGGATTTGTCCCGCTGGAAAAGACCTCCACCGCCGCCAGCAACACGCTGGAATATGCCTACGATGACTGGACGATCGCCGCTACGGCCGAAAGGCTGGGGGAGAAGGAGATCGCTGCAACGTACGGCAGAAGGTCGGAGAATTACAAAAACATCTTCGATCCGGAACTGGGCTTGGCCCGACCCCGCTACGCTGACGGCCGCTTCCTGGAACCTTTCGACATCAGACAGACGGTAGGGCAGGGGTTCATCGAAGGTAATTCCCTGAACTATTCCTTCCATGTCCCCCAGGACGTTCCCGGCCTGATCCGGCTCATGGGCGGGGACAAGCGCTTCATCGCCAATCTGGACGAACTCTTCGGCAGCGACCTTCCTGCGTACTGCTACGCTGATAATGAAGATATTACTGCCGAGTGCCTGTTGGGCGGCTATGTCCATGGGAACGAGCCCAGCCACCATATTCCGTACCTGTATGCCTGGACCTCGGAACCCTGGAAGACGCAGTATTGGATCCGGGAGATCGTGGACCGTTTCTACAGGCCGGAGATCCGCGGCCTCGGCGGGAATGACGATTGCGGCCAGATGAGCGCGTGGTATATCTTCTCCGTCCTTGGATTCTATCCGGTCTGCCCGGGTACCGATCAATATGTCCTGGGAACTCCATGCATTCCGCATGCAATGGTTACGCTCGGAAATGGCCGGACGCTGGAAATGAAGGCTGTCGGCCTCAGTGCCCGGAACCGCTATGTCAAGTCCGTGAAACTGAACGGAAAACCCGTCGACCGGTTTTACCTGACGCACGCGGAACTGCTGGAGGGCGGTGTTCTGGAATTCATCATGGCCCCGAGGCCGAACCGCCGCCGGGTCAACCCTGCATAGACATTTTATCCTTCCTGTCATGAAAAGATTCTTTGCTTTATTGATCAGTCTCTACTCCTTGGCCGCCTGCCAAAGCGGACAGAGGCCCGGTTATATCCTTCAGGTCTCCTTGGGTGGTTGGAGCTCACCCGATTACACTGCGGAACAAGTCATCGGCCGTATCGCAGAAGTCAACGGACTGATTCCCGTCGAAAAAGTGATCATCGGCTGGAGCCTGGATGAAGGCATCTATCAGCAGGTTGGAGAGTACTTGCACACGAACGGCATCAAGATGTTCCTGTGGCTTCCGGTTTTCGCCGAGACCGAGGAGGTCTGTGAGAATGCGCCTGCAGTCGATTTGCAGGGCGGGATTCCGGCGAATTACGACCTTGCTGCCGGCGAGGGGTTCCGCTTCAACTGCCCCTCCCGGCCGGAAACCGCCGCGAATGTCGTCGCCATTTATGACAACCATTTCAAGGACTGTGGTTTCGACGGTATCTTCCTGGACCGGATCCGCACGCAATCATTCGTCGGTGGGGTGAGCGGTGTCCTCAGTTGCGGCTGTCCGGCCTGTGCGGAACTGTTCAAGGCGGAAGGGGTGGATCCGGATGCGGTCCGGGCAGCTTGGGCCGAGAAAGGCGACGCTTTCTTTTCCGTGACGGGATATGACCCTGTGGGTGGTTTCTCCTTCCTGGACCCGTTGGCAGCTGCTTTTTTCCAGGCTAAAGGCCATGTCGTGAGCAACGCCGTCGCTGCCATCGCCGACAGCCTGCGGTCCCGCGGACTGGAAGTGGGAATGGACCTGTACGCACCGTTCATGGCGCAGTTTGTAGGGCAGGATTATGGAATCCTGTCGCAGCACGCGGATTTCATCAAGCCCATGCTCTATCGCCAGACCTTTGCTCCGGCGGGGATGGGCTTCGAGTATGATCTGCTGCGTAAGTCGGTTCCGGGTGCGGAAGGATACCCGGAGTTTGCCATGGACACGGACTTCCTGGACTCACAGCTGAAAGCCATGGAACCCTATTCCTGCGGCAGATATCCAGGCATCGAGATCAATTACCGGGAGCGTGTCGCCCCCACTTCACCCGAATACGTCAGGGAGTCCCTGAAGGCGGTCATGCGTCACGGTTTTGACGGAGCCGTCCTTTCCTGGAACATCATGGAAGCTCCTGATTCTCACATATCCTGCCTGAAGGAACTGTGATTGTCTTCAGTTGGCCTGTTCGAATTCCTTGAGGGACCGGATGGCCTTGGGGCAGAGGATGAGGAGGGAGACGACGGTCACCCAGGCCATCATCCCGACCCCGATGTCGCCGAGCTGCCAGATCAGGTCGGCCTCCCGGACAGCGCCGAAGATGACGGCAACGAGCATCATGGCCTGGAACAGCCGGACGGCGAGTTTCTCCCACTTGGGATGCTTGTGGCGGAAAAGGTAGATGATGCCCGTTTCCGCATAGAAGTAATAGGCCATGATGGTGCTGAACGCGAAAAAGATCATCGCGATGGAGACGAACTGGCTGCCGAATCCGGCGAAGACCGTATTCACGGCACTCTGGGTATAGTTCACATAGTTGTTGGCCAGTTCAGGCGCTCCGGCGAAGAGGATTTCCCCGGTCTTGCTGTCCAGGATGTTGTAGGTGCCGGAACTGAGGATCATCAGGGCCGTGGCCGTGCAGACGAGGAGGGTGTCCACATAGACGGAGAAGGCTTGGGCGAGACCCTGCTGGGCCGGATGGGGGACATCGGCAGCCGCGGAGACGATGGCTCCGGTTCCCTGGCCGGCCTCGTTGGAGAAAATGCCCCGTTTGACTCCCATGGCAATGGTGGATCCGATGATGCCGCCGCAGACGGGATGGATACCGAAGGCATTGGTGAAAATGGAGGCGAAAACGGCCGGAATCTCCTGGATATGGAAGGCGATGACGACGATGGCGAGGATGATGTAGCCGACGGCCATGAAGGGAGTGACGATGGAAGCGACGCGGGCGATCCGCCGCACGCCTCCGAAGACGACGAGTCCCAGCAGGACAGCCAGGGCGATGCCGGAGGCCAGGGCCGGTACCGGAAAAGCATTGGCGATGGCGCTGGAAACGCCGTTCGCCTGGACCGTGGTCAGGAAGAAACCGCAGGCAATCACCGTGACGATGGCGAAGGCGATGCCCAGCCAGCGCTGCTTCAGTCCGTGCTCGATGAAACTGAAGGGCCCTCCGCGATAACCGGAATGGTGCGGGAACTTGTAGATCTGGGCCAAGGTGGATTCCACGAAAGCCGTAGATGCACCGAAGAAAGCCACTACCCACATCCAGAAAACGGCGCCTGGACCGCCGAAGGCGATGGCGGTGGCCACGCCGACGATGTTGCCGGTTCCCACCCGCCCGGACAGGGCGATGCAGAAGGCTTCGAATGAGGAAATCCCTTTTTCCGGGCTCTGCCGGCTGAACAGCGAGCGAAGCATCAGTTTGAACCGCCTGACCTGCACGAACCGGGTCCGGAAGGAGAAATAGAGCCCGGCTACGATCAGCAGCCCCACCAGGGCGGGGTTCCAGACGATTTCATTGACTTTACTAACGATTTTTTCCAGCATGGATTCAAAGATACGGAAGATTTTCTTCCGATACAAATCGTCCCGTACCGGAAAGGGAACTTATTTGACCTGTATTTCGGTTGAATCGGTGGGGGTCAATGCCCCAACGATCCGATGGGGCTTGTAAGGCGCTTCCAGGAAAGCGATGTCTTCGGGAGAGAGGGTCAGGTCTACCGCCCGGACCGCCGCATCGAAATGCGGTATCTTGGTGGCGCCGACGATGGGAGCTGCGACACCCTTGGCGAGGGTCCAGGCCAGGGCGACCTCCGTCATCGACACCCCCAGGCGTTCGGCCAGAACCGCGACGGCATCGATGATTTCCAGGTCATTCTCCATCGCGTGATCGTACTTTTTACGGATCGTCCGGTCCGTGTTGGATCGGGGGGTACCGCTTTCCCAGCCCCTATGCGATAAGTGGCCGCCGGCCAGCGGGGAATAGGGGATGAGGGATACGCCATACTGCCGGCAGATGGGAATGAGTTCCCGTTCATCTTCCCGGTACATCAGATTGTAGTGGTTCTGCATCGTGGAGAACAGCGTCCAGCCGTTCCGCTCCGCGCAGATCTGCATATTGTGGAACTGGTACCCATACATCGCCGAGGCACCGAGAGCACGGACCTTTCCTGCCTTTACGAGGGAATCCAGCGTCTCCATCGTCTCCTCGATGGGCGTCGAATAGTCGAACCGGTGGATTTGATAGAGGTCCAGGTAATCCGTCCCCAGCCGTTTCAGTGTCCCGTCGATTTCACGGAGGATGGCCTCCCGGGAGAGCTTCCCTTCGTTGAAAAACACTTTGGAGGCGATGATCACCTTGTCCCGGGTGATGCCGAGGTCCCGCAGCGCCTGCCCCAGGTATTCTTCGCTGGTGCCGAAGGAATAGACATTGGCCGTGTCGAAGAAATTGACGCCCAGGTCCAGGGCGTGTCCGATCATTTTCCTGGACTCATCCGGGTCCAGCGTCCACCGGTGGAAATCCTCCGATGCCTTGCCGTAGGACATGCAGCCTACGCAGATACGGGATAATTCGATCCCGGTATTCCCTAATGTTGTGTACTTCATATGCTTACCATGCCATATCCCATGCCGCCTGCTGCGCCCGCTGGCTGTGGGCGGCGTTCATTTTACCGAAGTTCCATTTCACCCCGAAGAGCACGTACCGACCCAGGACCAGGCGATAACTGTCTTCCACGTAGTTGGCCGTAACAGTGTGCGTCAGGCTGTGTGTCTGGTTCAGGATATCGTGGACTTTGATACTCAGGTTGAAGGGGCCGATGTTCTTGTTGATGTCCGCATTCCAGATCCATTCGGGCTGGCCGTATCCTTCTGCATAGCCCTTGTAGAAACGATACGCGAGCGTTGAATTGAGTTCGAACTCATGCTTGGTGGTGTAGGAGCCGCGGGCGTTGAAACTGGTCTCCAGGGTGTTCATGTTGATGCTGGGGTCGATGGAATAGCGGGCGATGCGTCCGGTGGTCGTCACACCCACGCCCAGCGAATAGCGTTCCGGGTTGAACCGGACGTTAATGCTGGCATTGGGCGTGTAGTAGCGGGTCCGGCTCTCCGCAAACCCGCTCCGGCCGCTGTAGAAACGGTCTCCGTCGGAGTCACCCCAGAAATCGGCCATGAAGTCCGTGTAGTTGAATGCGTCCTTGTCCAGGCCGGGCAGCGCCGTTTTCGCCTGATAGCTGACGGCAGAGGAATAGCTCCCCGATCCGCTGAGACTCAGCGACCACAGTTTCTTACTGTCGAGGGGGGTGGTATAACTGACCATGAGGGAACCGTTGAGGCTGGGCTTCCGTGCATTGACGGGGACGGAATACAAGATGCCCTCCCTGTCGTACCAGGTGGCGTTGATGATCGGATTGACATTCAGAAATCCATAGATATCGACCATCAGCGTGGAGAACTTTTCCCTGTTGTTGCGCATCCAGTCTATGATGAAATACGTCTGCGTGTAAGGTTTTAGGTAGATGTTTCCCATGCTCAGGCGGGAGGGATCGGCAATGTTCAGGACCGGAAGCATGCGGGATGGCGAGGGCTGCATCGTGTAACCCATCACATCGGCGGTCCAGCGGTCATTCCCTTTCCGGTGCTGGAAACGCATGGTGGGAATCACGTGCCAGTTCCATTCGTCCTTTCCGGTCACTTCCTCGATGCCATAGCTCTTGGAGAAGGTTTCATTCAGCGAACCGATTACCCGTCCGCCCAGGGTTATCCAGCTCTGCTCCCCGAACTTGTACTGGGCTGTCAGGTCGTACTGCTGTTCAAGACGATGACTCCGGCTCTCGGAACTGAAATAATCGTTCCTGCCTGCTGCATCAAAGGCATCCCGAAGGCTGTTTCTTTGAGACCAGCCCAGTTCTGCCACTGTGGACAGTGTCCATTTTTCTCCAAGAGGCTCCGTGTATTGGATGGAACCGACGGCGGCATAGGAAATTCCATCCGACAGGTAACGCATGGAGCGGGCGTTATCACCTCCGGCCGTTTTCAGAAGGGACGATTCGTCGCTCTCTCCGAAACTGTCACCGTATTCCCCGTCAAAGTCGAGGCGGAACGTACGGCCCTTTTTGCCCCATAGCTCCCGGAAAGTGACATCGGTACTGACGTCCGCATCCTTGCGTGTAGAAAGGCTGTTGGTTGCATTCTGGGAACTGTTGACGAAGGTCCCTTCCCGGAAAGTTTGCGAGGAGCCGTCCTCATGGGTATCCGTCCTGCCGAATTGGATGCCGGGACGGAAATGGAACCATACCTTCCCTGTCTCTTTCTTGAATTCCAGATTGGCACCCACGGAATTGGCAAACTGCCTTCCCGTATTCGTGGTTATGGAATTCAGGTCTCCGTCGTCCTGGAACGTCGTCCGGTCCGCCTTGGTGCCGGAGTCGGTATCAGAATACTTGTAATTGACGCCCACAGTGGTTTCCACGTCCTTGATGCGGGATGTATTGGCATTGACGCCAATCTGGGCGACGGAGGACAGTCCTTGATTCATCCGTGTCGTTTCTCCGTCGTCGTTCATCATGACCACGATGACGCCGGAGTCGTCGATGTTCTGCGCATTGGCAATCACCGTCACCTGGTCCTTCTCGCCATAGGCCGATACCAGCGTGTTCCCGTTCCAAAGCAGTCCCCGGTCCTTCCGCAGTGAACTGTCGTCCTCCTTGTCGCCGAGGGTGGTACCGGCTTTGATGCCGACGTTTCCGAACCAGCCTTGCTGGTACTCTTTCTTGAGCCCGACATCCAGTACCTTTTCCCGACTTCCGTCCTGGATACCGGAGGCGCGTGTAGCTTCCGATTCCCGGTCGATGACGCGGATCTTGTCGACCACGGCGGCGGGAAGGTTGTTCAGCGCGGTGCTCTGGTCGTTGAAGAAGAACGTCCGGCCGCCCACAGTGAGTTTGTCGATAAGTTCGCCGTTGAACTTGACTTTCCCGTCCTCGGTGATTTCCATGCCGGGCATGCGCTCCAGCAGGTCTTTCAGCATGGCATTGGCTCCCACGCGGAAAGAGGATGCGTTGAATTCCACCGTGTCCTGTTTTACCACGATGGGATTGCCGACGTCGGTGACGGTGGCCGCCTGCAGGAACTGCTCGTCCACCTGCAGCCGGATGGTCCCCATATCGACCTGACGCTCCCGGAAATACCGCTCCTTGAGGTATGGCTTGTAGCCCATCATTTCTACATGGAAGACATAACTGCCATAAGGCACCTCGTCCAGTTTGGCTTCGCCCTTGGCATCCGACAGGGTGAAGTTGGTGATGGTGGTGTCCTTGGACGGGATGAGATAGACCGATGCGAACGGCACCGGCTCATTGGTGAGCGAATCCAGGACCGTGGTCTTGATCTCGCTCATCCGCCCGTTCAGCATATTGTCGGTGATAATCACGACCTGTGCCCGGGCCGTGAAACCCAGGCACAGGGAGAGCGTTATCGCGATAAGATACTTTTTCATCCTGTTCGTTTATGGTCTGCCGGAAACGGTAACACTCCCGGATTCGACGGAATAGGCACGTCCGTTGATGGTGACCCTTTTGATCGGTTCGCCATTGACGGTAATGGTCCCATCCGCTTCAACTTTCGCGCCAGGAAGCGTCTTAAAGAACTCTGTCAGTGCATCTTTCTCTTTTTTCGTGGTTATCATGATGACGGATGTGTTTTCACCGTACTTCAGCTGCTCCGGGGAACCTTCCTTGAGAACGGTGATACTGGCGATGTCGCCGGAAGAAAGGGATTGGAACGCCGCGGGGTCGTCAAATCTCTTGCCGTCGATGACATAGACCATCTTTTTGGGGAGTTTGCTGATGACGCTGACGCCATGGCCCAACAGGACCGTGTCGGCGGTAAATTGGCCGAAGGCGTTGAAATCGGGTAGTTTCAGGGAATCCAGGTGGGGAAGGGATAAGGAAAAGGCTGATGGTGCTGTGGTGATGGCGTGGACTGTAATGGCATTCCGGCCGGAGCCTTTCGTGGTGATCTTGTAGTCCCGGATGGTCTTGCCCTTGAGCTGGGAACCGTCGAAATGCTCAACCGTTGCATTGTCAATTACATATAGGGTTTGCTGGGCCATTGCGGTCATTACTCCTGCCAACAGGCAGGTGGAGAGAAGGAGGGTCTTTTTCATACTTTCTTACTGATTCAATGATACGAGATTGAAGGAACTGCCTCCGTCCAGCGGGGTGACGATGTAGGAGGCAGTCTGCCCATCGGGGAAATGGGCGGTCATCACAAACCCGTCCCCAACGGGTTTGAATTCGATGTTGTCGGCGTCGGCCGGATTGAAGTTGGAAATGAAGGCCAGTTGCTGGATCAGGTCCATGTAATGGTCTGGCTGCGGAGCCGGTACGGCGGGGCGCTCCGGTTTGCCGGTCAGGAGGATGACCGCTGCGATGGCGGCGGCCACACCGGTCAGGGACAGGCCCCAACGCAGTTTGACAGGCTTGACGATCCGGTCATATTCATCCTCTGCATCAGGGAGTTCCTGGATCCGGACAGGCTGGATGGTCTGTATCATTTGATATACGGCCATTTCTTCCTCATCGGCAGGGGGAGTGTTGGCGAATGAATCGGCAAGCTCCCGCTCCTGTGCGGCTGTCGTTTCCGCGTCCAGATACAGTTTGATCAAGTCTTTCCGGTCCATTGTCCTATTTCAGATTAAGTGATTTCATCATTTCTTTCCGTGCCGTGGAGATGGAACTCTTTACGCTTCCTTTCGACCTTCCGGTCAGGGCGGCGATTTCGTCGAGGGATAGCCCGGTGGCTTTCAACTGCAGCAAACGCCGTGTACCTTCCGGAATCTGTTCCAGGGCTTTTTGAGCCAGGCTTTCGGCTTCGGTCAGCTCTATTTTTGCCGATGCCTCATCGCCGTCCGGGAGCCATTCTGGGAACACTCCGCTTCGGACAGGACCTTTTTTGCGCCAAAGGGAGATGCAGCAGTTCTTGGCCGTTGCTACGGCCCAAGCCTCTGCGCTGCGGATCGTCGCTCCGTCCCGTCTGGCTACCCAAAGCCTGAGCAGGACATCCTGCACCACATCCTCCGGATCGCCTTCCAGCCTGGCTGCCCGGAAGAATCTCCGAGCCATCGCAAGGACCTTGGGCCTTATTTGAGCGAGTTCTGTTTCGAGCGCTTTTTCCATACTTCACACTCATAGACGCAAAAAGCGTGAAAAGTTAAGAAGATTCCGTACATTTGTTCCGCAATGTCCGAACACTGGGAAATATACGTCGACTGGAATCCGTGGCACGGCTGCACCAAGATAAGCCCTGGGTGCAAGTATTGTTACGTGTACCGGCAGGACGAAATGTACGGCAGCGAAATCGCAAGCAGTGTATGCCGGAAGACGGGGAACTTCAACCTTCCGTTGAAGCGGAAGCGGGACAGGTCTTGGAAGATCGAGAGCGGGAAGATCGTCTTTACCTGCTTCACCTCTGACTTCCTGCTGAAGGATGCCGATGAATGGCGCCCCGACTGCTGGAAGATGATCAAGTACCGGCGCGACCTCTGGTTCTTCTTTTTCACCAAACGTATCGACCGCTTTATGGAGTGCGTGCCTCCCGACTGGGGCGACGGCTATGACAATGTGATCGTGGGGTGCACCGTGGAGAATCAGGAGATGGCCGACTATCGGCTTCCCATCTTCCTGTCGCTTCCCATCAAGCACAAAACCATCATCGTATCACCGATGATTACAGCCGTGAACCTCACGCCCTATCTGGATGAAACGATCGAGGAAGTGTCGGTCGGGGGAGAGTCCGGAGCCGAGGCAAGGCCTTGCAACTACGACTGGATCCTTTCGGTCAGGGAACAATGCATCGCGAAAGATATTCCCTTCCGCTTCCATCAGACCGGTGCCCGCTTCATCAAGGACGGCAAGATGTACCGGGTACCCCGCTGTTACCAGCTCAGCCAGGCACATAAAGCCAACATTGACTACAAGATTGGGAAATACCTCGTGCCCGAGAAAGTGAGGTACGAGTGGAAGGACAGTGATTATCACGATTGACAGCCGGGTCACTTGAACCCGGCTCCTGAAACGAGCTCCTTCCCATGTATATTGCTCACGTGTCCTGCCTATGTGTGTACACTGCTTCTGTGTACACGAAATCGTTCTTTCATGCAGTTTCTGGTGTACACACGGGCAGCGTACATGAAATCGTTTCTATAAGCCTGTTTTCCTGTACACTCCTCCCGAAAGCATCCTTCTTTGCGCATTTTCAGGGGGCAGCGTACATGAAATCAATCATACATGCAGTTCCTGGTGTACACACGGGCAGTGTACATGCTTTTGCAATGCTTATCGTTGGGGGGGCTATCACTCTCTTTTTTGCCCGGTAGTTCAGAGCTGACCCGTCCTGATTTTTGGGTCTATTAGACAAATGGGGTGATAGATCAGATTTTTATGAGATGCTTTTCTGTTTCGTTCGGCAACTAAAAGAGCCTGGATTTTTTAATGAAAAGACCGCACGGAGGGCGTTCAACTTGGTCTTTTCAGTAAAAAAAGACAGGTGGTAAAATTGCCGAGAGGAACAGAATAGAATCAGTGTAAAACTATTTCAGGACAAGTCAGATGCTCAAACAAAAAAAGTCCAGCCAATTCGGCTGGACTCTTTTGTGGAGCATAGGAGAATCGAACTCCTGACCTTTTGAATGCCATTCAAACGCTCTACCAACTGAGCTAATACCCCGTGTCCCGTGCGGAGGTTTCCGTTTGGGACTACAAAGGTAGGCAGTTTTTTTGGAAATGCAAACTTTTTGGAAGAAATTTTTACGCTTTGCCTGAAAAGGGGAGGGGGTATGGCTTTGTTCGGGGAAAATGATTATATTTGTATGATGAAGCCCAGAGAGGGCAGATGAAGCAATGAAAATTGTCGCAGATGCACACATCCCGTTCCTGAAGGGAGTGTTCGAACCCTACGCGGACGTCGTCTATAAGGACGGCCCGGAGATTTGCCGTGAGGACTGCCTGGATGCCGACGTGCTGGTCACCCGTACCCGTACCCGCTGCAATGCGGAACTTTTGGAAGGGACGAAGGTCCGGATGATTTCGACGGCTACCATCGGAACCGACCATATCGACCTTCCCTGGTGCGAGGCCCATGGGATTGAAGTGTTCAATGCCGCCGGATGCAATGCAGGGGGCGTGATGAATTACGTGTTCTCCGCCATGTATGGCGTGGCTTCCCGGAAGAAGATTCCGCTTCAGGGTGCGAAACTGGGCATCGTCGGCGTGGGCCATGTCGGCCGGAGGGTGGAGCGGATGGGCCGGAAACTCGGCTTCCAGATTCTCCGCTGCGATCCGCCCAGGGCGGAAAAAGAGGGTCCCGAGGATTTCTGCACGCTGGACGAACTTCTCGCGGAGGCGCAGATTGTGACCATGCATGTCCCTCTGGATGAAACGACCCGGGGGATGGCCAACGACGATTTTTTCGGAAAAATGCGCCCGGGAACCATTTTTATCAATGCCGCCCGGGGAGAAGTGGTGGATGAAGCGGCCCTTCTCCGGGCGCGTCCCAAGCTCGGCGCCCTGGTCATCGACACCTGGTGCAACGAGCCGGATGTAAACCAGCGCCTGCTGGGTGAATGCGATATTGCGACGCCCCATATCGCGGGGTATTCCTACCAAGGCAAACAGAACGGCACTTCCATGGCGGTCCGGGCCGTAGCCCGGCGGTTCGGGTTCCACGAATTGGAGCACTATTACCCGGAGCCAGAAGATATCGACCTGCATCCCGTCCTGATCGACGTGGCGGGGAAAAGCCAGGGTCAGGTGGCATCCATGCTCCAGTACAACTACCCCATTTTCACGGACGATTTCCTGTTCCGGACCGACCCGCAGGGGTTCGAGCGGATCCGGAGCTTCTATCAGTACCGCAGGGAATTTTATGTAGAATAACCATATTGACACTAAGACTATGTTCAACCAGAAAGACACCACCCAGATCCAACAGAGAGGTTCTTCCGTCCGCGACGTAGAGGAGCAGATCGAGCATTTCAAGAAAGGATTTCCCTGGATGAAAATCGTGGGGCCGGCTACGCCCGAGCGGGGTATCCGGGTCCTGAGCGAGGCCGAGGCCGATGAGGCCATCCGTTATTACGACGGGGCGGCGATTGCGGGGAAATGCAAGTTCGTTCCCGCTTCGGGAGCGGCATCCCGGATGTTCAAGGACATCTTCGCCGGCCTGGCCACCCTGGAAAAGGGAGACGACCTGCCTGCCGATGCCGCCGGTTCCAAGCTGGCCGCTCAGATCGAGAAATTCGCCTTCTACACGGAGGAACTCTTCGGAAAGAAAGAGGATACCGCCGCTTACCGGAAGTCGGTCCTGAAGAAGGTTCTGACCGATGAAGGTCTCGGATACGGGGCCAAGCCCAAAGGCGTCATCCGCTTCCACCGTTATGCCGACGGGGAAGTGCGCACCGCCATCGCCGAGCATCTGGTGGAGGCCGCGACCTACATGCGCAATGACGACGGCACCTGCAACCTGGTCGTCACCATCTCCCCAGAGCACAAGCAGCTGTTCGAGGATGCCCTGGCCGAGGTCCAGCCTGCTTTCGAGGCCCGCTACGGCGTGAAATACAACGTGACTTTCACCTATCAGGACAAGGCTACCGATACGATTGCCGTGGATGCGAAGAACAAGCCTTTCCGGACCGACGATGACGCGCTCCTGTTCCGCCCCGCCGGTCATGGTGCCCTGATCTATAACCTGAACAAGGTGGAGGAAGAACTCGTCTCCATCAAGAATATCGACAATGTCGCCCACGAGAAACTCCTGGGCACGACCGCCCGTTACAAGAAAGTGCTGATGGGCGAGGCCCTGAAGGTGCGCGACCGGATCTTCGGCTATCTCAGGAAGCTGGATGAGAATCCCTCGGTGCAGCTTTGCAACGAGATCGAGAACTTCCTGGACAAGGAACTGTGTGTTCAGATTCCGTTGGCCCGCGGAGAGGCCGAGCGCGTGGAGATGCTCCGCGAGAAACTCAACCGTCCCGTCCGCGTCTGCGGTATGGTCCGCAACGAGGGCGAACCCGGAGGCGGTCCCTATATCATTGCCGGAAAGGATGGCGCCACTTCCCTCCAGATCCTGGAAAGCGTCCAGATCAACAAGGAGGACGCCGGGGCCATGGCCGCGATGTCCCGCGCCACCCATTTCAATCCGGTCGACCTGGTGTGCTGCCTGAAGGACTACAAGGGTGACAAGTTCGACCTGCTGGCCCACGTGGACCCGGAAGCCGGCTTCATCAGCTCCAAGAGTTATCAGGGCCGCGAGCTCAAAGCGCTGGAACTTCCCGGTCTTTGGAACGGTGCAATGAGCGACTGGAACACCCTCTTTGTGGAGGTGCCGCTGGAGACCTTCAATCCGGTCAAGGTGGTCCTGGACCTGCTCCGTCCCGCCCATCAGGCGTAAAAAGCGGAAAAAGCTTTGAAATTGATACGAAAAAGGCTAATTTCGCATCACAATTGAAACCGAACCCCTAATTTTCTATGGAAATCAAAAACGCAGTGGCCGGAACCTTGGAGTCTGGGGACATCATGGTCCAGATCGCTCCGGGCGAAGGCCTGCAGGTAGACCTGCAAAGTTCTGTCGCCGCCCAGTTCGGACGGCAGATCAAGGCGGTCATCACCGAGACCCTGACGGGACTCGGCATCGACAATGCCTATGTCAAGGCAACGGACAAGGGTGCGCTTGACTGCACCATCCGGGCACGTGTAACCGCGGCGGCCGTCCGCGCAACGGGAAAGGACGTATGGAAAGACTGAGAAGGACGATGATGTTCGTTCCCGGCAACAACCCGGGAATGATGGCCGACGCCCACATCTATGGGCCTGATTCCATTATGCTGGACCTGGAGGATTCCGTGACGATGGCCGAGAAGGACGCCGCCCGTCTCCTGGTTCACAATGCATTGAAATCCATCGACTTCGGTGGAACTGAGATGGTGGTCCGCATCAACCCGCTGAACACCCCTTACGGAAAGAAGGACGTGGAGGCCGTGGTCAAGGCCGGTGTGGATGTGATCCGCATGCCCAAGACCGAGACCGCGGACGAGGTCCGCGAGCTGGAGGCCGAGATCGTGAAGGTCGAGACCGAACTCGGCTGCGTGGGCCGTACGCTCATCATGGCTGCCATCGAAAGCGCCCTGGGTGTGGTGAATGCCTACGAGATTGCTACCGCATCCAAGCGGATGATGGGCATCGCCCTCGGTGCCGAGGACTACTCCGCCAACCTGAAGACCCAGCGTACTCCTGGCGGGGCCGAGCTCCTGCTCGCCCGCGAGAGCATCGTCGTGGCCGCCCGTGCCGCCGGCATCGCCTGCTTTGACACGGTCTATTCCAACCTGGACGACATGGAAACCTTCCGGAAAGAGGTCGAACTCATCAAGACGCTCGGCTTCGACGGGAAATCCATCATCAACCCGCGCCAGATCGAAGTCGTGAACGAGGTCTTCGCCCCGTCGCAGAAGGACATCGACAAGGCCCTCAGGATCATCGCCGCCATCAAGGAGGCCCAGGCCAAGGGCTCCGGCGTCATCGCCGTGAACGGCAAGATGGTCGACCGTCCGGTCGTCATCCGCGCGGAGCGCACGGTTGCGCTCGCTATCGCATCGGGTATTTTGGATAAGGAGGAAGCGTTATGAGAAACACGAAAGTCGTCACCCTCGAAGAAGCCATCCGCCGGTCCGGCCTGAAGGACGGGATGACCATCTCGTTCCATCATCATTTCCGCGGCGGGGACAAGGTCGTGAACCTGGTGGTCGCCAAGCTCGCCGAAATGGGATTCAAGGACCTGCACCTGGCGGCATCCAGCCTGTCCGACGTGCATGCCCCGCTCATCGACCATATCAAGAACGGTGTCATCACGAAGATTTCCACTTCCGGCCTGCGCGGGGACCTTGCGAACGAGATCTCCCATGGCCTGATGAAGGAGCCGGTCGTGTTCCGTTCCCATGGCGGCCGCGGCAGCGCCATCGCTTCCGGCGAGCTGCATATCGACGTCGCTTTCCTGGGCGCCTCCTCTTGCGACGAGCTGGGCAATGCCTCCGGCTGCCCCCGTTCCGAGAATGCCAAGTCCATCTGCGGCTCCTTGGGCTATGCCCTTCCGGATGCCCGCTATGCCGACCATGTCGTCGTCCTGACGGATGACCTCGTGGCCTATCCGAACGTTCCCAAGTCCATTTCCGCCTGCGACGTGGAGTCCGTGGTGGTCGTGGATTCCGTAGGCGACAGTTCCAAGATTTCCTCCGGCGCCATCCGTGACAGCAAGAATCCGCGCGACATCCTGCTGGCGAAGCAGGCTGCCAAGGTCATCATCAACAGCGGCTATTTCAAGGACGGATTCAGCATCCAGACCGGTACCGGCGGCGCATCCCTTGCCGCTGTCAAGTACATCCGGGAGAGCATGCTGGAGAAGGGAATCAAGGCTTCCTTCGCCCTGGGCGGCATCACGGCCCATATGGTGAAACTCCACGAGGAAGGTCTCATCGGCCGCCTGGTGGACGTGCAGTCCTTCGACAAGGTCGCGGCGGAATCCATCGCCAACGACCAGATGCATCAGGAAGTCTCCGCCGTTGAGTACGCGAGTGCCGACCATATCGGCTCCGCCGTCCATGCCCTGGATATCGTCATCCTCTCCGCCCTGGAAGTGGACGTAGACTTCAATGTCAATGTCCTCGTGGGCTCCGACGGCATCATCCGCGGCGCCATCGGCGGCCATCCGGATACAGCCGAGGACAGCGCCCTCTCGATCATCGTTTGCCCGCTCCTGCGAGGCCGCATTCCGTGCGTCGTTCCGAAAGTGACTACGCTGATCACGCCCGGAAAGGGAGTCGACGTGGTGGTGACCGAATACGGCATCGCCGTCAATCCGGCCCGTCCGGAGATCGCCGACCGCCTCAAGGCCGCCGGTCTCAAGGTCGTGGACATCCACGACCTGGCCGCCAAGGCCCGGAGCATCATCGGCGAGCCCGACGCCCTTCCGTTCGGCGACCGGGTCGTCGGCATCGTGATGGACCGTCACGGCAAGGTGCTGGACAAGATCCACAACATCGTGGACTAAGCATGGAAATCACCCTGGAGCAGTTGCTCGAGGCCCGCGACAGGCGGTACGCGAAGCAACTCGCGCTTGTGAAAGAGTGGCCCGACAAGACCCTGGTCTCCATGACCGTGGTCTTGCCGGGCCCTGTCAAGCGTGACGCCCGTTCGCTGAAGGTGGCGGAAGCCGGCGTCAAGGCGGTCCAGGATGTCCTGTCTCCCGTCTATCGGGAACTGTTCGACCGGGAGACCGGTTTCGAGGGCTTTTTCATCGTGGACGGTCAGTTGCTGGATGTCAAGAAGGCTTGCTGCGAAATCGAGAACGAACACCCCTTCGGGCGCCTGATGGACCTGGATGTCCTGGAGCCGATAGGGGATACGGTTGTACCCGTGAGCCGTGAAAGGGTGGGGGAAGCACCCCGCAAGTGCCTCCTTTGCGACCGGCCGGCGCGTGAGTGCATGCGGGCCCATACGCACCCTTTTGGTGAAATCGTCCAAACCATTGACAAAATCATCGGATTTGATATAAATCCGTAACAAAACCTTGGGAAATCGGTTTTAAATCCCTACCTTCGTGTCGTTAAATCAATCTGAGGTGGAACCGGGAGTATTGGAAAGCCTGCAGGATGATGGAACCATTTGAAAGGATCGACATACAGGAACTGCCTTTGAGCGTTCCGACATTCCGCCGCCAGGTGGAGGACTTCCTCGGGAGAAACGGTCTCCGGCTCGAGGAGGTCGATTTGTATATGGCGGTCCTCTCCGATGACGGCAAGATCCTGGCCGGCGGCGGACTTTTCCGCGACATCATCAAGTGCATTGCCGTATCCGGAGCCGCCCGCTCCCTGGGACTCTCCGTTCCCCTGGTCTCCCGGCTGGTTTCCGTGGCCGCCGAAAGAGGTTTCACGAATGTCAAGGTCTTCACCAAGCCGGAGAACCGGGCTGTCTTTGAAAGCCTGGGATTCCGGGTCCTGGCCGAAGCGCCCAAGGCCATCCTGATGGAGAACGGCAGGGGATTGGAAGACTATTGCCAGTATCTGCGCGGACACCGCGCGGATGGTGTCATCGTCATGAACGCCAATCCTTTCACGCTTGGACACCGGTATCTCGTCGAGCAGGCTGCCTCCCAGGGCAGGCTCGCCGTCATTCCCGTCCGGGAGGAAGCTTCCCGCTTCCCTTATGCGGAGCGCGTCTCCATGGTCCGCCAGGGCTGCAAAGACTTGGCCGATATCGTGGAAGGATCTGACTATCAGATATCTGCCGCTACTTTTCCTACATACTTCCTGAAAAACCTGTCCGACGCGGCGGAAACGCAGATGCGTCTGGACATCGACCTCTTCGGCCGACACATTGCTCCCGCCCTGGGAGCGACTGTCCGTTTCGTGGGCAGCGAACCGTCCGATGCTTTGACAGCGCGTTATAATGCGTTACTGAAGGAGCTTCTTCCTTCTTATGGCGTAAGGGTGGTGAAAGTGAAGCGCCTGAAGGGATCAAACGGCCGTTTTGTCACCGCCTCCCGGGTGCGGGAATACCTGGACAAAGGCCGCTTTGCCGCTGCAAGGGACCTGACTCCTTCATCGACCTGGCCCTACCTGATGGCCAACCTGGCGGAGCGGGCGCTCCGGATGGAGCTGGATGCGCCGCTGAAGCCCGGACTGGTGGGGCCGGATTCCACCGGTGCCCATGCCGACATGGACTACGCACTGATGCGGAAGAGTATCGCTTCCATCCGTCCTTTCTTCCCGCGCATGGCCCTGGCTTCTTCCCCGGCTGAACTCCGGCAACTCGGCATCGATGCGGAGGCTGCGATGCTGGAGGCGACTGGTGGGGTGAATTGCCACCGCGGGGCCATCTTCGCGCTGGGTATTTCCCTTTCCGTCTTCCAGCGTCGAATGGAAGTAATTGGAAATAAGCTACTTATGTGGAAATGCCTAGTCCAAACTTCCCGGGTAATTTTGGATAACTCGTTGACAGATAATCAAATGCATTCGACGGCTTTGTCGCACGGGGCGGCTGTCGTGCAAAAATATGGTGTCAAAGGAGCCAAAACGACAGCCCTGGAGGGCTACGCGGACCTGTTCCGCTTCTGGCAGCCTTTTTATTCCAAGATAAAGAGGCAACCTTTTGCGCTTCAGCGGACCCTTGTTTTCCTGATTGCCTCCCTGGACGATACCTGCCTGATTCACCGGGTGGGATATGAACGGTCCGAGGAGTTTCGTAACGAAGCTGCGGACGTTCTCGGTGAGATTGCCCATGGTGCCGATTACGGTAAGACGGAATCACTCCTGAAAGACCTGTGTATGCGTTATGCCCGGGAAGGCGCTTCTCCCGGCGGGGCTGCGGATATGCTGGCCCTGACCGTTTTCATGGATTCCTTACTCTCTTAATACTTTAACTATTTAAACCAAACAATCATTATGGTAGAACTGATTCCTCACGGTGTGTATCTCCTGGATGGGAAGACGGTTGTCTCCGACCCGACAGGATTGCCGTCTCCGGACGAGTCCCGCGAAAACACCATCACCTACGGAATCCTCCGCGCCCATGACGTCGACGGCGGCAAGGGCAAGAAGATGCGCATCCGCTTTGATGCGATGGTATCTCACGACATCACGTACGTGGGCATTATCCAGACTGCCCGTGCGAGCGGCCTGGAGAAGTTCCCGCTGCCGTACGCGATGACCAATTGCCACAACTCCCTCTGCGCTGTGGGCGGTACCATCAACGAGGACGACCACGTGTTCGGCCTCTCCGCCGCGAAGAAGTACGGCGGTATCTATGTTCCTGCCAACCAGGCTGTTATCCACCAGTATGCCCGCGAGGCCCTCACCGCTTGCGGCAACATGATCCTCGGCTCCGACTCCCACACGCGCTACGGCTCGCTGGGTAACATGGGCGTGGGCGAAGGCGGCGGCGAACTGGTGAAGCAGCTCCTCCGCAACACCTGGGACATCAATGCTCCCGAGGTCGTCCTCGTCTGGCTGGAAGGCAAGCCGCGCCACGGTGTCGGCCCGCACGATGTGGCCATCTCCCTGGTGAAGGCCGTGTTCGAGAGCGGTTTCGTGAAGAACAAGGTGCTCGAGTTCGCAGGCCCCGGCGTCAAGGAACTGCCCATCGACTTCCGTAACGGCATCGACGTGATGACCACCGAAACTACCTGCCTCAGCTCCATTTGGATTACCGACGAGACGGTCAAGGAGTACTTCGAACTCCACGAGCGTCCGGAGGCTTACAAGAAGCTCGAGCCCGGCAAGGTCGCGTATTACGACAGCATGATCCGCATCGACCTGTCCAAGCAGGAGTGCATGATCGCCCTGCCGTTCCACCCGTCCAACGCCTACACGATCCACGAACTCCAGGCCCGTCCGGTCGAAATCCTCAAAAGCATCGAGGACGACGCCCGCAAGCGTTTCGGCGACAAGATCCAGATTGACCTCGTTTCCAAGGTCAAGGATGGCAAACTCGTTGCTGACCAGGCCCTTATCGCCGGCTGCTCCGGCGGTACCTACGACAACCTCTCCGAGGCTGCGACCATCCTGAAGGGCAAGTCCATCGGCAATGACTACTTCACGATGAGCTGCTATCCGCAGTCTACCCCGGTGTACCTTGCCACTACCCGCAACCACATCGCCGAGGAACTCCTCGAGGCCGGCGTGGTGATCAAGCCCGCTTTCTGCGGTCCTTGCTTCGGTGCCGGCGACGTGCCCGCCAACAATGGTTTCTCCATCCGTCACACCACCCGCAACTTCCCGAACCGCGAAGGTTCCAAGCCGGGCCAGGGCCAGATTTCCCTCGTGTCCCTGATGGACGCCCGTTCCATCGCCGCGACCGCTGCCAACGGCGGCGTCATCACCGCTGCGACGGACATCGAATATGAAGACACCCACAAGCCTTACACCTTCGACGACCGCATCTACAAGAGCCGCATCTACAACGGCTACGGCAAGGCCGACCTTTCCGTCGAGCTCCGGTACGGTCCGAACATCAAGGACTGGCCCACGATGTATCCGATGGAGGAGAACATGCTCGTGGAACTCGCCGCCGTCATCCACGACCCGGTGACCACCACTGACGAGCTCATCCCTTCCGGCGAGACCTCCAGCTACCGTTCCAACCCGCTTAAGCTCAGCGAGTTCGCCCTCAGCCGCCGCGTTCCTGAATATGTCGGCCTTTCCAAGCGGATCCAGGCCCAGGATCTCGAGCGCCGTGCTGGCAACGTGCCTGCGAATGTCGCCGAGGCGCTGAAGAAGGTCGGTGCTTCCGCCACCGACACTTCCTTCGGTTCCTGCGTTTTCGCCAACAAGCCCGGTGACGGTTCCGCCCGCGAGCAGGCCGCTTCCTGCCAGAAGGTGCTCGGCGGCGACGCCAACATCTGCTACGAGTACGCCACCAAGCGCTATCGTTCCAACTGCATCAACTGGGGTATTGTCCCGTTCACGATCGCTCCGGAGACCGCTTTCGATTATGAGCCGGGCGACTTCGTGTTCGTTCCGGGAATCCGCAAGGCCATCCTGGCCGGCGCCGAGGAAATCGACGCCCAGGTAATCTCCAAGGCCGGCGTGAAGCCCATCCATCTCTATTTCCAGAATCTCACCGCCGCCGAGCGGGAAATCCTCGCGGACGGCTGCCTTATGAACTACTACAAAAACCGCAAATAAAGCCATGGAAAAAATCAAAATGACCACCCCGCTCGTCGAAATGGACGGCGATGAAATGACCAGGATCCTTTGGAAGATGATCAAGGATGAACTCATCCTCCCGTTCGTCGACCTCAAGACCGAATACTATGACCTCGGACTGCCGAACCGCGACAAGACCGCTGACCAGGTGACGATCGACTCCGCCCTCGCCACCAAGCGTCTGGGTGTCGCCGTCAAGTGCGCAACCATCACGCCGAACGTGCAGCGCATGAGCGAGTACAACCTCCACGAGATGTGGAAGAGCCCGAACGGCACCATCCGTGCCATGCTGGACGGTACCGTGTTCCGTGCTCCGATCACCATCCCTTCCATCCATCCGGCCGTGAAGTTCTGGAAGAAGCCCATCACCATCGCCCGTCATGCCTATGGCGACGTCTACCGTGATGTCGAGATCCAGACCACCGAGCCCGGTGTCGCGAAGCTCGTCTTCGAAGGCGTTTCCGGCAAGCGTGAGGAAATGGTCATCCACGAGTTCAAGGGCCCCGGTGTCATCGAGGGTATGCACAACACCGATGATTCCATCCGCAGTTTCGCCCACGCCTGCTTCAAGTATGCGCTGGATGTGAAGCAGACCCTGTGGTTCGCCACCAAGGATACCATCTCCAAGAAGTACGACGGCCGCTTCAAGGCCATCTTCGAGGAAGTGTACCAGGAGTACAAGGACCAGTTCGAGGCCGCCGGCATCGAGTATTTCTACACCCTGATCGACGACGCCGTCGCCCGCGTAATGCGTTCCGAGGGCGGTTTCATCTGGGCCTGCAAGAACTACGACGGTGACGTGATGTCCGACATGGTCTCCACCGCCTTCGGTTCCCTGGCCATGATGACCTCCGTCCTGGTGAGCCCGGACGGCAAGTACGAGTACGAGGCCGCCCACGGCACCGTGACCCGTCACTACTATAAGTATCTGAAGGGTGAGGAAACCTCCACCAACCCGATGGCCACGATCTTCGCCTGGAGCGGCGCCTTCCGCAAGCGCGGTGAGATGGACAACCTCCCGGAGCTTATCAATTACGCCAACCAGCTTGAGGCCGCCTGCTTCGATACGCTGAACGAGGGTCTGACCTCCAAAGACCTCGTGAACCTCATGGAAGGTATCACGCCGAAGTCCCTGACTTCCCTCGAGTTCCTCCGCGCCATCCGCGAGCGTCTCGCCAAGCGTCTGGGTGCGTAAGAGAATCCTTCAATAACGAAAAAAGGCTGGTTTTTTACCAGCCTTTTTTTATGTTCTCTGCCATCTCGTGTGCGAGCCGTGCCCGGGCTTCAACGCTGTACCAGGCGATGTGGGGGGAGAGGAGGATTCGCTCAGGATGCTTTGCGTTCAGATAGGGATGGTCGAGGGCAACCGGTTCCTTCTGGTACACATCGATGCCGATTCCCGCGATCTTGCCTTCGTCGACCGCTCGGACGAGGTCGGCTTCCACAGCGATACCACCGCGGCCTGTGTTGACGATGAAAGCGGTCGGTTTCATCTTGCAAAGTCCTTCATAATCAATGAGTCCCGCCGTGCGCTCATTGTAGGGCGCATGGATGCTGATGACGTCGGATTCTTTCAGGAGTTCATCCAGCGAAACACACGGATAATCCTTGCAGTGCCCTGTGCCGGAGGTGGAGTAGTAGATGACTTTCATCCCGAACGCGGTGCCGATGGCTGCGACCTTCTGGCCGATGGCGCCCATGCCCACGATCCCGAGGGTTTTCCCGGCGATCTCCGTGAAGGGATGGTCCGCATCGACGTGGATGCTGCCCGCGCTGTAGCGGCCGTCCCGCGCATACGCGTTATAATGGAATGCCAGGCCGGCGAGGTTGAGGATGTGCATCCAGGCGATCTGGGCGACGGAGTCCGTGGAATAGCCGGCTACGTTCCGGACGATGACGCCCCGTTCGTCACACAGTTTCGTGTCAATGTTGTTGATGCCGGTTCCCGCCTCGCAGATAAGCCGTACCTTCGGACAGGCGTCCAGAAAGGCTTGGTTGACAATCACTTTGTTCAGGAGGACGACATCGGCATCCGCTGCGCGGACGCGGGCTTCTTTGGCCGTGGAGGAAGGGTAGCAGGTGAATTCGCCGAGGGCGGCGATTTCCGCCATGGAGGCGTCGCCCATCGTGGCGGCATCGAGAAAAACGATTTTCATGTCGGTCTGTGTTAGTGATACAAATTTAGAATAATATTTGTATATTTGAAAAATCAACCGCATACGGATGGACACGAAACAGGCATATTTTACCCTGGTTCAGGAGTTGAAAAAGCAGCTGGACGCCGAGATGCCCCTGGCCAAGGAGGCCGATGACACCCTCGTCGCCAAGCAGTTGCTCTCGGCTCCCGGCGAGGCGGCCGCCTTGTTCGATGTCCCCATCGACGGATATGTGGACCGGATTGCGAAGGAAGTGGAAGCCGAAGCGTTCAATGCAGGGAAATACATGGTCTCCCTGTACCAGGCCGATGATGAAGCGGCCCTTTGCGACGCCATCGCCGACCTCGCCTTCGCCCAGATCCAGCGGAAGGCCGTCGTCAAAAAGGCCAAGCCGGCGGGGGAGTACGAGAATGCCGTCGCCTTCGTCTTGGGACTGTACACTTGCTTCGTCATCCTGCACAGCGGTTTCAAGGCGGAAGACTTTACCCGGCTGCACAAGCGTGCCGTGTACAATTTCTATCTGAATCACAGTTCCCGGCAGATCCGCCGGGTCTATGACCTCGGCTGGGAAGGCAAATACGCCCCCCGGTCGATTTTTTATCCTTTAGGGTGATTATTTGAAAATTATTGTTACCTTTGCAATCCCAAACGGGAACCACGGGGTATTAGCTCAGTTGGTAGAGCGATAGGTTCGCAATCTATAGGTCAGGGGTTCGAATCCCCTATGCTCCACAAATAAAGCAGGCTGATTCAGCCTGCTTTTTTCGTTGGATTTTATTATCTTGGGGGACAAATTGAGAATGCCATGAAGAGATTCCTGCTTGTCAGCGTGATTGCGTTCCTTTCCCTGGCTGCCCGTGCCGGTGATCGGGACTGCTGGGTGGAAACGATGACCCGTATCGCATCGCCGGTCTTGGAGAACCTGGCGGCCGGCACCTTGAAGGCCAATATGCCTTTCGAGTCCCTGTCGACCGATCCGCTTCGGAAGGAAGTATCCTATCTGGAGGCGTTCGGGCGCACGGTTTGCGGCATCGCTCCCTGGTTGGAACTGGGGCCGGACGAAACGCCGGAAGGGCAACTTCGCGCGAAATACATCGACTTGACTGTCAGGGCGCTGCAACAAGCCGTGGATCCGGAGTCGCCGGACCATCTGGTGTTTGACAACCGCCATACCCAGCCGCTGGTCGATGCAGCTTTCCTGGCCGAGGGCATCCTGCGGGCTCCGGTACAGATCTGGGGCCGGCTGGACCCGGTGACGAAGGACCGTCTTATCCATGAATGGAAGGTTTCCCGGAGCATTAAGCCTTTCGAGAGCAACTGGCTGCTATTCGCCTCCATCATTGAGGCGGCCTTGCTGGAGTTTACAGGCGAATGCGACTTCGAGCGGCTGTATGACGGAGTCATCCGTTTCCGCGATGCTTGGTACAAGGGGGATGCCTGGTACGGCGACGGCCGAGATTTCCATCTGGACTATTACAACAGCCTGGTCATTCATCCGATGCTTACGGAAGTGCTTCAGTTCCTGCATGATCACCATCTTCCTGCCGCGGATTTCCTGCCGGAACAGCAGCGACGCATCGGCCGTTTTGCCGCCCAGCTGGAGCGGATGGTTTCGCCGGAAGGAACCTATCCGGTCATCGGCCGTTCCATTGCTTATCGGTTCGGCTCTTTCCATGCGTTGGCCGACGCGGCGCTGCTTCATCTTCTTCCTGACGAAATTGATCCTGCCCAGGTCCGGTGCGCTTTGACTGCGGTCATCCGCCGTCAGACCGTCGCTCCCGGAACCTTTGATGAAAACGGGTGGCTCAAGGTCGGATTCGCCGGCAGCCAGCTCCGGATGGGGGAGGAGTATATCAATACGGGAAGCGTGTACCTGTGCATGGCGGTTTTCCTTCCGCTCGGCCTGCCGGAGACCGATCCGTTCTGGAGCCGGCCGGATGCCGACTGGACTTCCAGGAAGGCCTGGAACGGGGTGGATGTGGGCGCTGACCACGCCATCCGGTAGCCTGTACAGTCTTTTTTTCATTTTTCCTGCAAATTTTTCAAAAAAAGTTTGCAGGTTTCATTTTTGTTTGTACCTTTGCGGTGTACTAATAAACTAATACACGCAAAAGATATGATTGAAATCAACAACCTCGCATTCAGCTATGGCCCCAAAACCGTACTGAAGAACATCTCGATGAAGGTGTCCGAAGGCAACATCTACGGACTCCTCGGCGAGAACGGGGTGGGGAAGACCACCCTGCTGACCCTCCTCTGCGGCTTGAAGAAGCCCCAGGAAGGTACCATTCTCGTTGACGGTCGCAATCCTTTCGACCGCCAGCCGTCTCTCCTCTCCGACCAGTTCTATCTTCCGGACGAGGTTACTCCCGTGCATGCCAAGGCCATTGACTTTGCCAAGGAGCATGGTGTCTTCTGGCCGAACTTCGACCTGGAGAAGTTCGAAAAGATCCTGACTGAATTCGAGGTGGAAGCCCAGCAGCGGATGGATGCGATGTCCGCCGGCCAGCTCAAGAAGGCCTGGATCTCCTTCGCGCTCGCGTGCAACGCGAAATACTATTATCTGGACGAACCCACGAACGGCCTGGATATCCCTTCCAAGGCCCAGTTCCGCAA
>JAEEGI010005523.1_pt1 | contig 29100 bp, 27 predicted proteins | sample 8958751 | NCBI WGS metagenome assembly JAEEGI01 (sample SAMN16246545, study PRJNA631951) | gut metagenome | biome: gut microbiome; feature: rumen; material: KS-attached | host: Bos | place: Iran: Karaj | collected 2018-10 | reverse complement strand
TTCCCATCCCGAACAGAGAAGTTAAGCCCAGGCGCGCCGATGGTACTGCACCGCAATGCGGGAGAGTAGGTCGCCGCCTTTTTAGTACAGCAGTCTTTCAGGAGAAATCCTGGGAGACTGTTTTTTTTGTATGTATATACATCACTTTTTCTGCCTTTGTTGACAGTCCTGATAAGCCTAATTGGGATAATTAGTCTAATCGACATAAAAAATATTGTTAATTCTTCATATTATTTGGGGATGTAAAAAAAAAGCATTATCTTTGTACTCTGAAATTAAAATGTAACCATATATGGAAAGTAAAATTCAGGAACTTACTAACAAACTCTTGAACGAAGGAGTTGAAAAAGGTAAAATTGAAGCAGAGAAAATTATCGCTGCAGCGAAGGATGAATCTGCCAAGATAGTAGCTAACGCCAAGACAGAAGCAGCGGACATAGAGGCGGCTGCCAAGAAGAATGCCGATACGATTAAAGATAACACCGTTGCTGAGTTGAAAATGTATTCGGCTCAGGCTTTGAGTGCACTGAAGACCGAGGTGACGAACGTACTGACAAATGCTACTGTTGAAGAGGTGGTGAAGAAAGTCGTTGCTGACAAGGACTTTATGAATCAGTTTATCTTGAAGCTCGCTGAAAAATGGGGTTCTCAAGAGGATATCGTTATTACGGCTGAAGATGCAGACAGTCTGAAAGCTGTATTTGCAAAGCAAGCTAAGGCGTTGCTTGATAAGTCGGTGAAGATAGAAGGCGTGCATGGTCAGAAGGCATTATTCACTGTTCAGCCTTCCGATGGTTCGTATAAGGTGAACTTTGGCGAAGCAGAGTTTGAGGATTACTTTAAGTCGTTCTTGCGTCCGCAGTTGGTTGACATGCTATTCTGATTGGCAATCAGAAAAATGTAAAATGTAAAATGTGAAATGTGACTTGCTTACATCGTGCCAGCTTACATTTAACATTTGAAATTTAACATTCGAAAGATTATGGGAAACTACTATTGTTTAATGGCTGGTGTGCCTGACATATCATTGAATGATACGAAGAAGGCGATGACGGTGGCTGAGTTGAGAGAGGAATGTGAGAACGTGCTCTCTGACTCGGATAAGAAGCTGTTGTTCTTCTTTTTCTTGAAATATGATTGTCAGAACATTGTCCGTCTGTTGAAGAACCCTGACGCAACTTTGCTCCCAAATGGTAATTTTACAGCTGAGCAGTATCAGGACCTGATTACATCGGCGCGGGAGATGAACTTCAATGTGCATCGTTATCCGTCGTTCATGTCGATATATGCCCGTGAGTTTGCGTATAACAAAGACAAGGCCGATTTCTTTCCTGAAGATGCGATGATGCTTGAATACTACAAGTATGCAATGGGTTGCTCCAATAAGATGATTGCCGATTGGTATGAATTTAATTTCAATGTGACCAATATCCTTACGGCTATGATTGCACGTAAGAACGGTTGGAATGTTGGTGATTATATTCAGGGCGATAATGAAGTGACTGAGATTATACGCACAAACAACACGAAGGATTTCAGCTTGTCGGTTGAATATGATTATGTTGCCGACCTGATGAAAGTGGTGGATGAAACGGATCCGGTGCAGAAAGAGAAAAAGATAGATGCATTCAAGTGGGCATGGCTCGATGAACGTACGTTCTTCGATATTTTCTCAATTGAGGCAGTGTTTGCCTATTTCTGTAAGCTCGAAATGCTGGAACGCTGGGAGCATCTGGATGTGGAAGAAGGTAAGGAAACATTCAGGCAGATTATAGAGAACTTGCGCGGCGAAGCAAGAGTGCCGGACGAGTTTGTGCGGAAGTAAAAAGATTGAAAGACAAAAATAAAATATAGATATGACAAAAGGAACTGTAAAAGGCGTAATCGCCAACATGGTAACGCTCAGCGTAGATGGTCCTGTTGCTCAAGGTGAAATCTGTTACATTGAGACAGGTGGCGACCGACTGATGGCTGAAGTTATTAAGGTGGTAGGTTCGGATGTGTATGTTCAGGTGTTTGAATCAACTCGTGGACTGAAAGTCGGAGCTCCTGCCGATTTCACAGGTCACATGCTTGAAGTGAAATTGGCTCCAGGTATGTTGTCCAAGAACTTTGATGGTTTGCAGAATGACCTCGACAAGATGGAAGGAGTGTTCCTGAAGAGAGGACAGTATACAAACCCGCTTGACGAAGACCGTATATGGGATTTCGAACCACTGGCAAAGGTGGGTGATGAGGTACAGGCATCCGATTGGCTGGGTAAGGTGGTAGAAAACAGTCAGCCCCTGAAAATCATGGTTCCGTTCCAAATGGAAGGAAAAGCAACCGTGAAGCAGATTGCTGCAGCTGGTAAGTATAAGATTACAGATACAATCGCTGTGTTGGTGAAGGAAAACGGCGAGGAGGTAAAGGTGGATATGATTCAGCACTGGCCTGTGAAGTTTGCTATGACCAACTATAAGCAGAAACCACGTCCTTTCAAACTCCTTGAGACCGGGGTTCGTACTATTGATACGTTCAACCCTATCGTTGAAGGGGGAACCGGATTCATCCCAGGTCCGTTCGGTACGGGTAAGACAGTGCTTCAACATGCCATATCAAAGCAGGCAGAAGCTGATATCGTAATTATTGCAGCCTGCGGAGAGCGTGCCAATGAGGTTGTGGAAATCTTTACGGAGTTTCCCGAGCTGATAGACCCTCATACAGGTCGTAAGCTGATGGAGCGTACCATCATCATCGCCAATACATCGAACATGCCGGTTGCCGCACGTGAAGCATCTGTTTACACAGCCATGACGATGGCTGAGTATTACCGTTCGATGGGTTTGCGCGTGTTATTGATGGCAGACTCTACATCACGTTGGGCCCAGGCATTGCGTGAGATGTCGAACCGTATGGAGGAATTGCCAGGACCCGATGCGTTCCCTATGGACCTCGGTGCTCTCATCAGTAACTTCTATGGACGTGCAGGATATGTGTATTTGAATAATGGCGAAGTTGGCTCTATTACCTTTATCGGAACGGTATCACCTGCTGGTGGTAACTTGAAGGAACCGGTGACGGAGAATACCAAGAAGGTGGCTCGTTGTTTCTATGCCCTTGAGCAGGACCGTGCTGATAAGAAACGTTATCCTGCTGTGAACCCGATCGACTCTTATTCCAAGTATTTGGAGTATCCCGAGTTTGCCGAGTATATTGCAGGAAAGATCAACGATAAGTGGATACCAAAGATTTTGGCCTTGAAGACTCGAATGCAACGAGGAAAAGAGATATCGGAACAGATTAATATTCTAGGTGATGACGGTGTGCCTGTTGATTATCACGAGACGTTCTGGAAATCGGAAGTGATTGACTATGTCATCTTGCAGCAGGATGCATTCGATGAAATTGATGCCGTAACTTCGTTGGAGCGTCAGGAAGAAATCCTGAATCTCGTGACGGAGATATGTGAGATCGACTTTAAGTTTGACAATTTCTTGGATGTAGTTGACTACTTCAAGAAGATGATAAACTTGTGCAAGCAGATGAACTATTCGGAATACAAGTCAGCACAATATAATGACTATGTAGCTCAGATTAAAGCAATGATTGAACCACATAAAGCAGCATAATCACTATGGCAAAAGCATTTCAAAAAGTATATACAAAGATTAGCCAGATCACGAAGGCAACTTGCTCTTTGAAGGCCACAGGAGTAGGTTATGATGAGTTGGCAACAATCAATGGCAAGCTGGCGCAGGTCGTTAAGATTGCCGGTGACGACATCACTCTTCAGGTGTTTGAGGGTACAGGTGGTATTCCAACTAACGCAGAAGTGGTGTTCCTCGGTAAATCTCCATCTTTGAAAGTGAGCGACCAGCTGGCAGGACGTTTCTTCAATGCGTATGGTCAGCCTATCGATGGAGGGCCTGAGATTGAGGGAAAAGAGGTAGAAATCGGTGGTCCGTCAGTGAATCCAGTACGACGTAAACAACCAAGCGAGCTGATTGCGACGGGTATTGCAGGTATTGACTTGAACAACACGTTGGTGTCGGGACAGAAGATTCCATTTTTTGCCGACCCTGACCAGCCGTTCAACGAAGTAATGGCGATGGTAGCATTGCGTGCGAAGGCCGACAAGATTATTCTTGGCGGTATGGGTATGACGAACGATGACTACTATTTCTTCCGTAATACTTTCTCTAACGCGGGTGCGCTGGACCGCATCATTAGTTTCATGAATACCACCGAGGACCCGGCTGTAGAGCGTCTGCTTGTTCCTGATATGGCCCTCGCTGCCGCAGAATACTTTGCTGTGGAGAAACATGAGAAGGTGCTTGTGCTGCTGACAGATATGACATCGTATGCCGACTCGCTTTCGATTGTCAGCAACCGTATGGACCAGATTCCGTCGAAGGACTCTATGCCTGGCTCGTTGTATTCTGACCTTGCGAAGATATACGAGAAGGCGGTGCAGTTCCCCGACAGCGCTGGCGGCGGTTCCATTACGATTATTGCGGTTACAACCCTTTCTGGCGGCGATATTACACACGCCGTGCCTGACAATACCGGTTATATCACAGAGGGCCAATTGTATTTGCGTCGTGATTCTGATATTGGTAAGGTCATCGTCGATCCGTTCCGTTCATTGTCTCGTCTGAAGCAGCTCGTTGCCGGAAAGAAGACCCGTAAGGACCATAGTCAGGTGATGAACGCAGCTATCCGCCTCTATTCGGATGCCGCAAACGCCAAGACGAAGTTGGAGAACGGTTTCGACTTGACGGATTACGATAACCGCTGTCTGGATTTCGCGAAAGACTATGCCGACAAACTCCTTGCCATCGACGTCGACCTCAATACTGAGGAGATGTTGGATGTGACCTGGAGTCTCTTCCGCAAATATTTCTCAATCGAGGAAGTAAATATCAAGAAGGAGTTCACTGACATCTATTGGAAGTAACGAATGGCGATTAAATATCAGTTTAATAAGACATCGCTTCAGCAAATAGAGAAGCAGCTGAAGATGCGACAGCGAACCTTGCCTATCATCAAGAGCAAGGAGACTGCTTTGCGTCTGGAGGTGAAGAAGTGCAAGGAGGAGGCTGCTCATCTGGAAAAGGAATTGGAACGGCAGATTCAGGGATATGAGTCTATGTACGCACTATGGGGTGAGTTCGACGCGTCGTTGGTCTCGCTCAAGGATGTGGAGATGGATGTGAAGAAGATAGCAGGTGTCAGAGTGCCGGTCTTGACGAATATCCAGTTGGATGTGAAGCCGTTCGGACTGTTCTCTGCTCCGAAATGGTACTTCGATGGCATCAATCTGCTTCAGGGCCTGGCAAAGACGGCTGTGGAGCATGAGTTTGTCGTGGCGAAGCTTGGGCTGCTCGACCGCGCACGCCGCAAGACGACGCAGAAGGTGAACCTCTTTGAGAAGGTGCAGATTCCGGGCTATCAGGAAGCGATACGGAAGATAAAGCGATTCATGGAGGACGAGGAGAACCTCTCCAAGTCATCCCAGAAGATATTGAAGGCGTTGCAGGAGAAGCGCCGGCAGGACGAGGAGCCTACGGAACCTGACACGACCGACGAAAGAAAGGAGGACGAGGTATGATTCAGAAGATGAAAAAGCTGACGTTCCTTGTGACGAATAAGGAGTACGAACAATTTCTGACGGACATACGCCAGTTGGGCGTCATACACATAGAAGAACTGCAGGCGGGAGCTACGAGCGAGGAGCTGCAGGCAGGATTGGCTTTGGCCGAGCGCTATAAGAATGTGTTCAAGGTGCTCGATTATGCAACGGATGCTTACGCGGCACCCGAAGTGCCGTCGAGTGTGGATATCGACGATGCCACGGCGATGAATTTGCTGGATAGGGTCGAGGCTTTGAATGCCGACGAACTGTCGTTGAAGCATCAGTTGGATGCCGTCGAGAAGAACATCGCTGCTTTGGAGCCTTGGGGCGATTTCCGTTGGGACAACTTCCGCGCTTTGGAGCGTGAAGGGTATGCTCCGACGTTCTACGTCTGTTCGTCGAAGCTTTTCAAGCAAGAATGGGCGGACAAGTATTTCGCTACTCCGATCAGTGAGCAGGGCGGAAAGACTTACTTCGTCACTTTCTCGGCTGAGCGTCCCGACATCACGGCGGAGGCGTTGGTTTTGCCCGACCGGACATTATCGGACTATCTCGCTGAGGAGTCTCGGCTGGAGGCTGAGATTGAGCGGGTGCACAACCAGATGCTGGCTGTGAATGAGCAGTATCGCGGTGTGCTGACGGCTGGTCGGATTGACAATGAGAACGCCATTTCGCTGTCGAAGGTTCATCTGAGCCACGAATCTATTGCCGGCGACGCGGTGCGTCTGCTCGTCGGATGGACTTTGGCTGAGAAGGTCGATCCGGTTGTCAACTATTTGGAGGACAACCACATCTACTACGAGTTGGCCGACCCTTCGTTCGACGATAACGTGCCGATTCAGATTCAGAACAACAAGTTTGCTTCGCTTTTCGAGCCTATTCTGCGCATGTATTCGCTGCCGAATTATCATGACATCGACCCTCTGCCGCTGTTTGCGCCGTTCTTCATGCTTTTCTTCGGCCTCTGTATGGGCGATGCGGGCTATGGCACGCTGATATTGGCTGCGAGCATCGCGATTTGCCTCTTGAAGCCCAATATCCGCAAGTACGGACTGCTCGGCGCCTGTCTGGGCGGCATGACCATCGTCTGCGGACTCATCACCGGCACATTTTTCGGCATTGACCTTTCAACCGTCGATTGGGACTGGATCAAACCTCTGCAACCATACTTCCTCAACGACAGCAAGAAGGATTCGTTCTTCGGTTATTCGCCCATGATGGTCATCTCGGTCATCATCGGTCTGATTCAGGTGCTCATCGGTATGACGATGGCAGGTTGCAAGGCGGTTAAGAACTATGGTTGGGTGTTTGGCATCGGCAAATTCTCGTGGGTTACAGCCCTCGTGAGCGCCACCATCCTGTTCGGTCTGCCTCTGTTCGGCGTCGAACTGTCGCAGGCGGTTCAGTACGTGCTTTACGGCCTTATCGGGCTTTCGGTGCTCGGCATTTTCTTCCTCAACAGCCCTGCGGCATACCGGAAGCCGGTCGTGGGTGCCGCCATGAACATCGGCTCGGGCCTGTGGGCCACCTATGGCATGGCAACGGGTCTGCTCGGCGACCTGCTGAGCTACATCCGTCTGTTCGCACTCGGCCTCACGGGCGGCGTATTGGGCAGTGTGTTCAATTCGCTTGCCATCGACATGACGTCGTCGCTCGGGTGGGGCATCCGATGGCTGCCGCTCATCCTGATTCTGCTCTTCGGCCACGGCATCAACTTCGCGCTGTGCATGATTTCGTCATTTGTACATCCGATGCGACTCACGTTCGTCGAGTATTTCAAGAATGCCGAGTTTGAAGGCGGCGGGAATGAGTACGATCCATTTAGAATAAAGACAAACTAATTATAAACTCAGGATTCCCCACGCTGTGTTAAGACCTTCTCATGGTTGGCAGGGGTTAATCCGTCAAAATCATTTTCAAAACATTATGTCACCAATTTTATTAGCTTATGTCGGAATTGCCCTTGCTGTGGCACTTTCCGGAGTCGGCTCCGCTTACGGAGTAACAATCTGTGGTAACGCCGCCATCGGCGCATTCAAGAAAAACCCAGGTGCCAGCGGTTCGTACATCGGACTTGCTGCCCTCCCATCCTCTCAGGGACTGTACGGTTTCGTAGGATTCTTCATCCTGAACCCGCTCGTGAGCGCTACCATCAACATGGGTCAGGCATCAGCCATCTTCGGTGCCGGACTTGCCCTCGGACTCGTGGCTCTCTTCTCTGCCATCCGCCAGGCAAAGGTCTGCGCCAACGGTATCAGCGCCATCGGAGGCGGTCACAAAGCATTCGGTACCACCATGGTGCTCGCCGTGTTCCCAGAGCTCTATGCCATCCTCGGTCTGCTTGTGCTCATCCTCATCTCGGGCATCGTTCCCACATTGGCATAAGAAACAATTAAGATGTCAATCGAAAAGGCCGGCCTGATTTGGTTGGCCTTTTTAAGTAGATTAATAATGAAGAAGGCGTGCTCTGATATTTATGAGTTAAAGCGAAAAGGTCATACAGAAGATGCTTACGAAGCAGCTCGCCAACTCTATTCATTAAGTAAATCTGATGATGTCTCACGCGTTATGTTTTGGACAGCGGTAGATGTACTTAAGTTGAGAGTGAGTGAAAATCGTATAGAAGAGGCGCAGAAGATTTGTTATGCATTGGAACGTTTGCTCAATCGTGTATCTGATGAGAAGGGTTGGATGCATAATGCCATGCAGAAATGTTACGCTTTGATTAGGGAAGGAGAACTGCGAGCAAATCAGTCAAAAAATGGCCCAATTCATATGCAAATGGGAATATGGGGTGAAGATATGGCCATTGATTTCTTGAAAAAGAAAGGCTATACCATCCTTGAACGTGATTGGCACTCAAAGCACCGTGACATTGATATTATCGCAAAACAAGGTGACTGCATCGTTTTTGTTGAAGTGAAGACTCGACGTAACAAAGCCTTAGTAGATCCGTTGATGTCAATCAATAAGGAGAAAGTGAAAAACTTGCGATATGCAATTTTTCACTATCTCCATTATCGTAAGGTGGTTGATAAGCCGTGGCGCATTGATGCAATTACTGTAATTGGCATGAAAGGTCAAAAACCAGAAATAAATCATTATCAGGACATCACGCTCTAACTCTTGCTAAAGACATAAAAGTTTATAAAGCTTCGAGCTGTATTATTTTCTGGTGAACTTAAAGCCGGTCTTCATGCCAGTGAATGAAGTGGCAATGGAGGATATGGCGTTGACTGTGGAGTTGTTTGAGCGAGATGCTACGTTCTTAGCCACATCGAGCAGTTTCGATGAGTCGAGAGTGACCGACATTTGCGTAGCGGATACTGTTACGTAGGCCGTGCCGAATGAAAGGCCGATGAGCTGACCGGTGATGCGCAGTGTGTGTGCTGCCTGGTCGTAGGTATAGTTGGCCTGCTGGGTTCTGCCTGCCACGGTGATGACACATGTGTTGTCCTGATTAAAGGTGATGGTGAATGTACCTGGCTTGATGCCCACCTTCTCATAATAAGGAGCCAATTTGGTGGCAGCCTGGTTGGCTGCAATCATACCTCCAGCCTGCGCAAGGAGGTTCTGGCTGGTAAATTCTATTGAAGGTTCGGAGTAAACCCATGTGCCGACGATGGAGCCCGACTGAGCATTGTCGAGCAGCGAACCGATGACGCCGGTGAGCAACGAGGTTGTAGCATCGGCCGTATTACCTCCTGTGAGCAATGCACCGAGCACGCCCACTCCTGCCTCGAGCGCTGCATTGTTGTTCGTGTTACCCGTGGTCGTACCCTGCGGTCCGAAACCACAACTGATAAATGAAAGAGCCGTAGCAATCATTGCTACCGAAATTACCTTAAAGTTCTTCATACGATTTCAATATTTTGCTTTAAATGATATATGCATTCCGAGCGGAATAGTTATTTCACCGACAAAAGTACAAAATAATTATAAATTATATATTATACATTATAAATTATTCTTATCTTTGCAGTCCAAAATCTGTAATTTAGTGTATTTTTGCTACGAATGTTGACGTTTTTGTCTTTTGGAAGTGGAAGTTGTGGCAATTGCTACTATCTCGGCAACGACGAGGGCGCCATCCTCATCGATGCAGGTGTCGGCATTCGTCGCATGAAGCGCAACATGAAGGAATACGGACTGAGTTTCGCCGACATTCAAGGCATTATCGTGACGCACGACCACGCCGACCACATCAAGGCGGCAGGACAGATTAGCAAGGAATACAACATACCCGTTTATGCTACTGAACTGGTGCACAAAGGCATCAGCACGAACTATCACGCATCAAAGCCCGTCGATGCCGACAAGGTGAGAATCATCGAGGAAGGCACTGAATTCATGCTCGGAGGATTCGGCATCACTCCTTTCGCCCTTCCGCACGACTCTCTGGAGAACATGGGCTACTGCATCCGCCGCGACGGCATCACCTTCACCATCATGACCGATGTTGGTATGCCTACCGAGGCGGTCAGAGAGAACATTGCACGTTCGAACTACCTTGTGCTCGAATCCAACTACGACGTTGAGATGCTCCGTGGAGGTAAATATCCCCGCATACTGCAAGACCGAATCATGAGCGGCACCGGACACCTCAGCAACCGTCAGGCTGCAGAGGTTCTCGCTGAATGCATCCACCCCGGACTGAAGGAGGTGTGGCTATGTCACCTCAGCGAGGAGAACAACCATCCGGAGCTTGCCAGAAAGACGATTGAGATGCACCTCCGCTCGTTCGGCATCATCGCCGGCAAGGATTTCCAGCTCGAAGTGCTGCGGCGCCAGATACCTACAGGTCCTTGGCAGCTCGACGAACCATCAGTCACTAATCAAAATTAAAATATGGCTTACTTAGTAGAAGACAAACGAAAAGTCACCACTCACCGACTTTTCCAGATGAAGCAGGAGGGCAAGAAAATTGCCATGCTCACTGCTTACGACTACACCACCGCACAGATTGTCGATGCGGCAGGTATGGACATCATCCTCGTGGGCGACTCGGCATCGAATGTGATGGCGGGCAACGTCACCACGCTACCCATCACCCTCGACCAGATGATCTATCACGCCAAGGCCGTGGTACGTGCCACGCAACGTGCGCTTGTCGTTTGCGACATGCCCTTCGGAACCTATCAGGTGAACCCCACCGAAGGCGTGACCAATGCCATCCGCATCATGAAGGAAAGCCACTGCGACGCGCTGAAGCTCGAGGGCGGTGTTGAGATTATCGACACGGTGAAGAAGATACTCGATGCCGGCATCCCCGTATGCGGTCACTTGGGGCTTACTCCTCAAAGCATCAATAAGTTCGGCACCTACACGGTCCGCGCACGTGAGCAGGCTGAGGCCGACAAGCTCGTGAGCGACGCCCATGCACTTGAAGAGGCTGGATGCTTCGCCGTGGTGCTGGAGAAGATTCCTGCCGTGCTTGCCGAGAAGGTCACCAGTGAGCTGAAGATACCAGTTATCGGTATCGGAGCCGGCGGCGCATGCGACGGCCAGGTACTCGTCGTAGCCGATATGCTCGGAATGTCGAAAGACTTCTCACCCAAGTTCCTACGCCGCTACGCCGACCTGAACAGCATCATGCTCGAGGCTATCGGCAACTACATCACCGACGTGAAGAGCGGTGACTTCCCTAACGAGAACGAGCAGTACTAAGGGATAGTGGAATAGTCGACGTGTCCATCAGAAATTAATACAATATGAGACAATTCCTGCTCTTAGCCCTTTTCGCCGGCTCTGCCATGACGGCCAGAGCAGACATCGGCGATGGTGATAGCGATGGCATCGAAATTGCTAGCAACTTCTCCTTCGTGGTTGGCTATGTCAGCAAGCAGTGGTCATCGGATGTTAAGGGAAAAACCATCCGCGAGAACATGTGGCGCGAGGAAGGCAAACGACTGCATGGCATTCAGTTTGGTTTCGCCTACACCCCGACGCTGCCAATGGGAATGGGTATCTATACAGGTCTCTTTGCCGAAGGCTATTTCTCGTTTAGCAAGAAAATGGGTTATGACGAGTTCACAGAATTCAGCCTGTATGTTCCAATCCATGCCAACGTCAAATTACCGCTCTCTAAGGACGTGGCACTCATGGCGCATGGCGGTTTGGGACTGAACTACGCCTGTCATGGCGGGTTCACCAACCACGATGCCTATTACTGGACATGGGTGTGGGACGATTTGTTGGGTTATCATAGAGAGAGGAAGCAATATGAACTCGATCACATCCGCTACGGGAAGGACGGGTGGCCTCGCCGCTTCAATGCCGCACTCGAAGTGAATGTTGGCATTAAGATTAAGCAATTTGTTATTTCGGGCGGTTATTCATGGGGCCTGACCGACCACCGTTTATATAAGGATGTGCCCAACTGCAGCACACGGCAGGACAAATTGTCGATTACCGCCGGTTATCAGTTCTGATGAATAGTTATTGAGTTTTATTTGAATAATTATAACAAACAAATGTTAAATATGCGGATGATGCATCATGTTTCATGAAATAATCGTGCATGATGCATTGCCTATTATGAATATTTTCGTACCTTTGCCGTCGAAATAGACAAAACAAGTATTAGTTAAGGTAAAATGGAAAAGAGAAAGATTCAATTCAGTCTCGTGTACAGAGATATGTTCCAATCGAGCGGCAAGTTTCAGCCTCGGAAGGATCAGTTAGAGCGCATCGCACCTGTCATCATTAAGATGGGGTGTTTTGCCCGTGTTGAAACCAACGGTGGCGCCTTTGAACAGGTGAACCTGTTGTACGGCGAGAACCCAAACAAGGCAGTGCGTGCCTTCACCAAACCATTCAACGAAGTGGGCATCAAGACCCACATGTTGGATCGTGGTCTGAATGCGCTGCGTATGTTCCCCGTTCCTGCCGATGTGCGTCGACTGATGTACAAGGTAAAGCACGCTCAGGGTGTTGACATCACCCGTATCTTCTGCGGACTGAACGATACACGTAACATCATTCCATCCATCAAATATGCATTGGAGGCAGGCATGACGCCACAGGCTACACTGTGTATCACCACCAGTCCTATTCACACCGCTGAGTACTATGCCAACATCGCCGAACAACTGATTAAGGCTGGTGCTCCCGAGATCTGTCTGAAGGACATGGCGGGTATCGGACAGCCTGCTATGCTAGGTAAGTTGGTCAAGATGATCAAGGACAAGCATCCAGAAATCATCATCCAATACCACGGCCACAGTGGTCCTGGCCTTTCTATGGCCAGCATCCTTGAGGTATGCAAGAACGGTGCCGATGTCATTGATACAGCCATTGAGCCTCTTTCTTGGGGTAAAGTGCACCCCGACATCATATCTGTACAAAGCATGTTGAAGAACTATGGATTTGATGTGCCCGAAATCAATATGGATGCCTACATGGAGGCTCGTAAGCTTACTCAGGAATTTATCGATGATTTCCTGGGCTACTTTATGAACCCAGCCAACAAGCTAATGTCATCCCTGTTGTTGGGTTGCGGTCTGCCAGGCGGTATGATGGGTAGTATGATGGCCGACCTGAAGGGAGTGATGGATGCAATCAACAACAACCGCAAGAATAAGGGAGAGGAACCTTTGAGTGAGGATGCATTGTTAGTACGTCTCTTCAATGAGGTTGCTTATGTATGGCCACGTGTGGGTTATCCTCCATTGGTTACACCATTCTCTCAGTATGTGAAGAATATCGCCCTCATGAATCTGCTCACGGAATCTATGGGCAAGCCACGCTACACGATGATGGACGACTCTATTTGGGGAATGATTCTTGGTAAGAGTGGTAAGTTGCCAGGTGAGGTAGCTCCTGAGATTGTCAAATTGGCAAAGGAGAAAGGTTTTGAATTTACAACAGCCGATCCTCAGTCTAACTATCCTGACGATCTACCTCGTTTCATTGAGGAAATGAAGAAGAACGGCTGGGAACGTGGAGAGGACGACGAGGAACTCTTTGAATTTGCCATGCATGAGAGCCAGTACCGCGATTATAAGAGTGGAATTGCTAAGGAACGTTTCCTCAAGGATCTTCAGGCCGCCAAAGACAAGGAGATGCAGAAGAAAGGTATGTCTCTTGCCGACGTCGCTGCTTACAAGCACGCGGAGTCTGATGCCATTATTGCACCAGAGAATGGTACAGTGATGTGGGAAGTTAACGGTGATGGTGAATGCGTAACAAGCATTGACCCGATGGTTGGCAAGGAATATAAGGAAGGTGAACGTTTCTGCTACCTGCAGAACCAATACGGACAGATTGTTGAAGTTCCAGCTGCGCTGGGAGGAAAACTGGTCGAAGTATGTGCAAAGCAGGGTAGCAAGGTGCGCAAGGGAGACGCCATCGCGTTCATCCGCAGAAAGTAAAGTGGGTATGGGGGATAGGCAGTTGCCTATGTCCCTACACCTTATTAATATAATAACTATGCATGATGAAACGATAATTCGACATAGTCAATGATATATAATGTATTTTAATAGATATGAACCTTAAAATTAGACTTATCGCTACGGGCATCGCATTGTATGCCCTCAGTGCTTCAGCACAGTTTGGCGGGTTTGGTGGTGGCTTCGGAGGCTTTGGCCAGCGTCAGCAGGAACCTCCTCGCTCAACCCAAGGTGCTTTCACCACTCGACAGTATCGTAATTATTTACTTGAGTGTGGTTATACTCAGAAGCAGATTGACCAGAAACTACAGGAAGTCTTCAATGACGTCTTCACTGGTCCTCACAAGTGTTATTTCGAAGTGGGCGACAACATGGCCTATATCTCCGATGTGAAGAATCGAGACGTTCGTACTGAAGGCATGTCCTATGGTATGATGATTGCTGTGCAGTTCGACCGCAAAGACATTTTCGACAAGCTTTGGCGTTGGTGTGAGAAGTATATGCATCACCACGACGGTGCACTCGATGGTTATTTTGCTTGGAGTTGTCGCACTGATGGTACTCGCAATTCCAATGGTCCCGCATCTGATGGTGAACTGTATTATGTGACATCTCTCATCTTTGCTTCAAACCGCTGGGGAAACGATGGTGAATTCAACTACTTGGCTGAGGCACAGAACATCCTCAACAAGTCGATGATGAAGGTTGGTATGAACAATACTGCTCCGCTCATCAATCTGGAGCATAAGTTAATCACTTTCACGCCCGATCCAGGTGGATATCAGTACACTGACCCATCTTACAACATCCCAGCATTCTATGAAGTCTGGGCACGTTGGGCAAACGATGGCCGTTCACGATTCTGGTATGCTTGTGCGGATTCTGCACGCGCTTATCTCCATCGTTGCATTAATCCTAAAACGGGTTTGAATCCTGACTACAGTAACTTCGATGGCTCTGTACGTGGAGGATGGGGCGGTGCCGATAACTTCCGCTTTGATTCTTGGCGTGTCCCAATGAATATCGCGCTTGACTACAATTGGTCACGTGATGATAAAGAATGGCAGGAGAACTATGCGAATACTATTCAGAATTTCCTGTATAAAGAAGGGGTAAAGACCTTTGTTGATCAGTACACACTTGATGGCCAGCGTCCTCAGAATCCAATGCGTGCAGGCTCATTCCCTCCAGGTTTGCGTCATACCATTGGTTTCTGTGCAACAGCAGCTGCTGTATCGCTTGCTGCCACACACGATAAGAGCAAGGAGTTTGTAAAGCATTTTTGGGAAATGCCGTTTGCTCCACTTGAGGACGGATTCTTCGATGAGTACTATGACAGTCTCCTCCGTCTTTTCGCCTTTATGCATCTTAGCGGAAAGTATCAAATCATCTTCCCGAAAGAAGGATAAAAGCGAAACGATATAATAGAGAAAGAGAGGGCTTTTCCTCTCTTTTTTTATGCTTTTAGCCCGAAAAATATAGCAAATATCAAGTTTTTTCGTGTTTTGTGAAAAAAAAGTTCAAAATGTTTTTGTCAGTAAAAAAAAAAGTCGTACCTTTGCACTCGCTTTGCAAAAAAGATTGCTAAAGTGTTAGCAAAAAAGGGCGTTTAGCTCAGCTGGTTCAGAGCATCTGCCTTACAAGCAGAGGGTCGGCGGTTCGAATCCGTCAACGCCCACGAAATAAGGATATGGAGTTATCCGTAATTCAATGGTTCGCTAGCTCAACTGAATAGAGCATCTGACTACGGATCAGAAGGTTACAGGTTTGAATCCTGTGCGAATCACAAAGATTCGAAGGATAGGCTTAGCCAATCCATATAGAATCACAAAATATATTTAAGCCGTAAGTCGTTACGGTAGAAAATATAGAAGTCGGGCATATTCCAGAGTGGCCAAATGGGGCAGACTGTAAATCTGCTGGTTTTCACCTTCGGTGGTTCGAATCCATCTGTGCCCACTTCAAATACAAACAATGAGGTCGCGGAAGTAGCTCAGTTGATAGAGCACTAGCCTTCCAAGCTGGGGGTCGCGGGTTTGAGCCCCGTCTTCCGCTCTGACGTCAAGTAATTTATTGAACAATGCCTCTTTAGCTCAGTTGGCCAGAGCACGTGATTTGTAATCTCGGGGTCGTTGGTTCGAATCCGACAAGAGGCTCACTTATGGAGAGGTGGCGGAATGGTAGACGCGCTACTTTGAGGGGGTAGTGGGCAAAGCCCGTGTGAGTTCGAGTCTCATCCTCTTCACATAATCCTGCTTCAGTAGCTCAGTTGGTTAGAGCACATGACTGTTAATCATGGGGTCGTTGGTTCAAGCCCATCCTGAAGCGCCACATTATGCGTCCTTAGCTCAGCTGGTAGAGCAATTGACTCTTAATCAATGGGTCCAGGGTTCGAATCCCTGAGGGCGTACTTTAGGAGAGATGGCAGAGTGGTCGATTGCACCGGTCTTGAAAACCGACGTACTGAGAGGTACCGGGGGTTCGAATCCCTCTCTCTCCGCTGAGAGCAAAATTGATGACTTTTAGGGTAGTCAATCAAAGTTCAACCCAAACAGGTCGTTAAGTTGCCAAAAAACAGAAAAGCGTTGTAAGTCTTTGATTTACAACGCTTTTATTTTGCCATAAAAGTATCCTTCTCTACTTTTTAATGATGGAGTGACCATCATCTGACTACCTGATATAGGGTCAAATAGTCATCTGTTAGTCAGTCTTGTGTTACACGTAGTGTTACACTTTTGGTGCTACAGAAAAATGTAACACAAGACTACAAAATGACTACGATATTGACTTCGCTAAATCTTTGAGCGTTAAATATTTATGTTTAACTTTGCAGTTTGTTTCGAGCACGCAAAAGTGGTTTGATTCTGAGTGTGTTCTGTAACACAAGACATCCATTGGGGCAAGAATAACTGCATAAAAGATTTATCGTATGAAGGTGAAATTGAAAATCTCGTTCTATCTGCGAGCGAACTACTTTAACAGACTGGGAGAATCACCCATTAACATAAGGGTATTCTTGAATGGTGAGAAAAGATATTTCGGTTCTACAGGATTCTTCGTAAACCGGGATATGTGGGACAATAATGCCGACCGTGTTATAGGTCGTACTCCAAGTGCACGAACCATCAACATGGCTCTTAATGAGATAGAGCTTAAAATCCGTGACATAGTCAGGTCTCGTGAAGGAGATAGTGGCTTTACTGTTGAGAAGCTTTATAGCCTCTATGCAGGCAAGGACAAGACAATAACTAACTTCGTCGATTTCTTTGAGGATTTCATTGAGAGCGTCGAGCAGCAGATTGGGCATGGTAAATCTGCCGCCACAGCACAGAAATACAAAACCACGAAGAAGCATTTCCTTAGTTTCTTGAAGAGCAAGCATGGCTGGACTTCAGTTTCTCCTTTTGATGTGACTCCTGCCTTAATCTCAGATTTTGGCATCTATCTTCGAACCATTGGTGGTATGCAGGAGAATACAGCAACCAAAACTCTGAAGACATTGAAAACCGTAACGATTCAAGCTCAGAAGGTAGGATTTTTGGATCACGACCCGTTCATCAATTTAAGATTTCATCTAAAACCTGTTGACAGAGGATTTCTTACTGAAGAAGAGATTGAAGTCCTGATGTCAAAACAGTTTGACGTTAAGCGTCTTGAACATGTTCGTGACATATTTGTGTTCTCATGTTTCACAGGTCTTGCATATATAGATGTTTCCAATCTTACTGAAGAGAACATTGTTACCCTCGGTGGGACAGATTGGATTATGACCAAAAGACAAAAAACGAGCATTACGGAGAATGTACCGATACTCGATGTTGCAAGGGAAATTATAAACAAATACCATTCGTCAGCTGACAGGAACGGTCGTCTGCTGCCAATACTCTCAAATCAGAAGATGAATGCCTATTTAAAGGAAATAGCCGATTTGTGCGGCATAAAGAAACGTCTCTCCTATCACATGGCCAGACATACTTATGCCACACTGCTACTTTCCAAAGGCGTACCAATGGAAACAGTTTCAAAGCTTCTTGGGCACACCAACATCAAAACCACGCAAATATACGCCCGAATCACCAATAAGAAGATTGAACAGGATGTTATGCGTGTTGCAGACCAGCTGAATGCATTTAGCAATTTTGGCAAAGTATAGCTGTTCTATAGCCAGGACTTCTGTATTTTACTTGTTACTCCCATCAGACATGATAAAAAGTCTGGTGGGATTTTTTCTGTCCAAAAGAAAAAACAAATTCCACTCCATATATTTGTTTGGTTTGCTCTGTTTATATAATACAGAAGATTGGAGTAAACAAACGAACATATTTTTGTCCAAAATCATTTGTGTATATAATCACAATGGACAAAACTAAACCAAACCATCGAACAATAGTTTTTTTCTTTTCGCAAGCAGTAGTTTTGCTATTGTGCCTGTACTTTGTTAAGGATAATGTCTGCCGTTTCTGCTTTCGTGAGTCGATGAAATAAGGTTGCAAAGGTAACTGTTGTTCCTTCATCTACCCAAGGTGATCCATTGGTATGACTCAAAATCTCCACACCATACGGGTTGTATTTGGAGCCATAACCTTGTGCTGATGGTTACAACACCTTATGAAGCAACATAATTTCTAATCACTCCCGAAAGTAGAGAAATCTACAGTAGGGAAATAAAAACTTCAAGATTATGGCAAATATCGCAACAACCAACTACAAGGTGACACAGACAGGCTCATGCAACGCATTGAAAGACCTGTGGAGCACACTCCAAAAGATGGAGGTGAACAGTAAGAACATCTGGCTCTACCAGTTGGCAGAGCACTATGGCATCGACTATGAGAAGAAGGGTATCAGCGTCAGGGGGCACATCTATTGGGCAGAATTTGAGGCAGAAGAAGCCAATGACTACTATCTGCTATCTTTTGACACAGAAAGCGCGTGGGATGCTTGCTCGGAGTTATTCGAGGAAATAAACCATGTGCTTGGCGACCAACTTTCTATATCGTACAGAGTTTGTGAATGTGGCTGTGAGGTCTATTATGTGCATGATGAGTGTGACTTCTTCCCTGAAGAGGTAGCAGTCAGTTCAAGCGGAGAACCATTCGAGGATGCTTGTGATGACATCTACACCACCCTTAAAGATGCTATCAATGAATGGTGTGAGAAGATGAACATCAAGCAAGGTGAGCGAACCGATGAGGAAATGATGAACTTCATCAACGAGTATGAGTATGACGATGATGATACCTACTTCTACATCCGTCAATTTACATTTGAATAACTAACCTGCGGTGGTATGGCTCAAAACCGATGGCATACCATCGCACAACCTCCAAACCATTATGTACACAGATGAAGATAATAATTCCGATATGATAGGAGCATTTTGTGAACTCCTATTCCCATGGAAAGGTCATAGCAACGGCATCATCGTTGATGACTACGGCACTGAATGGCTTGTTCAGTTGACCAACGGCAAAGAAGTCCCTGTTTATAAGGATGAAGTTATTATTGTATAGTTTTAGGAGAGTCCATCTGTCGCATTTGACATTTGGGCTCTCTTTCTTTTGGACGGCAAAAACTGTTGTAGTTCCACGTGTGGTTTGGAGAGCAATTCTGCAAATGATGATTGATGATGATTTCAATCACCATCAAATCATCATAAAAGTGACTAATTTAAGCCAGCTTTTCTACCAAAGAAGCTGTTCAAGTTACCCTTATAAGCTTATTTTTGGAATTTGATGATTCCGTGATGATTTCAATCACCATCAAATCATTAGTTCTAATATCTGGCTTGGCGTACAAATCTACCACATTCTTTCGTTGATGTAGTAGATTTGTACAAGAACCTTTATATGTTGAGTGTTTTCGGTGCAATGCTATCAATACTCGGATTTAGATTTCACCCACAATACTCAATAAGCCTCTTATAATCCGTTTGGGAAGAAAACCGTCATTTTCATATTATATTCTTTCTCTTGGAAAGGAAAGGCTTACTTGACCTTCTTCTTCAAGTTCATTCTTTTCCTCTTTACTTTCCGGCAGGAGTTCTCATGCAGCTGTCTTACAGATCGCATTGCTGAAAATCCTAATCGCTTTTCCCCTATCTTCTGTTGTAACCTTCCAGAGCATTGCCTCTTTAGCATGTCAATGAGCATCCTTCGTTTACCATACTTCCTGATGAATATGAATGATACGCTATATCTTCGCTTTGTACTTCTCCGTCTGATAACCATGACGTGCCCCCAATGAGCAGTTGACTGTCGAGCATCCTCCTTATCGTATCTGTCACTGAATTGTTCTTATTCCGACTTCCTCATTTATGCCTTTTCCGGGCGAAGCGAGTACACTTACTTTTTCCGTCGCAAAGTTAGTGCAAGCCGTATTCTGCAAGTACCAGGTGCCTTATTCCTCGGATTTTTTCAAAAACTTTTTGCCGTCTGTGCCAGCCAATAAAAACTTTTCCAGGCCCAAGGGTGAAATAATTCGGTAATTCCTTGCATTCCCATACTTCCCTTGCCAACTCTTAAAGCAACGTAAAAAATAAATGTTTCACTTCTAAAAATTCAAAAAAATGAAAAAGATCGAGAACAATTTCGCAGTAACAGGTTTCGTAGGTAAGGATGCAGAAATCCGTCAGTTCACAACCGCTTCAGTAGCACGTTTTTCATTGGCCATCGGCCGTAGCGAGAAGAACGGCGAAGAGAACAACCGCGTATCGGCTTTCATCAATGTGGAAGCATGGCGTAAAAACGAGAACGCCGATTCATTCGACAAGCTCACCAAGGGTTCAATGCTCACCGTGGAGGGTTACTTCAAACCCGAAGAGTGGAGCGATCAGGAAGGTGTCAAGCACAACCGAGTTCTGCTGGTAGCCACCAAGTTCTATGAGACTCCTGACAAGGAGGAAGCTCCGAAGGAGGAGGAAAAGAAATCCAAGAAGAAGGCCAAGTAAGCCTTCTTCTTCCTCTCTGAGGAATAATCCCAAAGAAAGGGAAAAGAATAACCACAATTCAAAGATATAGGAACTATGTATTATCAAACTTGTTGCGTTCAGACCACGATTGACGAGTGGCAACAACTGATGAAGGGGGCGAGGAAAGCAAGTTACAAACGGCTTGTTCAAAGAATTAAGCATGAACTGCCTGACCTCTACGACGCATTGGCTTTGAACTTCTATAATCCTTATTGGGAACAATGCCAGCAGACTAAGACCCACTATATTTTGGTAAGTTCCGCAATAGAATATTTCATCCACAAATAAAAGGTAACGACGTGACTAACCATCCGTCACTAAACTTCCATATTATATGATTTACACTCACACAATCGGTCGTATCGGCAAGGACTGTAAGACCATCACAGGCGCACACGGAACATTTATCGCAGTTGACATGGCTGTCGATGACTACTCCAAAGGTCAGAACATCACCACATGGGTAAGAGTACGCAGCAGCAGAGAGAACCATATCCGTTTGGCTGAATACCTTACTAAGGGCAGACTCATTCTTGTAGAGGGAACTATCTCCACGTCGCAGTGGACAGACCGCCAAGGCGAGAGCCATACACAAATCTCCATCAATGCTGATAGTATCGCTTTCGTGAACGCTGGAAAGAAAGAGGAGCAGGAAACTGACCCGAAGAAGGCTGCCAAGAAAGGCGCAAAGGCAAAGAATACCCCCCAGCCACCGCAGGACGCTCCAGAGCCAGACGAGAAAGATTTGCCATTCTGATAACCCCTTAATCCCTTCAGTTATGGAATATCATATCGTCTATGCTAAGTTCGATGGATGCAAGAGCTTCAAGGCTTTTGATGTCAATGAGGGCAGACAAGTGGGCAATCTCATATATGCCTCACTGGTTGAGAACACAGAAGATACCAGGTCTAAGCTTCAGAAACTCGCAGACATGAACAAAAGTTGCAACCTCATTCTCCAGTTGAGGAGAAACGGCAAGGTTAAATTTCAAACAACATAATAAGGTAACGGGCAGACCAACCATCTGCCCACAATTTATATTCTCATGGATATAGTCGACAAAAAGAAGGAGCAGATAAAGGCTCTGATTGAAAAGATGAAGCAAGAGGGAAAGCCTATTGATTGGGCAACCGCCGTTTTATGCTGATGGTCAGTCCGTCCTGCTGTAAACGGCAGGACGGTTCCTTGTTCTACCCTCATTCCATTATCCTTCAGAAAGTGTACTCCATCGGTGAAGCGATGCTGCACTGATAAAGTACACCTACTTCAGGAGAGGCAAACCCGGAATGACTTGCTTCAGTTGCCAAGGATGATCGCATAGCGCACATGCTCAGCAACTGAAGCAAGTCCATCCGAGTGGACGTTTGCCTTTCTTATTCCATTTCATATTTCATCTGGTCTTCTTATAGCAGCTACGCAGATTGACTATTCTAATCAACTTGTCTTTCTCTAAGGTATTATAATGCTTCGCCCCACACCATGAAGCCAATCCCAGTCCCATTAACAGAGTCTTTATTTTCAGTCAGCAGAGCGTGACATGAAAGAAAAGACACAGTTACAGGGATAGGCAATCACGAAAAGGTGTCCAGTCATCTTCAAACAGGGTCGGTGAGATCGCAGGGCGAAAACTCACTGACTCTGTTTTTGCTAACAGTACACCACTTCGTCGGGAAGATTGCCTTTCTGGAATTTGGCTTCAGTCCCATCCCAATCTGTTCTAACCTTACGACTATCCCTTTTCTATCCTAACGTACAGGACTCTGATAATCTACGCCCTCACCATTGTCTAAACAGCATTCTCAGTTTGTCATAGAGGGAAAACTCTTGTGGTCAAGCGAGTTGATCATAAGAGTTTCCTCACTCTGCCAAAGGTATGTCAAGGAGACTCTATCAAGCCTTGCCAGAAGGTATTTGGCAAAACTAAACACTTTGCCAGATACGTTCTGTCTTGTCGGCTATGATGGAGACTCCTCTTATTGACATACTGGCTGAGGATGCCTGTTTGGACAAGCCCGCCCCACCTTTTATAATTGTTATACATGACATTTTCTGTCATATCCTTCAAAGCCCGTGAAAAGGAATTCTTCTGCAAAGGTAGTTTCGCCATTCAAACCGTCAAGAATAGCAGGGCTTCGCTTTCAACAATCTTCCTTTTCGCTGAAAAGAGTATTCTTGAAACTATTTTTGCCTTATTGCCTTGCTGTCACCTTGAAAAGCAGAAAAATTCCCAATCACAGGCTGAAAGGCTTGAAAGAAAGGGAAAATAAAAATTTCAGAGTATGGCAACAACAAATTTCAACAACCGACTGATAACGCCAGAGCTGACCGAGGCACTGAGCAGTTATCCCCTGTATTCTCAGGACGCAAAGAAGAAGGATGCAATGTGCATCGCAGTGTTTTACCTTGGCAATATCCGCTGGTACATCATGGAAGGACAGCAGGAAGGCAATGACTTCACGCTCTATGGTATTGTGGCAGGTCTGCAAGAAACCGAGTACGGCTACCAATCCGCTACTGAAATGGCAAGTATCACCTATGACGCAAGTGAGTACGGACTTGGCACATTGAGAATTGAGCAGGACAAGGATTTCAAGCCTTGCAAACTTGCAGACATCAAGGACGAGGAACTGCAACTTTTCCTTTCACGGCTCTATGATAAAGACTAATGTATAACCCCAAATATTGAAGATTATGAAAATTATCGTAATGGACAGCGCAAATGTGCGCATCGAGGTATTAAATGTTCCCGACCACATGATTGAAGAGGACATCGAGCAGTTCTTGGCAGAACATGACTATTCGCTCAATAACATTTCATGGATGGCTGCACCCATCGACTTTGTGCCGGTGCAGTTCCATGAATATGGTATCTGCCATTCGGATGGAGAAGAGTTGCACTTTGTCCGTCAAGGAAAACTCAAAGACTTCTCTATCTATGACAGTGTGCAGGAGGTGAAGCACCGTGAGCAGGAGGAACTTGCCGAAAAGCTCAGACTTCGTGGCGAGAAGGTGGATGATGGCTATGAGTGGCACTTTGAGGGTGAATGTCCCATCGTTGCAGCTTATGACTATGATGAGCCATGTGATGTGGTTATCCTTTCTGTCAGAGTTGACAAGGACGGATATTTCACCATCATTGGCGACGAGAAGAATGACCGAGGTAACGAGCACGAGATTGATATTGACGAAATCTTTGCAGGTCATTTGGACTTCATCATTTCCGAAATAGGAAAGTAAATCACTTTGGGGATAGGTGGCAACTCCGCTGCCTATTCCCAATAATAGCCAACCATTATGAAACAGATTTTTGTAGTTTACGAAACTGACGCATGGTTATGAGAACCTTGTCATAACCATGCTTATGATAAGTTAAACATTATGTGAACCATTGTGTGACTTTATCCAAAAAACGCCTAATTCAAAATGATTTTCGGGCATTCTTCTCATAAAAACTTTCCATAACGTTATATTATAGTGGCATATGCCAAACTAAAAATTATAACAATATGGAAGAATTTCAAATTGAAAGACTCGTAGAGAGGTGTGAAACCTTCTTGCGAAAAGCTGGATATAGGGAGAGTCTTATATCCAGGTACCACTATGTCTGGAAAGTGGGCATTCAAAGTTACATGCAAGAAAGAAATCTTGCTTTTTACAATGCTGACATTGGGAATGAATATTCCAAGACTTGCTGTGACTCAGACGGACACGTTCGTTCCTTTGATAGAGTCCTTTTGCGTAGCATCCAAATGCTTGATGACATGTTAGCCACAGGATGTATTAGAAAAACTAACAGGACAGCAACAGTGCGAGAGTTTTGTGGCGAAATCGGTAATCATATGCAAGATTTTCTTCAGTATCTTGCAGGAATAAGAAGGAGCAAAGGAACCATTGAAATATATGAACGGTGCCTGCACGACTTTTTGCAGTACCTTACAGACCATTCTGTTCTACACCTTTTGGATATTTCCGAACAATGTGTGGTCGGATTTCTTCAGCCTTATACAAATAAACAAGGAGGATTCAAGTCCCTACGAGGTTGGTTCTCGTACATGGAAGAAGAAGGAGTGATGCCTAATACTTTCATGGAACTATTTGATTCTTTCCCAAAGCTTCGCCGTCATCAAGAAGTTCCGTCATTCTACTCAGTAGAGGAAATCAAGAAGATAGAATCCTCCATCAAACGAAGTAGTGCCGTTGGGAAAAGAAATTATGCAATGTTCTTGCTTGCATCCAGACTTGGCTTACGTGCCTCAGATATTGCACGTCTCAAGTTTAATGACATTGATTGGGAAAAGAACACTCTTACCATTACAACGCAAAAGACGGGCAAGGTTGTTCAGCTACCGCTGCTTGCTGATGTTGGCAATGCCATTATTGACTATCTTAAATATGGACGTCCGCAGTCCAACAGCGATTCTGTTTTCCTGTCCGCTCGCGCCCCGTATACAGAAGCGACAAAACAAACCGTCAGTTGTGGCGTGGCAAGAATTATTACCAAATCTGGAATAGATTACAGCAACAAACGCCATGGCCCACACTCCATGAGGCATTCACTTGCGGGGCTTTTGCTTGGAAATGGAACTATGCTTCCTGTAATATCCGAAGTCTTGGGACACAAGTCTTCAGAATCTACCATGACTTATTTGCAAATCGACATTGCGGATTTGCAGAAGTGTGCATTGTCTGTGCCTGTCACAGAGGATAGTTTCTATAAACAGGGAGGAGGAATGTTCTATGCATAGTAAATATCTTTTCAAAAGTGTCTTGGCTCCATATATACAAAGGTTGTTGGAAATCAAAAGAACTTCAGGTGTTATAGGCACATACAATCATTGGATTTTTAAGGAACTTGATGAATTTGCCATACAATATGGGCTTCAAGAACCTGCCATAACCGAAGACCTGATACAGTCATGGCGTGCAACTCGTACTAACGATTGTGACAGGCGTATATATTTCAAGTTTTCTGCATGGATTCAGCTTGCGACCCTCATGAAACGCAGTGGTATAGAGTGTTATGTGCCCAAACTTCCGAAAAGGCCTTCATCCGAATTTGTCCCATATATCTTTACACCTACGCAAATTCAAGACATGCTCAAAAAGGCTGATGAGATTCGGATTAGTCATTTTATGATAACAACAGGTATCATGGCATTCCCATGTCTCCTAAGGCTGTTATACAGTACAGGTCTGAGAATCTCTGAAGCCTTGTCAATATTGAACGAAGATGTTCAGATTGAACAGCAATATATTCGTATTAGAAGCAGCAAGAATGGTTGTGACAGGTTAGTACCCATATGCGATTCAATGAAAGATTCTCTCTTGCAATACATCCATTATCGGGACCAGATGCCAATTGATGGCATCAATGATGGTAAACGATTGCTGTTTGTGAAATGTGATGGCACTGCTATTAAATCAAATGCAATTAGTAGCTATTTCATTGATGTTCTTAAGCGATGTGGAATTCCCTATATAGGAGGGCATCGTGGCCCACGTCTGCACGACTTGCGTCATACATATGCAGTACATGTACTTGCACAGATGGCTCGTAATGGGACAGATGTCTATGCTTGCCTACCCATATTGTCAACGGCACTGGGGCATCTGTCAATAGCATCTACGGAACAATATGTACGCCTTACGGCATCTATGTTCCCTGAGATAGAAGAACAATGCTCTCAACTTAACTCTTTCGTTTTTCCAATGCAATATATCAGACGATGAATACAAATACAGATTTTGCAGCTTGCATAGTACGTTTCCTTACTCAGTATCTTCCGCATGAGAGGAATGTCAGTTCCAATACAATAGCGTCATATAAGACTGCGTTTGTGTTATATATCAAATACATGAAATCAGAATGCGGGGTAGATGTCTCCAAACTGAAGTTGGAACACTTGACTCGTGCAAGCATCCTTGGCTTCTTGAAATGGCTGTTGATGAAACAAAACAATACACCTGCAACCTGTAACTATCGGCTTGCCGCATTGCATTCTTTTGTGCACTACCTAAAATATGAGGCTATCGATCGTTTGGATGAGTGGCAGCGTATTTTGTCGATTAAGCCATCCAAAGCCGAAGTAAAAGGGCTAAACTATCTTTCACAAGAAGGAATAAAGTTACTTCTATCCCAGCCTGACGTGACAACATGGAAGGGCAGAAGACATCTTGCGATTCTGTCATTGATGTATGACACCGGAGCACGAGTACAAGAAATTGCAGACCTTACGGTTGGTTGTGTAAGACTGGAACATGAGCCATACAGCATAAAGATATTTGGCAAGGGACGAAAAACGAGAATCGTCCCCTTGGCAAGAGAGCAGGTAGTCATCTTACGCCAGTACATGGAAGAGAATGGTCTGTTGAACACTAACAATGTGTCAGAACCATTATTCTTCAACACACGGCATGAGAAGCTTACTCGTGAGGGCGTGTCATACATACTAAAGACATATGCGGATTTGGCACGTATTCACTCGCCTTCCCTTATCCCGCAAAGGATTAGTTGCCACTCCATTCGTCACAGTCGAGCCATGCATTTATTACAGGCCAATGTCAATCTTGTCTATATAAGGGATATATTAGGTCATGTGTCCATACAAACAACAGAAATCTATGCCCGGGCTGATTCTAAAGCAAAGCGAGATGCTTTAGAAAAGTCTTACGCCAAATTGACACCAGACTTAAACACTCCTCGTAAATGGGAAAAGAACAAGGACTTGTTGGAATGGCTGATGGCCCTGAAAAAATAATGCCATTATGCAAAGAGAAAATGTGAAGTAGTATTGTATTCATTTGAATTGCAACTCTATTTCGCATTTTCTTCTCATAATATTTAACTTGTCATAAGCATGGCACAGCACAAACCATCGGGAATGTGCAGGTGTGTTCACCAGCAAATGGGCTGCCGTGAATGCCATCGTGAAGAACCACCGCATAGAGCTGGATGAGTTCTTTGACGAGGACGAGATTGAAAAGACCTCAAAGCGTGTGTTAGAAGCCGAGGCAAGGCGCAGGCTCCGCAAGGAACTGGAGTTTGCCTACCAGACGCAAGGCTATGAAACCAACTATGATATTGAGGTCTGGAATATCAACGAATGGTATCTAACTAAATATTAGGCGATATGACCAACAAGCAGAGAAAAACAATGATTGAGCAATGGGTCACTCAGATAAACCCTAAAGCCATCCTCCGTGCAGCCGATGCCCGATGTGGGGCAAGGTATGCCGTATATGTGGTAGAGAAGCCAGGAGAGTTCGGGACAAGATGCACCGAATATCTGCCTCTGGAACAGCTGGAGCAATACCTTCTTGGGGTATTCTATGCCAGCGAGTTTAACAGACTGATTGGAAAGAAGTCTGCATAAACCAAAGCCCTTCGAGCATCGCAAATGACTCGAAGGGCTGCTTACATTTGCCAGGACAACCCGCCTCAAACAAGTTTCGAGTTTTACCCTTGGCAAAAAACAAAACGATTTCTGCCAAGTCAAATTTAACAAATCGGGCCTTAATTTTAACATTAACGCCTATGGTGGAAGCATGGTGATTTGTTCCACCATACATTCCACCATCAAATCACCATGGATTCACCATTTACATTTAATAGCTATAGCTACACGTTGCTACATATTGCTACATCATCGCTACATGATATTATTGACGTGTATCATCGTAACTTACTGTTATTCAACGCCGCTACTCATCGATACATCCTTTTACGCAATTTTGACAAGAAAAGATGTTGTTTAGGTTTTGTGTGGGGTTCTTTGTCCTTTGCCGGTGATTTCGGCAAGGTTGTAGAGAACGCGGCGGAGGTCTAAACAGGAAAAAATTGCGATTATAGAGTCATTCAAAACATAAAACATCCGATTTTTGATGCACAAAGCAAAATAAATGGAAAAACCTTTGGTTATATCAGATTATTTTAATACTTTTGCATCGTTTTAATGGTTTATTAAAATGAAGCAGAATGGTTAAAACGAAAGATATAGTCATATTAGGACGACCCTTACAGCTGCAAGAACGAAGCAAAGCGCAGATGAAAGGTGTTACCATCGGGGACTCTCTTGCATACAAGTTCTACGATGGCGAGTTCCATGGAATGTCCCTGCTT
>JAEEGI010005516.1_pt1 | contig 29111 bp, 21 predicted proteins | sample 8958751 | NCBI WGS metagenome assembly JAEEGI01 (sample SAMN16246545, study PRJNA631951) | gut metagenome | biome: gut microbiome; feature: rumen; material: KS-attached | host: Bos | place: Iran: Karaj | collected 2018-10 | reverse complement strand
TAAGATCGAAAACGCCATCCGCGAGATCAAAGAAGCCCAGGCAGAGAAGGAGCGTACGCGCCAGATTCGTGAAGAGTTGCAAGAGTTCCGTGAGCAGGTACAGAATGACGAAACACGTGGACTGATGAGCGAGGAGGACTTTGCCAAGAAACTGCGCCAGATGGAAGAGCGTAAGGCTCGCAAAGCCCAGCGTAAGGAGAAGAAGGGTGAAGCGGAACGTATAGCCAGCGAGAAACTGGCAGCAAGGGCAAAAGCCAATCTGAACGACACCAACCGTCCTTTGGAAAAGGGTGATAACGTACGCATCAAGGGAACCAACAGTATCGGAGAGATTGAAAGCATTCAAGGCAAACAGGCAACGGTCATCTTTGGCGGTCTGCGAAGCAAGGTTAAACTGGAGCAGCTTGAACGTACGGAGAAGGCTAAGGAAGCACCTGCAAATCCTGCCGATAAGCATGCACACTTAGCCATTCAGACTTCACACATGACACGAGCCACGATGGAGGATCACAAGCAGAACTTCCATCAGGACCTCGACGTGAGAGGTATGCGAGGCGACGAGGCCGTGAATGCGGTGATGCATTTCCTAGATGATTCCATCCTGATAGGAATGAGTCGTGTGCGCATTTTACATGGTACTGGTGGAGGTATCTTGCGCCAGTTGATACGTCAATATCTGGCCACCGTACCTAATGTTTTGCACTTCCGCGACGAGCATGTACAGTTCGGTGGTGCAGGCATTACTGTAGTTGATTTAGACTGATTTTCGAGGCACTTCCGAGGCACTTTTGGGGCATTTTTATTGTTTTTACACTTCTTGACATAAATCATGTGTGCGAACACAATTTTCATAAAAAACCTAAAAAAACTTGCATAACTCGTTGATAGTCCGTAACTTTGCAGCGGATTTGAGAAAATCTATGCGATTTTACGTCGCTCTTTGATGAGAAAATCTAAAGGATAACGCGGTTTCTTGCGATGAGATATCCGCCTAAAGTATAGAGATATGATTCAAATAGTAAGGAAAGCAAGTTTGGTCATTTTGACCCTTGCCATGTGTTGCACCACAGCTTTAGCAGGTGGTAATGCGACAAAGAGTAAGAAAGCAGAAGCTTTTAACTGGAATCCGATCATGGATGCTATCATCCAGGTGGAAAGCGAAGGAAATCCGAACGCCGTGAGTGGTAACTCCGTAGGCGTGATGCAGATTACTCCGATACTCGTAAAGGAATGCAATGACATCCTGAAGAAGCAGAAGAGTAAGAAGCGCTTTGAAATGAACGACCGCTATAGTGTAGCCAAGTCGAAAGAGATGTTCCTTCTGATTCAATCGTATCATAACCCGACAAATAGCATTGAAAAAGCTATTCGCTCCTGGAACGGAGGTATGAAGTACAGTGTTCGAGCAACCAATAGGTACTTTAAGAAGGTTATGAGTAAAATGAAGTAGATTAATCTATTTCTTGAACTATACAAATCCGGCTGTCAAGGTAAAAACTTGATGACCGGATTTTTTTATATCTCAACCACGCTCGAAATGACAAGAGGCAGGATTCGCGCTCGGCAACAAAAAAAGCAGCCTTCCGGCTGCTGTAGTTGCGGAGGCAGGATTCGAACGTGCGACCTCCAGGTTATGAGCCTGGCGAGCTACCAACTGCTCCACTCCGCGATGTTTTTAAGCGGTGACAAAATCAGTGCGAGCCGAATGCAGAAAACTTGCTTTTTGCTGAGGCGAAGCCTGATTTCGCAGGGCTTTTCTTGAAAAGCGCTGCAAAGGTACGAAGATTTTTCGAATTACACAAATATTTATGCTGTTTTTTTGAAAAATCACTGTTTTTACAACTTTTTATCGCTTTTTTCTTGCTCAATTCAAAGAAAAAAACTACTTTTGCACACTGTAATTGCTATGTGCAATCCATTAATCCAAGGAGGAGCCAAAGTATGTCAATATCCAAAACGAGACAGAAGTTAGTTGATGTTGCCCGCCAGCTGTTTGCCAAGAACGGACTGGAGAACACCACCATGAACGATATTGCTATGCAATCAGGCAAAGGGCGGCGCACACTCTACACCTATTTCAAATCCAAAGAGGAGATTTATTATGCAGTCATCGAGGGTGAATTGGAGCGTTTAAGCGACAAGCTCGACGAGGTGGCTATGCGCAAGATTCCGCCCCAGGATAAGATTATCGAACTGATCTATACCCATCTGAGTATGATCCGCGAAACGGTGGTCAGAAACGGTAACCTGCGTGCAGAGTTCTTCCGTAACATCTGGATGGTAGAGAAGGTGCGTAAGCATTTTGACGATGCCGAAATCGAACTCTTCCGTAAGGTCTATACGGAAGGTAAGGAAGATGGTGAGTTTGACATCGACAATGTGGATCTTGTGGCCGACATCACCCACTATTGTATCAAGGGACTGGAAGTACCTTATATTTACGGACGTATCGCGCACGGAATGAAGGAGGAAGATACGAAGCCCCAGGTGGCAAAGGTGGTCTATGGTGCACTGGGTAAGTTTCAGAGACATTAAACAATAAACATTTAACAATAAACATTAATTATGGGATTATTAGAAGGTAAGACAGCGCTGATTACAGGTGCTGCACGCGGTATCGGAAAGGCTATCGCACTGAAGTTCGCCGCTGAGGGCGCAAACATCGCATTTACTGACCTCGCAGTCAACGAGGAGACCGAGCAGGAGATTGCAGCCTTAGGCGTGAAAGCTAAGAGCTATGCTTCTAACGCTGCAGACTTTGCTCAGACAGAGGAAGTGGTGAAGGCAGTGAAAGAGGAGTTCGATTCAATTGATATCCTCGTCAACAATGCCGGTATCACCAAGGACGGTCTGATGCTGCGTATGACGGAACAGCAGTGGGATGCTGTGATTGCCGTGAACCTGAAGTCGGCTTTCAATTTCATCCATGCCTGTGTGCCCATCATGATGCGTCAGCGCGGCGGTTCTATCATCAATATGGCCTCAGTGGTAGGTGTTCATGGTAATGCTGGTCAGGCTAACTATGCTGCCTCAAAGGCTGGTTTGATTGCACTGGCGAAAAGTATCGGTCAGGAAATGGGTCCGAAGGGTATCCGTGCCAACGCCATCGCTCCTGGTTTCATCGACACCGCTATGACTCAGGCCCTGCCCGACGACATCCGTAAAGAGTGGATCAACAAGATTCCTCTGCGCCGTGGCGGACAGGTAGAGGATATTGCCAACGTGGCTACCTTCCTGGCATCTGATCTGTCAAGCTATGTCAGCGGTCAGGTGATTCAGGTTGATGGTGGTATGAACATGTAATTTTAGATTTTAGAATTTAGAGTATGGAGGTCGTTTACGAGGACAACCATATTATCATAGTCAACAAACAGAGTGGGGAGATCGTACAGGGTGATAAGACTGGCGATCGCCCCCTTTCTGATATTGTGAAGGACTATATCAAAGAGAAGTACCAGAAGCCTGGAGCCGTGTTCCTGGGTGTGGTGCATCGCTTGGATCGTCCTGTCTCAGGACTGGTGGTTTTCGCACGTACCTCAAAAGCACTCACCCGTCTAAACAAGATGTTCGCCGAGGGTGAAGTGCATAAGACGTATTGGGCCCTTGTAAGAAGTGAAAAGAGAGAAGTGAGAAGTGAAAAGTTCGTGGATGATGGCGAGTGGCATACCCTCGAGCACTGGCTGGTTCGCAATGAGAAGCAGAACAAGTCGTATGCCTATGCCACTGAAAAGCCGAATGCTAAAAAAGCCATCTTGAAATACCGCCTCATCGGGAAGTCAGATAACTACAGTCTGTTGGAAGTGCAGCTGATGACAGGTCGCCACCATCAGATCCGCTGCCAGTTGGCAGCGATGGGCTGTCCCATCAAGGGTGATCTGAAATATGGCGCCCCCCGTAGTAATCCCGATGGCAGCATCTCACTGCTTTCACGAAGGATGGAGTTTATTCATCCTGTATCAAAAGAACGGATCACCGTAGAGGCTCCCCTCCCCGATGACCCGTTATGGCAGGCCTTTAAACAATAGCACGATGATCTATAAGCTTGCCGATAACATCATCAGTCCGTTTGGCATCACCACCAAAGCCAATATCGAAGCTGTGAAGGCGGGGCGTTCTGCCCTTGCTTCCTACAAGGGTCTGTGGGGTATTCCAGAACCTTTCACGGCAGCAATCCTCCCCAAAGATCTGAATGATCTGATAGCGCGCGATGGATATACCCGTTTTGAGTCGTTGGTGATAGAATCGGCTTGTGAGGCACTGGCCGAGACGGAGTTTGAGATCAGTTCCCCACGGGTGGTCTTCATATTGAGCACCACGAAGGCGAATGTAGAGCTGTTGGATGACCCTACAGCCTCATCCGCCATCTTGCATCCTGGCGAGAGTGCTAAGCGTATTGCGAAGCATCTGGGTATTGAAACAGAACCTATTGTGGTGTGCAACGCCTGTGTGTCAGGTCTCTCCGCTCTTATCTTAGCAGAGCGCCTCCTGACACAGAAGGTTTACGACTATGCCATTGTCACAGGTGCCGATGTACTCTCACGCTTTGTCATCTCAGGCTTCCAATCGTTTAAGTCGATGGATGCCAACCCCTGTCGCCCATACGATATCGAGCGTCTGGGTATGAACTTAGGTGAGGCTGCAGCCACGATGGTTCTCTCAAGTGATGAAACGGAGGAACACAAGAAGGAGTGGGCCTTCGTAGAAGGAACGATCCGCAATGACGCCCATCATATCAGTACCCCTTCCAACAAAGGTGAGGGTGCTTTTCGCGCCATGATGCCCTTACTCCAACAAATCAACAAAGAAGAGTTGGCACTGGTGAATGCCCACGGCACAGCCACGATGTTTATGGACCAGATGGAGGCAGTGGCATTGAATCGGGCTGAGCTCACTGATATTCCCGTCAACAGCTACAAGGGCATCTTCGGACATACGTTAGGGGCTGCAGGCATCCTGGAAACCGTTCTCACGATGCATGCCCTCGAAGATCATACGATTTTGGGAACACGCGGTTTTGAGGAGTTAGGTGTCTCAGTACCCATCCAGGTGTCAGCAGAAGCCAGGCATACCGATAAGCGCACCTTTTTGAAACTCATCTCCGGCTTCGGAGGCAGTAATGCGGCACTATTAGTCACTGCTGACGAACAGATTCAGAAACAGCTGCCAAAGATACCTCAGACCCGTCAGACCCATCGGGTGACGATAACACCAGAGGGGCTGACGATCGACGGGAAGTATCAGCCCGCTACAGCCACAGGTAAGGCGCTGCTTACAGAACTCTATCGCACTTATGTGGGCGACTATCCAAAATTCTATAAGATGGACGGCTTGAGCAAACTGGGATTCCTTGCTTCAGAGCTGTTGATGAAATACGAGCAGGATGAGCTTCCTACAGAGGATGAACAACGGGCGGTGATCCTTTTCAATCACTCCGCTTCGATCGATACCGATCAGCACTATCTGGCATCAATCCTGCCCGGGGACTATTATCCCAGTCCGTCGCTGTTTGTCTATACCCTCCCAAATATCGTCACGGGTGAGATTGCCATCAGGCATCACCTGCACGGGGAGACTTCTTTCTACAGCTTAGCTTCCCGTAACGAACAGCTGATGACTCAGATTCAACAGGCAGCCTTGAGCGATCAGGCTACGACGAGTATGATCACCGGTTGGATCGACTATGAGGACGAGGCGCATTTCTGTGCCGATATGTATATTCTGAAAACCAATCCAACCCCATGAGCCTATGAAGAAAGTCATCAAGTGGATTGGGATTGCGGTACTTATACCCATACTGCTGTGCTTACTACTCACCGTACTGATCTATCTGCCCCCCGTTCAGAACTGGGCAGTGAAGAAGGTGGCAGCCATTGCCTCAGAGAAGACAGGCATGGAGATCTCAGTAGGCCACGTCAGTCTGGCTTTCCCGCTCGATCTGCAATTGGATGATTTCAAGGCGATCAAACAAAACGACTCCTTGCCTCAGGTACGCGACACGATAGCAGACGTACACCGTCTCGTGGCCGATGTCAGACTGTTGCCTTTATTCCGTAGCAGAGTCGTTATCGATGAGCTCTCGTTCCATCAGGCCCGTATCAACACCAATGGCTTCATCAGCGACCTGCGTATCAAGGGAGACCTGCAGGAGCTGTGGCTTTCATCAAAAGGCATCGATCTCGACAAGGAGACCGTAGAGGTGAACGGTGCCCGATTGCAGCAGGCTCGTCTCGATATCGCCCTCAGCGATACGGCAGCAGCTGATACGACGCCCTCTACCCTAAAGTGGCGTATCAACGCGGATAGTCTCACCATCAGCCAAACAGGTTTCAAACTCCATCTGCCAGGCGACACGTTGAACGTCAGCGGTTACTTAGACAGGTTTGTGGCCCGTCAGGCTAATATCGACATCGGCAACAATATCTACGAGGTGGGGAGTCTTGACTGGCACAACGGCTCTTTGGCCTACGACAACCGATTCGAGCCTGAGACAGAAGGATTCGATTACAATCATATCGCCCTCAACAAGATCAGTCTTGGTATCGATCGAATCAAATGTACGCCAGACAGTACTTCGTTCTTCGTACGGAAGACTTTTATCAGGGAGAAGAGCGGCATTGAGGTGAATGAGTTCACTGGCGGTATCACCCTTGACTCTGCCTATAACCACATCAGACTGCCGTTGACCACTCTGAAGACTTCTGACTCGAACATCATGGCAGAAGCCGATTTAGACCTCTCTGCCTTCGACGAGCAGCATCCTGGTCAGATGAAGGTGCGCCTCTTCGCACAGTTAGGCAAGCAGGACATCGAGAAGTATGTAGGCAAACTGCCTCAGAAGTTCATGGAGCATTTCCCCAATCATCCGCTGAACATCAGAGGCTCCATCAACGGCAATATGAAACAGTTGGATGTGACAGGCATCGACATCGACTTAGCCACTGCCGTTCATGCCTCACTGAAAGGAAAGGCAGAGAATGTCACAGACATCAACCGTATGAAGGCCGACATCGAGGTGGAAGGCAAGACTCAGGAACTGAACTTCCTGATAGCCCTGATAGACCCCAAGATGAGCGGTACCTATCGTATTCCTAACGGGATGGAGATTGACGGCAGACTGAAAGCTGACGGCACGCACTATACGGCCGACATGACTTTGCACGAAGGTAAAGGCAATATGAAGCTGAAAGGCAGTACGTTCATCCCCGTCAATGCCAAGGGCGCGTTGACACCCGAACTGATGACCTACGATGCCAAATTCAGCATCAACGAACTGAACATCCACCACTTCCTGCCTAAAGACTCTATCTACACCCTCTCTGCCGACATCAATGCCAAGGGCCATGGCACAGATTTCTTCTCAAACAAGAGTCGTCTGGATGCCGATGCTAACGTTCGACTGCTGAAATACGGCTACATGAACCTCGACAACCTGACAGCCTCGGCTACGCTTTCTGACGGACGCGCGCAAGCCAGTCTGACAGGACACAATGAGATCTTCGACGGCAATGTGGCTGTTGACATGCTGCTCAGCAGCAAGAAGATAGATGGCAACGTCAGTGCCAACCTGAAGAAAGCCGATCTCTTCCAGATGCGACTGGTGGACAAGCACCTGACGATCGGAACCTACGGCAGTCTCGACATCAACACGGACATGAAACAGACCCACTATGTCAGCGGACGCCTCAACGAGTTGTATGTGAAGGAGGGCAAGAAAGTTTACAATCCTGGCGACGTGGGCATCCTGATTAAACTGAATACCGACACCACCGTGGTCCGAGCACAGAGTGGCGACTTCATCCTGAAACTCGATGCGATGGGCGGCTATGAACAGGTGCTCAAGCAGGTCAATGTGTTATCCGACTCCATCGTAGCCCAATTTGAGGACAGGATCATCAACCAGCCTGCCATTAAAGTACTGCTTCCCGTGATGAAGCTCCATTTGGAAAGCAAACGCGAGAACCCTGTGGCCAATTTCCTCAGAGCCATCGGTATCGACTTCAAAGAAATGAGTCTCGACCTGACCACCTCTCCAGAGACAGGTATCAACGGTGCAAGTCATATCTACTCTCTAAACTATGACAGCACCCGTATCGACACCATCCGTCTGAGCCTGATCCATAAAGGTGACCGACTCACCTATCAGGGCCAGGTGCGCAACAACCGCAAGAACCCGCAGTTTGTGTTCAACTGCCTCGTAGATGGTCATTTCCACAGCCATGGGGCACTGGCAGGCTTGCGATTCTTCGACAAGGATGATAAGTTGGGCTTGCGTATCGGGGCGACGGCAGAGATGGAGGCCGACGGTCTGCGTTTCAAACTGCTGCCCCAGCGTCCCACCATCGGTTATCAGGAGTTTAATCTCAATGAGGACAACTATATCTTCCTGGCCCGCAACAAACATATCCAGGCCAATATCGACCTGATAGCCGACGATAAGACGGGTGTTAAGATCTATACAGAGAATCAGGACTCCACAATGCAACAGGATCTCACCGTCTCTGTGAACCGCATCGACCTGCAGCGGATCACGTCGGTGATTCCTTTCCTGCCCCGTATGTCGGGTTTGCTAAATGGCGACTATCACATTCTGCAGGATCAGATGGGTCATTTCTCTGTGGCTTCCGACATGGCGGTGCAACAACTCACTTATGAAGGTTCTCCCATCGGAAATGTCAGCACCGAAATGGTATATATGATGAAAGAGGATAACGCCCACGCCATTGAGGCACGACTGTTGCGCGACGATGAGGAATTCGGGCTGCTCAGTGGTACCTACCGCGATGAGGGCGAAGGTCTGATCGATGCCGCATTTAAGATGACACACACACCACTCTCCATCATCAATGGTTTCATCCCGGATAAGCTCATCGGTCTGGAGGGCTACGGTGATGGCACAGTCGATATTCACGGCAGTCTGGTTCATCCCGATGTCAATGGTGAGGTGTATGTCGATTCGGCTTATCTCATCAGCATCCCCTACAGCATCCGCATGCGTTTCGACAACGACCCCATCCGTATCGTGGGTTCTCATCTGCTGTTAGAGAACTTCGGACTTTATGCCTATAATGAGGAACCGTTCAACCTCATGGGCGACATCGACTTCACGAATACCGAACATATCAATGTGGACCTGCGGATGCGCGCCCAGAACCTACTGTTGATCAATTCAAAGCAGACGCCCGACGCCATCGCCTGGGGTAAGGCTTACGTAAATATGCTCGCACGCATACAAGGACCTCTGGAACAGATGAAGATGCGAGGCCGACTGGATCTGTTGGGCTCAACCGACCTGACCTATATGCTGCTCGACTCACCGCTGTCGGCTGATAACCGCCTGGATGAACTGGTGAAGTTTACCGACTTCAGCGACTCCACCCAGACCGTCATCGTACGCCCCACGCCAACTGGCTTCGAAGCCGATCTGACCGTCAACATCTCACAAGGCGCCCGTATCGTCTGCTACCTGAATGCCGAAGAGTCCAACTATGTCGATCTCATGGGTGGTGGTGATCTCCGCATGAAATACAACTCGGAAGGCATCGATCTGAAAGGTCGTTATACGCTCTCAAGCGGCGAGATGAAATACTCATTGCCGGTCATCCCCCTGAAGACCTTCACCGTGAAGGAAGGCAGTTACGTGGAGTTCACGGGCGATCCCTATAATCCAAAGCTGGACATCACGGCTACCGAACAGGTGAAGGCAACTGTCGGCGGTGACGAAGGTGTCAACCGCAGCGTGCTCTTCAACTGCGGTGTGGCCATCACAAAGACCCTGAAAGACATGGGTGTGGTCTTCACCATTGAAGCACCGGAAGACAATGCCATCAACGGCCAACTAACGACGATGTCAGTCGAGGAACGAAGCAAACTGGCAGTGGCGATGCTGACCACAGGCATGTATCTCGCTGACGGCAACACTGGCAGCTTCTCGATGAACTCCGCTCTCAGTTCGTTCCTGCAAAGCGAGATCAACAGCATCGCAGGCAATGCCCTGAAGACCCTTGACCTCAGTGTAGGTGTCGATAACACTACCGATGCGACGGGTAATATGCATACCGACTATTCGTTTAAGTTCTCTAAGCGTTTCTTCGACAACCGTCTGAAGGTGCAGATTGGCGGAAAGGTATCCACAGGCAGTTCCAATATCCCTGGCCAGAAGCAGTCGTTCTTCGACAATGTGCTGATGGAATACCGTCTGAATCAGGACGCCACAAAGTATATCAAGCTCTTCTATAACCAGAACGTCTATGACTGGCTCGATGGTTATACCAGCGAATACGGAGGCGGTTTCATCTGGCGACGCAAGTTGGATAACTTCTGGGATATCTTCAAGCCTTGGAAGAAAGAGGTGCAGCCTCTGAGACGACCGATGGGTATACCACCATCCACCCTACAGCGCGACAGTATCAAGTCAGACACCATCAAGGTGGAAAAGGTAAAAGAATAAAAGAGTAAGAAAGTAAGAAATGAAAGAGTATAGTTATCATATCATGTGGCAGAAGGCAAGGGCTTATAGGTTTTTACCTTTTTACCTTTTTACCCTTTTACTTTTAGTTGCGTGTTCGATGACGAAGGGCATCCCTGAAGACGACCAGCTCTTCACGGGTTTGAAGCGTACCGTCTGGACAGACACGTTGAAAAACAATCCTTATGAGGAACATATCAGTACCACCAAGGAAGAGATAGAGGCTGCCCTCGCCACTAAGCCGAACGGTTCGATCTTCGGCAGCAGCCGTATCACGGTACCCTGGTCCTGGCACCTGTGGGTATATAACAAGTATGCCGGCAAAGACTCCAAGTTCGCCAAATGGATGACCAAGAGTTTTGGAACCCCACCCGTCCTGATGAGTAAGGTGAATCCCACACTGCGTGCCTCAGTTGCCCGTTCGGTACTGAGGAACAATGGTTATTTCCGCGGCGACGTCACCTACGAGACCTTCCCGCAGAAGAATCCGAAGAAGAGTAAGATCGGCTATACAGTCACCCTCGACTCCCTCTACACCATCGACACGCTTCAGTATGTCAACTTCCCAGAGCAGATGCAGGCATTAATCGACTCCACGAGTGAAGAACGGGCCATCCATAGCAACGACCCCTTCAGTGTCAACGCCCTGGATGCAGAGCGTAATCGGGTGAGTCTGCTCTTCCGCAACAACGGCTATTACTATTACAACACCAACTACGCCTCTTATCTCGCCGACACCTTCGCTGTCAGCAACAAGGTCAACCTCAGGTTCCAGTTGGCTCACGGACTCCCGCCTGAAGCCCTTCGCAAATGGTATATCGGCAACATCGACATCCAGTTCCGTAAGTCATATGCCGACCAGCTGACCGACTCCATCAAGCGTCGTCATCTGACCATACACTACAGCGGCAAGAAATCACCGATCCGCCCCAGTGTCGTCCTGAAGGACATGCGCCTTCGTCCTCGTCAGGAATACAGCTATGAAAAGCTGCAGGAGTCAGCGTCACTGATCAACTCCAATGGCGTGTTCAGCAATACCGACTTCCGTTTCACGCCACGTCCTGATACCGATACCCTCGACCTCCGTCTGACCTGTACCTTCGACAAGCCCTACGACTTCTACATCGAAGGCAATGTCATCGGACGCACCAACGGCCGCTATGGTCCTCTGGTAAAGGTCGGTCTGACCAAACGTAACACCTTCCGTGCTGCGGAGAAACTCGATGTCAACCTACATGGCTCTTACGACTTCTCATTGGGCGACAACTCACGCGAGAGCAACTATCAGATAGGTGCCGACGTGTCACTCGAGTTCCCGCGACTGCTCATTCCCTTCTACGACCCCTTCCGCATCAAGCGTGATAAGAACGGGCGCCCTATCCGCCGCAAACGGTTCTACGCAACACCGACCACCTATGCAAAAGTATCAGCCGATGTGGTGAGCCGTCCTGACTATTATAAGATGCTCATCATGTCTGGTGAATGGACCTATAGCTGGCAGAAGACAGAGACCAGTCGGTACGAGTTCTCGCCACTGACAGTACAGTATCAGTTCAAGAACTCTATCACGGATAAGTTCGAAACAGTCATGAAGGAAAACCCTTATCTTGAACGTACGATGGGCGACTTCTTCATCCCCAAGATGCGCTATACCTACCTCTACACCAGTCCCTCCACCCGGAAGAACCCCATCCGCTGGGAGAACACCGTTCAGGAAGCAGGAAACCTTATCTCGCTGGGCGGTGTGGTGTTCGGCAAGGACTTTAATGCCGAAGGCAAACGCCTCTTTAATAATCCTTACGCCCAGTTCCTGAAGTTTGAGACAGACTTCACGAAGACTTGGGCGATGGGTGAAGAGGCCAAACTCGTGGGCCATGTCAACGCAGGTCTCATCTGGTCGTACGGTAATAGCAGAGAGGCTCCGTTCAGCGAAGAGTTCTACGTGGGCGGTGCCAATACCATCCGTGCCTTCGCCGTACGCGACATCGGTCCCGGTGCCTTCTCCGACTTTGGTATTGACGACCGTGTCTCCAAGCAGACGTTCTACCTTCTGCGCAATGGCGACATGAAACTCGTGGCCAATCTGGAGTACCGCGCCCCGCTTTTCGGCAACCTGAAGGGAGCCGTCTTCCTCGATGCGGGAAACATCTGGCGCATGAGATCTCTCTTAACTGATCAGGATATTGAGGCGATCATCAATTCTGATATGGACCCGACGCAAGCTGCGGTACTCATTGCCTGGTTTGACACCATGAAGTTCAAGCCCTCACGTTTTCTGAAGGATATTGCTATCGGTACGGGCATCGGTCTGCGTTACGACCTCGGCTTCCTGGTGGTTCGTCTCGACTGGGGCTTTGCCATCCACGCGCCCTGTATGAATGGCATCGACAGGTATTTCTTCAATGTGTATAACTTCAAGGATCTCCAAACCGTCCACTTTGCCATCGGCTATCCGTTCTAAATTTTGTTAAGGCGCGTTAATACGCACCTTAATCAAATTCTTTTTTGTAATTTTGCACGCAATTATAACAAACTAATTGATAAAGCAATATGAAACCAACGCTTTTTCTGCTTGCAGCAGGTATGGGCAGCCGCTATGGCGGCTTGAAACAGCTCGATGGTCTGGGCCCCAATGGAGAGACTATCATGGACTATAGTATTTACGATGCCATCCAAGCCGGATTCGGCAAGATCGTATGGGTGATCCGTAAGGATTTCGAAGAGCAGTTCCGCACACAGATCCTCTCAAAGTATGAGGGAAAGGTGAAGTGCGAGCTCTGCTTCCAGGCACTCGATGCACTGCCTGAGGGTTTCTCTGTACCTGAAGGCCGTCAGAAGCCTTGGGGCACGAACCACGCTGTGCTCATGGGTAAGGATGTCATCAAGGAGCCGTTCTGCGTCATCAACTGCGACGACTTCTACAATCGCGATGCCTTCATGGTCATCGGTAAGTATCTGGCCAACCTCCCCGAGGGTGCCAAGAACCAGTATGCGATGGTAGGTTTCCGCGTCGGCAACACACTGTCGGAGAACGGTACCGTAGCACGCGGCATCTGCTCCAAGAACGAACAGGGTCATCTCACCACCGTCGTGGAGCGTACGGAGATCGTACGTTGTGCAGCGGACGGTTCGAATGCCGGTGCTGCCACTGAGTCCATCCGCTATAAGGATGAGGACGGCAAGTGGGTAGAGGTAGCCGACAACACCCCTGTCTCTATGAACATGTGGGGTTTCACCCCCGATTACTTCGAGTACTCTGAGGCAGAGTTCAAGACATTCCTCAGCGATCCGAAGAACATGGAGAACCTGAAGGCCGAGTTCTTCATCCCCCTGATGGTCAACAAACTCATCACCGAGGGTACGGCTACCGTCGAGGTGCTCGACACCACTTCCAAGTGGTTCGGCGTGACCTATGCAGCTGATCGCGACACCACAGTGGCCCGCATCAAGCAGCTGGTAGATGAAGGTGTTTATCCGAACAAACTATTTTAAAGTGAATATAGACATCATAACACAAGATCAGCTGGCCCGTCTGAGCCAGCTGATTTCTACTGCCGGGACGATACTCATCACCTGTCACAAGGGTCCTGACGGCGATGCCATCGGTGCCTGTCTGGGATGGGCGGAATACCTGCGCACCATCGGCAAGGATCCCGTGGTGATTGTGCCCGACCAGTATCCCGACTTCCTGAAATGGATGCCCAACACCGAGAAGATCGTGCGCTACGACAAGCATCGCGACAAGGCCGACATGCTCTTTAAGATCGCAGACCTCGTGTTCTGTCTCGACTACAACACCGCCAGTCGTGTGGAGGATATGGAGTCGGCCCTGCTCAGTACGCCAGCCCAGCGGGTGCTCATCGACCACCATCTCTCCCCTGATGTGCCCGCAGAGCTCACCATCTCCGAACCGGAGGCCAGCAGCACCTGCGAACTGGTGTTCCGTCTGGTGTGGCAGTTAGGCGGTTTCCCCAAGGTAGGCAAGCAGTTTGCAGCGCCCATCTATTGTGGTATGATGACGGATACGGGCGGCTTCACCTATAACTCCAGCCGTCCGGTGATCTTCGCCATCATCAGCGAGCTGCTCACAAAGCGTATCGACAAGGACCGCATCTATCGCAATGTCTATCATAACTACAGCGAGAACCGCATCCGTCTGATGGGCTACGTGTTGTACGAGAAGCTGGTGTATCTGCCCGAGTATCATGCCGCCTACTACACCCTCACCAGTGAGGAGCTGAAGCGCTTCCATTTCATCAAGGGCGATGCAGAGGGACTGGTGAACATCCCGCAGCAGATTAAAGGACTGAAGCTCTCCATCTCCCTGCGTGAAGACACCGATAAGGAGAACCTCATCTGGGTCAGTCTCAGGTCGGTAGATGACTTCCCTGCCAATCAGATGGCAGAACAGTTCTTCAACGGCGGCGGACATCTCAATGCTGCAGGCGGACGGATCAACGGTACGATGGCGGAAGCTATTTCCACTATTAACAAGGCCTTGCAGGCCTTCTCATCCCTGCTTCAAGATTAAACCAGATTTCCTTTATGCAGGGCAAGCCCTGCAAGACCTCCATCACCCCCAACCCCCTCTTCATAAGAAGGGGCTTCAGACCACTCCCTAAATCCCTCGCCAATCTTTGGCAAGGGACTTAATTAACTCCGGGCAGAGACCGCCCTACGTCAAGGTTTTGGTATGGCTCTCAAGCCTTTGCCCCTACGGGGTTCGCCATGATTTCTATTTCTCGAACAAATTCTCGAAAACATTCCGCACGAGGAGGCATTTATAGGAATGTAAATCCTTTGAATCAGTATTGAGTCTCTGATTGCAAAGCAATCTGAGAAACGAAATGCGAAATGCTGTTTGAGCGCAGCGAGTTCATTGAGCGATGTGAAGGATTTATTGTTCCGGCCTCCGAGACAGGACGTTTTCGAGAATTTATTCGAGATAATGCTAAAAAAGGGACCTTTCAAAGTCCCTTTTTCTTTTATTGCATATCGTAAACCACTTGCATCAGTTTCTTTCCTAACTCATCCGCTTCAGCCATGCTCTTCGCCTCGCTATACACGCGGATGATCGGCTCCGTATTCGATTTCCTCAGATGAACCCACTTGTCAGGGAAGTCGATCTTCACACCGTCGATATCGTTCACCTTGGCAAGAGGATCCTGCGCAAACAGCTCCTTCACCTTCACCAGGATGGCATCCACATCCGTCTCCGGTGTCAGGTCGATACGGTTCTTCGCGATCTGATAGTCGGGGAAGGTCTTGCGCAACTCACTGGCGGTACAACCCTTCTGGGCCAGACTCGACAGGAACAGGGCGATACCCACAAGGGCGTCACGGCCATAGTGGCTCTCGGGATAGATCACACCACCGTTGCCTTCACCGCCAATCACGGCACCCACCTCCTTCATCTTCGTGGTGACGTTCACCTCACCAACAGCCGCAGCGGTATAGACACCGCCATGCTTCTCGGTCACATCACGCAGGGCACGGGTAGAACTCAGGTTCGATACCGTGTTACCCACCGTATGAGAGAGTACGTAGTCAGCCACCGACACGAGCGTATATTCCTCACCGAACATCACGCCATCCTCACAGATAAAGGCGAGACGATCCACATCGGGATCCACCACGATACCCAGGTCGAAGCCGCCATGCTTCATCTTATCCATGATGCCCAGCAGGTTCTTCTCCAGCGGTTCCGGGTTATGGGCGAAGTCACCCGTACATGCCCCGTTCAGGATCTCATAATCCACACCCAGCTGCTTGAAGAGCTCAGGCAGGATGATGCCACCCACAGAGTTGATGGTATCCACACACACACGGAACTTACGGGCTTTGATTGCCTCACGATCCACGAGCTTCAGACCCAGCACCGCGTCGATGTGACGCTGGTTAAACGTATCGTCGATCGTCAACTGTCCCAGCTGATCCACCTCGGCATAGTTGAAATCCTCTGCCTCAGCCAGACGCAGCACCTCGGCACCGTCGGCAGCCGTCAAGAACTCACCATCCTTGTTCAACAGCTTCAGGGCGTTCCACTGGCGGGGGTTATGCGAGGCAGTGATGATGATACCACCATCAGCCCCGGCCATCTTCACGGCCAACTCAGTGGTAGGCGTCGTGGCATAGCCGATGTCGATCACATCATAGCCCATACCCATGAGCGTTCCCACCACCACGTTACGTACCATCAGACCTGAGATACGGCCATCACGACCCACAACAATCTTTCGGCCGCCGATAAAGGTGGCATAGGCCGTTGTAAACTTCACGATATCAAGGGGATTCAGCGTGTCGCCGGTCTTTCCGCCGATCGTTCCGCGAATGCCCGAAATAGATTTAATCAATGTCATATTTTAAACTTCTCTTTCGTAGGTAATTTCATAAAAATAAGGTATCACATTACTCGACGAATAAGCGTGTCCCTGCGTATGCGGCACGATCAGACGCACCCTCGAGCACTCCTCATTATCTGACGTCGGATGCCCGATCTTGATATACGGCATCGGCACCAGCCAACCGGCAGGCACCGTCGCACCATATGTATTCATCATTATGCCATCTAAGAACTGAGCGCTATACACACTCGTCGCACGAGAGATGAACATTCTGTCGGGCGTAGCGGCATACGCCGGGGTGTTGTTATACGACTGGATCGTATCAGCAAAGATATTTGTCTCAGCATAACGGCATACCAAGGTGGCCTGACCACCGTCAGCCAGGTCCGAGCCACAGCCCTGACGCACAATCTGCATATACACACCGTTTCTGTCGAACTTCACATACTCGTTCTTCGAGACGTCGGTTTTCTTTCCCTGCTGATTGAACTGATCCTCGCTGATGACGGTGATATTGTGATCAGAGATGAACTTGGAGATCGCATTGCGCTCCTTCTCCTTCTTGTCACCATAGGTCTCGTAGTTGTTACAACTGCTCACCACCACGGCAAGCGTCATCAACAGAAAAGCTATTTTCTTAATCATACAATTTCAATTCTTCAAATCGCCTGCAAAGGTACGAATAAGTGAGCACAATACAAAACAAAAAAACGTTTTTTAATGATTAACCTTGTTGACCATATACTTTTTCTGGCCACGGATATAGAAACCTCTCGCAGGTGGAGCCTGCAACGGCCGACCGTTGAGATCATAACAGCGTTCGCTGTCGATGGCACGGCCAACGGCCATCATTCCCGTCGGCACCGGTGGCCCCATGTCGATGGTCAGCGACAAGTCGTCAGTCTGGTTCTCCCGCCCTACGACGCCATAGGGCGACAGGTCTTTCAACATACTGCAGAACAGATCATAGCTGCCAGGCATGAGGTTGTTGATCAGGTCGGTGGAGAACTGTTGAAGAAGTTTGTCTGTATCAACCTTGTACTCGTCACCTTCGGCATGGATGATATAGGCATCGGCCACTTCTTTCGCCAAGACCGTGACCGTCGGTTCAAGAACGGAAGCCCCCTGCTCACCATACTTCTCAATGAGCTTTTCCATCCCTTTCTCCTTCACAGGACGCTTGATGGCCTCATGAAGACGCACTTTCGCACTGTCGGGCGAGAACTGGTCGTTGCCCGACGTGCTGGTGATATGGCCCGTCGCCACTTCCAGTGTAGAGAGGTCGGCACTGAACAGCAGTTCACGGTAATCGCAGGGATACGACGCCAGTGAGCCTGTAGCGATGTCATAGATCGGCTCCGTCAGACTCTCATTGAAATCCTTGGCGATGTCGGAAGTATGGAAGTGACCAGTCAGGACCACCTTCACCCCAGCCTCAATCAGCCGGTTCCGGATGTCGTCGGCATGGTCGATGATCGTCGCACTGACAAAACGATCGGCATTCGTGATATGCTGGTTGAGCGCATGGTGCATCATGACGATGACTTTCTTGCCGGCGGCCGTAGCGGCAGAAGCCTGCTCACACACCCAGTCGAGCGTCTCTGTGGAAATACTGGCATCTTTACCAGAGTTGATACCGATGACCACGAGTCCGCTGACGGGTTCACAACAGTAGGTCTTCGACACGCCATCAAACACCGACCCTGCGCCGTAGCCATAGTCGGCATAGAGGCTGGCAAACTCCTCCAGTGAGGGCGATGCCACTGGTGTGGTGCTATCACCATCGTAGGCCACCGCCGCCTCACCCATGTCGATATCGTGATTGCCGGGGATGACCAGCGTCATGATACCTGCCGCCTTCAGCTCGTCGAGCTTCTTCACCACATACTCATGGCTCACCGTCTCGCCGTCTTTCGTCAGGTCGCCCGTGATCAGTACCAGCTTCGGCTGGATGGTCTTGATACGTTCAACCGCCTCGTCGAGCAAAGGCTGACTGAAGTCAAGCAGCTTGCGGTCAGTAGCCAGCAGATCCTTCCAAGCCTGACCGTCGTTCACCAACAAGCCCGGTGCCGTCAGATGGAGATCCGACAGCACAACGATCTTGGTCTGGGCCATAATGGTCTGCGCCAGCACCAGCCATAGTATCACAACGGCCTTCCTCATATCATATCGTCTAACGAACTGATTATCTGTATTTTTTCCCGGAGGGTGGAAAGCAGATCCTTGACTCCCATGCCGAGCGCATTGATATGGTTGTGGAGAAGCCTGTAGTTGGCTTTGTCCTGCTCACTCATACGGTCATAGGCCACCATGGGCGCAGGTTCCCCTGGGAACTGCAGGGCCACATAAGGCAGGTATTCCTCAGCATCGGGACTCACGCGGTAGGTCACTAAGTTACAACTGGCCGCAGTGGTATGACCTTTCAGCGAGTAACCCACGTCCATACTGGCGTTCATCTGCTGTGTATAGACATCTATGGCGGCGAATCCGGGATTGGTGCCAGCGAGCATACGGATGTTATCAACTGCCTTCATACAGGTTGAGAAATCGTTAATCTTCCCTTTGACAACAATCTCATTGTTGATGACAGCCTGAAGCTCATCTACGACACCGCCATTGAAAACTGAGAGGAAATCGACAAAGGAGCTTTCGCTGTTGAGACTATTCAACTTCTTGATGTCGATATCAAGATCATGAGCACCTCGCGCGGTAAAGTTGAGCTTCTCCACGCCGTCGAGGATTACATCCATGTCAACATTGAGGACATTCTCGGTAGAATGGTCGAAAGTCACGTCATAGATATCGTGATGGCCATCAAATTGAGGGGTCAGTGAGAATGCAGCATGCCATTCATCACCCATGACCGAGATGTATTGGAAGGGCGATTTCGAACTCAGGTCTAAGGTACCGGGCATCTCCAGACCGTCAGCAGTCTTCAGCATAATCTCAACCTGTTTGGGGAACTGGATACAGATGGGGGTGATGTCTTGCACCCGAGTGACAAAGAAGCGCACGCCGTCGTTGACATCGGTGAACTTGATCGTGAGACTGGTGCTACGTCCGTCCTTGTCGATGTTCTCAACTACAAAGTCGTCGCTCTCACTCAGTGTGGATTTACCGTCCTTAAAGGTCACCTTCAGATGGCCGAACACCTTATAGGCATCTAGCATCAAAAATCCTACGAGCTCGCTATATTCTTCCTCGGTCATGGCAAAACGCTCTACCAGGCATTTATGCACCACTGCATTCTCTTCGTCACTCAGATTCTCAAAGAAGACGTTATCCGCGTTTAATAAGACGGTTTGGATGACCTCATCTCTCAGTTCCTTCAGCGCCTCTTCGTCCAGACTCGTTACGATATCGGTCAAGCCCTGAAGCACTTCGCTGCCCTTTTCAAGGCGGACATCCTTTGAAGCCTCATCCAATGCTCTCGACAGTGCGGCCTCAAATGCCTGACGTTCCTGATTATCGATGGGCTGATCCTTATTGTCATCACACGCTGTAAATACATTCAAGCCGCAGATCAGGGCAGCGGCCATCACCCATTGCATTAATCTATTCATATTCGTAATTGTTTTAGTATTGCGAGCGATTACAGAAATTCCTCGACGCGTTCATCCCATTCCTGACACCATTTGAGAAGCTCAGCCTGCTGTTCTGGTGTAGAGGGGACATAGGTATTAGGGAAGATATCTCTAAGACGACCGTTGGCATACTTCAGATCCCATCCACCTTCACCCTCTCCGTTAAATTGAATGGTGATGGTGTTGCCCGATATGGTATAGGTGAAGTCGCCATCAAAATTACGTGTTGCCGTTGCCCGTACCAAATGGTCGTCGTAGAGCGTGTAGAACTCGAAATAGCCCGTACCGTCGGCGAAGAACTCATATGCCATCACCGTACGGTTGTAGGGTTCGTCCATGAGAGGATCAACACCCTCTTCAGCGTAGTCGCAAATCCACTGCTTCTGAATCTCAGCAGGTGACACCTCAGGCGCAACACTACCATTATCATTATTGCTGCACGCCATGAAGGCAAACGCTCCAGCCACAATCATCATTGGGGCGAGCAGAAAATGTTTCAAATTTATCATCATGCTATATTTATTGGTAAATAATATAATTGTTTTACGTACCTAGTCTTTATCGAACCATGGCCTTACGGTGCAAAGATAACCATTTTTTTCGATAATTAGCTCACTTTTCCCGAAAAAAAACAATATCAGCCATTGATTTAACTTTTCCGGCTCTGCAACCCAAATAACGTAATCGCCCCCGTTAAGCATCGGCTCAACGGGGACGAGTGTGGTATTTCTCATTATTTCGGCTGCAGGTCAGCGTATTCTTTATACGCATCGAAGCACGGGCAATCGCGGTCGTGACTGAGGTCGCGATGACCTACGATCATAGCGCGGGGATAACGCTGGTGCAGGTCTTCGAGCAACTGCCGCATGGTAGCCTTCTGCGCAGCCGTGCGCGTGTCGTCGGGTTGACCGCGGGCATCAAGTCCCCCTTCATAGCAGATGCCAATCGAATGGGAATTGTAATGATGCCCTTTGACGTGGCAGTGGGCGCCGATCATCCATTCCGGGCGACCTGGCTCAATCGTTCCGTCACGACGGATCACGTAGTGGTAGCCGATGCCAAACTTATAATGTCTGTCTTTGCGGTGCCAAGAATCGATCTGAGCGGCCGAGGACAGCTGGTCGGGCTTCACTGCCGAACAATGAACAACGATTAACGTGATAACTCTCATACTCGCTCCCTACTAGATGGTACAGGACACAGCACCCAGTGCCGTCAGGATCGCCGATCCAATCGACACGATAATCTGTACCACGAACTTAATACCTTCCTTCTTACTCATAGTCTCTCAATTCTAAAATCTAAAATCAAAATTTAAGGATTAGCGTTGGGGCCAAAGCCCCAAGCGCTCTAATCCTTATCGAGGTCATCGCCGCCGTCGCCGCCGCCACCATTGTAGCCGCCATTGTCGCCGGTTGAACCGCCGTTGGTGTTACCGCCATTGGTGCTGCCACCAGTGTTACCACCATTGCCACTACCCTGCTCGCTCTCGCCAGTGCCTGACGATGAGGTCTTCTTCATCGTGTTCTCGTGTGTCTCTTCGAAGAGCACATCCTTGATCAGACTCTTGGCCACCACGTACTTCTGGACGATCTTACCATCCTTGTTCGTGGTCTGACCAACCACCACGCGCTCCGTCTCGGGCTGGAACAGGATACGGCGCTCGGTGATGGTGGCTGCAGAGCAATCCTCCACCTTGTTGACGCCGATAGATGAGAAACCGACCTTGAAGATGCCGATACCGTCGAGGCGGATCTTCTGACCCAGTTCGAAGAAGTGCTTCATAGCACCGCCCAGTTCGTCGAGGGCTGCCTTGATGTCGCTCTTCTTGATGGAGCACTGCTGCTGGATGAAATCAGCGATCTGCTCGGTGGTGATGAACTTCTCGTCATACACGGCTGAAGCGAAGTACTTGCCGAAAGCGATACTCTTACTGTTCTTGTTCTGTGACTTGATAAACTTCTGTGCCATAACTTACATTAAACATTAAAAAATTAAACATTAAAATTCTAACTGGCTGAGAAGCGGGTCGCGAAAGGAACGTCATCTTTACTTCGAAGAGATATCATCTACCAGCTATCCGGATAGTCTTTACGCATCATGGAGATAATCCCTTTCCCCTCATGGAGATTATCTCCGTCACCCGTGGAGATCATCCGAGTGACCCGTGGAGACTATCTCCCTCCATCAAAGGAATGCTTCCTTTCCGGCCCGCTTGCCTTTGCCTTGCATCTTGTTTGCAATGACAAAGTTACAACATTGCGAAACCCGTTTTGTCCGCAGATGTCCTCAAACGTCCTCAAATGTCCGCAGAAATCTGAACGTTTAACATTCTTTTATGGTTTTCCTTTCTTATTCCAAGAAGGAATGCTTACCTTTGCAGGCAGTTTTGTATAACACTAAATTTTGTACATATGGAAAAGACAATGATCCCGGAAGACAATTCCGTAGAAAGCATTAAGGTGCGTGAACAGATTATCCGTGACTTCTATCGGGAGTGGAAGGAAAAGAATCCTTCACAACGCAGGTTCAATCTGTCACTTAAGGAGTATATCAATATCCGAATGGTCTCTATCATCGAGACGAGTGAGCATGCCGCCAAAAGTTATCTCTCCACTTTGGCAGTCTTACAATTAGACGCTATTCTGGTCGGTGCCAAGAAAGTATCGATCAAGAAGACTAAAGTTGGGAATAAGAACCAGAAGCCGTTTGAAAAGATGATGATTATGGAATACGAACTCAATGGTATTGGAAAAGTGAAAATGACTGTAGGCATCCGCCGTCGGACAAAAGAGAAGGTTCAATACTGCATCACAGCCATTAATAGTTTATAATCAAAAAAGGGCACCCATTAGGATGCCCTTTAAGTTTGCCCCTGGCACGTGAAGGAGGTTTACGCTAAAGCGTGATGCTATGCTGGCGGGGACTTCGCACTACCCATACACATCGGCCTATCACGACTTATCCGCTGCAAAGGTACGAAACATTTCTGAAAAATACAAATTTATATTTGTTTTTTTTCATTTTCAGTCACGGCAGAGGAGTTCTTTGATCTTGATGATCTGGAGACGGGTATAACTGCTGCTATTGGGGTTCCAGTGCAGGCCACGCAGCGCCTCTACCAGTTCGGGACAACCCGTCACCTCCCGCCACAACGCTTTCAACCTCGACTTGGGGTTATCCGTATTCGGAAACATCAGGTCGGCCAGTTCTTGCTTATGATAATCACGATCTTCAATCATTATGCATCAAACATGAAAGATTAAAACTCTTAAAACTTTCTCCCGCGTACGTACAGGAAAGGAAATTTGTAATCTCCGTTCACGTACGTACGCGCGGAGATTTTTCAGAACGGCTCATCGTTTATCGTCCGACGGGCATGATTGGCCATCTGCACACCCAGCGACTGTATCTCCTCAACCGTCCTGCGGATGGCGAGGTAACCGGCATCGCCTTCCTCGCTGAGGATACTCTCGAAGCCGAGTTTGGTAAAGGCCAGGTCAACAGACTCTTTGTTGAGCTTCTGCGCGATATTGCCCGACATGACCTGCATGGCTGTCGCCACATCGATGAACTCACCAGCCTGATCCGCCGACGGCTTGCGGAAATAGCGCCTGACAAGCTGGAACTCCAGACTGACGACCTCGAACCGTCTGTTGCGCTCGTTGATCAGCCTGACATCATCGGCAGTGAACCAGAAATCGAATCCGTTGCGCAGCAGATAGTATGCCTGTGAGTAGATGCCCGTGTAGTCAAACGGCATGTCGCGCGGCGACAGGATGCTCTCCACCTTGAACGGCAGCCAGCGTCGGGTGCCCGTGGGATCGTTCAGGAAGCGGATGTTGTTACCCGTCGCACAGAACGACGCGATGTGCGCCCTATGCTCTGAATAGCGTTCATAAGCCTGGCGGTCGTCGAAGAACGCTGTGGTGATGTCGGCCTTCAGGTCGTTCATCTCACGCTTACCCATCGCATCGAGCTCCTCACAGCAGATCAGTCCGAACTGCGTGATGACCCGCCGCGTGTCACGGTCAGACTTACCCACGTTCGTGCGGGTATAGAAATAGCTCCTCAGTTCCGGTGGCAGCAGACTGCTCATCCACGTCGTCTTGTAGATGCCCTGGTCGCCGATGAACACCAGCACCGTCTCGTTCACCGTGTCGTCCCTGATCCATCCGGCTATCATGCCGACCAACCATTTCTCCAGACAGTTTCTGAACAGGAACCAGTCATTGGAGTCGCCCGCCACCTGCACCGATGCAGCCAGTACGTTGATATGGTCGCCGCCGTCGTAAGGCGGGAGGCTATCGAGATAAGCCCGGAACGGATGGAACTCCTTCGAATAGCTCGACTCCACGGTGCGTTTCACATAGTCGAACTTCGTGGGCTTCGTTTTCTCCATCATGCGCCACAGGTCATTGAGATCCTTGTCCTCGAAGTTCCGCCACCGGCCATCGCCAATGGGCAGCCCTCCATCCAGCCAGCGGAACTCCCGTCGCGAGGTGATCACGTTCTTCCTCAGTTCGATGTTCTGTTTCATAAAGGCCTCCACCTCTTCGAGCGTGGCATAGCCTTCCAGATAGTTGGGCTTCCGTTCTCTCAGGCCCGCAGTACTCTTCAACTTCCCCGAGCGAGGGCGTGTCGCCTCCAGGATCTCCATGGCAAAGAACCAATCTGCATTCGGATTGAAATACGCGTCGGGGTCGTGGCAGAGCGTACACCGCTTGCCGACATCCTTCCCCTTGCGGAGCGACGGGGCCTCCAGCTGCGCCTCGTAGTAGTCGTTACCATAAACAAGTACCTTCTGATAGAACTTACGCTGTGATTCCACATCGTAGGTCTTGTCGATCTCGTAAGCATAGATCACCGTCAGCCCCTCGTCAACATTCCCAAACATCAGCAGCGTGTGCGGGTCATCGCGCGCCGACTGGCGCAGTTCTGACAGGTTATTGCCATCGCGTGGAGGGAAACAGGCCACGGCCAATCCCGACATCCTAACAATATCACTCTGTTTCGTCCCGCCCTCGAACACACCCTGCACCAGCAGGATCGGAGGATAGCCCGACGGCCACCTGCCCTCTCTGATCAGGTCTGCCACTTCCCCGATACTGACCGTTCTGGGGTTATTGTCTTTTGGATGTTGTAATATTGACAGTTCCATTGCTGAATCATGTAAAGTTTCTTTTATATTGGCTCAGAAAATGGGCAATCGTATTGATGCGGGTTAAGAGATTGGGGTTGTCTGCCAGATTGGTGTATTCTGCCAGATAGATGGCCAACTGTCTCTGATCCACCCTTACCCACCCGTTCTTGACAGCATGAATCAGCTCACAATACACCTTCTGTTTACTACCATTAGCAAACACGAACTCTATATCGACAATCGCCTCAAATTCAAGAGCCTTTATCGAATCACTTATCATTTCACACTTCTGTAAAAGCGCCTTCATATCCTTCCAGAATTTGGGATAGAAAAGGCTGGAAAGGGTGTTAGCCCTCTCATTTATTTTCATATAATCGTTTATTTATTTGATTTATACTTGGGAATCAATGACGATCCCCGTTAACTACCCCCAAAGTCTTCAGGAGATAGTTGGAGAATTTTCAAGTCTTGCGCCCATCTTCAGGAAAGCTGCCCAGAAGCATGAGCCATAATTAATATTCTTCATTTGAGGTCACATTGGTAATGATTTAATTCTGCTTACAAAGTTAGCATAAAAATAGCAGATATTAAGGAAATCAAACGATTTTCTTAATAAATAACGCCCAAAAACGCAAAATTCATGTACATTCTGCTTTTTCCGTCCCCAAAATAAAGACATTTTCTGCATTTATTTCGTTTTTTGTTTTGTATTGTCCTCACTTATTCGTACCTTTGCCCCTTGATCACCGGCACGATGCCGGTGTGACTTTTGTGGGTAAAATATAACAGCATTAGCTGATTATTCGGTTGTCTTGAAACCTAGGAAATTTCAATGATTGTGTAACCGATGATTAGTCACTGATGTCTGCGTCGCTTGGCGTGGACATGACTTATCTGGTTACACGGGCTTCCTAGGGCCTCAAGACAAAGATAAGGCGGTTCACGCTTTTTCTGTGTCTGGAGGTCCCGTAGTCTTAGCCCGTAACAAATCCCGATAAGTCAGCAGTGCCTAAAACCGAATAGCAATCGATGAAGACAGAGAAACAACAGTCTGCTGCCGCTGCGGCATTTGCCCAGCGGTGGAAAGGCAGAGGATATGAGAAGGGCGACTCGCAGGTTTTCTGGACGGAGTTGCTCACGGAAGTCTTTGGTGTTGAGAATCCCAGCACCATCATCCGCTATGAGGAGCAGGTGAAGGTGGATAACACCAACTTCATCGACGGACACATACCCTCAACCAAAGTGCTGATTGAACAGAAGTCGATCGACAAGGATCTGCGTAAGGGCATCAAACAAAGCGACGGATCGCTGTTGAATCCGTTTCAACAAGCCAAACGATATGCGGCAGAACTCCCCTACTCCGAGCGTCCCCGATGGATTGTGACCTGCAACTTTGCAGAGTTTCTGGTCTATGATATGGAACAGCCCAACGGTGAGCCACAGCAGATACGCCTGGAGAACCTGGGCAAAGAATACTACCGCCTGCAGTTCCTGGTGGATGCCAAGAGCGAACACCTGTCGAAAGAGATGGAGGTATCGATCGAGGCTGGCAAGATCGTAGGCCGTATTTACGAAGCACTTCTAACCCAATACAACGATAACTCACCAGAGGCATTACGCTGGCTCAACATTCTCTGTGTGCGCATCGTTTTCTGTCTCTATGCAGAGGATGCAGGCATCTTTACGAGAGACCAATTTTATGATTTCCTTGTCATCTACGAGGCAAAGGACTTACGCAGGGCGCTGCGAGATCTGTTCGAGGTGCTGAATACGCCGAAGGAGAAACGCAGCAAATACCTGCAAGAAGAGCTGGCAGCCTTCCCCTATACCAACGGCGGACTGTTTGAAGAAAAAATCGAGATACCGCAGTTTACGGAAGAACTGAAGCAGACGCTGTTACAGAATGCCAGTCTTGACTTTGACTGGAGCGATATATCACCCACCATCTTCGGTGCCGTGTTCGAGAGCACGCTGAATCCTGAGACCCGTCGCAGTGGCGGCATGCACTACACCTCGATCGAGAACATCCACAAGGTGATTGATCCCCTATTCCTGAATGACCTTCGACGGGAACTTGACGAGATACTGGAAGACAAAGTGGAGAAGCAGCGACTAAAGAAACTCGATGCCTATCAAGAAAAACTGGGTTCGCTGACATTCCTTGACCCTGCCTGTGGTTCAGGCAACTTCCTCACAGAGACCTATCTGTCGTTGCGCCGTCTGGAGAACGAGGCCATCCGTGAGCGTTATCATGGACAGATGATGATGGGGGCGTTTGTGAATCCCATCAAGGTGAGCATTAACCAGTTCTATGGTATCGAGATCAACGACTTTGCCGTGACTGTGGCTACTACTGCCCTCTGGATCAGTGAGGCTCAGATGCTAACGGAGACGGAGCACATTATCCATCAGGACATCGACTTCCTGCCTCTCAGAAGCTATACCAATATCCATGAGGGCAATGCCCTCCGAATAGATTGGGAAACAGTTGTACCCAAAGACCACCTTAATTATATAATAGGTAATCCGCCGTTTGTGGGGTATTCACTTCAAAGTAAGGAACAGAAAGATGACATTCTTAGTGTGTTTGTGGATATTGACGGGAAACCTTTTAAGACCGCAGGTAAGATTGACTACGTAGCAGGTTGGTATTATAAAGCATCAGAATTGATGCAACATACAAATATCCGTGCTGCACTTGTATCTACGAACAGCATCACACAAGGCGAACAGGTTGCTGCTATTTGGAAGCCATTGAAAGAACTATTCGGTATTCATATAGACTTTGCTCATCGTACATTCCGATGGGATAGCGAGGCTTCGCTGAAAGCCCACGTGCATTGTGTGATAGTTGGCTTTAGCAATGTTAATGTTCCAAAGGTTATCTATGATAATGACAAGCAAAAGATTGCTGATAATATCAATGCCTATCTGATAGATGCACCAGATGTGTATATTGAAAGTTGCAAGCATCCCCTCTGTGATGTTCCTGAAATGGTAACAGGAAATAGACCTGCTGATGGTGGGCATCTTATTATTGAAAATGAGGAATATAATGAATTTATTCGATTAGAGCCTTTGGCTACTAAATATATCAAAGGATTACTTGGCTCAGCTGAGTTTATAAATAATAAGAAACGTTATTGCCTATGGCTAAAAGGTATTTCTCCATCAGAACTTAGGAAAATGCCACAAGTAATGCACAGGATTGAATTGTGTAGAAATGATAGGCTTGTCTCACCAGATGCAGGAAGAAGAAAATTGGCAGAGACTCCACATTTATTTAGGGAAACATTAAACCCCGATTATTATATTGCAGTACCAAAGGTATCTTCAGAAAAAAGAAGATATATTCCTATGGGATTCCTTGACGAATCAATAATTCCAACAGATCTTTTATTCATTATCCCAGATGCAACCCTTTATCATTTCGGCATCCTCGAAAGCAACGTTCACATGGCATGGATGAGAGCTGTTTGCGGGCGGTTAAAGAGCGATTATCGCTATTCTAAGGATGTGGTTTATAACAACTTCCCCTGGCCCAATCCAACAGACGAGCAAAAGACAAAGATAGA
>JAEEGI010005515.1_pt1 | contig 29112 bp, 20 predicted proteins | sample 8958751 | NCBI WGS metagenome assembly JAEEGI01 (sample SAMN16246545, study PRJNA631951) | gut metagenome | biome: gut microbiome; feature: rumen; material: KS-attached | host: Bos | place: Iran: Karaj | collected 2018-10 | reverse complement strand
GTAGAGTTTGACCGCGTTCTGCTCGTAGATGCCGACGGTGCCGTTAAGGTTGGCGCACCTACCGTCGAAGGTGCAAAGGTTGTTTGCGAGGTAAAGGCTCCCCTCGTGAAAGGTGAACACGTGATCGTCTTCAAGAAGAAACGTCGCAAAGGCTATCGCCGTCTCAACGGTCATCGCCAGCAGTTCACTCAGCTTGAGATTAAAGAAGTCGTTGCTTAATTAACCATTTAAAAATCACAACTCTAGATTATGGCACATAAAAAAGGTGTCGGCAGTTCAAAGAACGGCCGCGAGAGCGAAAGCAAACGCCTCGGCGTGAAGATTTTTGGTGGTCAGTTTGCCAAGGCCGGTAACATCATCCGCCGTCAGCGCGGTACCCAGCATCGTCCCGGTCAGAACGTTGGCATGGGCAAGGACCACACCCTCTATGCTCTGGTTGACGGCACTGTAGAGTTCCAGCACCGCGCTGGTCACATCTACATCAACGTGATCGAAGCTCCCAAGGAGGAACAGAACTAAACAAGGACATTAAATCCCAACCCTAAGGGAATGAGGGTGAACGCCATCACGGCGCTCGCCCTCATTTTTTTGTACCCATAAACTTGCATGATTCTCCTGAAATACGTAACTTTGCCAAAGATAATTCTCCATCACCAGGATGACATATACAATTCACAGTCAATAATCTCTTAAAACTATCAGATGATGAAAGCAAAAACTATCAAAACATTACTGGTTGCCGCCATCACCATGGCAGCAATGAGCGTTCCCGGAACGGCCAATGCCCAATTGGGCGGTTTGATCAATAAGGCCAAGAAGAAAGCCGAGCAAGTCGTGGAAAAGAAGAAAGAGGATGTCAAGAAGGAGGCCAAGAAGGCCAAGGATGACGCCAAGATGAAGGCCCTGGAGACCCAGCGTCCTCCCCTGCCGTGGGTCATGGCCCCGGACGGCACGTACAACGGTGTCGGTATGGAGGAGTTTGTGGATCGCATGGTCGAGATGGACATCACCGAGGACGGACTGAAAGAACTCAAGAGCCAGTTGGATGCCCGTTTCAAGCACAACCATGTGCTCGACAAGATCAACTCCGGACCAGATTATGACGTAAAACTCTGGGAAAGCATCCAGAAAGAGAATGAACGCTATTGGCAATTCTATGACAAAATCAGTTCCTGGACCAACGTCTTGATCAACAGCACGAAAGTCACCGAAGATGCTAATGGCGCTGTGAGCGTTTCAACCAAAGGGAGCCTGATGACGGCGAACAAGTACCGTGCAAAAGGTTCGGCTCAAGGCATCATCCTAGTGAGTCGTAACGGCAAATATGTCTTCGCCACCCTCGGCGGACAAGGTTCCTACCTGAACGATGCAGACCTGGAAGGTGCAAAAAAATGTGCCAAACAGATGCACCTGTTCCAGATTTTCACCAAGGACATCCATCTGCTGTGGGACGAAGTCGGCGAGAAGTACAGTAATAATCAAAAATACATGTACTACAACCAGAATGTATATGCCAATGCAGCAGATCAAGCCATCGCTCATAACAGTCCCGAGAACATCGAGTACAAGGCAATGCCCAAGACCGGTTCGATGCACGCCAAGTTCAAAGCCGAGGCACTTGCCATCGCCAAGGCCGATGACCCCAAAGTACTCGACGTGATCATTACCAGCAATGACTGGGATGTGGTGATGAAGGGTATTGTGCCCGAGCGCCGCAATATCTATGGCTATATCATCACCCAGGATAAACTCGGCAAAAAGTGCTCAGAGCGCGTTTGGACACAGAAGTATCAGGGCGACGGCAAGTACGGCAAGCTGAAAGCCGGCGGTGTGGGTGTGAGCGCCGACTTCTATGTGAAGTAACGGAGATAACAGATTTAACGGAGATAACAGAGGGCGAGCCTGCATTCAGGCTTGCCCTCTTGCTCATTCAATATTCCTCGGCCTCAACATCGATGATGCGCGGGTCATTGGGATTGACATGCGGTATCGTGAGGTCAGCCTCCTCGCCCTCCTCAGGCCCGAACCACTCGCGCAGGCGTTCACGGGCCTTGCGCTCAATCTCGGGGGTGATATACTTCCTCATCGTGAACAGCGCCCAAGCCAGTGCCGCTAAGTCATCGGTGAAACCAAGGGCCAAGATTACATCGGGGATGAAATCCAGAGGCAGGATGAAGTAGCCGAGCGCACCCAGGACCTTGAGTTTGAGACTCCTGGGGACAGATGGATCACGTGAGACGTAATAGAGCACGAGGACATAATAGACTGCCTTGCGGCCTGCCTTCTGTGCCACCTTTTTCAGCTTCTTCCACAACTTGCTGTCGTTGAAATACTGGGCGTAGTCATCGAGGTTGATGTTGTTGATAGCCATCTTGTGTCATGATTAATGGTCAATACTGCAACCTCTTGCAGCAAAATGTGTGCCAAATTAGTCAATATGGCCATCAATATGGCCATATTGAAGTTTAGAGTTTAGGGTTTAGAGTTTAGGGAGCATCCGCGTTATGCTCGCTTCTGCTCGTGATTTAAAGGACTACTTAGTGTCGTGGAGGGTGACTTTGACCTTGGCAATGCGGTGCTTGATGACCTTCATCACGGTGAAGGTGAAACGGGCATATTTCACAACTTCCTTTTCCTGAAGGAATTCGCCCTTGAGGTCGAGCAGGTAGCCGGCGATGGTCTCGGCTTCCTCGGCATGCTCACCCAGTTCTTCCTCCTCGATGTCGAGGACGCGTGCAAAGTCACTCAAGAGGGTCTTGCCGTCGAACAGCCAGGTGTCCTTGCTGATGCGGTTATAGAATTTCTCCTCGGTGTCGTACTCGTCGTTGATGTCGCCCACAATCTCCTCGAGCACGTCCTCGAGTGTGGCGATACCCTGGGTGCAGCCATACTCGTCGACGATGATGGCCATGTGCATCTTCTTCTGGCGGAAGTCCTCGAGCAGGTCGTCGAGCATGCGGGTCTCGGGGACGAAATAGGCGGGACGCATGAGCGTCTGCCACTTGAAGGTATTGTCGCGGGTGCCGATGTAAGGCAAGAGGTCCTTGGCATAGAGGATGCCCTTGATGTTGTCGGGCGTTTCCTCATAGACCGGCATGCGTGAATAACCCGTGTCGATGACCTTGCGTACCACCTGGTCGAAGTCGTCGTCCTGGTCGATATCCACTACATCGACGCGCGGGCGCATGATGTCGCTCACCGTCTTGTCGCCAAAGGACAAGATGCCCTCGAGCAACTCCTTATCATCGGGATTCTTGACCTCGCTCACCTCGAGGGCTCGCGTGAGGTCATCGACCGAGAGTTCCTCGGTCTGTGCAGGAACGACCTTGTTGACCAGACTCGTGCTGCGCACCAGCAACGCGGTAAGCGGCGAGAACAGCTTGAGCGACGCCTTGAGGGGCGCCGAGGCTATTGCCGCAAACTTGGTATTGAAATTGGTGGCGTACAGCTTGGGAATCACCTCGCCAAAGAGCAGAATCAGGAAGGTGAGGATGACGGTCTGTACAATGAAATCCAGCACCGTGCTATTGAAATCGAACATCTGGTTCATCGCATAGTTGAGCACGATGGCAATCATGATGTTGACCAGATTGTTTCCAACCAGAATGGTAGCCAACAACTTCTCAGGCATGGCCAGCAGCTCACGCACACGCTCGCGGCGGTGCGAATCCTCGATGCTGTCCACATCCTCGGGGCGCAACGAGAAATAGGCAATCTCGCTGCCCGAGTTAAATGCCGAGAGGAAAAGTCCCAAAACGGCGACAATGATGGCGATGATGCTGCCCGACGTGGGCAAATTAAATGTCACAAGCGGATGGCCGCTCGCATTGCAGAGTACCGATAACAGGCACGATAACGGGTCAGGGTCCAAAATTAATGTTGTTTTGTTGAATAATGCGACAAAGATAGTGCAATTAAATCATGTGCGCAACAAGTAACAGAAAAATAACTGGTTTACTTCATCGGCTCGACCGTGTAGCCCTCGTTGCGCAGCAGTTGCAGCAGACCCTGGTCACCAGGCAGGTGGCCGGCTCCCACGCACACGAGGCAAGCGCGCTCGGGCATGATCTCCTTGAGCTTGGCCGCCCAACTGCGGTTACGGCTATAGATGAGGGCCTCCATGGCCTCCTCGCTGTCGCCGCCCATGGTTGCATCGGTCATCACACTGAACAGTTTATCCAAATCCTGATGCAGATAGGCATCGGCAAGCGCTGCCGACTGAACCTGGAAGAATTCGTCCTGCTTGCAGGACTCGACCAGATTACGGGCCTGTTCCTTCAGGGAGCCATTGAAGAGCAGGTCGATCTGCTCATTGACACTCTCAAGTCCTGCCGAGGGGCGTCCGGCCTCGTTGGCACGGTTCTGCACCATGACGTCAATCAGGCTGTTGGCATCAAAGTTGGGGAAATACTTGATGGCCTGCATGGCCTGCATCTGGGTGCTGATGGCATTGGGCTTGAGGTTGTTCACTTGTTTCAGCTTCATGCCCAGGGTGCTGAAGTATTTGTTGAAGACCTTCTCGACAATGCTGTATTCCGTGGGCGTGAGCAGCTTATCGAGTGTGCTGTCGGAGGGTGCTACCATGGCCTGGGCCATGCGAGCCTGCACCTCGGGCGACATGAGGCTGTCTTTCTCGACCTCACCCACCACGATGTCACATCCCTCGATAGCGACATTCATACCTTTGATCTGGTCGATCATCGTCGAGGGCGCCATGTGGTGTGTGCCAAAGATGTAACTGGGCCTGCCCAGTCCGTTTCCCGTCACTTTCCACAAGAGTTGTGCGTGGGCTGCGGCAGCCACGAGTACCAATGCAAGAATCAGCGTCAATCTCTTCATAGTTGTCATCGATTTTTTGTTTCTAATGTGTGAACAAAATTAGCAATAATCCGTTTATCGGCCAAGTTTTTGCCCAAAATCCCCCATATTGATGATGAAAATGTGGAAATATGCCCGATTTTAGCGATTGTGGGACTACTGGAACGATACTAATTTTGCATCATGAAAAAGTGAATTAGTTATTAGTTGATGACACCATTTTAACTGATAAGAGTAAGTAAACAGATAAAAAACCGCACCGATGCGATATCGATGCGGCTTTTTGTTTGTTGTGGAAGCTTAATTTTTGGCTTTGTCCTTGGGATCCAACCATACGGGCTCCTCCACTTTCAGGCGGTCGCCGCCGTTGGGGCCCTTGATGAGCATGTTGTAGTACTCCTGGGTATAACCGGCAAAGGTGGGCGATGCGGGCGTGCCGTACTCGTTGCGCTTGAACTTGCCGTTCTCCTCCTTCTTAATGTTACCGTCGAGGTACTTGACAAAGAGGTACTCGCCCAGCTTCTTGTAACGTGCCGTAGCGTCCTGGCCGGCGTTGACCGAGTAGTTGGTCAGCAGACGGATGGCAGCAGCACGGTCGGTGGTGAGCAGCGAGGTAGCCTCGGCCTCGATGACCGACTGCTGCTTGGCAAAGCCATCCTCGATGGCACCCTGCACCTTGCGGATGTCGCCAATCATCTGTGAATAGCGTGCATAGGCCTGGTTGGCCACCCAGTTGTTAACCCAAAAGGCGCAATCCCAATCCAGGTTATACATGTCGGCCTTGCCCTGACGGTAGCTCTCGGGCACCTGAGTGATGGAGCAGTACATGGGCACGAAGACTGACGTGTTGGCATCATCGACACCGAACCAGAAACAGCCACCCACCTCGTCGGGGAGCCATGAGCGCATCTGAGCGGCAAATACCCAACCGGTCTGCTGGGTAGCGATGGCACGCTCCTGGCTGTAGGTCACACCGTCGACCTCAAAGTCCATGGGACGCCAGCGGTAAGGCACGCCATAGGCGGTCGTTGCACCGGGATCCACCGTCATGTCGAACGGAGTGCCCTCGAAGTGGTCACGCATCATATTTTGCATATCACGCACGCTGATCTTGCGGTCGGGCTTAACGTACAGGGGCATGACATCGGCGTCCTCCCTGGTCTTGCCGTAGATGAAGGGCAGATAGGCATCCATGCCCTTGTGGAAACGGTTGAAGTAGCTCCACACGCGAGCATCGCAGCCACGCAGTGCACCAGCGTCAAACTTCTGGTAAACAGGAGCGAAGGCGAAGTCGGCATCCTTGCCGCTGTAGAGGCCTTTCTTCTTGGCAAACGAGATGACGTCCTTGCTGTACATCACGTTCTTCTTGTCCTTCATGTTGAACTTCCAGATGCGGGGATTGTTGGCATGGCCGGCGATGCAGTCGTCGGGAATGCGGATGGCTACCCAAACGGCACCGAGTTCATCGGGACCCTTACCGATCATATCCATGATCCAGATCTCGTTGGGATCACCAATCGAGAAGGACTCACCCTCGCTGGCATAACCATACTGTGCCACCAGCTCGGTCATCCACTTGATGGCCTCACGGGCGGTCTTGGAACGCTGCAGGGCGATGTACATCAGACTGCCGTAGTCGATGATGGACTTGCCGTTGAGGTCCCAGAGCTCTTCACGTCCGCCCCAAGTGCTCTCGGCAATGGTCACCTGGTGCTCGTTCATGTTGCCCACGACGGCATAGGTGTGAGGCACCTCGGGGATGGCACCCATGCGCTTGCCGCTATCCCAGTCGATGATTTCGCGCATCGCTCCGGCGGGATGGTCGGCAGCGGGCAAGTACTGCAGGTCACCAAACAGCGTGTGGCTGTCGGCAGCATAGGTGATGATGGTCGAGCCATCGACACTGGCGTTCTTACCCACCAGCAGATTGGTGCACGCATCGGCGGCAGTCCAGCCAGCGAGAGCCAGCAGAGCAGCCGATAACAATTTAATTGACAAATGTTTCATTTTTCTTTTGTTTGATTGATGATTATGGTGATTGTTCAATGATTTTCGTCAATTGCCCACCGGGATATCGTAACCCGTGAGGCGGAAGGCCACCTTGAACGGCGTGGCCTGCTTGCGCGGCTTGGGACCGGCATAGTAATAGAACAGGCGCTGCACATCAAAGGTCTTGACGCTGACCAACTTGGTCTCGCCAGGCTTGAGGCTCACCGGCACGGTTACCGTGCGCTGCGTGAGCATTTCGCCATTCATCGTGGAATAACGCAGCAGCAGCCTGACCGCACTCATGCGGTGCTTGGTGTTGTTGGTGATGAAGAACGACTCCTTGCTGTCACTGGCCCGCTTGCTGTAACCCTTGAGCGTCACCGCATTAGGGTCGATATTGGCATCCAGGCTATCGGGGAGCAGCCCATCGTCGGCGTCCATTACAGCGACGGGCACTTCGAGCGAGCGCAGGTTCTTGCGCGTGGTGCGGGTGCGTGCATCTAACGTGTTGATACACAACAGCAGCAGCACCACCATTAGCAGGAGGGTCGGAAGAGTTAAAATATGTTTATCACTGTGTCTCATTACAGGTACCTAATGCGGTTGAACGGAGCGCCATTGCCGCCCTCGGGATAAATCTTGCGGAAACCCACAGGCAACCTCTCCCCCGTTCGCTCGGGGATGATGCTAATGCCATTGAAAAGCGATGGCAGGAAACGCGCCAGGTTGACGCGCACCTTGACCTTCCAGCGCGGCGGATCGAAGGTTAACGTCGAAGCCGACTTGTCGAGCGTAGCGACACATTCCAGCGGTTTCTTCAACGTGACCTTGTCGCGCTGGCTGTAGAGCCACAGCTGGTACTTGTTGTCGACGGCACTGCTGGCGATGTAGCCGATGACCGTACCGGGCAGCACATAGATGTTGGGCGAATCGAGCAGGATGATGCGGTAGCCGATGTTGTGCGGCCCCTTGTAGCGCTCGATGCCCAGTGTCATCTCCTCGTTGGGATAGTACCAGATGCCCTCCAGGGGCTGCATGTCGAGTTCGTCGAGCCGAGAGCGCATCGAGTCCACATCAAGCCCGCGCAATATGACCGACTGCTTGGGCACGCCATTGCCTGCCACAGCCACCATGGGCAGCAGTGCAAAAAGCAGCAGGGACATGAAAACGGCGCGTCTCATTGTCAATCAATCAGTTGACTGTTGCAAAGCGGTAAATGATACCCAGGCTGAGGATTTCCTTGAACTGCCAGTAATTCCAGTCGTCGTCATAGGGACGTGAGCGGTCAAAGCGCAGGTGGGTGTAGAGCTGGGTAGTCAGGTACTTGCCGATGGACAGGTCGAGCGTGTTCTCCCAGTCGCCCTGCACATACTCGTAGTTGGTGAACATGTAGAGCCTGGAAGTGAGCATCACGTTGGGCGTGAAGCGCCACAGCCATTTGGCCTCGAAGTTGCTACCGACGTTGCTCTTGCAGTGCTTGCCCGCATCGATGCCAAAGCGCGTGGGGTCTATGTCGGTGATGTTGCGGCAGTACTTCAGGTTATAGGAAATGGGCGCGATGGCCAGGGTGAACATGCGGTCGTCGGCCTTCTTGTAGTTATAGGTCATACCCAGACCGATGTTCAACTCGGCGGGCGAGAGGAAGGCTGCGGTCATCGTCCTGGTGTTCACCTTGTAGTTGTTGAGGAACTGCGTGGTGAACTGCAACATGGCACTGTAGTACCAATGCTTGACGGCCTTGTAACCCAACTGCGAAGTGAACAGGAAATTGTCCTCGTTGATCATGTACTTGCGGATGCTGTCGCCGTGGGTGGTGGAGATGCCCAACTTGTAGGACAAGGCATTGTTGAACAACCAGTTAGGATGCACGTCGGTGTTGAGGTTGCAGTTCCAGTTGATGCTACCCAGCAAGGCCAGGTTGTTCTCACCGCCCTGGTACCAGTTACCGCTGATGTAGGCCTGGGTGAACTGCAGCGAGGCATTGAACACATGCAGCCAGTTGTGGACGGGAAGCACGGGCGCCTCGGGCGGGGTGACTTCATCGACAACGGCTTGAGGGGCGATGGTGAGCATGCCCTGACGCGGGTCGGCGGGGATAACGCCCTCGGGGGGTGCCTGGGGCAAGCGGCCGGCGTTATAGGCCACCAGCTGCGGGTTGTCGATCATGGCGCGGTGGCGGATGAGGCGCGTGCGCTCAGAGCCTGCCATGGCCTGCTGCAACCACTCGTCGCCGGCATCCAGGTTGTAGAGGCCGGTCTTGGTGCCGGGCAATACCTGCCCGTGAGCGGGCAGCGACGCATCGTTATCATAGACCAGCGGGGCGTAGAGCATGTCGGGCTCCACGACAGGGTCCTCGGCCTGTGCGGCTGCATTCATGGCCATCGCCATCGTCACGGCGAGCGCCAAGCAGCCTTTCCAAGTTGTCAATTTACTCATTTTCATCAGGTTTTATGTTGTTGTCAGGTTAAACAGATGGATGTTTCCAGCCCATCAGGCGTCATACAACTTTTCCTTTTTGGCGGCGGGACGAGGTGTCTCCTGCTGCTGCGGTTGCTGCTTTTTGGCCTTGTGGCGCGGCTGCACCTTCTGGTGCTTGCGCTCACGGTTGGGCTGTTTTGTCTTGTTCTCGGCAAAGCTCTTGATCATGTCCTCGACAATCTCGCGGTTGCCGTACAGGTAGTTGACCGTTACCTCGATGATGAGGTTCTGGTGCTTGGAAACGATATCGGCAATGATGGCACGTGAGCCGTCGGGCATGGTGCCGTCGATACTGTAGGTCTTCTTGAAGCCTTTCACCTTGAGTTTGCCGTCATGCAGGTCATACATGCTGTATCCCAGCGCCTTACGGTGCAGATTCTCGGTGAGCATCTTTTTCTCGTCGCCCTGGTCCTTGCTATAGAGCTGCACGGTCATCACCATGTCTTCCCACTGGATTTCGAACCGCGTGTGGCTGTTGAAGGTGACAAAGCCATCCTCGGGGGTCTCAAACGAGAGGTCATAGCGGCTCCAGTTGTAGACTGTCGCGCTGGCATCGGCCGTTGCTGCGGCAATCAGCAGCAACAGGGCAAGCAGTGATGCTATGGGTTTGAATCTATTTTTCATTGCGGAGACACATTATATATATTTATATATACCCGATATCTTAACGGTCGGGCTGTTTGACACTGTCCAGGTAGTCTTCCCACTCGCCACGGGTGCCGCGAAATACGTTCAAGTCCACGTCGCCCTTGACACCACTCACGGTGCCCTCGTGGCTGATCTGCTGGATGCAGTGGGGTAACGACGACAGCAGGTCGGGACTGGTGAACGAGCACAGCCACAGGTCGTGATCGCCCAGCATGTCCTTGTAGTACTTATTGTAGCCGTCCAGGTTGGTATAAATCATCACCTGATAGCCCTTGCCGTTGAGAATCTCGATCATGTCCATGACGCGCTCGAGTGCATTCTGGCGGTTCACGGTGGCGCCGTTGCCCCAATCGTCCTCGAGATCGATGACCAACGGCAGGTCGAACTCCTTGCCCTTGATGGCCTGCAACAGGTTGTTAGCCTGCTCCTCGCCGGTGCGGTTTTTGCGGAAGAAGTGGTAGGCGCCCACTTTGAGGCCAGCATCGCGCGCACCGCGGTAGTTGCGGTCGAAGGCGTCGTCCTTGTAAGTCTTGCCCTCGGTGGCCTTGATGAAAACGAACTGGTAGTCATCGTCGCGCACCTGCTTGAAGTCGATGTTGCCGTTGTGCTTCGACACGTCGATGCCGGCAATGGGATACCGGTAACGGTTCACGTTGACCGAGTGAGGAAGGATATAACGCCAGCCCACATAGGCACCGATGAGTACAACAAGTGCAGCCGCCCCTGCCAGGAGCAGCCACTTGATGAAGTCGGGACGTGTAGGCACTTGGCGTCTACCCATAGGCAATCACGATTGGTTAGAACAAGGGGAAACTACTCGGTGAGTTCACCCACCTGCGCTCAAATTCATCTTGAGTCGAGGTGAAGAACAGCACGCCCTGAATGATCGAGACAATCTCGGTGACGACACCCAGAATGCCGCAAGTGAGCATGGTGGCTACCAGGAACAGGACTCCTGCACTGGTCTTGCCGATGTAGAAGTAGTGCAGACCCACGCAGCCCAGGAACAGGGCCAACAGTCCGGCCACACCACGGCTCTTGCCCGACGGGCCGCTGCTGAAGACGTCATCGACGGTCGATGCGGCCTGATTACCGAACTGCTGCCACTGGGACTGCTGCTGGTCGGAATAGGACACGTTGGTCTCGGCACCGCAATAGGGGCACTTCACACGGTTCACTTTCTCTTGAGTGCTATACTGCTTCCCGCACTCGGGACACTGATGAATATACATAGTCTTTTCGTTTTTAGTTGTTAGTAATGTGTCTTATCGTCTGTTAGACGTGTGACACTGCCAAAAAGTTGCAAGAATCGTTCCAATTTCTCACAAATGGCACACTAAGGCGTTGAGGTGCTGCGTTTTCCCTGCTGGCGATTTGCAAGCCACTGGCTTGCAATACATCGACCGCATGGACAAATCAGGCCTGCTTAGCGACGGCGCTTGTTGGCGTTACCAGCATTGGCGCGTTGGCGTTGTTGCTGTTGCTGCATCTTTTGGGCTTGCTCCATGCGCTCGAGCCATTTGGATTTCTTCTTGGGCTTGGCGGCATTGGCGGCCATGGTGGCGCGCACCTTGTCCTCGGTGATGAAGAGGCGGCAGCTGTAGGTCTGCAGGATGGTGATCAACAGCGAGATGAAGTAGTAGTAGCTCAGACCGGATGCGTAGTTGTTGAAGAATACAAGGAACATCAGCGGCATGAGGTACATCATCGCCTTCATGCCCGGCATGGACTGCGACTGGGCCTGAGACTTGGTGGTGATGTAGGTGTAGATGATGTTGGTCACGGTCATCAACAAGCAGAAGAGGCTGATGTGGTTGCCAAAGGTGTTGGAGATGAACGGGATATGGGTTGACCACTCGACAATCTTGTCGGGGGCGCTGAGGTCATTGGCCCACAGGAAGGACTGGCCTCTCAACTCGATACTCGAGGGGAAGAAGGTGAACATCGCGATGAGGATGGGCATCTGCAGCAACATGGGCAGACAGCCGCCCATGGGGTTGGCACCGGCCAGGCGGTAGAGCTCCATGGTCTTTTGCTGCTTTTTGATGGCATCCTCCTGATTGGGATATTTCTCGTTGATCTTGGCGATGTCGGGGGCTAGGAAACGCATCTTGGCCTGCGAGATGTAGGTCTTGTAGGTCAAGGGCGAGAGCACGATCTTGAGGATAATGGTCAGTACCAGAATGATGAGACCGTAGTTGGTCATGAACTTGCCCAGCCAGTCGAAGACGGGGATAATGATACCCGTGTTGATCCAGCGGAAGAGCTTCCATCCCAGGGGAATGAGGTGGGTGAGCTTCAGGTCCTCCTTGGGGGAGTACTTGTCGTAGCTCGAGAGCATGTGGTAGCGGTTGGGGCCCAGATAGAAGTAGAAAGAGGCGGGCTCGGGCTGGTCGCTCGAGTAGGGAATCATGGTGTGGACGTTGATGTCCTTGAGGTATTCCTCGTAGTCGGGCGTGTCCTTGGTGTCAGCACTGGCCAGCTTGGCGGTGCTCATGACGCTGTCGGCAATCAGTACGGTGGAGAAGAACTGGTTCTTGGCGCTGACCCACTTGAGCTTCTCCTTGATTTCCTTTTCGTCGGTGCCGTTCTCGCTGGTATTCTTCACGTCCCCATCCTTACCGGCAAACTTGTAGTAGATGCCGCTGTTGCGCTCCTCGAACTGCTTGCCGAACTCATGTCGCGAGATTTTCTGGTGCCAGTCCAGGTCGATGAGGTTGATGTTGAGCGGGATGATGCGCGACATGTGCTGCTGCACCACCTGCATGCGCACCATGTAGCTGCCGGGCACGAGGGTATACTTCAGTCCCCACTGTGCACCGCCGTCGAGCTGCAGGTTCATCAGCACGGTGCTGTCGTTGAGCTTTTGCGGTGTGAAGTAGAAGTTCTTGGTCTCGAAACGCTGGGTGTTGTTGCTCAGGGTGAAACTGTAGTCGTTGTCGCCCTTGTCAAACAGAACGAGCTGGGGCGTCTTGTAGGTCTTGTAGCCCTTGAGCGTCGCGCTGGCGATGATGCCGCCCTTGGTGCTGAGTTCGACCTTGAGGGAGTCGTTCTCGAGGGTGACGAACTCCTCATTACCCGTCAACGAGGCGGCGAAGGAGCCGTTTTTGGCATACACGTCGAGAGCGCGCTGCACGGCCTGCACAGCCAGGTTGTGGGCGGCGGGGTTTTTACTTGTTGATGAGATGACCTCGTCCCAGGTGACGGTGGTGTCGGCCACGGTGATGGTGCCGTCGATCTTGCCGTCCTTCAGCGAGAGCATGACGCCCTCGTTGTTGATGGTGGCATGGTCGGCAGGCAGGTTCTTCAGCACGCTGGTGAGCAGGGTCTGCTCCTCGGTGCTGAGGGTATCGACATTGCCTGTGACGAGTGCTTTACGGTCGTTGGCGCGCTGCACGGCGGCGATGGAGTCCAACTGCCGCTGCCGCTCGGCCATTTCGGCCTCACTGGGCTGATTGAGCCACATGAATCCGAAGATCACGACACCCATCAGCAACATTCCAATCAAAGTGTTTTTGTCCATTTTACGTTTCGTCTAACTCTTGGGCCTCACGCTAAGACGCTAAGCCGCTAAGCTTTTTATTTATTATTATTTTTCTATTTTTCTTCTTTTTCAGTCTTTTGCTATGCTACAACGCCACTTCATGATAAACTCATGGGGATTTCTTCAAAGCCGTTGGCCACACGCTTGATGCCCCGTTTGAGATAGCTCTCGTTAAAATTTATCAACAATCCCAATTGTTTGTTGGCCAACTTGAGATAGGTGAGCAGTTGCTTCTCATGGACTGGATGCAGCTGTTCTACCGACTTGAGTTCCAACACAATCGATTCATTGACCAATAAATCGATCTTGAAATCCATCTCCAGATCCTTACCCTTATAAAATGCACGAATTGGTACCTGATTCTGGGCCTTAATCCCTCGAGAGGCTAGCTCCATCATCAAAGCTTTTTCATAGACAGCCTCAAGCATTCCTGGCCCCAATTCATTGTAAACAGCATAAACGGCATCGAGTATCGGTTTGGTGCCATCATCGCCCCATTTCATTTTCTCACTCATCATCAACTCTTTAAATATTTGAGCAAAAATCTTAGCGCCTTTGCGACTTAGCGTGAGGCGGGGTCGTCGGTGGGAGAGCCCGCAATGATTGTGTGGATGAAGGACATGAAGAGGGGGTGGGGATTGAGGACGGTGCTGGAGTACTCGGGGTGGTATTGGGTGCCGATGTACCAGCGGTGGCCAGTGAGCTCGATGACCTCGGCGAGGCCGCTCTCGGGGTTCTCACCGGCAATAGTCATGCCCGCCGCCTCGAACTGCTTACGGTACTCGTCGTTGAACTCGAAGCGGTGGCGGTGACGCTCTTCGATGTCGGTCACGCCATAGGCCTGTGCAACTTTTGTGCCAGGCTTGACGCGGCAGGCATAGGCGCCCAGTCGCATGGTGCCGCCCAGGTTGGTGACGGTCTTCTGGTCCTCCATGAGGTCGATGACGTTGTGGGTGGTCTTGGCGTCCATCTCGGTGCTGTTGGCGTCGGCCATGCCCAGGACGTTGCGGGCGAACTCAATGACCATGCACTGCATGCCCAGGCAGATGCCGAAGGTGGGCACGTCGTGCTCACGACACCACTTGAGGGCGATGTACTTGCCCTCGATGCCTCGCTGCCCGAATCCGGGGGCGACGACGATGCCGTCATGGCCCTCGAGCAGCTTCTCGACGTTGCCGTCGTTGATGTGTTCGCTGTTGATGTAGTCGAGCTTGAGGCGGCGGTCGTGATAGGCACAGGCGTGCAGCAGGCTCTCGTCGATGCTCTTGTAGGCATCCTGGAGCGAGACATACTTGCCGACGAGGCCAATGCGCACCACCTCGCGGGCGCCCTTGAGCTTGGCGAGGAACTCGTTCCACTTGTCCAAGTCGGGCTCACCCTCGGCCTTGAGGCCTGTCTTCTCGAGGATGATGTTGTCGAGGCGCTGCTCGTGCATCTTGAGGGGTACCTCATAGATGGTGGGCACGTCGAGCGACTGCACCACAGCGTCGGAGCTGACGTTGCAGAACTGTGCCACCTTCTTGAGCATGGTGGGGGGCAGCTGGTGCTCGGTGCGCAACACGAGCACGTCGGGCTGGATACCCTCTTGCTGCAACAGCTTGACGCTGTGCTGGGTGGGCTTGGTCTTGAGCTCCTTGGCAGCGCTGATGTAGGGGACGTAGGTGAGGTGCACGCAGATGCAGCGCTTGCCCAGCTCCCATCGCAGCTGGCGGATGGCCTCGATAAAGGGCAGTGCCTCGATGTCGCCCACGGTGCCACCAATCTCGGTGATGACGAAGTCATATTTGCCGGTGGTGCCCAGCAGCTTGACGTCGCGCTTGATTTCGTCGGTGATGTGGGGGATGATCTGGACGGTCTTGCCCAGGTAGTCGCCGCGGCGCTCCTTGTCGATGACGCTCTGATAGACGCGGCCGGTGGTGACGTTGTTGGCGCGGGTGGTCTTGATGTTGGTGAAGCGCTCGTAGTGGCCCAGGTCCAGGTCGGCCTCGTGGCCATCGACGGTGACGTAGCACTCGCCGTGCTCATAGGGGTTCAACGTGCCAGGGTCGATGTTGATGTAGGGGTCGAACTTCTGGCAGGTGACACTGAAGCCGCGCGAGAGCAGCAGGCGGGCAATGCTCGAGGCGATAATGCCTTTGCCCAGCGACGAAACGACGCCGCCGGTGACGAAGATGTATCTTGTTTCCACTTCCTTTTTCATATTATAACCTGCAAAGGTAATGCTTTTTTTTGAGAAATCGAGTGGAAGAACGGTAAAACTGGAGGGGCTGGAGAAACTGACTTGCTGGAGTTGCCGGACGGGCTGGACGAGCTGGAGGGACTGGACTTGCTGGATGAGCTGGATGGACTGGACTAACTGGAGTGCCGCCGAGGCGGCTCTACTGGATGGGACGGATGGGGCGGACGATTGCCGCAATAATCCAGCCGGTCCAGTGGAGCCGCGACTGCGGCGGTCCAGATTGTCCTAGGGGGATAAAAAAACAGGCGGCCCGAAGGGGTCGCCCGTTTTTTATTGATTGATAATCAAGTGTTGATTACTTGATAACCTTAACAGCGCTGGTGGTGCCGTCGGTGTAGGTGGTAACAACGATGGTTACACCGTTGGCCTCCTGCATCTCCTGACCAGCCATGTTGAAGTAGCGTACGCCAGCAACAGCCTTGCCGTTAACGAGCTCGTTAACACCAGTCTTCGGGGTGATAACAACGGTTACAGTGTTAACCTCGCTGACAGTCTTACCAGTAGCGGTAGCGCGAACGTAGATTACGTAGGTGCCATCGTTAGCGAAGTTCAGAGGCTCACCGTCCCAAACATACCAGGTCTCACCGTCATAGCTGAACTCGATAACAGCGTCAGCCTCGTCCATGTTGGTGAAGGTAACTTCCTTCCAGTGACCGTTAACATCGATGATGCGGTTGCCATTCTCGTCAACAGCAGCTGCGGGCTTGCCGTCGGGAGCGTAGATGATGTTACCATTCTCGTCGGTCAGATATACATAGCTGGATACACCCTCGGTGATGGTGTAGTCGGGCATAGCGGTCTGAGGAACGACGGGCTTAGCGGGAATTACAACGTAGGGCTCGGTAGCCTGACCAGGAGCAACTACGTCATAACCCTCGGGCAGGTCAGCGGTAGCGGTAGCAGAGATCTGAACGAACTCATCATTCTCACCACGGGTGAAGGGAACAACAACCTCGTCGCGGCCAGTGAAGGTCTCGGTTACAGCGTTGCCATTCTCGTCATAGGTGGTAACGGTAACAACGATGTTACCCTGACCAGTAACGGTTACGGTTACGGTATTGTCGTCAACGACAACGGGCTCACCGATAACGGGATCGGGAGTGGTGTAAACCTTCTGCTCAGCGGGGATGTTGATCACGCAAGGATCAGACAGATCGCTGACTTGCTTGTTGGGAGCCAGAGCGGTAGCAGTCCAAGTGTGGTTGTAACCCTCATAGATGTCATAGGTGATGGGCATTTCGCCGGTGTACTCAACGCCGTCGCAGTACAGGGTGTAAACTGCATCCTCGTCAGAACCATAAGCCCAAACAGTGAGCTCACCATTCTCGTAGCTGTAGGTTACACTGGGCTTAGCGGTCTTGCCGAGAGCAGGAACAGTGATGTCCTTGATCTCCTTGGCAGAAGCCTGGCAGGTAGCACCTTCGTTGGTCCAAGCCTCTACGTGTACGGTGTAGTCAGCATTGCCACGGGTGTAAACCAGAGTCTCAGCCTTTGCACCGGGCATGGGATCAGCGGTGAACTCAAGAGCACCGTCGGTAGCGGGATCGGGGGTGATCACGATGTTGAAGTGAACACCGTCCTCATCGTTGTAACCCTGGATGCTGGGGCTTTCAACGGTAGCCTTCTGGTCAGCAGCGATAACGATGTGGTTCTCACCAGTAGCGCTGGGCAACATGTTGGGAGCGGTAGCGGTAGCGGTCCAGGTAGCATCGTAACCCTCATAGATGTCGTAGTTAACCTCGGCGGGCATATCAACTGCGTTGCCCTCGGGATCGTACAGAACTACGGTAGCACCCTCGGTAGCGCAGGTAGCGCTAACATAGATGGTACCATTACCACCGGTAAAGGTTACAACGGGGGTAGCAACCTGCGGCAGCTTGGGAACAACGATGTCCTTAATCTCCTTCTCAGAAGCGTTGTACTCAGTGCCCTCGTTGGTCCAAGCCTCAACGTGTACGGTTACGTCCTCAGCACCACGGTTGTAGTACAGATAAACGATACCATCGATGGTCTCGGTGCTAACGGGCTCTACGTCAACGGTGTACTGGAGTGCACCATCGGTAGCGGGATCCGGAGTGATCTGGATGTAGTAAGTACCATTCTCACCGGTTGCACCCATTACGCTGGGGCTCTCGCAATCCTTCAGAGTGGGGGTATCCTCGGGCAGTCTCTCGCCCCAAAGTACGGTTGCACCATTCTCGGGCTTAGCGCGGCCACCGTACTGATCTTCACGGGGATCCTGACCGCAACCAGGCTCGGTGCGCAGGCTAACATCCTCGGTGGGAACAGCGTTAACCTGAACGTAGAGGATAATCATCTCCTCATAAACACCGGGTAACCACTTAATAGCACCGTAGGGTACCCAAGTGCCGGTCTCATCCTGGTAGTAACCAGTGGTGGTAGCGCTGGTGATACCAACGTAGTGCATCATGTCGATGGTGGTAACAGCAGCGTCGATGGTCATCTCACGGCCACGAACATTGTTGTACTTCATACCCTTCATGTCAGCACCGGTCTCGAAGTCAACAACTTCCAGTCCCTCGGGCATGGTGATCCAGAGCTCGAAAGCACTTACCAGCTCACGGAAGTCTGCACCAACAGTCAGAGTGATCTCCTGGCCGACCATGTCTTCGGTAACGTCAACCTTGTCCATGAAGAAGTAGCTGTTTGCAAAAGCGCTACTTGCTACGAACAAGCTTGCAAGAGTAAATAAAAATTTCTTCATAATAGAAACAAATTTTAATTAATTAAGTTATTAAAAAAGAATAAACACGAATTCACACAGTAATTAGTTTTGCATTCAAGGTTCTATCATCCATTTTGATTATCAAAGAGTTTCGGAAAAACTAAACATGTTCACGGTAATAATTGAGTAGTTCATAGTCAGGTAAAGTTTTCATCAATTGGTTTGATGTGATATTGTAATGCCACAAGGGGAGACCGTAGGGCCTCCTGAGCGGTTAAACATTCGCTATCATCAAGCTTCTTCATCATAGGTACCTCTACAGTGCTAAGCATTGTTGGTCTATCTAGTTTTGCAAAGATAGTCACATTTTTTTAATTAGCAAAGAAAAAACGATTTTTTTTTAATTATTCAGTGATGGCAGGGATGGAGGGTTATTTCAAGAAACAGGCGGCCCCTGTGGTGGGAGCCGCCTGGATTGTTGATCCCCGGTGGGGAGATGGTGGGGTTTAGAACATTACCTTAGCCGTGGAGGTGTAGCCGTCGGTGTAACGCGTCACGACGATGTTGACGCCGTCATGCGGCTGGGCACTCTCCACACCCATGATGTTGTAGTAGCTGACGCTCTTGACATGACGGTCGCCAACGATGTCCTTGACAGCTGTCATACTGCCCTGGGCCGACAGGTCAAGAGGATAGATAACCAGTGCCGAGCTGGCTGCATCGTTGCTGGCAGTTGGCGGAACAGCGCCAAGTTTGGTGGCAGGCTTTGCGACCACAGCGTGGAACAGATAAGCCTTATCCTTCACGAGGTCAGTAACAACACCACCACCGCCATAATTGTATTCCCAACCGCCAACGTTGACAGCACCATGGATGCCGAAACGGTTGTAGTAGCCCTCGCCATACACGGCAAATCCGCCGTTGCCGTTCCAGACGCCCCAGATGCGTGCCACCTCTTGAACCTTGGGATTCATGAAGTAGAGCGAAATCTCTTGGTCATTGTTCTGGTTGTCAACATAGGTATTGCTGTTGATGGCGTCCTCGCCGTTCCAGTTGCTCTCGTAGAAGTTGGCCGGGATGTATGAGTTGTAACCCCATGCATAGGGATCGATGTGCATGGCCTCATTTTGCTGATAGCCGGGATACAGGGCTGCAGCGTCGGCGTCGGCGGTAGCGGTGACGGGATCAGTCAGGGTGATGGTAAAGTTATTGGCATCGCTGTAGATACCCTTGACGTCGGTCAGTTTCTTGCCCACACAAGCGGCGGCAGTGGTTTCGCCCCTCAAGCCGCTGAAGTCGAGGACAACCCAGTTGCTTTCGTCCCAGCTGCCGGTCTGCAGGTGGTACTCATTGCCGTTCTGGTCGTGCCAGATTTCCTGTTGCAAGTAATCCATCTGGTCGGTTGCAGCCATACGCTTGTCAATCGAGGCATTGCCTTGATCCTTAGCCCACAGTTTGTTGTCATAGGCCCAAGCACCGATAAGTTCGTCGCTCACGGCCACCTTCTTGTTCAGCAGGTCGGTCGAGGCCTCGATCTGTGCCAGGGTAGTAGCTTCCTTCCTGCCGTGGACATAGACTTCTACGGTCTTGCCGCTGCTGGTGATGGTAACAGTCTCATTCTCGGTAATAGTGCTCTCGCCTACATAGGTCACAGTGACAACCTGTGAAACTGCACCGTTTTCAGGAACAATAGTGGTGGGATTGAGCACGAAATTGGGGTTATCTACCGTGAGGGTAACATTCTCGGTCAGGTTAGAGCCCGTGACGGTGAAGGTCTGGGGCTCGCTCTCGTCGGCACCAGCAGGAGTCACCAGAGTGATGTGCTGCTTGTCGGCACTCAAGGAAGCATTCTGGGCAGTGCGCTGGTAGATGTAGACGGGTGCTTGGCTATTTTCAGTATAGCATGAGAAGTAATCAGTTCCGCCGGTTGCTGTTAACGAACCCTTATTGTAGCGCAGATACTTACGGGTACCCGATCCCTGGAAATGAATATCTGCTGCAGTATATTCAATAGAGATAGTAGCTAGACTGGTATTGGCACCATTACCATCTTTTGCTTTAGTCTGCAGGTTATTACCGGTACCAGAAGAGGAAGTAGTCAGATATAAATCATCTGAAGTCTTGAAATACCAGCCGTTAGAGCCACTTTCAAGAGTAAAGATCTGGGTATCATCGGTTGCAGTAACTGTCTTGGAAGGTGTTACTGTAACATCAGTACCATAGTAATTATTGCTATTGCGCTGGCCCATGGTGCGAGCAGTACCTGCAACAGTGGTGTTCACGATGATTACCTCGTTGCCTTCGGCGAGTTGGCTGTCGTCGGTCACGAGTTCAAAGTCACCAGTGAGGACGACCTCCTTGGTGATGTTGAATGTACCGGCATTGGCATCGATGGTGATGGTGTAGGTGCCGCCCTCGGGGAACCAGATGGGACGATACTTGACTGGATTCGACGGGTCGGTGTCGAGCAAGCCAGGCAGCTCGTTGTAACCATATTGCCAATCTTGTCCATTGTCCATCCTAGCGCCAATGAAGAGCCTGTTGCCATCGCCTTCCCAATAATAGGTAAGGCCCGTTGTCCTACCAAAGAGGATGTGGCTGTTGGCGGGGATATTCTCAAGTGTAGCGGTATAAGTACCGTCACCGTTATTGGTCATTGCAATAGCAGGATTGGCCGAGAAGTTCCAAGGACTAACACCATTGTCACAATAGATATACAGATTAGGCACATAGGTCACCGTGAGTGTCTTGCTGGCACCTTCGGTAGCAACGGTGTAAGTGTCGGTTGCGGTGAGGGCACGGCCATTATAGGTCACAGTAACGGTACCGTCAACCGATCTATCATTCCGATTGAAGCCCTGAAGGCCGTTCCAGTTAGCGATACTGTTTGTACTTGACGTGAGTGTCGTGTTGAAGACCCCATTATGAGCCACACTCACGTTACCATTATCATTTTGATGCAGGTAGCGGGCCGTTACCGTAAAGGAGTTGTTCGTACCGCTGTCGTCGATGGTCAGGGACGTGGGGTCAAGTGTAATCGTGGGATCACCGGTAACAACCTCCTCGGCCCAGGTGGGATAAATCTGCATGTTATTCTGATACTTGCAAACGACACCTTGAATATTATATTTTTTACCGTTCTCAAAAGTAAGATTAAACATGTTGCGCAAGATGTAGGTAATCGATCCGTCAACATTCTTAGCATTATAGTTGTCTGGTTGAGTATCACTAGAACTATAAGTTACACCTGTAATCTCAATATTGCTAAGAGAGATATACTCATTCATGTGAGTATCACCGAGAGTGACACCATCGCGATTATACGGTTCAACCGACTGAGCGCCGTTGGTTCCGTTGAGGGTTGCGTTAGTGTACTCAATCCAGTTATTATAAGTTGTCTTAGTTGCGCTCCAACCAGGGGCGAGAACCGTACCTTGATCAAGTGCACCGCCAGTATTATAGAACACGCCGGCGCCTGGAGTTGTACCCATGTCTCGCAACCATGAATATCTCCGACCATCTACTCCCTGGTTAGAATAAGTTACCACAACATTACCAACAAAGGTAAAGCTTGTGTTATTAGTCAATGCGTTAGTCTCAGCAAGGGTCTCAATACCGGTCTTGGTGAAGGTGGCAGAGGCAACAGAGCTGGTCTCGTCATTCTTGACGGCAATAGCCTTGACGGTGGTGGTGGCCGTCAAGGTGAAGGGGGCCGTGTAGGGCGTCGATGAGGAGGTGGGGTCGTTACCGTCCAGGGTGTAGTAGATACTTGCACCATCCTCGGCAGACAGAGTTACTTGTTGCGAGGTCAAGAATTCACCACCATCAGGCGTGATCGTGGGGGCGGCAACGGAAGGAGTGACGGCCTCTGCATAAGATACCGTAAAACTATTTACATAAAGAGAATTCGCAGTAGCAGAAACAGTAAGTACAAGATTACTTCCATCAAAGATAGTCTCTGTAACATCCATGATAGCATCTTTAAGCGTTCTACCATCACCAGATCCTGAGTATGCGAGAGAACAATCATTAGCAACCGAACTATTTCCTAAAAAAGCAGATACGCTACCTGCTCCTCCAGCCTTATTAGTACAGTATCTAATAGATATTCCTGTAAGTTTATTGCTTGATGTAAAACCAGTGATTGTTAGTGTAAGTGAATTGCCACTAGTTAGTTGAACACCTTGATTATTATAGCCATTATAAGTAGTAACAAAACTTGCAGAAACTCCTGATGGGGCTCCCGCCAATGTACCTTGAGACCATGATGACCAAGTGTAAGTTAATTCTGCGGCCCAGCCGACGGAGAATGTCAGCAGGGCTGTTAAGAAAAAGGTTAGAAATTTTTTCATTTTTTGAGTTGATTAAATAGTAATTATATAAAGTTTGTTTGTTTACAGCTCCGGTCGAAATAAGCTTCGCCGGACAAAAGAGGAAAGATATAACAAAAAATGGCACTCAATGTCTCGCCAGCCACTCGACACGCTATATCAAGCGGCTGATAGACAATGAATTCCATCATCGAAATCCGTTTGTTCATATCTCTGCACCACAGTAAGCCCGCAAAGGGTATCCTTAAATCAGATGGCAAAGTTATATAGTTTTTAGAAATCCCACAAAACATAAATGAATATTTCTTTCCCAACTACCGAAAATATTCATCATCCACCGGACGGTACTGGACCGCCACTGAGGCGGCTGCAATGGACGAACTGGACGGGATGGACCGCCACTAACGTGGCTATACTGGACTGACTGGACTGACTGGACTAGCTGGACCGCCGCTGAGGCGGCTATACTGGACTAACTAGACGAGCCTTGCTGGTGAATGGCGTCCAGCACTATCCAGGAGGTCCAGTTTATCCAGGAGGTCCATCGGGGATTATTGATCCTTGAGATGGGCGATTTGCTGTTCGAGGGCGGCGATTTGTTGCTTGAGGGCGGCGATTTCTTGTTGCTGACGGGTGATGGTTTGTTTTTGGGTTTCGCGCTGGCCCAGACGGGCGGCGGTCATGCGCTCTCGTATGCCTCCCTCGGTGGCGAATTCTTTGTCGAGACGATCGATGAACTTCTCTAATGCAGCATCTACCTGATGACAGAGGCAGATGGCCATATTGGCCAGCTCCTCGACGTCCATTTTGGGAATGAATTGCTGATAATCTTCAAGTTTGTAGTGCGATCGGCAAAAATCAAGCATGGGCTGATATCGTGGATGCCCCTCTTGCCACAAGGGGACGTGAAAACACTTGATATAGTCGAGATAGTCTTCAAGCAATTCGCCGCAACTCCCGCGCGCGACGCCCATCAGCTTGATCTCGCTCTCCATCGATGTCTTGCCGTCGATGCTGGCCTCGACAATGTTTTGCTTGCCGCTGCGCGCCGCCTGCACCATCTGGTCGACTGTGCGGTCACCCCACTTCTTGAAATATCGCTTGCAGAAGACTTGAGTGAGCTGGTACAAGACATCGGTGCGATGATAAAAACGCAACTTCTTGTAGTTGGTTCCTCGACGCAAAGCACTAGACGTGCTTTCATCTTCCTGGGGATTGCCGTGGCCACTAGTATTGCTCATCGTTGATCTATCTATTGGTTTTCTCTCGCAAAAATAAAGACTTTAACGAACCTGGGCAAAGGAAACCGGGAAAAACTGGGGAAATGGATGGGAAACTGGACGAGCTGGACAGGATGGACCGCCGCAGAAGCGGCTGTACTGGACGTGCTGGACTAACTGGACCGCCGCTGAGGCGACTTCTAACACGAATGGCCAGTAATGGCCACGAATGAGCACGAATAGACATCAATAGATATGGATGGGGAGGGATGGGGATAAAAAAAAGCGACCTCGCGGGGAGGTCGCCTTTTTAATTAGCCCTTAAGGGGATGAATTACTTGATCACCTTAACAGCGTTGGTGGTACCGTCGGTGTAGGTGGTAACGACGATGGTCATGCCGTTAGCCTCCTGCATCTCCTGACCAGCCATATTGAAGTAGCGTACGCCAGCAACGGTCTTGCCGTTAGCGAGCTCGTCAACGCTGGTGGGATTAGCAACAGCTGCGTATACATAGTACTCCTCACCGTAGATGGCCAGACCCAGGGTGTAAGCATAACCTACGGGTACAGTGTAGAAGCCATCAGCCTCGGGATCGAGGAGGTTCTCGAGAGCATAACCCATAACGGTAGCAACATTGCCCTCAGCACCGTAGCGCTGACCGTTTACGAGGAAGTAGAAGTTTACGGGATGTGCTTCCTTGTTCTCAGCGTCGCTCAGGTTGGGATCCCACTCGAAGGGGAAGTAGGGGTTGTAGTCGAGAGTCAGAGTGGTGGTGTAGTTACCATCGCTACCCTCGTTCAGGTCGAAGAAGTGCTCAACGCCGTCAGCGTCAACAACTACGAGAACGTAGGTGTTAACCTGGGGACCAGGAGTGTACTCAACAACGAAGGTCTCCTCCATGGGCTCATAGCCGGGAGCAGTTACGTTAACAACGATTACGTTCTCACCTTCCTCGAGCTGGATGTCACCCTCAACGGGAACACCGTTAACGGTTACGGTTACGGTTACGTCCTCGTCACCAGTGTAGGTAACGGTTACGATACCGTTAGCATCGGGCTCGCTAACAACGATGTCACCAGTCAGCTCCTGGGGCTCGGGAGGAGTTACCTCCTTGCCAGGAACGAAGATGGTAGCCAGTGCATACTCACTGATCTCCTTACCCTCTTCCTGAGCGGTAGCGCTGATGCCATACTCTTCACCTTCGGGATCGTCACCGTAAGGAATTACCCATTCAGCGGTGCCTTCGCCCTCAGCCTGGAGCATGTCGTCCCAGTACAGGCAGATGTGACCAGCACCGGTAGCGGTAACGGTTACAGTCTGAGCCTCGGGATCGTCAACGTAGGTGATGACGGGCTTCTCGGTTACCTCGGGAACAACGGGCAGAGCAGGAACGTAGATGGTAGCCAGTGCATACTCGCTGACTTCCTTGCCTTCCTCCTGAGCGGTAGCGCTTACACCGTACTCTTCCTCGAGCTCAGTGCTAGCGATGAAGTACTCAGCAACACCCTCACCCTCAGCTACGAGCATGTCTTCAACATAGAGGCAGATGTGGCCAGCACCGGTAGCGGTTACATTTACACCACCCTCAACTTCCTCGTAAGTGATGACGGGCTTCTCGGTTACCTCGGGTTGGGGAGGAACAGCGCCTTCAACGTGGATGTTGTTAACGATGGTCCAGTCCTCACCCTTGGGGCAAGTGTTGCCACGGGGATCCTCACCAGAAGCGGGCATAGTGCGAACACTTACATCGCCACCTGCGAAGTCTTCAGCAACTGCAACGTAGAGGATAATCATCTCCTCATAGTCGCCCGGTTCCCACTTGATAGCCAGGTAGGGTACCCAGTTGCCTTCCTCATCCTGGTAGTAACCAGTGGTGGTAGCGCTGGTGATAGCTACATAGTGCAGCATGTCGAGCGTAGTAACCGAAGCATCGATAGACATCTCACGGCCACGTACGTTGTAGTACTTCATACCCTTCATGTCAGCACCAGACTCGAAGTCAACAACCTCGAGACCCTCGGGCATGGTGATCCACATCTCGAAAGCAGATACACGGTTGTCGAAGTGAGCCTTAACGGGCACTTCGATCTCGGTACCGAGTTGAGCTTCTGCTACCTCAAAACCGTCAATGTACAGATAGTTGTCAGCGTACATACTACCTGCCATCAACAGAGCAGCAAGAGTAAACAAAAATTTCTTCATAATAGAAACAAATTTTAAAAAAGTTAATAATAAAAAATTAAATAATAATCTCGTTATCAATATTTTGGCATAATTGGGTTTGTCTGTTTCAATCTTTCAAATCGTTTCGGATTAATCTTACTCTATTTCTTCTCTAAATGTGCGATCTTCTTAATTTAGTACAGTTTCTTACACATAATTTATAAATGAGGACCCGACGGCATGTGGCTATCATCAGACTGACACGAAATCAAACTCCAAGCGGTGGTCGCCAGAGCCTGCAGTCGGGAGTTGCGTAAACAGTTCATCTCAAAGTACTTAATAATCGCTAGCCAATTATCTACTATATAGTTCGAAGGCAAAATTACAACAATATTTCAAACCAACAAAAAAAAATGATACTTTTTTGTAAAAAATACTAGCCTATTTCGATGGAAAATGTGACAATTTCACCGTTTTTGATTGGTATTTATGCTGTTAGCATCACTAGAGGCCGAGTTCTCGCGCCAACTTGTTGGGCAAAAAAACGAGACGCAAAGGTTTGCGTCTCGTTGAATTCCCGTGTGAGGTGACGGCCAGTCGGGCCGATCACGTCATCAGAAGGGGCGTCGTCCGCCAGGGCCACCGCCCGGAGGGCCGAAGCGGCCGGGGCCACCCCATCGGTCGGCGTTGCGGTCCTTGGGCTGCTCACCCTTCTTGAAGGTGTTGAAGCGGTAGGTGAAGGTCACCATGCCGTAGCGTCCCAACGAGTTGTAGAATACATCCTCGATGTAGTCGCCAGTGACGTTGCGGAAGATGTTCTTCCGCTGACCCAGGATGTCATAGACCGAGATGGTCAAGGCAGCCTGCTTATCTTTCAAGAACTGGTAGGCAATCGAGCCGTTCCAAATCCACTGGTCGCTGTTGTAACCGTCACTGTAACCGCTGGTGGTGCTGTAACTCAGGTCGGTGCTGACAACCAGGCCGAAAGGTGCCGAATAGGTGCCATCAAACATACCTCCCCAAGTGTGGATGTTGCGTGTATTGGACTTGAGCACCGAGGTGGTGGTGTTCTGGAAACTGTAACGGGGACGCAACTCGATGTCAAAGACGCTGTTGCGGAATGCCAGACCGGGTGAATAGTTGATGAACCATGTGTTGCTGCGGTTCTCAACACCGTTGGTGAGACTCTTAGTGACACCATAACGGGTGAACATGTGACTGGTGAAGTACCATACCTTGTTGGCACCGAAGGGGAAACTCAGCATATTCATCGCCATAGCGCTCCACACGCCACCCACGTTGGTGTAACTGGTGATGCGTCCACCAGTCAGCTCGTCGGTGGTTACATCCGAGACGATGCTGTTCTGTGCGAAATCGACGTTCATCATCGCCATGATGCTGCGCTGAGCACCCTGGGCGAAGTCACCAAACCGCAGATTGATGTTGTGGTTGAAGGTGGGCTTCAACTCGGGATTACCGATGATGATATTCTTGGGATTGCTCTCGTCGGCAACGGGCTGCAACTGGGTGATGCTGGGCTGATTGGCGCGCATGCGGTAGAAGAAATTGAGGTTGCGCGTCTCGGTGAACTTGTAGCGGAAACGTGCGTAGGGAGCCACCGACCAAGCCCAACGGACAGCGATGTCGCGTGCGCTGTTAATGAGGTCCTTGCTCTTGGACATGGCACTATTGACCGAGATACCCACGTTGAGGTTATAAGCCTTGCGTACCTGGCGGAAGCCTGCACTGAATTCCTGATTGAAGAACGTGTTGCGGAAACTGTTGCTCAACGACTCGTTCCACTCGGAGTCAGAGATCGTTCCTCCAGGCCAGATGCCAGAGCGCTCGTTGTCATAGACCATCTTGTCGCTGGTGGTATAGCGATAGTTGCCACGGTAGGAGAACTCCAGGAAACGGGCATTCTTGACGTCACCGATAGGCTCGGTCCAGGAAATGCGTCCCGTGATATTGTGCGTCTTGCGACGGTTATTGGCCGTCTGGTCGATGAGCTGGTCCTGGTCGTCCAGCAGAAAGTAGGTGTTGTTGGTGTAAGTGTCAGCGTCCTCACGCACATTGCTGTAACGGTAGTTAAGCATCAACGACTGGCTGCGGCCCGGATGGCTGGCAACCTTGTGGTTATAAATCAAGCGGGTGCCCCACTCGAAGCTCTTGCCGTCATTGAAGAAGTTGCTCAAACTGCGGTTTACAGCCGTCCTGGCGGGATCACCGGCAAACAGGCTTGACGTGTCGCCGCGCTCACTCTTGTTGAAGTTGAACGAGAAGTTGGGACGGAAGTCAATGGTGTTGTTGCTGTCCACCTCCCACTTGATGCGGAAGTCACCACGGATGTTATGGCCCTTATCACGAGCCACTGTGTTGCCATCCTCGTAACTGGTGGAGTCTTGAAGTAAGTACTGACGAGACGTGCGGGTGCGGGTGTCGCGGTCGCTGTGGCTGTACATGATGTCACCACCCACGCGGAAGTGGTCGTCCTCCTTACTGCCGACGTTGAAATTGATGCCGGCATACTGAGATGTGGTCACGCCACGGTCACCACCCCAGCGCTGGAAACGGCCCGATGCACCGTCACCGAAGCCCAGGTTGTTGGTGTTGTTGCCACCGCCCAGGATGGTAAACTGGTTGCCGTCGCGGAAGTGGTTGATCATCACATTACCAGCATAGCGTTTGTCGGTGCCATAGCCGGCATTGACCGTACCAAACCAGCCGTTGTTCATGCCCTTCTTGACCGTGAGGTTGATGACCGTCTCGTCATCACCGTCGTCCACACCCGTCAGGCGGGCGAGGTCGCTCTTGCGGTCAATAACCTGCAGCTTGTTGATCATGTCGGCGGGAATATTCTTACTGGCCACCGTGGGATCGTCGCTGAAGAACTCCTTGCCGTCGATGAGGATCTTTTTCACTTCCTTACCGTTGGCAGTGATCTTGCCGTCAGTGCCCACCTCGACACCGGGCAGACGCTTCAGCAGATCTTCAA
>JAEEGI010005513.1_pt1 | contig 29114 bp, 22 predicted proteins | sample 8958751 | NCBI WGS metagenome assembly JAEEGI01 (sample SAMN16246545, study PRJNA631951) | gut metagenome | biome: gut microbiome; feature: rumen; material: KS-attached | host: Bos | place: Iran: Karaj | collected 2018-10 | reverse complement strand
TAACTTTTCTTTGGGTGGTTTTCAGTGTCGGGCGGAAGGTCTTGAAGTCGGTGGTGGTGTTATAACCACGATCCGTAGCCCATTTAAGGAACCATTTCAAGAAGCCCAGTTTCTTCTGGATAGTGGAATTCCTGAGCCCCATGACATCTTCATCGTCGTATTCGTCACGGTCTCCTTTCTTCTTCCGAGGAGAGTTAAGGACTTTCTTCTCCCGTAAGTAATGAACGAATGCAGTCAGCCCTTTTTCATCCAGATCAGAAAAGGAAACGTTCTTTTTGAATGAAACCAAGTCCTCTTTAAGCGTTGCCATCTTCTTGAATGTTCCGATGGACCAGGCATTTTTCTCACCACATTCGGTTACAAACATCTGGAAAACTTCCAACAATCCAGGATCCTTCTTTGGTAGTGCATTCTTTTCCGGTTCTTTTCCTTCCCTTTTTTTCGGCTGTTTCCCATTTAGCCTCTCCTGATAACGTTCAACGACTTCGGTTAATGTAGGCCTTTCTTCGTTTACCTCATAGTATTTGAAGGCAGTCTCCATCTGATCCTTCTCTTTCCGCAGGGTATTGTTGATCTCCACATCTGTTTCTCCCTTTGGGCCCCGATATCCAGGAACCACCAATTGGTTCTCAGCATCCCAAGCCTCTTGGGATGTGATCTGGCAACCCGTCGAGAGCATTACCCTGTTGCAGTCATAGGTAACGTGCAGTTGGATTTGGTAAACAGTCCGTTTTGTACCATACGGACGCAACTTGAATGATATGTGTCTTTTTAGGATCATTTGTTACACTCTGTCCATAATTCTACTACAAAAATGTAACAAATTTGGGTAATATCCAATACCTGCACCTGCATTTCTTTAACGTAGAACAATGTTTTCTAGAGTCCTGTAGGGCCGAATGCAGTCTCGATACGAGTCCGCCCATCTCCACAAAAAACAAAAAATGCCCCTCAGGGGCTTCAATTTTTGTTTAAAACTCCTTCGCTGTGATAGTGAGGGAGTTTTTATTAAATTTGCATCTATGAAAGTTTATGTTATAACAATGACTGTTGACTACGAGGGTGCCGTTGCCCTTGGAGCATTTACCGATAAGGAAAAGGCATTTGAAGCCCTACGAAATGATGTAGCCGACAATTTCGAAGATGGTTATGAGGTTGTTGAAGAAGGAGGTGAGAATTTTTCCTATGTCTGCCTCAAGTATTATCGCCTTGAGTGTGACGATGAAGACAGCCCAACCCTATTTTATTCACTCTCTGAAATGGATTTGAATTGATGGCATTTGTTAATGCCATCTCCACATTAGAATCACGGAAGGGTAACTGGAAAGAGTGGACTGGGGGTGTGCTCCCGGCGGATTATTCCAACCATCTTCTCAACTAGATCGGGACGCGCAGAGGCCAGGTCATTGTCCTCATGGATGTCGGTCGAGAGGTTATACAGGCGAGGTATTCCCTTGATAACCACCAACTTCCAGTCTCCCATACGCAATCCCATCTGGTCGGTCTCGGAGAATTCCCAATACAGGAACTCGTGCTCTTTCTGGCCGGTTTTGCCCAAAAGAGTCGGGGCGAACGAGATCCCGTCCCTTCTCTCCTTGGAGCGGCCTCGGGCCAACTCTCTGAAAGTGGGCATAACATCATAGAACGCCAGCTGATGGTCGTTCACTTCCCCAGCGGCCACAGTGCCTGGCCACCATGCGATGAACGGAATCCTGATTCCTCCTTCGTAGCATTGCCTCTTCAGGCCTTTCAGCTTACCGTCCCGACCGAAAAAAGCAGGATCAGCACCGCCTTCCTCATGAGGTCCATTATCACTTGTGAATATCACTAAAGTGTTCTCGGCCAATCCCTTCTCCTTAAGCTTGCCCAAAATCTGGCCTACATAAATGTCCAGACGGCTTATCATCGCGGCGAACTGGGCGTGGACATGATCAGAAGGATTGTAACGAGAGCCTTCCTGGCCTCCCCAAGTCCGGTCCCAGAAGAACTCCCGCTTGTAGCAAAGCAGAAGCGAATCATTCGGCTGGGCTAGCTCGGCATGAGGGAGCGTGTAAGTGAACAACCCGAAGAATGGTTGGCTATCATCCTGACTATCAAGCCATTCCATCGCTTTCTCATGAATCAGGTCCGCAGAGTACTGGGGCCGATCAGAGTATCCTTCCCCGTACATCGGATGCTTGATGTTCTCCTCCAGGATCACCCTGGTAGTCACCGTGTCTCCTGCCGCCTTGCTGAAGCTGTTAAGAAAATTCGGATAATACAAATGGGCCTGGAACTGGCATATATACCCAAAGAACTCATCAATCCCGCGTTTATCAGGAGTGGAAGCAGAACCCTCGAAGCCTCCGGCCCATTTCCCGAACATTCCGGTCGTGTACCCGTTATCCTTCATGATCTCTGGAAGGATTGAGACGGATGGGTCATAAGGATGCTGGCCGACCACGGAATAATCCCTATTCTCACCATACATCACCACTGGGGATCCGGCCCAATATTCCCTATTGCCCCTAACCTCAGTGTGGCCGGTGTGCTGCCCTGTCATAAGCGAGGCTCTGGAAGGGGCGCTCACAGGTGAACCGGCGTAAGCTTGAGTGAAACGCATTCCCTCAGAAGCCATCCGGTCGATGTTCGGAGTGTGGATGTAAGGCTGGCCATAGCAACCAAGGTCGCCATAGCCCATGTCATCGCACATGATGAATATGATATTAGGCTTCCGGTCACGGGCTTCAGCAGAGCCCGCTACCGCGAGGGCACTCCCAATAAGATATAATGAAGGAATCGCTCTCATAATGCGAAGATACCCTTTTTTCTTTTATCTTTGCATTAATATGAACGCGAATTGGAAATGGCTGAGCGGGAGCGGCCTGAAACTCCTTGCCGTCGTGAGCATGCTGGTGGATCACCTGGCCGTTTTCGTATGGATACGCGATCCCTGGGTTATTACCCACCTATTCACAATCGGCAACCGTGTGATCACTCCATATTTACTGATGCGGTGCTTCGGTCGCCTGGCTTTTCCCATATTCGCGTTTCTGATTGTGGAAGGCTTCGTCCACACCCGTTCCCGAAAAAGATACGGACTCAATCTTGGCATATTCGCCCTGATCTCGGAGATTCCTTGGAACCTGATCCACTGCGGGTCATGGCATTATATGGGACAAAATGTTTTCTTCACTTTGTTGTTCGGATTCCTTGGGCTTTGCGCTATCGAGTACTACAAGGAGGACATAAAAAAAATGGCGATAGCCCTGCTGGGGCTTCTTGCCGTAACGATTGTATTCAGGGCTGATTATGGATGCGCCGGCTACGGTTTCATCTTGTTGCTCTATGTTCTCCGTGACAATCTGTTGCTAAAAGCAGTCATCGGAAGTTGCGCACTCCCTGGCCGTTGGGTAGCTGGCTCTGCCTTTATTCCTATCAGCATGTACAATGGCAAAAGGGGATTCATCAAGGGCTCTTTCGGGAAGTACTGCTTCTACGCTTTTTACCCGGTTCACCTGCTGGTCCTTTATCTTATAAACATACTATAACGCTGATTTTTAACTATTTCCAAATATGAAAGAATACATCCAGGAAAACAAAGACCGGTTCTTTGAGGAACTGTTCTCGTTGCTAAAAATCCCTTCGATTAGCGCAAAAAAAGAACATAAAGAGGACATGCGGCGTTGCGCCGAGAGACTGGCTGTCTTGCTTATGGAGGCCGGAGCGGATGAGGCGGGAGTCTATCCTAGTGATGGCAACCCTGTCGTATTCGGCAAAAAGATAATCGACCCTAAGTTGAAGACCGTCATGGTCTATGGTCACTACGACGTGCAACCTCCGGAGCCGCTGGAGAAATGGGACACAGATCCCTTCGAGCCTGTCATCAAGAAAGACCCGACAGGACGGGACGCAATCTACGCGCGTGGTGCGAATGATGATAAGGGCCAGTTATTCATGCACATAAAAGCCTTTGAATATCTTGTCAAGACCGGCAAGCTGCGCCATAATGTGAAGTTCATCTTCGAAGGCGAGGAAGAGATCAGCAGCCCCTCCCTGCCTGCTTGGGTCAAGGCTAACAAGTCCTGGTTGAAATCTGACGTGATCCTTGTCTCCGATACCACTATGATTTCCGAGAAAGTGCCTTCCATCAACTGCGGAATGAGGGGGATGGCCTATGTCGAAGTCACTCTCACCGGCCCGGACCACGACCTCCACTCCGGCCATTACGGCGGCACGGTCGCCAACCCGATCCAGACCCTTTGCGACCTTATCTCAAGCCTCATCGACAAGGACGGAAGAGTCACTATTCCAGGGTTTTACGATGATGTGACCGAGCTTTCCAAAGCCGACAGGGCTCAACTGGCGAAGGCACCTTTCGACATGGATGAGTTCAAGGAGTCGGTCGGTGTAAAGGCGCTGCGTGGCGAGAAAGGCTACACTCCTCTTGAGCGAATCGGCATTCGGCCTTGTCTGGATGTGTGCGGCATCTGGGGCGGCTATATCGGCGAGGGCGCCAAGACAGTCCTGCCTTCCGTGGCGCACGCCAAAATCTCAATGCGTCTGGTACCTAACCAATCCAGCGCAAAGATCAGCAAACTATTCAAGAAACACCTTGAGAAGATCGCCCCGAAGTATTGCAAGATAGATGTCAAGCTTTGCGAAGGTGGTGAGGGATTCTTGATTCCTATCTCTTCTCCGGCTTTCCAGGCAGCCTCAAAAGCGATGACGGAAGTCTATGGTATCCAGCCGGTTCCGAGCCGTGGCGGAGGCAGCATCGCCGTCCTCGCCGACATGAAGAAGATTCTCGGGACGGACCCGCTTCTGATGGGTTTCGGCCTTGAAAGGGACACTATCCACTCTCCTAACGAGAGCTATCTGCTGAAGCAGTTCTTCGCTGGCATGGAGTCCATCGCAAAGTTCTATGAATATTACGACTAGTATGACGACGGAGCAGCTGTATTCAGAAATAAAGAAGAAAGGGTCGATGCTCTGTGTCGGACTTGACACGGATTATGCTAAGATTCCTGATTGCGTCAAGGGTGGCAGGAGCGTCCCCGAGGCGGTGCTGGAGTTCAACAAGCGGATAATTGACGCCACAGCTCCTCACTGCGTCGCATTCAAACCAAATCTCGCTTTTTACGAGTGCCTCGGCCACGATGGGCTGACCGTTTTGGAGAAGACGGTGGAACACATCCGGTTGAACCACCCCGGACAATTCATAATCGCCGACGCGAAGCGGGGCGACATCGGCAACACCGCCAAGATGTACGCCAAAAGCTATTTCGAGACCTTTGATTTCGATGCGGTGACCCTATCCCCTTACATGGGTAGTGAGACCGTCACTCCTTTCCTGGAATATCCTGGGAAATACGCCATAGTGGTCGCATTGTCGTCCAATCCCACCTCAACAGATTTCCAAAATGCGCTTATAGACGGCAAGCCCCTTTATCTGGCTGTCATCGAGAAGATGATGACTATCTCGACTCCGGAAAACATGATGTTCGTGATTGGAGCCACAAAAGCGGATAAGTTAAAGGAAATCAGGAGTTTCTGCCCAGACAACTTCTTTCTCGTACCAGGTGTAGGAGCCCAAGGCGGAAGCGCCGAAGAAGTCATAGAAGCCGGTGCCAACCCCAAGGGCGGCCTGTTGATCAACTCCTCCCGTGGAATCATTTACGCCTCCTCAGGCGCTGATTTCGCAGAAGCCGCTTCAGTCAAAGCTAAGGCAACCGCTAGAATCTGATCACAACTCTGATGGATCTTGATTAGATAGCTTCCTGACAGAGAGAGGGATGCTATGGATATGCTGGACCTCTAGATAACCTCGCAGTTCAGAAACGAGATTGGTCATCGTGTCCTTAAACCGCTTTTTAGTAAGTTCGCATTCCCAAACCACAATAACATGCCAGCCAAGGGCTTCCAACGCGGCAACATCGGCGGCGTCACGCTCCTTATTCCTGCGGATCTTTTCCTCCCAGAACTTCACATTGGTGCTGGGCTTCCTGTAACACGACTCCCCAGGATGGCCGTGCCAGAAACAACCGTGGACGAAAATAACCGAGTGATACCTTCTCAGAACCAGATCCGGCTTACCCGGAAGTCGCTTGGAATGAAGTGAATATCTAAACCCTTGGCCATGAAGATAACTCCTCACAAGCATTTCGGGCCGCGTGTCCACTCCCCTGATGCTTGCCATGCAGCGATGCCTCTGCTCCGGTGTCATCCTGTCCGCCATAAAACCTAATCTTTGAATATGACCGGCCAGAGGGATTGGAGGCGGCGGGCAATGTTGTAGGCTAGCATAGGAGGGACAGCATTGCCGATAACTTTGTAGGCGCCGGACTGGGAAACCTTGAAACGCTTGCTGTCTTCTTTGAAGGACACGAAAGGATAATCCGGCGGAAATGTCTGGATAAGAGCGCATTCCCTCGGTGTGAGACGACGCTCGGGAAGCCCGGCAGACAATTCATCAGTCAATTTTCCTCCATGTTCAACTGACAAACGACGGTACTCGATATTACCGTGATGCTCAGAACGGATTGTCGGTCCGAGGCCATCGAGATGAATCTCGGCCTGTCCCTGGCAGTGCTTGCCCATATATTTGGCCTTGGAGTAATACCTCTGCGAAAGATCGGTGCTATCCTCAGGCTCTTTCAAACCTTCGAAAACGTTCCCGCAGGATACGGGGGGCAAAATGCCCTTAGAGTCTTTTGTGCATTTATGTGTCTGTGGAGGGTACGGATCGAATTCGGCAGGAACTGTCTCTCTTTCAAGTGCTTCCCGTACCTCTGGTTTAAGGGCAGATCGACGTGTCCCGATAAAGATCACCCTCTCCCTAGACTCCGGGACGCCATAATCTCCGGCATGCAAAACTCTGGGAGGCAAAACAATGTAACCATCTCCGTCCGCCTGGGCGAAATCTCTCTGAATGATCTCCTTAACATTGCCAAGGTTAGTGAGTCCTTTGACATTCTCGGCGATAAAGACCTTAGGCTTAACGATGTCAATGACCTGCTTCATCCAGAAATACAGTTTCCCGCGGTTTTCCTCGGAGGGCGTTTCCTCAGGTAATTTAGTCCCGTCATGGGACGTTACCGAATTGAAACCCAAACGTTTCCCTGCGACACTAAAATCCTGGCACGGGAAACCGCCAGTCACGACATCAATATTCTCAGGAAAAACCTTTTGGCCCGAATGCTGACGCTTGACAAGATCGACTATGCTTTCAAGATGATAGATTGATGGTTCCTTCCCGAATCGGCCCATGTATTGGTTCCAAGTCAGATACGCCTCTTCTAGGATGTCGTTGGCAAAGACTGTCGAGAACCGGTTCTTTTTAAGCATCACCCAATCCTTGTCAACATTCCGCTCAATCCAATCCGAACCAGAAGGAACTGACTTCCTGTTACAGATGAAAGCTCCTTCAAACCCGAGATCCATTCCTCCACAGCCTGAGAACAGGCTGAGCATAGTCAAACTATCAGATTTCTTCATACCTTAACAAAGCGAACAGAAACAAAATTACATCAATTTTCGTAATTAAAAAACAAAAAACCGATTGGTTCCCTGAGACAGATTCGCTTTGAATATCAAATAGTTAAACAATAATCCCAGCAACTTTTAGAGAACAGGGAAATGCGTAAGTTACTGTATTTCAAGGCCGATACATCTCCAGCTGGATTAAAACACCGGAACTGGGGAAGAAGTGGAAGGCACGCCATCCTTAAAATATGGCCAGCCATTCCTTGTCCAGTACACGCGATCCATATTCATACAGCGGCCCTTGTAGCCATTGCCTTTCCAATAGGCGTGGTAGGCCATCCAATCGTTTCCTTTGTCATCCGTGACAATCTCAGCGTTATGCCCTGGGCCGCAGAAAACATCGTCGGAATCACGAGTCATGATAACCTCGTCATAAACATCGTCATCCCCAGCGACCATAGACTTGCCACTGCGGCTCACAAACGGGCCAAAAGGACTCTTGGAACGCCCCACAATAATATGGTAGGTGCTTTTATTACCGTCACAGCAAGTACCTTCCGAGGCGAAAAGATAGTAGTACTTCCCTCTTTTATGGACATATGTCCCCTCCATCCGGTCTCCCGCCACTTTCACAGGCTCGCTGCCAGGCTTGAGGGACAAGCCGTCGTCGGAAAGTTCCACCACGAATATTCCCGACTTCCTTCCACGTTCCGCATCGTCGGCCTTTCTGAGACTTCCCCAATAAAGATATTTCCTCCCGTCCGTGTCCTCGAAGTAGTTGGGATCTATAGAGTTACCCACTCCTGTGTTGGACATTGAAACGAGCATCCCCAGATCCTTGAAGGGGCCGGTCGGCGAATCCGACACAGCCACTCCGGAAGCGCTCCTGTCATGGTCGCCCCATACTCCCATAGCGTAATAAAGGACATACTGCCCGCCAATGTAGTTGATGTCCGGTGCCCATAGGACACCATCAGATTCCCAGGACGGGCAGGTTCCGGACGGGAACGCCTCTCCAACCAATCCCCAATCCACGAGATTCACGCTCCTATAGACCGGAATCTGGCAAAAATCGTCTCCAAGCCGTATTCTGGTGGAATAGGCATAATAATAGCCGTCTCTGGCACGGTTATCCAAGATCGAAGGATCAGGGCAATCGCTTGCCATAACAGGATTATTATATGATTCCTGAACTTCGTTACGGCCGCAACTGGCCATAAAAGAGGAAGCGGCCATTAACAAAGCCGCCCCCACTATCAATCCTTTGAATCTGAAACTCATATCTGGTCAGATAGTTTTTCCTGGGCATAAGCCAATGTGACAGTGAATGTCTTCTTCCCCGAAGACGGGGCATCAAACATGGCATCATCGAAGATCTGCTCACAAATTGAGCGTAAACCTCTGGCTCCCAATTTGTTCTTGATTGCGGTGTCAACGATGAGTTCCTTCACACCCGGGGCAATCTTAAGAGTTATTCCGTCCATCTCAAAGAGCTTGGCGTACTGCTTCAAGACCGCATTCTTAGGCTCAGTCAATATTCGCAGCAAGGCATCCCTGTCAAGTGCGTCAAGATACGTGATTACTGGCAGACGGCCTATGATCTCGGGAATAAGCCCATAGGCTCGCATGTCTTGCGCGTCGACATATCTCAAGAGATTCTCCTTGTCGATCTTCTGCTTCCGAGTCGCCCCGAATCCTATCACCTGGGTGTTCAGCCTCTGAGCTATCCTTCGCTCTATTCCCTCGAAAGCTCCGCCGCAGATGAACAGAATGTTCTGGGTGTTGACATGGATAAACTCCTGCTCAGGATGCTTGCGCCCGCCTTTCGGTGGCACATTCACCACATTGCCTTCAAGCAACTTCAGCAACGCTTGCTGGACTCCCTCGCCGGACACATCCCGGGTGATAGACGGATTGTCACTCTTGCGGGCTATCTTGTCAAGTTCATCAATAAACACTATCCCCCTCTCGGCCTTAGCCACATCGAAATCAGCCTCTTCGAGAAGACGGGTCAAAAGGCTCTCCACATCCTCGCCGACATAACCTGCCTCAGTGAGAACGGTAGCATCCACAATCGTGAAAGGCACCCCGAGCATTTTGGCTATAGTCTTGGCCAACAAGGTCTTACCGGTACCGGTCGGACCGACGAGAAGGATGTTGGACTTCTCTAGCTCGACACCATCATCGGGCTTGTCGACAAGGTTGTGGTTAATCCTTTTGTAGTGGTTGTAAACAGCCACGGAAAGCATCTTTTTTGCCCTGTCCTGACCGATGACATATTCATCCAAAAAGGCCTTGATGTCGGCTGGCTTGTTCTTGTCCTCAATCCTCTCATCGGAAGATGATGACTTGGAAGAAAGTATCTTGGAATCTTTGAGATAGTCGTGGGCGAGCTCCACACAGTCACTGCAAATGAATCCGTCAATGCCTTGCAGCAGGAAAGGAACGTCCCGTTCCGACCTGCCGCAGAACATGCAGTGGTTCTGGGTTTTGCCTTTCTGAGCCATCACTTGGCCTTCTTGGACAAAATCTCGTCCACCATACCGTATTCGAGGGCCTCGGTGGCAGTCATCCAATAGTCCCTGTCAGCGTCAGCGAAAACTTTCTCATAAGGCTGTCCAGAGTGGGAGGAGATTATGTCATAGAGTTCCTTGCGGGTCTTCTCAATCTCCTTGGCGGCGATCATGATGTCCGAAGCCTGACCTTGGGCACCTCCCAACGGCTGATGGATAAGGACCCTCGAGTGAGGCAGGCAAGAACGCTTGCCCTTTGCTCCCGCACATAGCAGCACCGAACCCATCGAGGCAGCCATTCCGGTACAAATCGTGGCCACATCAGGCTCAATCAGTTGCATCGTGTCATAGATGGCGAGACCGGAGGTCACCTGACCACCCGGTGTGTTGAGGTACAAGGATATGTCAGCGGAAGAATCTGTCGAGGCAAGGAAAAGAAGCTGAGCCTGGACAATATTCGCCACATCATCATCTATCGGCACTCCCAGGAATATGATCCTGTCCATCATGAGGCGGCTGAAAACGTCCATCGACGCCACATTCAGTTTCCTCTCCTCAATGATGGTAGGGTTGATGTAGGCATCAACCGCCCTCCCATAACGGTCAAGGGTCATCGAGCTAAGCCCCAAGCCCTTGACGGCGTATTTCTTGAATTCGTCTTTCATAATTATTTCAATTCACGGAATTTGGCTTCGGAAATTTTCTTGTTCTGAAGTGTGACAGCTTCCTTGACGGCGGCGACAACCTTCTCGTTCTCAACACTTTCCTCAATGTTGCGGATCTGGCGCTCATCCTTGAGCATATTCATGGCGGCATCAGTGATGAACTGCTCGGGGACATTGCCCATCCCGTACATGGCGTACTGGTAGGAGGCATAAGCCTTTGCGGCGTCAAGCATGTCCTTATCCTCAATCTTGAGACCGAGTTTCTTCATAAGATAACCGCGCACAAGCTGCCAGCGGAAATCACCGAGGAATGAATCGAACTCGTTGTCAACCTGCTCTTTCGTGAACTTCTCTTTGTTGCTCTCATAGAGCCACCTCTTCAGGAACGCCTCGGGAACTTGCACACCAGCTTTATCTACCAGATATTTGCGCAAATCTTGCGAAACCCTGTAATCCGCCTCCTGCTTGTACTCATTCTCAAGACGCTCAGCGATCTTGGCATCGAACTCCTCAGGAGTCTTCACGACGTCTTTACCGAAGATCTTATCATAGGTCTCCTGGCTCTCAGTAGCGGGAACGAAAGTCTTGACATTCACCACTGTAGCCACCCAAACGGGCTCTAATTCAGCGAGTTCCTCTTTCTTCATCTTCAACATGGATGCCCTGTCGGTCTCATTGGTGAAGGCTTCATTCACATCAACCTCGAAAGTGTCGTCAACCTTGGCTCCGACAAACTTATCCCTGGCCACACCAGCGACTTTGCTCACAGAAACATAGGCTCCTTCAACGACCTTCTCACCCTGTTTGAAGTCCACGACCACATAGTCCTCTTCTCCAGCGGCCTCGCCTTCCTCAAGCTGACCATACTGATGCAGGATGTTCTCCTTCATCTTGGATTTGGCATCCTCGGTGACAGTGATCTTGTAGTAAGGGATCTTGTCATCCTTGGAAAGCTCAATATTGATGTCCGGGGAGAGACCAAGGTCAAACTTGAACTCGAAATCGGCTCCGTCAACCCACTCGTTCTCCTTCTGCGACTCACTGGGGATCGGTTCACCGAGAATATGAAGATCATTATCCTTAATGAACTTGTCCAACTGCTCGGAGAGGATGGTGTTGATAGCCTCATAAAGAGCTTGGTCGCCATAGATCTTCTTCACCAACTGTGCAGGGACCATTCCTTTGCGGAAACCCTTGAAGTCAGCGTTCCTACGATAGGCGGCAAGCCTCTTCTTCTCCTGCTCAGCGTAATCCTCGCCCTTGAGGTTGATTGTCACTTCGATGTTCAGGTCATCAATTTGGTTCTTAATTACTTCCATAATATCTTATCATTTAATACTAATTATTCCTTCCGGGGTAAACGACTCTCTCATGATACAATTGAGAGAGATAACTCTTCAAAACCTCTTTCACAGTGTTAAGTTGTTTGATGGAGATGTCCGCATCGTCAAGCTGTCCGATCAGGATCTTGTTCTCCACAATGTTCTCGACAAACTCGGAGAATGTCTCAGGGGAGTTGTCTTTCAAGGTCCTCGAAGCCGCCTCGACACTATCACATAGCATCAGGATCACTTGCTCTTTGGAGCGGGGCTTGGAACCTTTGTAAAAGAAACAATCGACATCTTTAGGGTCACCTCCGGCATTGAGGTATTTCGCATAAAAGTATCCGGTGTTGGACGTGCCGTGATGAGTCCGGATAAAGTCAGTCACAAGCGCCGGGAGATTGTATTCCTTCGCCAGTTCCAATCCGTCAGAGACATGTTTGATTATGTCGATCGCGCTTTCTTTCGGGGTGAGATGGTCATGGTAGTGAGGACCATTCCCCGACAAGCTGTCATTCTCGATGAAACAGCTTGGATTCTTCATTTTACCGATGTCGTGATAAAGTGCTCCCGCCCTGACTAGCAGCGAATTACCCTCAATCGCCCGAACAGCGGCATCGGCCATGTTCATAACCTGGAGCGAATGCTGGAAAGTTCCGGGGGCCTTTTCTTCAAGCTGTCTAAGAAGAGGGTTGTTTGTGTCGCAAAGCTCCCTGAGACGGGAGTTGGAGACAAGTCCGAACATCTTCTCAAACAGATAGATTAGAGGATAACCGGCGACATTTAGCATCGAGCCAATAAACAGGAAGAGAACAGCGCGGCCTGGGGTGCCGGTGACCAAACCGATCAGGTGGAACGCGAAATAGGTGGCCACCAAGCTCACAAACACGATCAGGGCGGAGATGAACTGCTGCCAACCTTGGTTGAAGAACTTGAAAGAGAACACCGCCACGACACTGGCGATTGTGAACATCACAAACAAGGGAACCCCGTCAGGCGCGAATATGAGTAAAGGCAAATATGACACCACGCATATCGGCAGGTTCATCTTATTCTTGAAGAACGCCTCAAGATACAGGGCTGTCAAAGTGAACGGAACCAAGTACAAATAGATATGATCCTTGGAGAACTTGATGACCGCCACCGTCACCAGCACTGAGATCAAAAAAACCAGGACAAGGTACCAGAACCGTCTTGTTTCTTTGAAGATCTTCTTGTTGAGGAAATAAATGACAAGGAAGAACAGGATGGACAACACAAGAGCGAGCAGGGCATTCCCGAACCAGTAATGGTACCTTGCTCCACCATAGCCTTTAATGTTCTCATATTCAGCCTTATAGGAATCAAGCACTTGGGTGATTTCCCTGGTCACTATATCATCAGTGCGGATAATCTCCGTCCCTGCCTTCATATATCCCGCAGTGGTAGAGATATCCCCTGATGACTCCTCATTGACAATACCTGTGATCTTCTCGTCATAATCCAGATTTGGAGAAAGAAGCTCATAGACCTTATATGCTATCAAAACGGAGTCCACATTGAAACTCTGGTGCTTGGCGGAAACCAATTTGCGCATCCTTTCCCTAGCGTTATCCCCCACATATACTTCGGAAGCGGGCACCTTAGAGGCCCGTTTCCCTTTTTGGATATATATGACGGCATCACGTTCCGCTACATCCTTATCAATTTTGAGATTCTCTTGACTATATCCATGGGAATAGATGTTCTCCAAAGCGGAAATGACCTGAGGGCGGATTGATGAATATGGACCCAGATCGATTTTTTGCGCTTCCGCAAGATTGGCATCGACAACAGATTGATCGTACTCGTAGTAAGGAATTACAGACGACTTGTTCTTGCTCTTCTCCTCCCGGATCTGCTCTTCCGTCTTGAGAATCGGGAAGTCGAAAGCAGCCTTAAGCGTCTCATGACGCCACGGGACACCCGTCTTGTAGTCATAAGGGAAATGCGCGCTTCTCGGGAACACAAGGGTGAGAATCACGAATATCATGACCATCGGGACAGCCACGCTGTAGTTGACTTTCACTTCCGGCAGTTTCATCTTTCTATTATTTGAACGGACTTCCTGTCTCTTTGGCTATGTAACCGTATGTCAGTTTATCTGTCAATCTCGGGAACAGGTTGTGAGCCAATACAGTAGCCTTTCCCAAACCGGTAAGCACCACCTGACGCTTCCTCTTCTCCAAACCTTTGGCAAGATGAAGGGCGCAGTCTTCCGCACTCATCAGTTTCTCCTCCTTGAGAGGAGTCTCGCCTTGAGGAGTCCCGTCGGCGGTCAAAGCCGCCTTCCTGACATTGGACTCAGTGTAACCTGGAGCGAAAACAAGGACGTTCAACCCATCTTTCAGATGTTCAATCCTAATGGTGTCCAGGAATCCCCTCACAGCATATTTTGATGAGGAATAACCTGTCCTGGCCGGCAAGGCAGAGAATCCGGCGATGGAAATCACGCCAACAACCTGGCCGCGGGATTCCAGAAGATAAGGCAAGGCATACTTGGTGCACTGCACAGTCCCCCAGAAATTGACATCCATCAAGGACCGGATGACTCCAAGGTCAAGATCCTTGAACATCGCTCTCATAGATATACCGGCGTTGTTGACTAAAATATCAATCCTCCCGAATTTTTCCACCGTTTTTTCGATAAGCGCGCGGCAGTCCTCCTCCTTCGTGACATCCGTCTTGACACAGAGCACACGTTCGGGATCGGGATTCACGGAAGGGGCCAACCCGACAAGCTTGTCGTAAGACCTCGCGGCCATAACGACACGTGCCCCGCGGGAAGCGAACAAGCGGGCGGAAGCCAACCCGATCCCCGAGCTGGCTCCCGTCACAATAATGACTTTATCCTTGAAATAATCTTGCTTCATCGCTATTTGACGGTCATAGCGGCGATGTCGTCGCCATCATACAGACCGGCATCGAGCTTCGCCTTGATCTCTTTGAACGCATTGAGGGTATATTCCACATCCTCCATAGTGTGAGCGGCGGTGCAGACGATCCTGAATATGATCATGCCCTTAGGGATGACAGGATAGATGACCATCGAACAGAAGACACGGTAGTTCTCCCTGAGATCCTTAGCCATCTTGGTCGCCTGGGCGATTCCTCCCTTGATGTGGACAGGGGTAACACAAGCCTGAGCCTCACCGATGTCGAAGCCTTCCGCCTTAAAACCTTCCTGGATGGCCCTGGTGATCTTCCAGCATTTGGCTCTCAGCTCATCTCCCTCGGGAGAGTCGATGATCTCCATTCTCTTGATGTTACCGAGGACAAGAGGCATAGGGAGCGACTTGGCGTACATCTGGGAACGCATGTTGGCTCTCAGGAAGTTGATAATCGAATGAGGACCAGCGACAAAACCACCGATGGAAGCCATACTCTTAGCGAAGGCTCCGATGTAGAGGTCGATGTCATCCATCACGCCGAAATGCTCGGAGGTGCCCCTTCCATGCTCACCAAGAAGGCCGAAGCCATGGGCATCGTCGATTAGTATGCGGAAAGGATATTTCTTCTTGAGGGCGGCGATCTCGTCCAGTTTGCCGAGAGCGCCTGTCATGCCGTAAACACCTTCAGTGATCAAAAGCACTCCACCGCCATTCTCATCAGCTTCTTTGCACGCGCGGGCAAGAACCTTCTCGCAGTCCACCATGTTGTTGTGGCGATACTTATACTTGCTGCCGATGTGGAGGCGGATACCGTCCAACAAACAGGCGTGGCACTCAGCATCGTAAACGATCACATCGTGGCGTCCGGTCAAGGCATCGATGGTCGAGACTATTCCCTGATAGCCGAAATTATAGAGGAAAGCGTCCTCCTTCTTCTCGAAATCGGCGAATATCTTCTCAAGTTTCTCGTGGTAGCGGGTGTGTCCCGACATCATCCTGGCGCCCATCGGATATGCGAGACCCCAGTCCGCGGCAGCCTGGGCATCAGCCTTGCGTACCTCGGGATGGTTGGCCAAGCCAAGATAGTTGTTGAGGGACCAGTTCAGGACAGGAATCCCATTGAAAGTCATGTGGGGACCCAACTCGCCCTCGAGACGAGGATACATGTAATAACCGAAACCTTGTTCAAAGTACTGGCCTATCGGGCCACCGGAATCTCTCTCGATCCTGTCGAAAATATCACTGTACATATTGTCGTAAACTATTAATAATCAAACATTTTATGCATCGATGTTGGCGTAGTGGGCATTCTCCTCGATGAACTGCCTTCTTGGCGGGACATCATCGCCCATAAGCATGGAGAACGTCCTCTCAGCCTCCGCCGCATTCTCAATAGTGATCTGGCGCAGACGCCTTCTGGATGGATCCATGGTGGTGTCCCAAAGCTGGGCGTCGCTCATCTCACCAAGACCTTTGTACCGCTGGACAGTGACTCCCTTGTCGGAGCCCTTGCCCAGACGAGCCGTAGCCTCGAAACGCTGCTGGTCAGTCCAGCAGTACTCTTCCTCCTTGCCTTTCTTCACTAGATAGAGAGGAGGGGTGGCGAGGTAAACATAGCCGTTCTTGATGAGGTCGAACATGTAGCGGAAGAAGAAGGTGAGGATAAGGCAGGCGATATGGCTACCATCCACATCAGCATCAGTCATGATGATGACTTTGTGGTAGCGAAGCCTGCTGAGATCCATCCTCTTGACACCATCCTCATCCTCCTTGGCGACTGTCACTCCGAGGGCGGTGTAGATGTTCCTGATCTCCTCGCTGTCAAAAGCGCGGTCTCCGGCGGCCTTCTCCACATTGAGAATCTTTCCCCTCAAAGGAAGGATGGCCTGGATTCTCCTGTCACGGCCCTGCTTGGCGGTACCGCCTGCGGAGTCTCCCTCAACGAGGAAGAGCTCGCACCTCTCAGGATCCCTTTCGGAACAATCTGCGAGCTTTCCAGGCATTCCGGCACCTGTCAGGGCGGACTTGCGCTGAACCATCGCGCGAGCCTTGCGGGCTGCCTCACGGGCTGTAGCGGCCAGGACAATCTTTTCGATGATCATCTTGCCCTCCTTAGGATGCTCCTCAAGGTACTGCTCCATAGCGGCCGATGTGGCCTGGGAAACAGCAGAGGTTGCCTCGGGGTTACCAAGTTTGGTCTTTGTCTGACCCTCGAACTGAGGCTCCGCAATCTTCACCGACACGACGGCTGTAAGGCCCTCGCGGAAATCCTCAGGAGCGAGATCTCCCTTGAACTTGGAAAGGAGGTTGTTCTTCTCGGCATAGTTCTTCAAAGAGCGGGAAAGCCCCATCTTGAAGCCCTGGAGATGCGTTCCGCCTTCGATGGTGTTGATATTGTTGACGTAGGAATAAATCTTCTCGGAGAAGCCGTTGTTGTAGGAAAGGGCGATGTCGATAGGAATCACCTTATCGCTCTGGACACACACAGCCTCAGGGATGAGTTGGTTGGCCCCGGCGTCAAGGTAGTTGATGAACTCCTTGAGACCTTCCTTGGAGTAGAACTCATCCTTGCGGAAATCCTGCTTGCCGGTAGGCTTGGAATCGCCATTAGCGTCTATCTCAAAGACTTCCACCATCTCCCGCTCATCGGTAAGGGTGATCTTGATCCCCTTGTTGAGGTAAGAGAGCTCACGCATCCTGGCGGCGAGGGTGTCGTATTTGTAAACAATGGTCTGTGTGAATATCGTGTTGTCCGGGTGGAAAGTGATGATGGTTCCGGTGTCCTCGCAATCCCCCACGACCTCGACCGGGCCAAGAGGCTTGCCTTTGGAATATTTCTGGACATGGATCTTGCCCTCCCTGTGAATCTCGGCCACCAGGCTGTCTGAAAGGGCGTTCACGCAGGACACACCAACACCGTGCAGTCCACCAGAGACTTTGTAACTGTCCTTGTTGAACTTTCCTCCGGCGTGGAGAACCGTCATGACGACCTCAAGCGCCGAACGGTGCTCCTTAGGGTGCATGCCGGTGGGGATACCTCGACCATTGTCAGTCACTCTGATGGAGTTGTCAGGGAGTATCGACACATTGATCTCATCGCAGTAACCTGCCATGGCCTCATCGATACCATTATCGACAACCTCATAGACCAAATGGTGAAGTCCTCTTTCCCCCACATCGCCTATGTACATGGAAGGTCTTTTCCTCACGGCCTCAAGGCCTTCCAAAACCTGGATACTACTGGCGGAATACTGTTCCTCCGCCTTCTTCATCTCGTCGTTTTCTATCATTTCCGAATAAAAAAAATGTCCGTTTTTCGGGGATTCCCTTAAAACGGACAAATATACGAAAAAATCTACAAATTAAGAGTGATTCCGGCCGTTATCCACAGGTCTTTTTCGGAATAAAACGGGGTCCGCTGAATAGTCTCACAAAGGAGGTTCCCGGACTCGAGCCAGAAACCGAGTTTACGGTTGAATTGCCAGCCTCCGAGAATGCCCAAATCAAGCCATCCGGGAACCCGGATATCAGAAGGAACAGGAGGTATTATCAATCCGATATCCGCACTGGGCTCAAAGAAAAGGCCTTCGCAGATTCTTCCCTTCCTTGTCCCTGCAGCCTGAAGTCTTAACCCGGCGTACACCCTTGAACTGAAATCATATACAGCCTTGAAATCAAATGTCATTTTCGGGAGCAGGAGTCCGGAGTCGGTCTCATTCTCCAAAGCCATTTGCCTGAAATGCACGCCACCGTCCAACCGAAGGTCTCCAAGAGTCAGGTCGACCAAGGCATCAGCATAGACGAGACTGTAATCAGCATAGTTGAAGACAGGATAAACATGTCCGCGCTCAAATCGCACCGGAACAGCGTATGCCCCCGAGTATGGGGAATCTGGCCAGGCAGACACGTAATAAGATGGCACGATAGCACCGTCAAGAAGTCCGTTATCCACAAAAGCCACACCTCCATCGATGTCGAACTGCAGCATGGAAGCGACCTTGCCCTTAACCCCTATCCTGGCATTGACCTTCTCAACGGAACCGTCCAACAATGAGGGTAAAGTCGATGCCTCTGACAAGTACCTTGAATGGTAACGTGGCTGCAGGAAATGGTTCCTGGAGAGCAAGGATGTGTAGGTGTTCAGTTTGTTGCCACCGGTGGCGGAGGCGTAAACCCGCAGATTGTCGATGGGATCACAACTGATGTGGACATCAGGGAATATTATCCCTCCCTCTTTCTGGAACATGGAGGGAAGATAGTCACCACCATCCGCCTGGTTCTTTATGACAGCCTCAAGCCTCACCCCAAGGCTCAAATCCCACTTGCCATAGGTCATACGGTACTTCGGAACCAGTGCCAGCTTCCCGGTGTTAGCCTTGAAAAGATTTGAATAAGACACTGTTTCCGCCTCGAAACCTAGAAGTGCGGCACGGCCTTGACCTAGCACCGGTCCAGCCTCTCCGGAAAGAGTGAACGTTCTCTCATTAACATTGGGCCACAGGCCATCAGCAGGTGTCTGTTCCACCCTATGGTCACCGGCAAAGAGGCCATCCAAGGAGATGTCGTAGAAAATGTATTTCTCATCGCTGCGGTTAGAACGGACCCTTAGACCAAAATCAGCCGCATTGTAGGATCTTCTGAAGAGATCATCCTTGGCCAGCAAACCGTTGTAATCCACCCCGAAAGAGATGATTGTCTTGTCCAAAAGATAATCCCCTTCGAATCCTGCCAAGTTGACCACATCATAACCGTTGAACGATTCTCCAGCCACTCTTGACACTTTGTTCACACCATCATCAATCTCCGCCTGAAGGGTGTTGTATTTCCCGATATAAGACCTGTTAGACGCATAGACGCTCATCTGGAAGGGCCCTTTGGGTTCCGGGCTGAACACTACATCCAGAAGCGGATGAAGCGAGTAGCCGGCTCCAGCCTTGACATAGAGATTCTTGCCCCTGAAAGCATCCTTGTCCGGCCTCATCGCCAGAAGGTAAGGCTTAAAATTATATGCGCCCTGATAGGGTTTCTCAAAGACCTCATAACCGAAATCCATGTCAAACCTCAGCAAAGAGTCCGGGATAGCCATCCCGATCTGAGGTTTATGGACAGCTGAAGGATCTCCCTGGTAGGTGTTGGTCACCTCCACTGTAGGGTTGAGGTTGCCTTGCGCGAACGCGGTGGCGCAGACCAATGCGGCCACTGCAGTCAATATGATATTTCTTCTCATGACCATCTCTCCTCTAGTTCATCAGGTTAGCGAGTTTGGAAAGTCTCATCCGGACATTGTCCAGCACATCATCCGTTGTCCCGGAGGCAGGAGTGTACCCGTTCAGGACACTCTCGAAAGTGGCTTTCGCCTGAGTGTAATTCTCTTGCTCGGCGAAAGAGTCTCCAAGGACTATGAAAGCCTTGGCGAGCCAGTAGTTCTGGCCCCCGGCTTTGGACGAGAAATCATAGACCTTATCCTCCACCTCTTTGTATTTGCCTCTGTCACAAGCGTCTTGGATGAGCATGTAAGCGGCCTCAGCTCCCTCGTCAGTGGACGGTTTGGAGGCAAGGGCGCTGAATATCTCGAAAGCCTGGGTTCTCTCGTTGGTCGAAAGCAGGGACTTTGCTTTCATGTAGTCGGCCTCCCTGATCTCAGCCTCTGTGCTCTTGGAATCAGCCTTGACCTTGTCGGCGCAAGAGATCGCCGTGGAATACTCACCAGCCTTATAGGCGGAGCGGGCCATGCCGACCCTTGCGGTGTGCTTGTTGCCTTCGATCTTGGCGGAATTCAACAGGGAGCTGAATCCACCATAGGCGTCCTTGTAACGCTGCATCTCAAACGATAGACGTGAGAAATTGAGCATGGCGGTCTCCGCGAATGAAGAGTCCGGCGAAAGGGCGACAGCCTTCTTGTACCAGTCACACGCCTGCTCCTTCTTACCAAGAGCACGGTAGCACTCAGCGGAATAGAAGTTAGCCTTTCCGGCGTCCGCGCCAGAAGGATAGCGTTCCAGATAATTCTGAAGAGAGGCCAGAGCCTTGTTCCAGTTTTCAGAGAGGTAAAGCTGCTCAGCCGCGGCGAAATACATGCTCTCCTTCTCTCCCGCGGTCTTGTCCTTAATGGCACCGACCTTATCTGCGTAGTCGAGATATTCATCAGTACGTCCTTCAGTCTGATAGATCGACTCTATGGCAGCCAGAGCGTCGTTTGCGTATTCCGTGCCAGGCATGTCCTCGACCACTCTCTTGTAGTAAGAGAGGGCCTTGTCGAACTCGGACATATTCCTGGAGATCATTCCAAGCTCGATCAGCGCACGGGCGGAAATAGTCTTATCGTCGGTGTTGACCCTTAGTTTGTCGAATGCCTTTATGGCGGCGTCATTGTTGCCGGTGGCAACATAGGCCCTGCCCAGCTCATAGAGAGCCTCTGAATAATAACCGGCTGAAGGACTGGCCTTCAGAGCCTTGGAAAGGGCGTTCACTTTGCCGTTTTTATCCCCGAGCAGACCGTAAGCGATACCGGCCCTGTAAGCCGGATAAAGGTTGTCGGAATATGAGAACCTCCGCATCGCGTTCTCATAACCCTGGACAGCGGTTTTATAGTCTTTCTTTATGAAATCGCAGTCGGCCCTGCGGGCGGCGGCATCCTCCCCTTCCGTGGGTGTCTTCTCCTGAAGATACTCGTCAAACCACTTGGCGGCGGCATCGTAGTCTCCCATACGGAAGTAACTGTAAGCCAAGTCATAAGGAATAAGTCTTCCTTCAGGTTTGCCATCAAGGGCGGAATTGTTGTACAAGTCTTGGAAAGTATCCACAGCCTTTTCGAACTGGTCGCTCCGGTAGTAAGACTCGCCCAGCCAATAGCGTGTGAGCTGGTTGAAAGGATCCCGCTTGGGAGCATAGTAACCAGCGGCCTTAAGGAGCGGCACGGCGTCACTCCAAGATCCGTTCTCAATCAACTGGTTGGCTCGAAGATAATTAGCCCTCATGTAATTGGCCTTCTGGTTGTCATCCAGGTTGTCAACATTGGCGTAGGCATCGACGGCCCCAGCGTAGTCGTGGTTATAGAGAGAGGCCAGAGCCATGTAGCTATAGATCTGGTCACCCTTGTCCTTGCCCGGATATTTGGTCATATACTCATCGAAAACCTTTGGATTGTTGTTGAGGTCGAACGAGAGTTTGGCGTAATTGAAGTGGGCGTCCTCCTGGATGTCCGGGTTGAATGAACGGGCCGCGGCATCCTTGAAAGACTCCAGCGCCGCCACCTTGTCGCCAGTCTGGATGTAGCTGTAACCCAGCTGGTAATTGGCTATCTGGCCGATCGAGTCCGTACGGCTTGACATCCTCGTGAAGTTGTCTATAGCACCCTTGAAGTCTCCATTGGAATAAAGGACTGTGCCGGCATAGAACCAGTCATCCCTGTCCATGTCGAGGCGGCTCTGCTCGATCTTGTCGTAGAACTCCTTGGCCTTTCCGGAATTACCGGTGGCAAGGAAAGACTCCGAGATGATCCTGGCCAGATGGGACTGACGGTCCGCGGGCACCTCATCGTAAAGCTTGACTCCGTTCTTCAGCACATAATCATAGTCCTTCTGCATGAATCGGCACTCCGTCATGTAGTAATTAGATATGTCCGTGAAACGGGCGTCCTTACCAGCCTTCTCGAACCATTCATAGGCATCCTGGAACTTTTTTCGGGTGTAATCGATGTAACCCATTGAATAGCGGGAAGGCGCGGTGTAGTCCGAATAAGGCATCTTCTCGCCTTTGGCGAATATCTCCCTTGCCCGGTCCAGATTCCCTTCCTCGAAGAGGGCGTAACCATGCTTGAACATGTATTCCGCGACCTGCTCCTTCTCCAGGAGGCCGGAATCAATGGAGTCGAACTCGGAAACCGCTGATTTATAGTCCTCCCGGTCAAAAAGGTTCAGACCGTTGTAAAAGCGGATCTGAGGGATAAGTTTGGAATAGGGATACGCTTTGAGGTACCCTTCAGCAGCGGTCTCGTAGCCTTTCTCCTGAAGGCGGACAGCGCAGAGGGTCTTGTAACCCTCCGCCATGACATCCCCCGTGGAAGAGGCTATCTGGCCGAAAAGGGTGCCCGCGCGCTCGAACATACCGTGGTTGTAAAGGTCTAGCGCATGGCGGTAACTCTCCGCGGTACGGTCTTGGGCACGAAGGGAGAATCCTCCGAAGAAGACCAAGGCGGAAAGAAACGCCGCTGTAAGTTTGTTGTTCATAACGATATCTTGCGAAAGTTTATAGTCCAAATCTACAAACCACAAATTTACTGAATATACTCAAAAAAAAGAAGTATATTTGTACAATCATGGAAGACAAAGTGACACAAACAACAAAAAACGAGCCGATTGTCTCTTTCAAGGAGGCCGACATCCTCAATGGGGAGAACGTCGTCATCTACGGACTCAACATGGAAGTGCGCAAGGGCGATTTCGTTTACATCGTGGGAAAAGTCGGAACCGGGAAGACCTCCATCATCCGCACGATGATAGCTGAGAACCCCCTCCTGAAAGGCTTCGGCGAAGTCTGCGGATTCAAACTTAACGGACTGAGGGAAAGGGATATTCCCTTCCTGAGAAGGAAAGTCGGTGTCGTCTTCCAAGATTTCCAGCTGCTGATGGACAGGACAGTGGAGGATAATCTGGACTTCGTCCTGAAAGCCACGGGATGGAAAGACAAGAACGCGATGGACAAGCGTATCCGTGAGGTTCTTGAAGATGTGGGGATGGTCCACAAGGCACACAAGATGCCACACCAGCTCTCTGGAGGCGAACAGCAGAGAATCGCCATCGCCAGATCGCTGCTGAACCGTCCAGAGCTCATCATCGCCGACGAGCCAACCGGCAACCTCGACAATGAGACGGCTGACGGGATCCTGAAGCTTCTGACCGGAATCAACAAGGAAGATGGCACCGCTGTCGTGATGGTGACCCACAACCGGGGAATATTCGAAAAGTATCATGGCAGGGTGTTCGTCTGCAAGGACGAAAGCTGCGTGGAGAATCTCAATGACGAGGTCATCGACCTTTCGCTCACTATCTGAGATGCGCAAGAAGGACAGATATTCCAAAATCCTGGCCTGGTTCGAAGAGAACCAGCCGATGCCAGCGACCGAACTCCACCATGATTCTCCTTTCCATCTCCTTATCGCTGTCATCCTGAGCGCCCAATGTACGGACAAGAGGGTCAATATGGTTGTCCCTCCCATATTTGAGCGCTTTCCAGAGCCGGAAGATCTCGCCGGAGCCTCTTTTGAGGAGGTGTACCAGCTGGTCAAGAGCGTTTCCTACCCCAACTCAAAAGCCACGCACCTGATTGCCATGGCCCGGAAGCTGGTCTCCGACTTCGGCTCCGAGGTGCCCTCGGACATTGATGAGCTGATGAGTCTGCCAGGAGTGGGACGGAAGACGGCAAATGTCATAGCCTCAATCGTTTACGACAAACCAGTGATAGCAGTGGACACACATGTGTTCAGGGTCTCCCGAAGGCTTGGCCTGTCGGACGGGAAGACCGTCGATGCCGTCCGGAAGGAACTTGAGAAACACATCCCAGAGCACCAAAGGGCCAAATCCCACCATTGGCTGATTCTTCATGGCAGATATGTCTGCACGGCCAGGAATCCGAAATGCGAGACATGTCCTTTAGTGGAGTGGTGCCGGGAATATGAGAGAAACAACAACAAAACATCATAATTTAATATCCGAACAATGAAGAGAATCGTACTTATCCGTCACGGCGAGAGCCAGTGGAACAAGGAAAACAGGTTCACAGGCTGGACCAATGTTGATTTGAGCGAGAAAGGTGTACAGGAAGCATTTGATGCCGGTAAAATCCTGAAAGCCAATGGTTTCACCTTCGAAGTGGCCTACACTTCCTATCTTAAGAGAGCTATCAAGACTTTGAACAACGTCCTCGACTCGATGGATCTCGACTGGATTCCCGTCAAAAAGACTTGGAGACTCAACGAGAAGCACTACGGCATGCTCCAAGGCTTGAACAAGGCCGAGACCGCCCAGAAATATGGTGATGAGCAAGTTCTGATCTGGCGTCGCAGTTTCGACATCGCTCCCCACAATCTTCCCGAGGACGACCCTAACAGCGCCACTAAGGATCCCCGCTATGCCTCCGTTCCTGATGAGTACATTCCTCGCACAGAGGCTTTGAAGGAGTGCATCGAGAGAGTTATGCCATACTGGGAGTGCGAGATATTCCCTGCCCTCAAGGAGCATGACAACATCGTTGTGGTCGCTCACGGAAACAGCCTCCGTGGAGTCGTGAAGCACCTCAAAGGCATCTCCGACACCGACATCGTGAAGCTGAACATCCCTACAGCCACTCCTTATGTCTTCGAGTTCGACGACAATCTGAAGCTCGTCAACGACTACTATCTTGCTGATCCCGAGGAGCTTAAGCGTAAACAAGAGGCCGTGGCCAACCAGGGCAAGGCAAAATAATAAAAAACACCCCCGATGCCTGCTATTTCCCAACGCGGGATGATCATCCCCGCCTCCCCGATTAGGAAACTGACTCCTTTCGCCGACTCCGCGAAAGCTGAGGGCGTCAAAGTTTACCACTTGAATATCGGCCAGCCTGACCTTCCCACTCCGCAAAAGGCGCTCGACGCTTTGAAGAAGATTGGGAGGAGAACCCTTGAATACAGTCCCAGCAATGGCATCAAGCCTCTGAGGGACGCTCTTGTAGGCTATTATTCCAAATTCGGGATCAATGTCTCGGAGAAGGAGATTATTGTCACCTGCGGTGGTTCTGAAGCCCTTTTGCTGACCTTCATGAGCTGCTTGGACCCTGGCGATGAGATCATTATGACCGAGCCCGGATATGCCAACTACATATCCTTCGCCGTCACCGCCGGTGTCACGATCAAGACTGTCACTTCGAGGATAGAGGACGGGTTCGCCCTTCCATCAGTGGAGGATTTCGAGAAAGCCATCACCAGCAGGACAAAGGCCATCCTAATCTGCAATCCAAACAACCCGACCGGTTACCTGTATTCCAAGGAAGAGCTGTACCGGCTCCGTGACATTGTCAAAGACCACAATCTCTTCCTTATCTCCGACGAGGTTTACCGTGAGTTTCGTTACACCGATGAGCCTTACCTTTCTGCTCTTTGCCTGCCGGGCGTCGAGGAGAATGTTATTGTCGTGGATTCGGTCTCGAAGAGGTATTCAGAGTGCGGAATCAGGATTGGGATGATCGTGAGCCACAACGCTTCGGTCATGGGCGCTGTCATGAAGTTTTGCCAGGCTCGCCTAAGTCCACCGCTACTTGGCCAAATCGTCGCCGAGGCCTCCATCGAAGGGACCGAGGAGTATTCCAAGGAGTGCTTTGAGGAATATCTCAGCAGGCGTGACTTTTTCATCGAGGGCTTGAATAAGATTCCGGGGGTCTATTCCCCTATGCCGGGAGGCGCCTTTTACACTGTCGCTTCCCTGCCCATAGAGGATGCCGAGGATTTCTGCAAGTGGTGCCTCGAGAGGTTCCGCCACAAGGATGGCCAGACTCCTGAGGGGTTCATAGGTGAGACCGTGATGATGGCTCCCGCAGCGGGTTTCTATAGCACTCCTGGCTTGGGAAAGAACCAGGTAAGGATGGCTTATGTTCTTAATAAAGAGGACCTTGCCCGGGCTTTGCTTGTACTTGAGAAAGCCTTGCAGGAATATAACCGCTGACCAGAATGAGAACTCTTGTTTCAGTTAACAAAGCGGCCGCCATCTTGACGGTCGCTTTACTCTTTGCAGGCTGCGGAAACGGCCTGAAGAAGGATTTGGTTTCAAGCGAGCCTGGAGTTTCCGCCCCCCTCGCCAAGGCCAGGAAATCCGCGTTAAGCGATGTGTCATACCGCATCACCCTGTCCGTCCCAGAGCACAAGGATTCCGCCATAACCGGCCATGAGACAGTTACTTTCACATCTTCAACCAAAGGATATACCGATCTGGATTATGCCCTGGCTGGTGGAGAGCACATTAGGATCCCCGTCGAGAAAGGTGTGAATTCCGTGGATTTGGACTTCATATCGGACAACCGTTTTCTTAACAGAAACGATGAATATCTCTATAGCCTTTTTGTCCCGGCTCATGCGAGAAGCGCATTCCCTTGCTTTGATCAGCCAGACCTTAAGGCCCGCTTCTCACTTTCCCTGGAGGTTCCGGAAGGTTGGACGGCGGTTTCCAACACGGCCGCGGCGGACACGGTCATGCTGGACGACGGCAGAAAACTCATCCGGTTCTCCGAGACCGAACCTATCAGCACATACCTATTCGCATTTGCCGCAGGGAAATGGAGCAAGTCGTCTTCGAATGTCGGAGGGAGGGAAATGACTGTGTATCATAGGGAAACAGATCCGAAAAAGATCGCCCAGATTCCGGATATATTCAATGAGGCCGGGGAGGCTCTCTCTTGGATGGAGGAATTCACCAACATAAAGATGCCCTTCAGCAAATATGATCTCGTGGTTGTTCCCAACTTCCAATTCGGGGGGATGGAGCATCCGGGAACCATATTCTACAATGAGAACACGATGTTTCTCGGAGAGCATCCGACTCCGGATGAGCGACTGGCCAGGATCAAACTCATATCCCACGAGACCGCTCACTTATGGTTTGGAGACCTTGTGACTATGCGATGGTTTGATGAGGTCTGGACGAAGGAGGTATTCGCGAATCATATGGCCGCCAAGATGGCGGAACCGATGTTCCCTGAAATCAATCATGAGTTGAGTTGGCTGAAAGGCTATCTTGCTCTCGCCATGGATGAGGAACGCACTGAAGGCGCTACTCCCATCAGGCAAGATCTTCCGAATCTGGCCGACGCTGGGCTTATTTATAACAATATGGTCTATGACAAGGCTCCGGTCATGATGAGAATCCTCGAGGAGAAAATCGGAACTGAGGCGTTTCGGGAAGGGATGAGGAAATACCTCTCCGAATACTCGTATGCAAATTCCACATGGGATGATCTGGTGGCAATACTGGATTCGATAAGCGACAAGGATGTCAAGTCATTCAGCGAGTCGTGGGTGAATGAAAGGCGTGGTGGCGATATGGCAGGAGTCCTAAGATCTTTTGCCGATGGTAGTCGCCAAGTCAAAGCCGAAACCGTCAGGGAAGCGGAGATTCTGCTTGCCAAGGAGAACTATCTCAACGGCGGGACCTCTCCTTCTGATTATTTGGAGTTTTTGCTGGAAACTCTTGATAATGAGACGAATCCATTAATAGCATCTACCATTGTATCCTCTATTTCAACTCCTCTTTTGGATTATGATGGAGATCGTTCGGAGTTCGAGCGAAGGATGGTCGCCATGTCCGGGAAACACGCTTTGGAATCTTGCAGGCTGCAGTTGTTAAGACTTCTTGCCTCAAGCGGAACCACCAAGGAGAGCGAAAAAGCGATTTACGACATATGGGAGAAAGGAAGCGATAAATCATTGACCGTCAATGATTATATGTCGTTCGCATGTCAACTCGCTATCAGGATACCGGACAAAGCTGGTGAGATTATCTCCACCCAAAGGGCAAGGCTGGACGGCAGCGATCCGTCCAGGCCATTCAACCAAAACAAACTGGAGCAGTTTGATTTCACGAGTAAGGCGGCACTGCCAGAACAGGACACCCTAGACTCGGTATTCACGTTACTCCTTACCCCTGAAGGAAGGGCTGTTGAGCCTTGGGCGGCCACAGCGCTCGGCTATCTAAATCACAATCTAAGGGACTCTTCTTCAGTGAAATACATCCGACCAGGTTTGGATGCCCTGCTTGATGTTAAAGAAAGAGGTGACATCTTCTTCCCCGGGAAATGGTGCGCCGCGCTTTTAAGCGGTCATAAATCTCCCGTTGCCCTACACGAGCTTAATTCGTTCCTAGAGGACAATCCCGATTATCCTACCCTACTGAAGAACAAAGTGCTCGTAGCGGCGTACGATCTTCAGCGGGCGAATAAATAAAACACCGCCCCACGGTGAATAAAAAAGAAGAAGTCCCTGGCAGACATCCGAGCGTCAGCGAGTACAGGGGGTCCGGGGGGTACGCCCCACGGTGAATAAAAAAGAAGAAGTCCCTGACAGACAATCGTCTGTCAGGGACTTCCGAAACACGGCGGCGACCTACTCTCCCAGCTGGTGGGCCAGTACCATCGGCGCGGATGAGCTTAACGGCTCTGTTCGGGATGGGAAGAGGTGGGACCTCATCGCTTTAACCACCGCAATTATATCACTTGAGG
>JAEEGI010005512.1_pt1 | contig 29119 bp, 28 predicted proteins | sample 8958751 | NCBI WGS metagenome assembly JAEEGI01 (sample SAMN16246545, study PRJNA631951) | gut metagenome | biome: gut microbiome; feature: rumen; material: KS-attached | host: Bos | place: Iran: Karaj | collected 2018-10 | reverse complement strand
AGACACTTTGACGTTTGTGTCAAAGTTTTCGAGATGGAATCCTGTGTAGCTGTACGGATCACCGTCTATTGTGGCAGTATCGCCACCTATGGTCCCGCTGACAGTTGTAATGGTGGAATCTACAGCAGCATTCTCGATCGTCTTGGCTTCTACGAAGTCATATATCTTCTCGCCCTGCTCATTCACACCCTTCACGTTCTGCTTCCAGATGATGATGGTATAGTTGGCTCTGGTGTTCTTCTGCCACTTGGCGTAGATCGTTACATTGTCCTCGAGTTCCTGAGTGAAATCGAAAGGACCGTTGGATTCATCCAATGTAACATTGCCCTGAGCATCTTCTGTTCCGGGATACCAATCTACGAATGTGTAGCCTACGCACACCGGTTCATCAGGTTTTGAAGGCAGCTCACCGCTCTTTACGAACTGAGGCGGATTGTATGTGGCACCCTTCTGGACCTCATTGAAGATGAGCCAGTGTCCGTCAGGCGCGTTCACAGACAGATCAACGCTTCCTGTAACTGTTATTTCAGTTCCGTTCTGATAGGGCGGCACTGCAGCGGCACCCTCATAGGTAGCCGACTGAATATTGGTGGCTCCTGCTGCTACGTTCCAACCTTCGAAATGCTGATACGCACTTGAAGGTGTATATGTCATGTTGATGGTATATTCCTTGGGTGTGTTGTCGCTGACCGGAACAAGGATCTTCTTGGTTCCCAGTGCAACATCCCCTTCTCCCATGTAGGAAATGGTATACACCTTGAATATCATTGCGTATACCGTGAATTCTGTACCATCAGTGAAGACGGTGTTGAGCTTATTCTTGATCGCGTCTTTTACGCCTTCGATGTCAACACCTGTCATCTCTTCCGTGTAGTTGGGATCTGTAGTCCAACCCATGAAGACCTGGTCTGCAGTCACGTCGCCTGCACCGGGATCATAAATGATCTGGTCCAGCTGTGTCATCGTGACTCCATCAACGGTAACCATATTGGTCACGTCCGCCTTCTTGACGTACATGCGAGTGATTTCGTTTTCTCCGTTCATGAACTTAACGACAAGTCTCGCATCCTCGCCGGTCTCAACCACGACGTAGACGGAGAACTGATCGCTGTTGAACAGGAACGCGCCGGTGTTGGCTACGTTGATGTTTTCAACGGTCTCAGCTTCGCCCTCGTCGTCGATGTGGACGATCTCCTTGTGGGCTCCCCTGGTGCTTCCGGGCACGTTAAGAGCGACCGAAACGGGGATAAGGGGTTCTATCTCGTTTCCATCGGCATCGATGAATGTGATGTCCACTGCGGTCATGCGGATGATGTTGCCGCTGACTGCCTCGGATACTGCGTCCTCAACGTCTTTTGAGTCCACGGGCTTGACCACCATGGTGGTGCCTGCGGGAAGTGCTCCCTCAGGTGCACTTACGGCGACTCTCACATTGCCCGCCAGGCCTTTTAAGGACTGTGCCGGGTATCCGGTCTCCTTGACGGAGTTGTCCTGGACATCATTGGCCGCAGGCTCATCGGGAGTTACTTCCGGGACGGCCGGATCCGCAGGTGTGTCCACAACTGTGTCCGTGGTCTCGCCGGGCTCCTCCTTAGAGGCGTTCGTCGGATCATCGGCGGGTGTTGACGTTTCGGTGTCATCGTCTGCAGCTGCATCCGATGCATCGACCGTCGGCTCCTCCGCCGGCAGTTTGACCAATTCGTTATTCAGCGCGCCCGGGTCGATCGTCTCTGTGATCTCGGTCTGCTCGCTGTCGCGCGCTGCGTCTCCTGCAACTTCTTCTGTGGGCTCTTCGGCGACCTGGTCCTCAGTCACGTAGTCTTCCGCATATGCGTAGAGTGACGTGGGCATGTAGGTCACTGCAATGAGCACCGCCATAAGAAGCGCAAAGATTCTTTTGGCCTTAGTGTTCTGTTTTGACATTTTTCTCTCCTCCAACAGTTCAGTAATTCTCCACAAATGGTCTCTTTGTCTCTTAGTGAATAATCCTTTGATTGTGGGTAATTATCTATAAAATAGTTGACTGAAATAATTGCGGCTATGGCTGGGTTTTTTGGCTTATTTTTCTCAGCACAACAAAAAGAACCCAATCCCCCATAGTCGGAGATATTGTACCACTTTTCGGGGTGATTGTTAAATGATTTTTGACTGTTACGGTCTGTAGGTAAAGGTACCGCGTAGCACTAGTTTTTGTGGGTCCGGGCCACTTTTGCCACCCTCTGGGACTAGGTCTAGTCTAAGGGGCTTGACAAGTACTATAGTTGTTCAAAAAAAAGTACAATCCCCACCCTTAAATCTGCCTTCTGAACATCAAAAAAGCGCGCCCGACGGCGCGCTTTTTAAGTATTTCTACTTGTTATTCAGTTCTTCGAACATATCCCGGACGGACGGTGCGTTCTTTGTCAGCCGCTTGATGCTCAGATCCTCCGCCTTGTTGTTGGCAAGCCTCAGATTATTCTCCGATGAGAGCAGGGCTTCCTTGGTCTTCTGCAGATGATCGATGGTCTTGTCGATCTCCTCTATGGCCTTGCTGAACTTCTCGCTGGCCAGCCTGTAGTTCCTGCCGAAGGCATCCTTGAAGGCGTTCATGTTGTCCTCGAAGTTTCTGAGATCCACCTGCTGATTCCTGACCACCGCAAGATCGCGCTGGTACTGAAGGGAGTTCAGAGCGGCGTTTCTAAGAAGCGTGATCATGGGTATGAAAAGCTGGGGTCTGATGACGTACATCTTCTCATACTTGTAGGACACGTCCACGATCCCCGTGTTATACAGCTCGCTGTCGGGCTCCAGAAGGGACACCAGCACTGCGTACTCGCAGTTTTTCTCCCGGCGGTCTTTGTCCAGCTCCTTGAAAAAGTCCTCGTTCTTGTGTTTTGTCTTGGTGGTATCCATCTCGTTCTTCATCTCGAACATGATGGATATGAACTCCACTCCGTCCTCGGATTTCTCTCTGTATATGAAGTCTCCCTTGCTGCCGGAGCTGGCGTCGTTGTCCTTGTCGAACTCCGCTCTGGGGAAAGCTGTCATCCTGATCTTGTTGAACTCGTCGTGGCAGTGCTGTTCCAGGCTCTCGCCCACCATCTTGGTTGACATCCTGGCCTTGAAGTCCTTGAGCTGGACGATCTGGTCGTCCTTGAACTTGAGTTCGGCCTCGTATCTTTCCTTGATGGACTGCTCGCTGAGCTTGTGCTCCGCCTCCTGGCTCTGCAGTCTGGAATTGAGCTCCACGATCTCGGTGGTCCTGTTCAGAAGTTCCTTTTCCTTTTCCTGAAGGGCTTCGGTAACCGCCAAGGTTCTGGCCATCTCCTGCTGCTCCAGCTTGCCCTGGAGTTCCGCGATGAGCATGTCCTTGTCGATGAGCTCCTTCTCCTTGGACTGGCTGATCTGGACGATCTCCTTTTCCATGGTCTGCCTGAGCTCTGTCATCTCCTGCTCCTGTTTGAGCCTCAAAACCTCCAGGTCGCTCTTTTTCCTGTCGCCCAGTTCCTGTTCTCTGCGTTCAAGTTCCTTCTGAAATTCTCTGTCTCTTACCTGCGAAACTATCTGCTGGTATCCGGATTCGTCCACCGTGAATACCTGTCCGCAGTGTGGGCATTTGATCTCCTGCATGTTTTCCTCCGATCTTGTTCGTCGTACAGTAATCGGCACGCTCTGCGCCCCGGCGCTACCTCCTGTACCAGTAGTCTATGGGCTCGCCGCGCATGTTGGTCATCTGTCTGAGCCCCGGGTAATGCCTCAGGATGAATCCTTCCAGCCTGATCAGGTCGTCGTCCGCCATGCGGTCCCCGGGCCCCATGGGCCATCCGAAAAGTTTGACCTTCCTGCCGTCGGAGCTGCGGATGATGAGCTGGACGTAGCGGGACCCCACCACGGCTTTGCGCCAGGCGGAGACCTCCTTCACGTCGCTCAGGATCGTCATGCGTCTTCCCTTTACGATGAAGCATCTTCCCTGCTCGTCTATCCTACACTCTCCGATGTCCCGAATTTGGGGCATGCCCTCGGTCACCTTGAAGACCAGGCTCATGACGATGATCACGATCAGAGCCATCAGGATGTTGAACACTATGGCGTTTTCGATGTAGTCGGCCAGTCCGTCTGCGATCACCAGAAGCAGCGCAAAAAACGGAGCGAAGAGGAACACCCTCAGGCCGAACCTCTGATACTTGAATTTCATCTTTTGCGAAGCCGTCCCGCCAAGAAGGCGGGACAGCTATCCTTTCGTTATTTGATTATCTCTTTTGCGGCGGTGGCCAGTCCTGCCAGACCCTGAAGCTCTGACGGGATGATGATCTTGGTCGCCTGTCCGTTGGCTGCCTTCTCGAATGCCTCCAGGCTCTTGAGCTTGATGACGTTCTCATCGGCCTGTGCCTTCTTGATGGCTTCGATACCGTAAGCTGTAGCTTCGTTCACCAGTCTGATGGCTTCAGCTTTACCTTCGGCCTGACGGATGGCTACCTGCTTGGCTGCCTCAGCGCTGAGGATGGCGGCTTCCTTCTCACCTTCTGCAACGAGGATGGCGGATGCCTTGGTTCCTTCTGCGTTCAGGATGGCTTCACGCTTTTCACGCTCTGCCCTCATCTGCTTCTCCATTGCCTGCTGGATGTCACGGGGCGGAGTGATGTTCTTGACTTCTACACGGTTGATCTTGATTCCCCAGGGGTCTGTGGCCTCGTCAAGGACGATCCTGATCTTGGAGTTGATGTGCTCACGGGATGTAAGTGATTCGTCCAGTTCCAGATCACCGATGATGTTTCTCAGTGTGGTGGCGGTCAGGTTCTCGATGGCTGCCATGGGGCTCTCAACGCCGTAAGCGAAAAGCTTGGGGTCTGTGATCTGGTAATAAACTACCGTGTCGATCTCCATGGTTACGTTATCCTTCGTGATTACCGGCTGAGGATCGAAGTCGATGACCTTTTCCTTCAGCGATACACGTCTTGCCACTCTGTCGATAAGGGGCATCTTGAAGTGCAGTCCTACCTGCCATGTCTCTCTGTATGCGCCCAGTCTCTCAACTACGAAGGCCTGTGCCTGAGGCACGATCCTGATGTTGGTCACCAGGAGCCAGATGATAAGTGCCAGTACTACAACTAATGCAATGATTCCACCAATTCCCATTTTACCCTCCTTGAAATGTTGATTGAAAATTGATTATCTGATTATGCTTCGGGGGCCGATTCCTTAACGTCGACCACCAGTTTAACGCCGTCTATGGCTTTGACGATGACCACTGCTCCTTCGGGGATCAGGTCATTCTTGCCCACGGCTACTGCAGCCCAGTCCTGGCCCCTGACCTCGACTCTGCCTGAATTCAGCGGGATGATTGTGGAAGTCACTCTTCCTTCCTCGCCTATCAGGGTCTCAACGTTGGTCTTCTCGGAACCTGTCTTGAGCTTGTTTACGAATATTTTCCTCGTGGTTGCCAGAAGCACGATGGATACCAGGAAGAACACTGCGATCTGCAGAGGCAGACCCACTCCCAGTATCGCCAGCACCATGGCGCAAAGTGAACCGGCAGCGAACCAGATGGTGGTCAGTCCCACGGTCATGGCCTCCACGATGCCGAATACCACGGCCAGTCCCAGCCATACCCAGATCATATATGGACCTAATGCGGCTAGATTAAACATAGTAAAGTTCTCCTTTCTGTCTCAAATCAATTATACCTTTCACGCAGTTCCTGCGTACTCTTTCTTAATCAATATATACCACGGATCTACACTTCGTAAACCGCTCCCGCGTAGGCGATCTGACATTTATCGCCAAGAGCGTTTTTGAAGTCCACTATGGCCTGCATTCCCGTGCAGTGCACCGGGCAGAGCAGGTCCGGTTCGTAGGTCAGTACCTCTTCGATAACTCTCCGCCTCAGCTCGGGCTTCGCCGCGAAAAGGTGCATGCCTGCCACCACTGTGGATATCTTCTTCCCGGGCAGCTGTTCCGTGATGTATTTCAGTATGGGTACGATGCCGTTGTGGCTGCATCCGGAGAACACGTGAAGTTTGCCGCCCTCTTCGATGACAAGGGTCTGCTCGTGCTTCATCACGTCCTCCACCCAGCCTGTATACTTGTCTTCCTTGATATAGAGGTAGAACCTCTCCGTGGGGGAGAATCCCTCTATTCTGGGTACGTTTCCGATGAGCCAGGTGTGCTCGTCGATCTGATATGTCCCCTCTGTCAGGATGATGCGGCCGGCGTTCTGTGCTTTGAACTCCTCGGTCCAGGGGATCTCCAGGTCGGTCTCGAAGATCTCACCCTTCACCACGTGGCCCTCTTCATCACACTCCGCCCCCTTCATTGTCACGGACTTCCAGAAAGCGTCCTTGTGCACGTACACCGGTGCGTGGTCGTTGACCTCGAAAAACGCCGGCGTGCCGCCCGAATGGTCGCTGTGTCCGTGGCTGATGGTGGCGAAGTCCACCTTGTTGAGATCGATCCCCAGCGCCTTGGCGTTCTCGGCGAACATGCCTGTCTCGCCCTGATCCATGAGGATGGTCTTGCCGTTGGCCTCTATGAGCACCGAAAGTCCCCACTCCGCCTGGCAGCTGGGCTCTTCGGTCTTGTTGTCCACAAGAAAAGTTATCTTCATATATCGTCCTCCGGTGTGACCGTGATGTGCTGGGTCTCGCTGTCCACCTTCTCCTCCATCTCACGTTCCTTGTCCCTGATGGCCTGGCTGAAGCCCACCAGCGGGTCAAAGGCGCCGAACTGCTTGGCCCTCATGGCCAGCGGCATCCTGGGATGTTTCAAAGGCTTGCGCACCCTTTTGGTATAGTCCTCTTTATCCATATCCATTATATTATACTGCCAATGTCAGTCAATTTCCAGTCCGCAAAAAACTTAACTTCTGCCCCGTGCTCCTCCGCAAAATCCGTGATGGCCCTGAAGTCCGGATGGGCGCTGAGGTCGCCGTTGAAAACCAGGATGGGACGGGGTATCCGGCCTCCGGCCGGATCGATTTTAGTACAGGGATCCTGCGTGAGTTCTGCGGCTTCGCGAGGGTTCGGCGTGGGTTCTGCGGCGTCGCTAGGATCCTGCGTGGGTTCTGCGGCGTCGCGAGAGTTCGGTGTGGGTTCTGCGGCGTCGCGACTCAGGTCGCGGACCAGTCCGCTGGCGCCTCCGATGAATCCCGTGTTGTAGCCGGGAAGCTCCACATAGCCCGGCCTTATGACCAGCACCTCCAGGCCCGCAGCGGCGGCCGCCCCGGCGATACCCCTGTCGTAGGTGATGATGGCGTCCTCCCTCACCACGCAGGTGCTGCACTTGGCGTAGCCCTGGCTGACGTTCAGCCTGATGAGGCCCATCTCATCCGCCGCCGCCAGAAGCTCCGGCGCAGTGTACTTCAGATTATGTATGAAAAACTTCCCCGTGGAGCAGGCGTTGTATATGATGTCACCCGGGTAAGCCGGGCTCAGTCTGGCCGGCTCGCCCTTGAATACAGTGTCCCGGTCCAGTCTGCAGAGCAGCATATCCGGGTGGCACCTCAGGGGCTCCTGTACATGATCGATGGGCCCGAAGGGCTCCACCTCGTATCCGAGACCTTCGATGTATGAGGCAAGTTCGGGTCTTGCTGTTTTGGAGAGGATGATTTTTTGCGCCATTGTGTGATATAATCGGCGTGCAGATCTGTGATTACGGCTTATATTCTTTTTTTGAAAATAAGCCGTACCAAGGTTCTGTCTTTTACCGCTGGAAATCATTTTTTGAAAATAAGCCGTACCATTGTTTAAACGAAATACCGCTTGAATTAAAAAAATGATATTAGGCCGTAATAATCCAATAATACTTACCGCTGGAAATCATTTTTTGAAAATAAGCCGTACTGCGCACTTAATGCCAGTCACAAAATGGAGGCAATCTATGGATCACGACAACATCCGAATCGAAATACTTACCGCCAGGATCGCCATGGCGGATTACCTCCGCGACTACGTTGACGTGCCCAGGTTTCTGGGGCTCTGCGCCCAGTGCAGCAACTGCGGGAATCGCTGGAGCTGCCCGCCCTTCGACTTCGACCCCCTGGAATATCTCAGGCAGTTCAGCGCCGTCCGGGTGGTGGCTTCGAAGATCTCGCCCGTGGGCGAGTGGCAGCTGGATGAGCCTGATGCGCCCGCGGAGGGCACAGCGGCCGGGCCCACCTTTACCGGCGAAAACGCCGAGAACTACGACCGGGTCTGGCGGATGCTGAGCAGCGTCAAGGCCGATCTGGAGGCTGAACTTTTCCGCATGGAAAAGGAGCATTCGGGAAGCCGGCTCCTCAGCGGAGGCAGCTGTTACAAGTGCAACCAGGGCTGCACCCGCCCGGCGGGTCTGCCCTGCCGTCATCCGGAGCAGATGCGGTATTCCATCGAGGCACTGGGAGGCGATGTGGAAAAGATCGCCTCTGAGCTTCTGGGCTCGCCGCTGGTCTGGTCAGGCCCTGGGGAGTTCCCGCCCTACTACATGCTGGTGGGCGGTCTGCTGGTTAAATAAGTGGTGCGCGGGCGCAGCCCGCGCTTTTTTATTTTTTGCGATCCGGTTTCACGGGGGAGTTGGGATCCTCGCTTCCGCTTTTGTGGCCGCCGATCTGGAGGTTCCTCTCCAGAGTGGTGGCCGCCTCTTCAAGGTCCATGGCCTTGAACATGGCGTTCTTGCCGAATCTTTTCTTTACTTCGTTTATGGCATTCTGCATGTCGCGGTCCCGGGCCTCGATCTCATCCGATGAGGCCTTCGATGCCGCGGCTCCTTTGCCCGCCGCCGGTCCGCCGCCTGAACCCATGTCGAAAAGCGTCATCTGCCGTTCCTTAGGCGGTTCTTTCGCGTTGTTGCAGTCCAGCATGATCCGCCTCACGGGGATGTCCGGATCCACGATCCTGTCGTAGAGCTCCGCAACGGCAGGCACCATGACTCCCTCGGTGTTCACCGGGTGGTCGAAGGCCCAGGTCCCCCGGGCCGGCTCCACGTCCTCCTTGTTGGAGTAGCCCACCATCAGGGTGACGGATTCGGTCATGAGATTTTTTGCGACCAGTTCCAGGGAAAGGCCTTCCATCATCTCCTTGGCGATGAGCCTGCCCTCGTCGAATCTGTAGTCCCGCATGAGCACCTGGCCGCGGGCCAGGGAACTGGACTTGGGCCGGTAGGCCTTGATGTCCGCGATGGTGGTGGGCTCCTGGCCCCAGGCGTGGTCGATGAGGAGCTCCGCGTCGATGCCGAAGATCCTGAACATCAGGTCCTCGTCGGCCTCGGCGATCTCACGCATGGTGTAGATGCCGTATTTGGCAAGTCGCCTGGCCGTGCCCGGTCCCACCCGCCAGAAATCGGTGAGTGGCCTGTGGTCCCAGAGCTTTGTGCGGTAGCTCATCTCGTCCAGCTCGCCTATGAAGTCGTCCGCGTGCTTGGCGGTTATGTCCAGAGCGACCTTGGCCAGGTACATATTGGTACCTATGCCGCAGGTGGCCCGGACCCCCACCTCCCGCCGGACCTCGTCCATGAGGAACTTGCCCAGCTGGCGGGGTGTTTTGTTGTATAGTTTCAGATAATCCGTGACGTCCAGGAAACATTCGTCGATGGAGTACACGTAAATGTCATCTTTTGAGATATATTTGAGGTAAATGCCGTAAATGGAGGCGGAATAGTCGATATATTTCTGAAGCCGGGGCGGCGCCATGATGTAGTCGATGTTTTTGGGTATCTCAAAGACCCTGCAGCGGTTCTTCACGCCCAGGGCTTTCATCGACGGTGAGACCGCCAGGCATATGGTCTTGTCGGTTCTGGAGGGATCGGCCACCACCAGGTTGGTGGTCATGGGGTCCAGCCCCCGCTCCACGCACTCCACCGAGGCGTAAAAGCTCTTCAGGTCGATCACCAGATAGCTGCGGTTCTTGTCAGGCATGACTGCGATCCTTTCAGCGCGGCCCACTGGCGGCGCGGCTCCGGTTAGGCTCCGGTTCGTCCGGCGTCCTACGCGTTGGCGCTCGCCTTCATCAGGCGCAAAGCCTTGGCCAGCTGGTCCGGGCAGGAGGTCGCCCGTCTGCCGCAGGTGATTCCCTCCAGCTTATCAGCGATCTCGTCCACGTCCATGCCGCGGCACAGCGCGTCCAGCCCCTTGTGGTTCCCGTCGCATCCGCCCAGGAACTCCAGGGCCACCAGCTTGTTGTTGTCGTCTATCTCGATGTTGCAGCCCATGGCGCAAACACCTTTCATGGGAATGAATTTTTTCAAAATATTATTCCTTTCGTGTTATAATTTAGACTGTGCAGGCGATCAGCCCGCCATCTATAGGATTATACCACAAAAAATCAGGCCACAAAACATGGACGATCCAAACTTACACCTCAAAATCGTAGAAGAACGATTCGACCGCTATCTCAGCTCCTACGCCCCGGATCACGGCGATTTCCTGACCCCCGAGGAGCAAAGCGCGCTGATGCCCTTTTTCCGCAGGAACCGTTCCCAGGGAGCCTGGCTCTACGGCGGCTACCCCGAGGCTGAGCGGCGCCTTCCCCTCTTCATGCCCGACTATCTCGGCATAGAGCGGGAGGAGGACATTTACGGATACTTTCGCGGGAACCCCGGGGAATGCCCTCTGGCGGTGCTTCAGGTGAAGGTCCCCCGCCAGGAGCGGGTCAGCCTCACTCACCGTGACTACCTGGGCGCCCTCATGGGCTGCGGCATCAAAAGAGAAAAAATCGGAGATATAATCGTGTTTGGCGCAGGCGGCTCGAGTGGAGATGCGAGCGGCGCGGGCGGCGCGGGTGGCTCGGGCGGCGGGTCTAACGGCGGTGGCGGCCAGGACGGCGCACAGATCGTGATCCTCCGCGAACTCGCAGAGTACCTCAGGGACGAGCTCACCTCCGTGGGCCGAGCGGCGGTCACTGTGGATATCCTGGACATCAACGAGCTTGATCCCGGCGAGGTGCGCCGCGAGGAGCACTCATACACCGTATCTTCCAGTCGCCTGGACAACGTGGTCTCAGCCGTCTTCGGTCTGTCACGCAAGCTGGCCACCGAGGCCATCGCCAAGGGCCTGGTCTTCGTGGACGGCACGGAGGTCCAGAAGCCCGACTACCGCGTGACCGAGGGCCAGAAGCTGGTGCTCCGCCACCGCGGCAAAGCGATTTTCGTGGGCGAGACAGGAACCTCCAAAAAAGGAAAAGTATATATAAAAGTCGAGAAATATGTGTAACGAACAGGCGCGCCCGGCGGGCGCACTTCCTTCTTGAGTTTAGCGTCCTTCCATTGCGGGCGCTTTTTTGGTGTCACAGTGGAAAGGTTTGAGCAAAAAACTCGCTCCCAGTGGAAAGCATAGGCATCCCCCTTCTACTCCAGCCACTTTTTTTGCGCCGCAGTGGAAAGGTTGACGCGAAAAACTCGCTCCCAGTGGAAAATCCGCTCCGCCCCGCCCCCCCCGCGCACACAAAAAAGCCGCAGTTACCGGCTGCGGCTTTTGGCTTATCTTTGGTATTAACTTTCGGTGCGGGGGGTTATGTCCCAGTCCCCGTGGGAGATGAGCTCGCTCAGGAGCTCCGCTGCGAACAGCTGGGTCGGTATGTTGTCATACTTGTCCATGTTCCGGCGCATCTCCTCAGTGATGAAGGTGTCGAAGGCCTCGCAGTCGAGACCTGAATCTGCGCACATCCGGCGGTCGATGCAGATCCTCCTGATGTACCCCGCGGACTCCTCCATCAGATTCTCAAGAGTCAGTTCATGTTCTTTAGTTTTCATCACGCATTTCTCCTTTACTTAATTGTCATTTCTTTTCCTTTTATTGTTAATGCGTTACCCGTTCATACCTGGGCTATCCTTTCACTTTAGCCCGGTGAAGTAGAACTATACACCATATCAGAGGATCCGTCAAGAGGTTTTTCCAAAAAACTTTCAAAAAATTCTACCTATTATATATAGCAAAAAATAATATGCCTGTTCCCGGGGTTTGCAGGGGCGGGTTCAAAAGGGTATAATATGTTCAATAAATGTATTGAAAGTAGGTGGCGCTATTGCTGTTATCCATTTTATCCATCCTGGTCAACGTGGTCTTTCTGGTCGTGCTGAATCTGGATCTCTACACCGACCGTGCCATGATGCCCACCGGCGAGATCAGGGAGTGGCACCGCAGCCCGGTCAGCCGCCTGGCCATAGCGGACCAGTCCATTCTTTTCTACATCCAACTGGCCCTGGTGGCAGTCAGCATCGTATCCAGTGCGCTGATCCTCTTCGGGGTCCGCGCCGATATCGTGCGCAAAATCCAGCTGATCAGCCTCATCGCCTCCGCGGTCATGTTCATCGTGATCATGATCGTAACTTCCAACTCCCACGCAAAATACGCGTGACCGGTGGGGCCGACACATAATAAATCGACCCCACGCCATGCGTGGGGTTTCCTTATACAGCAAAAGCCCGCATTCCGCGGGCTTTTTGATTGTCTCGTTAATGAAGTTCGTCCCTCACGCGTTGTACAGCTTCGCGTATTCTCCGCCCATTGCCAGCAGTTCCTCGTGGGTGCCCTGCTCTTTGATCAGGCCGCCTTCCACCACGACGATGCGGTCCGCATCCTGCACGGTGGTGAGACGGTGGGCGATGATGATGGTGGTACGCCCCTCAGCCAGCTTGTCGAAGCTGCGCTGGATGTACTCCTCGGTGATGGTGTCCAGGGCCGATGTGGCCTCGTCCAGGATGAGTATCTTGGGGTTCTTGAGGAAGATCCTGGCGATGGACACCCTCTGCTTCTGGCCGCCGGAAAGCTTGGTACCGCGCTCGCCCACGTATGTGTCGAAGCCGTCGGGCATGTCCATGATGTCGTCATATATCTCTGCCCGCTTGGCGGCTTCCACCACCTCCTCGTAGGTGGCGTCAGGTTTGCCGTAGCGGATGTTTTCCAGTACTGTATCCGCGAAGATGAACACGTCCTGCTGGACGATGCCGATGTTCTTGCGGAGGGAGTGCTTGGTCACGTCTCTGATGTCCTGACCGTCGATCATGATGCTGCCGTCGGTGACGTCGTAGAATCTGGGGATCAGGTGGCAGAGAGTGGTCTTGCCGCCGCCGGAGTGGCCTACGATGCCGACTTTTTCGCCGGGACGTACGTCAAGGTCGATGCCGTGGAGCACTTCCTTGGCCTCGTTGTATGAAAATTTCACGTCGTCCAGTTTGATGCCGCCATCTTGAACAACCAGATCTTTTGCGTCGGGCTTCTCCTTGATGGAGGGCTCCAGCGCCATGATGTCCATGAAGCGCCTGAGGCCTGCGGTGCCGCTGACGAAGATCTCGGCGAAGGCGCCCAACTTCCTGATGGGTGTGACGAAGGTGGACACGAAGAGCATGAAGGTGATCAGGTCAACGTAGTCCATGTGTCCTTTCATGATCAGGTAGCCGCCGAAGGCGATGACCACCACCGGCATGATGCACATAAAGAACTCCTGGCTGGCCATGAACGTTCCCATGGCTTTGTAGTAATCCTTCTTGGCGCCTTTGAAGTTCTCGTTGGTCAGGTCGAACCTCTCCATGTCCACGTCCTCGTTGGCGAAAGCCTTGGAGGTGCGGACGCCGGAAAGTCTGGACTCAACTTCGGCGTTGATCTCGGCCAGTTTTTTCTTGACGTTCACGGAGGTGCGGGTCATCTCCCGCCTGTTCTTCATGACCACGATGACGAAGATCGGGATCAGTATGGAGATCACCAGAGCCAGTCTCCACTCCATGATGAACATGAAGACCAGGGATCCCAGAATGGTAAGGGAAGAGATCACCAGGTCCTCCGGGCCGTGGTGGGACAGTTCCGTGATCTCGAAAAGGTCACCTGTCAGCCTGGACATCAGGTTTCCGGTGCGGTTCATGTCGTAGAAGTCGAAATCCAGCACCTGGAACTGTTCGAACAGATCCCGCCTGATGTCGGCCTCCACCCTTATTCCGAAGGTGTGGCCCCAGTAGGTCATGATGAAGTAGCAGATGGACCTGATCACGTAAAAGACCGCGATGATGGCCATCAGCTCGAAGAAAAACCTGTACAGGTTATTGGGCAGCAATTCATTCATTGCGTACCTGGACACCAGCGGGAACGAAAGGTCCACCGCCGACGCCATGATGGCGCAGCACATGTCCAGTATGAAAAGCTTCCTGTGCGGCTTGAAGTATTTAAGAAGTGTTTTGATCATATTCATATTAATGCCCCACTGCGCCCGGCCCGCCGGGCTTCTCAACACGTGGTCGTATCCGATATTCTATCACATCCGCCGCCGTTACAAAAGACTTTTGCGCGCTTCTGTGCGCCAGGAATTGGGAAAAAACGTGGCGCGGATGTCATTATTTATCCGCACCGCTCTTAGTTTACTGTACAAATCCATTTTTTTGAAATTGTACAGTAAAAAAATCTCATTTTACACGGGGAAAGCCCATATTTGCCCGGTTTTCCCACTGATCTGCCCTGATCATTACTGTATGAAATCAAAAAGATCGATTTGTACAGTAAAACACGGGTACCGCTACTGTACGATTTCGATTTTTTGAAATTGTACAGTAATTCATATTGACATAATTTCAGAAGATGCAGCCCATGGCGCAAAACACCCATTTTTCGACGTTTTCTCCCAGGTTCAAGTCCTGCTCCCATCTCACAAGATAAAATTAAAACCCCTCGAAAACGAGGGGTTCCAATTTTATTGGTGCGGACAACAGGACTTGAACCTGCAAGGTGTTACCCACACGGTCCTTAGCCGTGCGCGTCTGCCAATTCCGCCATGTCCGCAAACGCGGCCCTTTCGGGACTGCCTTATCATATTACTCTTTTTAAGCTGAAAGGTCAAGAAGTTTTTTTGCGGAATTGAAGGTTTTAGGGGCGCAGGCCCTAAAGTTTCGCCGAGGCAATAAAAAAATTTGGTCTTGAGCTCCATCTATGCTACAATTTAAATGGGTAAAGGGGTGCCCGCGCCCGAAAGCACTTAAGGAGGATCATATATGGAAAACATCGTAACTGACGGACTGAAACTGGGTTTCGGTCTCATGAGGCTGCCCAGGCTGGGCGAAGGCAAGAGCAGAGATCCCATCGACGTTGAGCAGGTCAAGGTCATGGTGGATAAGTTCATCGCAGCAGGCGGCAAGTATTTTGATACTGCTTTCATATACAGGGGCTCCGAGGCCGCCATCAAGGAGGCGCTCTGCGACAGGTACCCCAGGGACTCCTACTATCTGGCCACCAAGCTGAACGCGGCGGACTTTGCCGCCAAGTCCAGGGAGGAGGCCGAGGCGCAGCTTAAGACCAGTCTTGAGAGGACCGGCGCACAGTATTTCGACTTCTATCTTTTGCACTCCATCGACCACGAAAGCGTGGACAAATACGAAGAGTACGGCATCTGGGACTACGTCTGGGACGCCAAGGCCAAGGGGCTGGTGAAGCACGCAGGCTTCTCCTTCCACGCCGATGCGGAGCTTTTGGACCAGGTGCTCACCAAACATCCGGAGACAGAGTTCGTTCAGCTTCAGATAAACTATCTGGACTGGGAGGACCCGGAGATCCAGGCCAGGGCCTGCTACGAGGTCTGCGTCAGGCACGACAAGCCGGTGATCGTCATGGAACCGGTGAAAGGCGGACTTCTGGCCAACATGCCAGAAGCTGCCACAGATATTTTCTACAGGGCAGACGCCAACGCATCCCCCGCTTCTTGGGCCGTGCGCTACGCGGCGTCCCTTCCCAACGTGGAGGTGGTCCTGAGCGGCATGTCCAACATAGCTCAGATGGACGACAACCTCTCCTACATGAAGGACTTCAAACCCCTCACCGACCAGGAGCAAAACGTCATCGCCGACGTGCTGAAGGCCCTTCAGGAGGTGGACCGCATCCCCTGCACCAACTGTCACTACTGCACCCCCGGCTGCCCCATGGAGATCCACATCCCGGAGATTTTCAACGTCATGAACGTCTACAAGGTCTACGGCGACCTGGCCAGAGCCAGGGATGATTATACCTGGCGTCCGGGCGGACCCAAGGCGTCGGAATGCATCAAGTGCGGCCAGTGCGAGGAGGCCTGCCCCCAGCACCTGCCCGTCATGGATCTTTTGGACGAGATCGTGGAGACTCTGGAAAAGAAGTGATCTGAAATGGAATATATAGGAGACGTTTTTTACGAATACGGAGGCGGTCTCTACGCCAACATAACCAACAGGTGCCCGGACAGATGCGAGTTCTGCATCCGCTACATGGTGGATTCTCTGGGCGGCGCGGACTCTCTGTGGCTCAGGCGGGAGCCCACCATGGATGAGATCATGGAGCTCCTGGATGAGTGGGATCTGAACCGCTTCGAGGAGCTGGTGTTCTGCGGCTATGGTGAGCCCACCGAGAGGCTGGAGGAGCTCATAGCCACCGCAAAACATGCGAAGTCCGTCTGCCCTTCTCTCAAGGTCAGGCTCAACACCAACGGTCTTTCCGACCTGATCAACGGCAGGGACACTCTGCCGGAGCTCAGCCAGGTGCTGGACCGCATATCCGTGAGCCTCAACGCCAAAGGCCCGGAAGAATATCTGGCCCTCTGCCACCCCAGGTTCGGCATCGGCGCTTACGACGCCATGCTGGACTTCACCAGGCGAGCTAAGGAATGCATTCCGGACGTGACCATGTCCGTGGTCTCAGGCTCCATCCCCTACCAGGACATCGAGCCCTGCAGGCGGATCGCCGAGGAGGACATAGGAGTCAAGTTCCGGGTGCGGTGAGAGCCGGCCGGCACGTTCCGGACCATATAACTAAATTGATTTTTTGCGCGGCGGGGGCGGATGTGCCCCTCTGAACGCCGCTGAAGGAGGAAATAATATGAACAAACCGACCCTGGTGATAATGGCTGCGGGAATGGGTTCCCGCTACGGCGGCCTGAAGCAGATCGACAAGATCTCCGGCAGGGACATCATCCTGGACTTCTCGCTTTTTGACGCGCTCCGCGCCGGATTCGGGAAGGCAGTGATCATCATCAAGAAAGAAAATGAGGCGGATTTCAGAGCCCTGATCGACGACCGGGCCGGCCGCCACATTGACATAGAATACGCCTACCAGGATCTCAGCAACATCCCCGAGGGCTTCGCGGTCCCCGGTGAGCGCACCAAGCCCTGGGGCACCGCCCATGCAGTGATGTCGGCGGCGGACAACGTCCATGAGAACTTCGCCGTCATCAACTCCGACGACTACTACGGTCCTGAGGCCTTCCGGGTCATGGCAGAGTTCCTGACCCAGGCGGATCCCGAAGGCACGCCCTACCCCTTCTCCATGGTTGGATACAAGGTGGAAAACACCCTGACCGACAACGGATCGGTATCCCGCGGCGTCTGCACCGAGACCGAGGACGGCTTCCTCTCAGACATCGTTGAGAGGACCAAGATCATGAGGCAGGACGGCGACATCGTCTTCCAGGACGAGGAAGGCGAACTCCACGCCGTAGCCGAGGGCACTCCCGTGTCCATGAACTTCTGGGGCTTCACCCCGGCCATGATGGACGAGATCAAGGCAGGCTTCCCGGCTTTCCTGGAGAACTCTCTTGCGAACAACCCCTTAAAGGGCGAGTATCTCCTGCCCGAGTGCGTCGACAATCTTGTCAAGGCCGGCAAGGCTACAGTCAGAATGCTCAAGTCCCACGACCGCTGGTACGGGGTGACCTACAAGGAAGATAAGGAGAGCGTTTCCGCCTCCCTGAACTCCCTCAAGGAATCCGGCCTCTATCCCGCGGATCTCTGGAAATAGAAGGTGACAAAAATGATCAGAAACATGGAACAGTCCAAAGAATCCGGCATACTTCAGGTCGCCGACATGATGGTATGCGCAGCACTTACCGCCCCCAAGGGAAGCGGCAAGGACACCATCCGCACATCCGTGATCACGGGTGAAGAAAAAGACAGGCTCAGAGACAAGATGCTTGCCCTCTCGGAAGCCTACGGCATGCCCAACTTCGCCCGCGACGCAGGCAACGTGGACAACGCCCAGGCAGTTGTCGTGATCGGTTGCACCGGAACCTACTTCGGCATGTCCAACTGCGGCATCTGCGGTTTCGAAAACTGCGCCGAGTGCAAAAGCGCCGGCGCCAGATGCGTGATCACCGTGTCTGACCTGGGAATCGCCGTGGGAAGCGCGGTATCTGTAGCGGCCGATATGAGGATCGACAACCGCGTCATGTACACCGCCGGCAAGGCCGCCCTCAAGCTGGGCTTCATCTCCGACGATACGGCAGTCTGCTACGGCATCCCCCTGTCGGTGACCAGCAAAAGTATTTTCTTCGACAGAGGACCCGGAGCGGTCATTAACCTCAAATAGCCTCCCTTTAAACCCCAAAGGAGACCAAAATGTTAGCAGATAAAGAGATTCTTCTGCCCCTCATAGAGGAGGCTGCCGCCAAGGCTGTGGAGATCCGCCGTGACCTCCATATGCACCCGGAGCTTTCCGGTCAGGAGATCAGGACCTCAGGCATCATCGCCGCCGTCCTGAAGGAACTGGGCATCGAGACCCGCGAAGGTCTGGGGAAGCCCGTCCTGCCCGACCCTGAATACATCAAGGCCGTTCTCACCTCCACCATCGCAAAAGACATGCTCAAGGACATGGGCATGGGCGAGGAAGTACTGGGCGGCATCGACCTGTCCGGTCTGGACATCGGAAGCATGGATCCCGCCACCATCGCGGCGATGGCATCCATGATCATGCCACCGGGGCACGGAGTGCTGGGCACCATCTACGGTGAAGACCCCACCCGCGCCATCGCCATCAGGGCCGACATAGATGCCCTGCCGGTGACCGAGGAGACCGACACCCCCTTCAAGTCACAGAATCCGGGCGTCATGCACGCCTGCGGTCATGACATGCACACGGCCGCCCTCCTGGGCACGGCCATGGTGCTCAAAAAATACGCCGACCGGGGCGGCCGCCTGCCGCGCTCGGTGAAGTTCATCTTCCAGCCCAACGAGGAGGGCACCGGAGGCGCAGCGCCCATGATCGCGGAGGGCGTCATGCAGGATCCCGCAGTGGAAAGCATCTTTGCCTTCCATGTTGACCCCTCGAAAGAGTATGGCAAGATAAGGTTTTTCCCGGGAGTCATGAACGCCTCATGCACGGATTTCAAGATCACGGTCCACGGCAAAGCCTCTCACGGTGCGCACCCCAACCTGGGCATCGATCCCATCCCCTGCGCCTGCGACATAGTTCTGGCCCTGCAGACCATAATCACCAGGAAACTGGATCCCTCCAGCGGAGCGGTGCTGACGGTGGGCGCCATCAGAGGCGGTTCCACCACCAATCAGGTGCCTGAACAGTGCGAGATGGTTGGAACCATCAGGACTCTGGACAACGAGTCCCTCAGGATCATCGAGGATGAGATGCGCCGCCTCGTCAGTTCCGTTGCCGAAGGATACGGCTGTACCGCAGAGACGGTGATCGGGGAGCTTTACCCCGTCCTCTTCAACGACCCGGAGGTCTCTGAGGTGATCCGCACCGTTGCGGAAGACCTGGTGGGGCCGGAAAACATAGTGTCCGACAATGCCCCTAGTTTCAGCTCCGACGATTTCGCATACTTCACCAGCGCAGTGAAGGGCTGCTACTTCCACCTGGGAAGCACCAGACCCGGCTCAGAGGAGATCCACGACATACACAGCAATCTCTTCGACCCGGACGAGAGGCTGATCAGGCTGGCCATCGCCATGGAAGTGTTCTCGTGCCTGAGACTCATGGGCGCGTAAGGTATTTTGGATAAATACAGGAGATAAAAGAAATGAAAACAACCAAGAGAATGATCGCTTTATGCCTCATACTGATCCTGGCCTTCACCCTGGCCGCCTGCGGTTCCAAGCCCGCACCGGTTGAGCCTGCGGAACCGGAGCCCACTCCGTCCATGGCCCTTGACAACATGCTCAAGGCCATCGGAGATCTGGACTTCGAGGAGGCCCAGAAGTACTACGCAGGTGACATGGGTTCAGTGGAGGCGCTGAACGAAGGCGCCGACTCACCCACCGCCGACGTGGTGACCCGCATGCTGAGGGAGGCCTTCAGTTTCGAGTACACCCTGAGCAACGAGGTGATCTCTCAGGACGGCCAGACCGCCACAGTAGACGTAAACTTCGTCACCTACAACATGGGCGAGATACTGGGAGAGGTCCTGGAGGCGCTGATCGCCCGGGCTTCCGTACTCCAGCAGGGTGGCATGACCGCCGATGAGTTCCAGACACAGATGAACGACATCGTCGTAGGCATCTACGAGGACATAATCAAAAAAGCCGAGAAGACCCTTAAGATCTCCGTACCCGTCAAGCTCACCAAGGTGGACGGTGAGTGGAAGGTGGACGACCTGAAGGACTCCCTGGACTTCATGGACGGTATCACCGGCGGACTGATCAGCTACTCCGAAAGCGGCGTCCCCGGGATGTGATTCTGAGTGCATTTTAAAGGCGGGAACCCTCCCGCCTTTTTGCTTATTCCGTATTCTTTGCACCTTCCATAAAATATTTATATGATGAGGTTTTTTGCGGCACTTTCTGCTATAATTATCGTGTGTTACGAGTTTCGTATAAAGGAGGAATAACATGATCTATTTCAACTGCGACTACATGGAGGGGGCTCACCCCAACATTTTAAAGCGTCTCCAGGAGACCAATATGGACAAGACCGTGGGATACGGCGACGATCCCTACACCGAGAGCGCCAAGGCCCGCATCCGTGAGGCCTGCGATGCGCCGGATTCCGAGGTCATGCTGCTGGTGGGCGGCACCCAGACCAATGACGTGGTCATCGCCTCCTTCCTTCAGCCCTATCAGGGAGTCATCGCTCCCACCAACGGGCACATCGCCAGACACGAGGCCGGAGCCATCGAGCACAGCGGCCACAAGGTCCTGGCTCTTCCCGGCGAGAACTACAAGCTCAGTGCAGAACAGATCCGCGAGTACTGCTGGCTTTACTACAAGGACGCCAGCAAGGACCACATGGTCATGCCCGGCATGGTATACATCTCCCAGCCCACCGAGTACGGCACCATCTATTCTCTGGAAGAGCTGACTGCCATCCGTCAGGTCTGCGACGAGTATGACCTGGCCCTCTACGTGGACGGGGCCAGACTGGCTTACGCTCTGGGCTCCCCTGAGAATGATGTGACCCTTAAGGATCTGGCAAGGCTCACCGATGTTTTCTACATCGGAGGCACTAAGTGCGGCGCCCTCTTCGGCGAAGCCGTGGTGGTCCGCGACCCCAAGAGAGTTCCTCACATGTTCATGATAGCCAAGCAGCACGGCGCGGTGCTGGCCAAGGGCAGGCTCCTGGGCATCCAGTACGATGAGCTCTTCAAGGATGACCTTTATCTCAAGATCGGTCAGCACGCCATCGACATGGCCATGAAGATCAAGAACGCCTGCAAGGAAAAGGGCTACGTCTTCTACAACGACTCTCCCACTAACCAGCAGTTCGTCATCATCTCCAACGAGAAGGAGAAGGAGATGTCTGAGTGGCTTGAGATCGAAATGGATGACACCTACGACGAGGATCACATCGTCATGCGTCTCTGCACCAGCTGGGCCACAAAGGAAGAGGACGTGGACGCCCTCATAGAGAGACTGTAGCTGAAACGGATGTTTTGCTCCGAACATCCGGGCACATGAAAGCATATTAAAAGACCGGCTGTAAAAGCCGGTCTTTTTTAGTTATGATTCGTCGTTAAATTGAAGTTTTATCTTTTAGAGATATCAATAACCAGCACCAAATCCTGTAAGAACAGCAACTACGATCAGCACGCACTGTGCAGCGAGCAGAGCGAAGAAGATCTTGAAGGCAAGCTTCCAATACTTGTCAAGAGGAACACCACCGAGACCGGCAACAACAGCAGCGAATGCTGTGGGCCAGATAACGTTGGATAATCCGTCACCAAACTGGTATGCAAGAACTGCAACGTCTCTGGTGATTCCAAGAAGGTCTGCCATGGGAGCCATGATAGGCATGGAAACGGCAGCCTGGCCGGAACCTGACGGGATGAAGAAGTTCAGCAGTGTCTGGAAGATTACCATGAAGATCGCGCTGAGCCATTCAGGCAGGTGTGAAAGCGGAAGTGTAAGTCCGTATACTACGGAGTCGATAATTCCGCCCTCTGTAAGGACGAGCTTGACGCCACGGGCAATACCGATCATGATGGCTGCGGTCGTAGCATCCTGGAATCCTTCGACGAAGGTATCTCCGATCTTCTTAAGGTTCCATCTCATGATGATGGCGCAGATGATGGCCATGATCAGGAAGATAGCGCAGATCTGGGAGAAGTACCAACCCCACTTGATAACGCCGATGACTACGAGAGCGATGGTTGCTACCAGGTCAAGGAGAACCAGCTTCTCCTGCCAACCAAAGTGCATGTTCTCGATGTCAGCCTGCTGTTCTGCAGAAGCCTCGCCGATCTCTGTTCCATACAGATAGGAAGCGGTCGGGTCAGCCTTTACCTTCGCAGCATAGCGAAGAAGGATGACAGAAGCGATAGCAACGAGAACAAGGTGGCAGATCAGACGGAAGCCTGTGCCGGACATGTACGGAATCTCCGCAATGCCCTGTGCTACGCCGACGGTGAACGGGTTCATCATTGCTCCTGCATATCCGCAGGCAGCACCGAAAGCGATGGTGCAGACACCTACCAGTGCGTCATATCCCATTCCTACATAAACTGCAGCGAATACGGGGATGAACGGCAGCCACTCTTCGAACATACCGATCGTGGAAGAACCCATACCGATAAGAACGAGGAAGATGGGGATGGTGATAAGTGAGCTGTTGCCCTTGAAGATCTTAAGGAGAACAGCAACTGCTCCGTTGAAGCATCCGGACTTGATGATGAAGAATACGGAAGCGTATGTGATGAATACCAGGAATGAAATATCAGCAGCATTCACCATGCCTTCGTATACCAGCTCGAACATCCTGAAGGGTCCTACCGGACTTACGTCGTCAACGGTGTGATATGTGCCAGCCACGGCAACATTTCTGCCCTGAGCATTCTCTACATAGTCATATGAACCAGCGGGAATGATCCAGGTAAGAATCGTGCAAATTACGATAATGGCGAATAAAATAATAAATACGTGTGGGAGATTTAATTTTTTCTTCTCACCCACTTTTGGGCCTTTACTCATCTCTTTCCTCCTTTCAGATAACAAACAATTTGAGTAATGCAACGAATCATAGAGATATATTTAAAGCCATTAGCTATAAATACCGTAAGTTTAATTGTCAAGGTGCAGTGCGGAAGGCCTCGCAGCCTTCCCTGTTCCGCAAAACACTATCTGCAGAGCAGTTCTATCATCTCTTCGTATAACTTCTGGGTGTCCTCAAGTGACTTGATGGATACATGCTCATTGGCTTCGTGTGCGGTCACGGGGCCGGGGCCGATTATGATGCGGTCGCCCTCGAAGAAGGAGCCTTCCGTGATCCCGAAGAAGGGAGCGCCGGGGGTTCCGGTCTTTTCCTCATAGACCTTCACAAGTGAGCTTCTGTTAACGAATGACGGTATGTCGTTTATGATCTCGTAGGACGCATCCACGCCCTCCAGAGCATCATCGATGAATTTCCTGATGATGGGATATTCCCTCTCAGAATCGCAGATCCTGAAGTCCAGATAGACAACGGTCTCGGCGGGGACCTTGTTGATGGAGGTGCCTCCCTTGATGATGCCGATGTTCATGGTAGGATAGGGGATCCCGAAGAAGTCGCTGGGATGCTTCCTGAGTTCCAGCTCGAAATCCATCATTTTGTTCAGGAACCTGACGGCGTTCTTGTTGGAGCTCCTGCCCTCTATGGGAGTGCTGGAGTGGGTGGTGGTTCCCCTGAAGGTGAAAATTATCTCCAGAAGTCCCTTGGATCCCACCGCAGGCTTGAAGTCCGTGGGCTCGGCCACCACTACGTGGGGCGGGAACTTGGTTCCGGCATGGACCAGATCCCAGACGCCTTCGAACATGATTTCTTCGTCGTATGTATGGTAGCAGCGGATGCCCTTGTTAAGGGACTTAAGGTCGGTATTGGCGATGGCAGCCATGAAGCAGGCTGTGCCGCCCTTCATGTCGCAGGAACCCAGTCCGTAGAGCATGCCGTCCCCCTTGTCCGTCAGAACGTGGGGATCCGTGGTCCAGCCCTCCGTGATGTCCACCGTGTCAGAATGTCCCAGGAACCCGATGGCCGGGTCATCGCCGTAGCTTGCGATGAGGACCTGCTTACCGGTCTTCTCATTGGTCATCCTGTCCACAGAGAAATCCAGCTTCCTGTAGAAATCTTCCAGGTAATCCATGAACTCGCGGTTGCATTTGTCCGCAATGGTGTTGATGGCTACCAGATCCTTGAGAATGTCTCTTGCGATCATATCAACCTTTCCTTTTTACCCAAAAACCGGCATTTTCGTACAAAATGCCTTTTATACACTTTGTATTATAACAGAATCTGTTAATCCTAACTAAGGGATTTTGCGATTTTTTTGCTATAATACCAAATAATTATGCTATGGTTTTGGCCAAAACCACTCTCATGTTTTCGTAAAACACCCTATGTCCTTCTTCCTTCAGATGGACCCCGTCGAAGCAGAGTTCCAGGGGCCAGGATGAGGCGTCAGCGAAGGCCACGCCAAGATCCGAGGCCACCTCCCGGTACAACGGGGCGAGCCTCTTCATCTCTTCTATGATCCGCTCATCGGTCCAGGTCCCGCGGGTCATGGCGGGAGGGGCGATCAGTATGATCTCCGGCCGGCCCCGGCCTTCCAGGCGCTCCTTCACGTCCGTGATGAACCGTCTCATGGTCTGGGCCACCCGTTCCGCGGTCTCACCGGGAGACAGACTCAGGCGGATCTGCTCGGCGTAGGCCACCTTCTCCAGCACGTCGTTGGAGCCGAACATGATGGTGATCACGTCCGGCTTCTCGGCCCGGTATATTTCAGACACGTAGTTGGCGTTGAAGGGTATCCCCGCTCCGTTCATCCCCAGGTTCCTGACGGTCACCTCCGGAAGCGCGTTAAGCCGCCCGGTCCAGCGGACGCTGTCCGGGTAGCGGCCGAAGCCTCCCATGCGCGGATCGAACCCGTAGGTGTTGCTGTCTCCGAAACAGGCTATCCGGAGCATCTACTCTTCGTCCCCGCCTGCGGTGTACTCTTCCACGTCGTCGTCTTCCTCGTCTGCGCCGAGGATGGCAGCTTCATAGAACTTCTTGCCGTTCTCCGACAGGAAGCCGAAGGCCTTTGTGGCGGCGTTCTTTACGGTGGATCCGGTCTTGAGTGCGGTATCCTTCACCTGCTGCTTGCGGGCGTCCATCTTGGCCTGGCAGTCAGCGCAAAACGCACCGTCCCCCTCTTCCAGGGGCTTGCGGCACCAGCGGCACACGTAGAAAATGGGCTCGCCGCACTTGGAGCAGTAGTAGTCGTCCGCGGCATAGGTCAGTTTCTTTCTCTTTGCGATGCACTCGGGATTGATGCAGCCTTTGATCTTTTTCATGGTCGTCCTCCTATCTTATCATCGAAATAAGCGGTCTGCCCAGTTCTTTGAGCTGGGTCCGCCGGGCTCTGTAGTCCGGTATGATCTTCTCCACCTCGGCCCAGAAGCGGGGCGAGTGGTTCATCTCTTTAAGGTGGGCCAGTTCGTGGACCACCACATAGTCTCTCACCTCGTCCGGGAGCAGTACCAGCAGGCAGTTGAAGTTCAGGTTGCCCTTGGCTGAACAGCTTCCCCAGCGGGTCCGCTGAGCCCTTATGGAGATCCCGCCGTATTCAAGGCCCATGAGGGCGGCGAAATGCCCCACCCTGGGCGGGATGTCCTTCTTCGCCCATGCTTTGAGCATGGCCAGATCCTTTTCCTCAAAATACTTGCCTTCCCAGATGGATCTGCTCTCCCGGATCTTCGCCAGATGCTTCTCGATCCAGTATCTTTTGGAGAGCAGCAGCTCCCGCACCGTCCGGTCCGGCGTAAGATATGGCACTCTCACCAGCACCTTCCCGTCGTCCGTGATCTGGATGGCGGAGCTGCGCCTTCCGGAACGTTTCACGGTGTATTCAAAATTGAATTCTGAGTTTTTCATAGTTCTGCAGCTTCCCTCATGGCCAGGTTCTCTCTCTTCACCGCCTCCATCATTTCATCGTCGGTGTAAAGTCTCGCTGCCAGAGCCAGCATCAAATTGGCGGAGTTCAGAAGGGCGCTGTGAACGTTGTCCTTCTTCATCTCGCCGGCAAACTCGGGAGTGTGGATCTTGTAGGGCTTCCCTATGGACATGGTGGGCTGGAAAGCCGGGCAGCAGTAGCTGACGTTTCCGACGTCGGAGGACGCCAGAACTCCTTCCGGCGGATCCACGTAGTCGATGCCCAGGGCGTCCATGCAGTTCTCCACGGCGGTTTTTTGCGCCGGGGTCACGTGGAGGTCATGGTAGGGCGGTCCGGAGAATACTTCGAACTCTGTCCGGGACATGACGCCGGCGGCCTTGCCTGCCTCCAGAGCCCATTGGGTGATAGGGTTCAGGTCCTTGCGGTAGGGAGTTCTTGCGTAGAACTCCGCCTCGGCGTAATCCGGGATGATGTTGGCCGCGTCCCCGCCCTTGTTGATATTGAACTGGAGGCGCACGTCCGGCTTCATCTGCTGTCTCATCATGTCCACGGCGTCCAGGAAAAGCCTGGCTCCGTTCAGGGCGTTCCTGCCCTCCCAGGGCGCCAGGGCGGCGTGTGCCGACTCCCCGTGCCACTTGAAGACGAATCCGTCTATGGCGCTGCACTCCATGGATGCACAGGTGAAGTAGTTCATGTGTACCATGACCGCGAAATCATAGCCGTCGAACACTCCGTCCTCGGCCATCATGGCCTTGTCTCCCAGGAACTCCTCGTCGGGGGTCCCGATGATGTCCACTCCGAAGTCCAGCTGATCCCTGAGTTCATTGAAAGCCAGGGCGGCCAGGACGCTGGCGCTGCCGCTGGCACAGTGGCCGCAGGCGTGGCCCAGCCCGCGGAGGGCGTCGTACTCGGTGAGAAGACACATCCTGTGCTCCTTCCCGGGGTTGATCACCCCTTTGAAGGCCGTGGGGAACCCATGGAAGGGGTATTCCGTCTCGATCCCGTGCTTTCTGAGAAGATCCACTATCTTCTGTGAACTTTTGAATTCCTGAGCGCTCACCTCCGGCTCGTCGGCCAGAGAGTCGCTGAGCGCTATGGCCTCCCGGGCAAACCTTTCTGCCTGAGCTACCAGGGCTTCCCGGAGGTCGCGTTCTCTTTGCTTCTTATCCATATTACCTCTTGGCGGTAACAGGACTGTACCCTGCTCTCAGGCCTCCCAGGGCTCCAGTCTTACCGGTTCTGTCTCAAGCAGCCTCAGCTGCTCATCATTAAGATACTTCCTGTTTATGATAACTTCGTAAACGTATTCTCTGAAGTATTTCTCGCTTGCAACGAAGTAACCGTTCTTGCCTACGTCCTTGCCCCAGCTGTTCTCGATCTTCCAGCGGTCGGGTTTTCCCTGCTGATCCAGGTTCACTCCCACAAGGATCATGGCGTGAGTGGCCCATGACTGCTTGTAGTCCAGACGGTCCTTCTTCTCCATGGTCCAGTCCATGCCGCCCAGGAGTCCCTGATAGTCGAAACTGTCCGGATCCCAGACGCCCATCTTGCGGTCGCCGAAAGCTCCTGAATCGCAGCCGAACCAGACGGGGATGCCGTCCTTCAGCTGCTTCAGGCTCAGTTCTTCCATCTCATCCGCCGTAAGGTTCAGAGCGTGCAGGTCCATTCCCGCCTGGCAGCACATGTTGTGGAAAACATAGTACTTGCCGATCTCCATCTTTTCGGTGGGAGCGTTCATCACCGTGACGTACTGGTCCAGGTCGAAGCCCACGTACTTGTCGTAGAATTCCAGAGGCGTCAGGCCGTAGTCTGCGTGGTACTGATCTTTTGCGTCACGGTACTCGAAGGTGAAGGTCTTCACCGGCTCGCCGAAGACTATGCACTCTGCCTTGTAGACAGCTGCCATCATATGGTCCTTGGCCTCTTCCAGAGCGGCGCGGTCCGCGCCCTCTGCCCTAAGCTTCCTCAGCTGTGCAGCGTAGCTTCTGATGGTGTTGTTCAGGAGCTTCATGAACTTCTCAGTGTGAGAGCTCTGGTAGGATTCCGGCATGACGTACTTGGGCACCAGACCGTATTTTTTGATGAGTTCCACGGCCTGCTCCCAGTATCCGCCGTCGGTGAAGCCGAAGGTCAGCAGGTGCTCCACGATGTGTGCGTCCAGCTTCTCGTCGGCGTTCTCGATGATCATCTCCAGATAGTTGTTGGTCTTCTCCAGCTTGTCGTAGAAGGCCAGGTAGTTCTCGGAAAACTCGAACTCCTCCACTCCCAGTTTCTCCGCAGCCACCTCTCTGAGAATATTCATGACCGCGAACATCCAGCACCTGCCGGATTTTTCCTGGGCGGTGATGCCGTTGGTCTTCACTTCTATGGTGAAGTCTCCCATTAGGCGGGCGGCGTTCATGGGTATATATGCCAGATCCGCCAGTTCCGTCTTGGCCATGGCCGCGTTGGCCGCCCTGGCCGCCGGGTCTGATTCGAATCCCTGTCTGTATCTTTCCAGCTGTTCAAATGTTAGTTCCTGCACGATATGCCTCCTTAATCTCTCCCCGGCCCCTCTGGGCCGCGGATCATCGTTTGGCTTATTATATCAAAAAACCCGCACTTATGCACATAAATATGAAGGGGGACATTTCTGTCCCCCTTGTATCATCTTTTGTTCGGGTCTCCGGCTTATCTGAGCTCGCCGTCCACGATCAGTCTTGCCACATAGGATGCGCAGTATCCCACCACCTCGGCGTCCTTGGGAGTGCCGTCGTGGTCGTTGTAGGCCTTGAGGCCCTCGGGTGTTTTCCAGTCATAGACTGCGCCCATGTTGTGGGTCAGCACCTGGCTGCAGAGGATGCCTTCGTACCTCTCTCTGAAGATCTCCACGAATTCGCGGATCTTGGCGTGTACCGGATCGTAGACCCCGGTCCAGTCGTCGATGGTCCTTCCCTTGAACAGGCTGATGCAGAAAGCCACGGCGTTCAGTGCGCCGCAGGTCCCCTCCAGGCAGCAGCCGCAGCCGCCGGCCAGGCCGAATCCGGCCTTGATCATCTCCGGGGTAAGTCCCATGTCGGGGAAGGTCAGGTATAGTCCGTTGAGCACGCTCTGCATGCAGTTTCCGT
>JAEEGI010005510.1_pt1 | contig 29126 bp, 26 predicted proteins | sample 8958751 | NCBI WGS metagenome assembly JAEEGI01 (sample SAMN16246545, study PRJNA631951) | gut metagenome | biome: gut microbiome; feature: rumen; material: KS-attached | host: Bos | place: Iran: Karaj | collected 2018-10 | reverse complement strand
TCCGCAGAGACGTACTTGTACTGATCATCGGTGAAGAGAAGCGTCGGAATCCGGATAAATGAGAACTGCTCGGACTGTACTCCGTAGAAATAGTCATATCAATCAAAATGTTTTCCAGCATTTTTGTTTGAGGAATGACATGATGATCGCCTCATCCGCTCCTTCGTAATAATCGACAAGCAACCGCTTGAATTCCGGAACGTTCGTTTCCGGGATCACGAGCAAGCCGTTCGCATGGGCAATCAGATAGTGATTGGCGAAAATAACAGCTGCGCGTTTGTTCCCGTCAATAAAAACCTGCGTTTTCATCGCATAAAGGCATAAACGAATTGCCGCATCAATATCGTCCTCGTTTGATGCAAGGATTTTTTCAATATTTTCCTTGACGTCCGGCTCTATCGGCAGAGGCGGGAGATATGAAGAACCACCAATTGTTACGGGAACCCCACGGATCCTGCCGCCGTCGGCAAAAAAACCCTCATTGATCAGTCGGGCTATATGGCAGAGAAGATAATAATCGCTTTTCGCTGTGATGACATCCCGGTCCAGAATGAACTCCCACGCGTGTTTCAGATTCAGGATCTTCTGAACGTCAGAAGCTGTCATCCCGCTCACTTTCCCGTTTTCAATGATTTCTTCTGTTTGCGGGAAGGAGGTTGCGACACCTTCCAGAACCGCCTGGTCATATATGTTAGCCTTCATATTTGCACGGGCAAACTCCAGGTTCTGTATGACACGCGGCGGCAGATTACTCTCCTGATATCCCAGCTCCGCAAGCCGCTTATCCAGTTTTCGAAGTTGTTTCCGAAGTTCTCTCGCTTCACGGGTATTCCGCAGAAGCAGCTGATAGAGCTCCTCTGAATATGATCCAACATAGGTAGAAGTGACCCGGCTTCCGATTCTTTTTCTTGTATAGAGGTATTTTTGACTGTTTACCTCTTTTATTTCAGGAGTTCCTTCATAAGAAATCAGAGACAGTCGTGCATTTAAATCTGCCTTTTCACGAAGAACCTCTTGGATTTCATCAAATACAGACATGGACAAACCTCCTTTTAGGGAACTTTTTCGTCTTGAATATATTATAATGTTCCCTAAATGTCAAGTTGTTTTAGGGAACTTTTTGGCACTTTAACATATAAAATGTTCCCTAAATATCACCCGTTATCTTCCGAGTCATTTTCCTGTCCGAAATTCATGAGACATTTCCTCCTTGCTTTTAAAAGTTCACTTGTTGGAAGTTCGGATTGCGTTGTCAACGGCAAACCCCCTCTGGCACGAACACTTTATGATAAATGCCGGGGATCCGAATAGTCAAAATACCCAAAGCTATAATTAACCGGGCAAATTGCAGAAGTCCGTTGGGACTATCAATTTGCCCGGTTTTCTTAATTATCATCCGTTTGCATTGCCGTGAGAAGTTGCTTAATGGCTCATTCTGACACCATAAAAAGCGCAAATCTCTCAAAAACAAAAGCTTTGCGCTTCGGCGCTGCGCTGGCAACGGTCATCGGCCAGGGGACGAGCTTCGCCCTGTCGATCGTCTATCTGTACCGGCGCCGCGAGATGTTCCACTTCGATTTCAGACCGGAGAGCTTCCGCCCTGATGCCCATACCATGGGCCGCCTCGTGGGGCTCGGGATCCCGATGTCGATCCAGTCGATGTCGGTCAACCTCTCGAAGACCGTGCTCATGAGCTGAATCAACAGCGAGGGCATGATCTATTCAGCCCTTGCCGGCATCTACAACAAGACCGGCATGATGTTCGGCATCGTCTCCAACTCGTTTACGACAGCGGGCTCGTCCATGATCGGCCAGAACCTCGGCGCCGGAAGGAACGAACGCGTACCGAAGATCCTGGGCGTCGTCCTGTCGATCGGCATGGGCATGGCAACCGTATTTTCCGCCCTGCTGCTTCTGTTCCAGCTGCCCGCCCGCGTGGGCATGGAACAGACGGACCGGGAGATCATCCAGCTGATGCTGGATCCGGTTTCCGAGGAGCAGGAGACGCGCTGACCTGCCTCCGTTTCGCAGAAGAAAGCGGTCTGCGCCTGTGTCCGCAAAGGTTTACGGCACCGGCTGCCGCTTCTGCTGCAAGATACCGCAGATCATACAGTCGGGAGGCTGCCCGGAGCGGCTCCCGACTTATTTTTTTCGGATATTACACTTTTTTTCATAAAAATTTGAATCGGCGCATTGACAAGAACAAAGAAACGGTTGTATAATCACCTCAAATAACGTAAACGTTTGCGTAACTGAATACCGAAACGGAGGAAACCTGATGATCAAAGCGGTCATGTTTGACATGGGCGGAACGCTGGAGGACCTGTATTCCGACGAGAAGAACGATAAGGCAACAGCGCATGCTCTCTACGACATTCTGAAGAAGCATCAGATCGACGTCCCCTATGAGGCGGAGCCCCTCTGGAAGATCGTCGGCGCCGGGATCCAGGCATATAAGAAAGATTCGGAACGGACACTGATGGAGCTCAAGCCCGAGCAGATCTGGTGCGACTGGGGCTTTAGGGACGTTCCCGTTGATAAAGTGAAACTGGCAGAGATCAGCGAGGAGATCGCCCACATGTGGGAGACGACCTTTTACGACCGCTCCCTCCGCGAACACGCGGCAGAGATGCTGAAGGGCCTGAAGGAGGACCTTGGCCTTCATGTTGCGGTCGTCAGCAACACGGGAAGCCTTTTCCAGGTCTTTTCCACGCTGGAAAAGTATGGCGTACGGCAGTATTTTGACGAGATCACGCTTTCCTCGATCGTCGGCTACCGCAAGCCGCATCCGTACATCTTCCGCATCGCCACCGAGCAGGCGAACCTTGACCCGTCAGAATGCGCCTTTGTCGGCGACACCCTTTCCCGTGACGTGGTCGGTCCCCGCCGCGCGGGCTTCGGCCGCATCTTCAAGATCAATTCCTTCCTGACGCCGCAGAAGGATATCGGAAAATTCGACGTGGAGCCGGATTATCAGATCACCGACATCTATGACGTCTATACCATCCTGAAGAAGGAACAGGAAAAGCAGTAAGCACCCGTATTTACGATTTTTTTACGGAGGTTGGTAGTATGGCAAAGAAAGGATGGAGCCGTCCCCCGATGAGCAAGGAACGGTTCAGGAACCAGTTCAGGAGCCTGATCGGCAACCCTTTCAACGTGATCGTTTTCATCACGCTGATTTTGCTGTTCACCCTGATCATCATTCCGCTGCTGGCAATGGTCCAGAATACCTTTGTCGTGGCCAAGTCTGAACTGCGCAACATTCCCGGCGCGAAGATCGGCGACTACACGCTCTGGTACTGGAAATACCTGCTGGCGAGCCCGCTGACCAAGACGATCCTGTGGGTCCCTCTGCGCAATTCGCTGATCATCGGCGCGTTCGTCACGGTCATATCCGTGCCGCTCGGCGCCCTGATGGCCTGGCTGATGGTCCGCACGGACATTCCGGGAAAGAAACTCCTGTCCGCGCTCATCCTGATCCCCTACATGATCCCGTCCTGGTGCAAGGCCCTGTCCTGGATGACCATCTTCCGCAACCCGAAGATGGGCGGCAACGGCGTGCTGACAAGCCTGGGGATCCCGGTCCCGGACGTACTGGCCTCCGGCTTTGTCCCGATCATCATCGTCATGACCATGCACTACTATGCCTTCTCCTATATCATGGCCTCCGGCGCGCTGCGCTCCATCAACTCCGAACTGGAGGAGATGGGTGAGATCCAGGGCGCGACGAAAACGCAGATCCTGAAGAGCATCACGCTGCCGCTGATCCTTCCGTCGATCCTGTCGGCCACGATCATGACCATCAGCAAGTCGATCGGTACCTACGGCGTGGCGGCAAGACTCGGCGGCAACAATCCGGACGGCACGCCCTTCTACGTGCTCGCGACCAGGATGAAGGACTTCATCAACAACAGCCCGAAGGGCGTCGGCTACGCGATGAGCCTTTTCATGATCCTGCTCGCGGCCGGCACCATCATCGTGAACCAGAAACTGATCGGTACGCGCAAATCCTACGCGACCATCGGCGGCAAGGGCACCCGCAGCAACCTGATCCCGCTGCGCGGCGCCAAATATCCGATGCTGATCGTCATCTCCGTGTTCCTGGTCATCGCCATGGTCATGCCGGTATTCTTCCTGGTCATGGAATCCTTCCAGATCGTTCCCGGCGCGGGCTACGGTCCCGACAATCTGACGCTTTACGCCTGGATCGGCGAGCTGCAGAGCGCCCCGAACCCGGCCTTCAACCAGAACGGCCTGTTCAAGAACTCCGAGTTCGCGAGAGCGCTCGGCAATACGGTCAAGCTCTCGCTGATCGCTTCCCTGATCACGGCGGTCTTCGGCCAGTTCTTCGGCTACATCACGACCCGCGGCCGCGGCAAATGGTACGGCAATGCTGTCGAGCAGCTGATCTTCATCCCGTATCTGATGCCCGGCGTCGCGTTTTCCGCGATCTATTTCTCCATGTTCAGCCAGCCGCGCCTGGGCGGCCTGATCCCGTCCCTGTACGGTACCTTTACCCTGATCCTGCTGGTCTCGATCGTGAAGCACTTCCCCTTCGCCAGCCGCTCGGGGTCCTCAAACATGATGCAGATCTCGGTGGAGCTTGAAGAAGCCGCCTCGATCAACGGCGCAGGCTTCTGGCGGCGCATCCGCAGCATCGTGATCCCGCTTGCCAAAAACGGTTTCCTGTCGGGCTTCCTGCTTTCCTTCATCAGCATTGCGAAGGAACTGGACCTGATCGCCATCCTGATGACCCCGAAGAACTACACCCTGTCCTTCCTGGCCTTCGACTATTCCAAGGAAGCCATGCCGCAGGTGGCGGACGCGATCTGCATCGTCATCATCGTATTCATCCTCGTAACCAACCGCATTGCGGATAAGTTCGGCGGCAGCGTCAGCAAAAGCATGTAAGCACGGAAAGGAAATACAGTCATGAGCAAAATCGTACTGGAGCATATTGATAAATTCTACGGCGACAACCACGTCCTGCGCGACATCAACCTGACCATCGAGGATGGCGATTTCATGACGCTGCTGGGCCCTTCCGGCTGCGGCAAGACGACCACGCTCCGCGTGATCTCCGGCCTGGAAAAGGCACAGCACGGCACGATGACCATGGACGGCCGCACCATCATCGACGCCGAGAAGGCTTTCTTCGAAGCGCCGAGCAAGCGCGGCCTGAACCTCGTGTTCCAGAGTTACGCGCTGTGGCCGCACATGACGGTGTTCGAAAACGTCGCCTTCGGCCTGAAGATCAAGAAAATGAAAAAGGAAGAGATCGAAGAGACGGTCATGAAGGCGCTGAAAACCATGCGGATCGAAGAGTACCGCGGCCGCTATCCGAACGAACTTTCCGGCGGCCAGCAGCAGCGCGTGGCCATCGCGAGAGCCATCGCCTCCAGCCCGAAGCTCCTGCTTCTGGACGAACCGCTGTCGAACCTTGACGCCCGCCTGCGCATCGACATGCGCGCGGAACTTAAGCGCCTGCACCGCGAGACCGGCACCACGATCATCTACGTCACGCATGACCAGGTGGAAGCCCTGACGATGTCGACGAAGATCGCCCTGTTCAAGGAAGGCGAGATCTCCCAGATCGCGACGCCGCTCGAACTGTACACCAACCCGATCGACCTGCAGGCCGCCGACTTCATCGGCAACCCGCGCATCAACTTCATTGACGCGAAGGGACGCCTCGACGGCGAAGACCTGCGCGTTAAGAGCGCGTTCGGCGAATACGTTTTCACGAAGGACCGCCTGAAAACGGACGAAGAGATCCCGCAGGGCAGGGAATTCGACTGCGTGCTGGGCCTGCGCCCTGAAATGGTCGACATCTACACCGAAGACCCGCACCACAAGAATACGGTCGAAGCGACCGTCTACGCGAACCAGCCGGCCGGCAGCGAAACGCTGGTCACCCTGACCGTGGACGGCACGGAATTCCTGGCCATCCAGACCGGCCTTGTGGAGTACGACATGAACCAGAAGGTGTTCGTGGTCTTGCACCCGGGCCGCATGAACGTATATAATAAAGAGACAGGAAGACTGATCAAGTTCGCGAAGACCAAACATAAAGCCGGCGTCGACGACTGACGGCGGATCCTGACGGAAGTTTAAGGAGGGACGGAAACGATGAAGAAGATTCTTGCTGCTTTGGCAGCGCTGTGCATGATCCTCGGCCTGACCGCCTGCGGAGGAGGAAACAACGACCCGACTGCCGCGACGAAAGACGACGGTCCCGGCAAGGTCATTACCGGCCGCGAAGCGATCGACGTGATCGGCGAGGACGGCATCGACTGGAACCACATGTCGATGGACGAACTTTACGAGATGGCGAAAAAAGAAGGCGGCACCATCACCATTTACGCCACCACGGCGGATGCCGATACGGCCCGCAAGTACATCCGTGACAAATATCCGGATCTGAAGTTCGAATACATTTCCTGCGATACGAACACGGTCATGCCGAAGATCGAGATGGAAGCCCAGAGCGGCACGCCCATGGCTGACGTGCTGATGGTCAAGGACGCTTCCGGTGAGGTCTTCAACGAATACGTGCTGTGGGATCTGGTCAAGATCTACTACCCGGCGGACGTCTGCGCGCACATCAGCGATGAGATGCTGCGTTTCGGCCTGCCGACCTATTCCACCTTCAACCCCTGGTTCTACAACACCAGGATGTACGACAAGGTGCCGATCACGAGCTGGTGGGACATCGTCGAGGGCTACAATGAGGAAACGCATTCCTATAAGGATGCAAGCGGCAACAATACCCAGTACTGGACCATTTTCTCCAAGGATATCACGGCGCCTTCCTACGCCGCGCTGTGGGCACAGCTCATTTCCGACAGCGACAAGCTGGCGGAACAGTATAAGAAACAGTACGGCAAGGATCTGGTCTATACCTACCACAGCCACCTGAAGAACACCCCCGGCGTGATGGAACTGCCGGAAAACAACGCCGGTGTCGAACTTTTCTGGCGCTTCTCGCAGATGACCATCACCCCGCTTGCTGACGGTGACGCGGTCGTGGAAGCCGTACACGATTCCGTGAACGGCCCGACGCTCGGTCTGTGCTCCGCTTCCAAACTGGACAACTCCAAGCAGTCCCAGGGCGCGGGCGGCATGGATATCGCCTGGGTCACCGGCCTCGAACCCTACACCGCGCAGGACGCGGCTGCCTATTCCTACGTGGTCAGCGGCTGCGACAACCCCGCGGGCGCGCGCCTCTACATCAAGTTCCTGATGGGCGGCGATGACGGCCAGAGCGGCTGCTACACCGTTTTCGACAAGCTCGGCCACTGGTCCGTGCGCGACGACGTGGAATACAAAAAATCCGGCATTACCTACGATGCAGTCAACCTGACCGCCCCGGATTATGAGAACATTTACAAAAACTACCCGAACGTGAAGGCTTACTGGAACCTCTGGAACAGCACCCGGTAAGCCTTAAGGATAAGCAGCCCGCGCGGGAAAAGCAGTCCGCGGGACGGGAACAAGGAGCGGCATGGCAAAGGAACGGTCGAAATTTCAGCAGAAACTGGACGGCTTTCTCCGGAACCTGTTCTTCGAGGAGAACGGGAAGCCGAAGAGCGCCGATCTTCTCTATTCCTTTTTGCTGGCGATCCTGTTCACCGTGACCTACCTTGCGGCGTATATCCTTCTGCTCGGACCTGTCGAAAGGCTCTTTTCCGGCTGTTCGGTCACGGTGCGGAACATTGCCGAGTACATCCTGCCGGCCCTGGCCGGAAGCCTCGTCTGCCTGCTGATCCGAAAACTCCTGAAGAAGAAGGGAAAACTGGCGCTGGCGGCTTATCTGTGGATGGCGGCCCTGCTGATCGCGTCCATGCTCTTTGCCCTGCTTCTGATCGATTGGTCGGATGCCCGCACGGAATACGGCCTGTTCATGGCCCTGCTGGGCCTTCCGGCACTTTGCGCGGTCGTGACCGGCGGGATCCCCGCCTGGATCCTTCACCGCCGTGAGCGCCGGAAAAAAGCGCAGGAGGCCGCCGCCGCGGAGCAGAAAGCTAAGGAACGCCCTTCCTGGTACAGATGAATGCTGGAGATCTATTTCGGAAATGTCGGTGACGGCGACGCGGTCCTGATCCGCGAGATGCGGGAGGGAAAGCCGGACTATACCCTGCTTGCGGATGCCGGCCGCCCCTACGTGGAAGCCCGTGAAGGATCTCTGCGGAAGGATGCGCTGGACCATCTGATGGCGCGCGGGATCCGCCATCTCGACCGGATGATCATCACCCATCCGCATATCGACCACATCGGCGGCGCGCTGCGGATCCTCCATGAATTCCCGACGGACCGGCTCGACATGATGACCCTGCCGCCGGAAGGTGCGCGCTACGTGCCGCGTTCCTTTACCTCGCCGGACAAGACGGTGAACGGCCTGCGCCACATGATGAACGTCATCCGCGAACTGACGGATGAAGCAAAGGCCCGCGGAACGGTCACGGAAGTCCTGCCGGAAGGCACGAAGCAGCTGACGGAGATGCTCCGGATGACGGTCATCTGTCCCTGCCGCGAAGTCCGCGAAAGGCAGAAGGCAGTCTTTGACGCCCTGTACCGCGGCGAAGACGTGTCTTATGATCTCTGCCGGCAGACCGCCAAGGAGCGGAATATCGCCTCCCTGATGCTCCGCTTTGAATACGCGGGGCGCAGCATCCTCATCAGCGGCGACCGCTATGCTTCGGACTTTGAAGAAGACATTGCACCCTGCGACATTTTCAAGGTCCCCCATCACGGCGACGTGAAATCACTGACAGAAAAGGCAGTCCGGAAGCTTTCGCCGCAGTATGCCGTCATCTCCTGCGAGAACGACGAAAAGGGCAAAAAGGAAAGGCCGCATGAGGAAACTGCCTGCATGCTGCAGAAATACGTCCCGCAGGTCCTCTGCACGGAGAACCGGGCCATGAAATGCATGCCGGAAGCGACACACAACGGGATCTGCTTTACGATCGCGGAAGACGGCAGGATCAGCTGCCGATATGAATGACGACCCCAGCTTTACCCGTGGGTAAAGTGATGATAAGAGAATCACAATGAGGAGGAAAACCATGAAAAAGTTACTCGCCATCATGCTGACGCTGGTGATGGTCCTCGGACTGGCTGCCTGCGGCGGACAGAAGGAAACGACTCCGGCGCCGACGGAGCCGCCGAAGACCACGGAAGCGCCCACCGCAGCACCCACCGCTGCGCCGACGGAAGCCCCGACGGAACCGGCCGTTCCCGAGACGAAATATACCTCGCTCGGTCTGAACATCAAGAACAAGACCGGCGCCGTCATCAACGAGGTCTATATCTATGAAAAAGGCGGCGAAGCAGGCGGCAGCGTAGTGGCTCCCGGCTGGAAAGACAAGGACGCTGACAAGGAAAACTACGAGAAGAACATCTACATCGTCCGTAAGGCTGACGCGGAATTCGAACTGAAGGTCGTCTTCGAAGACGGCAAGGAAGTGAAGAAGGACCTCGGCAAGCTGGCGATGTACACCAAGATCTCCATGAAGGACGGTGTTGATCCCGCCGCCTGGGAAGTCGAGATCGAAGACAAGGCGGAAGACCAGGCTGCGATGGATCTGGCCGTGGCCGTCGGCAAGACCGCCGATAACTTCTATCCCGGCTACGAACTGATCCCGGTCGAATTCAAGAACAAGACCGGCAAGAACATCGTGGACGTCCGCTTCTTTGAAGACGGCGGCGACAAGGATGCCTACAACAACATGATCGACTACCTTTATAACGAGGCCGGCGAAAAGATGGCTTCCCTGATGCCCGGCAAGGCCAAGGAAGGCGGCATGTACCTGTTCAAGTGCTTCATCCGTCCGCACACCGACAACTACAACATGTACGTGAAGTTTGAAGACGGCACGGACATCACCTATCCGATCGAAGACTGGTTCAAGCCGGACGGCGACGGCCATCTGCCGAACGAGATCTCCCTGAAGAATGCCGAAGACAAGTACGACATCAAGGTCCAGTATGACGACGGCGATCCCGAACCTCTGCAGTATCTGGCCGAATCTCTGGCAAAGGGCCTGATCGTCGACCAGTGGTACCCCGTCTATGACGGCGCGCCGAAGGTTGACGCCGCGAAGGTCGAAGAGGCGAGAGCCCGGCTTGCGAAGATCGCGGTGCCCGGTGGTGAAGAGGCCGAAGAACCGACCGAACCCGAGGAAAGCACTGAAGAACCGGACAGCGAAGTCGACACCTACATCGGCTACGGCCTGAACATCAAGAACAAGACCGGCAAGACCATTGACGAAGTCTACATCTACCCTGCGGGTGACGACAAGGGCGCGAGCGTGATCGAAGCCGGCTGGAAAGACAAGGACGAAGACAAGGACAACTACGAAAAGAGCATCTACATCATCCGCAAGGATACCGCTCCTTTCGAAGTGTACGTGGTCTTTTCCGACGGCGAAACGGCGACCTGGACCCTGCCCGACGGCCTTGCCTTCTATGACAAACTGTCCATGAAGAAGGGCACCGACGTTTCCCAGTGGGAACAGGAACAGGAAGACGATGCCGAGATCCTTGCTGAACTTGACAAGCTGGAAGAAGCTGGCGTCACCTCCGACGGCTGGTATCCGGAAACGGTCGACTCTGAACTGCACGATCTTGCGCTGAACATCAAGAACAAGACCGGCAAGACCATCAACGAAGTGTACATCTATGTCGGCGGCGAAGACGAAGGTAAGAGCGTTGTCGAAGCCGGCTGGAAGGACAAGGACGCCGACAAGGCCAACTACGAGAAATACATCTACATCATCCGTCCCGACAAGACCAACATGGAAGTGAAGGTCGTTTTTGAAGACGGCGAAGAAGTGATCTGGCAGGTCGGCATTCTGTACAACTTTGAGAAACTGTCCATGAAGGACGGCACCGATCCCGCTGCGTGGGAAGCCGAAGAAAACGATGACGCGGAAGATATCGCGAAGATGCAGGCGCTCATCGACAAGGGCGAAACCACCGACGGCTGGAATCCCTGAACCCTGAACTGAACAAAGGGACTGACGTCCGGAAAAACGGCACTGACTGTCCCGCACTCCTTATTGCACATAAACGGCCCGGCCGGGGAAAAGCTCCGGCCGGACCTGCCCGGCTGTCTTTCGAAGCCGGACAGACCGGAAAGGAGATACGGATATGACATTTGCGGGAAGCCTGCTGAAGCAGTATTCACTTCTGCAGCATCTTGAACTCTTTGCACGGATCATGGCAGCCTGCGTCTGCGGTGCAATCATCGGCTTTGAACGCAGCAAACGCTTCAAGGAAGCCGGCATCCGTACGCATATCATCGTGTGCTGCGCAGCAGCAATGGTCATGATCATCTCCAAATACGGCTTTGCCGACCTGATCGGTCCGAACGGCGAGCATTTAGTCGGAACGAACGGCACGGATCCGGCTCGTCTTGCAGCGCAGATCATCACCGGTGTTTCCTTCCTCGGAGCAGGCATCATTTTCCGCAACGGCAATACCATCAAAGGCCTTACCACAGCGGCAGGCATCTGGGCAACAGCCGGGATCGGACTGGCCATCGGCAGCGGCATGTATATCCTCGGGATCCTGACTACGGCTGTCGTGGCGGTGATTCAGATCATCATGCACCGGCATACGATCGGCGGTGACTCGACGACGTTAAGCAGGATGTGCTGCACGACGTCAGAGCCGAAGGTTTTCCGAAAACAACTGGATGAGTATCTGGAGGCAAACGGGATCCAGATCACGGATGTCAAGATCGAACGCAACGAGAACGGAAGCACGACATATGAATTGGAACTGCGGATCGGCCGTGAAATGACGATCAGCGACGTGACCGGTTTTCTGGAAGCCATGGACGGTGTACAGAAGATCAGTTTCGAAATGGAGGGCTGAATTGCAGCCTGACGAAAAGAGGAGGCATTCCGCAGGGGAACGCCTCCTCTTTTTCGTGCCGCAGGTCAGCGGTAAAACTCCCGGATATAGTTCTCGACGTCCTCCCGCGTCCCCGTGAAGGGACCGGGCGTCTCCATCTTCAGGGAGACAAGAGCGGCGGCAAATTCCAGGGCTTCGGGAATGCTCCGGTGAAGCCGCTCCCCGAGATAGCCGGCGAAGGTCGTATCGCCTCTGCCGGTCCGGCCGGAAAGGTTCCGGGCCTTCAGCGGCGCGCGGAAAACGGTCCTGCCGTCGCAGACGATGGCTTCGGTATTGTGGGTGATCAGGACCTCCTTCGCGCCCCATTCGCAGAGCAGGAAGGCGGCTTTTTCGCGGTCATCGGTCCCGGTCAGGACCTCGGCTTCGGCGGCATCGGTCTTCAGATAACGGATGAGCGGCAGGTATTCTTTCTTTTCCGGCCAGTCGCGGAGCTCGAGTGTTCCGTCTTCGTTCCGGCAGCGCAGGACGGCCTGCACGTCGAGCGCCGTATCGCCGAGGGCGGCGCAGGCCCTGATCATATCCGGGCCGATATCGCCGGCGACCAGTCCGGCCAGATGGTAGATGCGCGCCTTTTCCTCCGGGATGTCTTCCGGACGGTAGGGTTCGATCATCCGTGTGCAGAGGCAGCGGCGGCGTTCGCGGTCAGCGGTAAAATAGGTGTTCTGCATCTCTGTGCAGGAGGCAGAAGCGACGGGGAAGATCCCGGCGACCCTGCTGCCTTTAAAAACTTCAAAAGGATCGACGAGGGCAGGATCACCCTTGGGCAGGACGGCAACGCGGTGCCCCAGCGCCGCAGCGGCATGACCGGAGAATGTCACGGCGCCGCCTGCGCGGAATTCTTCGCGTCCGTCCCAGTCGATGTTGTGGTCGCGGGTGATCTGTCCGATGATCATAAGGTCATACATGGGAAATTGCCTCACATTCTTTCAGGATGTATTCATATTCCGGGCACCAGAGCGTATAGGCGCCAGAGGTGATAATGTCTTTCAGGGCATAAGAGTCAGGGATGCGGACTTCGGTCAGAATGGCCGAGCGGCCTTCATCGCCCTTGCGGTGGGCATCTGAACCTACGGTCCGGAAGAGATGAGGATTCGCTTTCGCGAGCGCGAGCGCAAGCTCGTTCCGGCTGTCGTGGCGCGGGTTGCAGTTGGCGACCTCCAGCCCGTGAACACAGTCATAAAAGACCGTATCATTGTTTCGGTACGGATGCGCGTGGATGATCAGGACTTCGTCCTTAAAGCGGTCGAAGAAGGACTGATGATCCATTTCAGTGATGAAAGGATGCTGATAAAGCCAGTTCTCGTCGATGCCAAAAATCAGATAGTCGCTTTCATTTTCGGGGAAGCGCAGCTCCACACCGAAAATGATATCCATGCCGAGCTGCTCTCCTTCTTTCCGCGCAAGGCGGTAACCGTAAAGATAGCGGTCCATACAGGCCTTCCAGTCATCGTGACAGTCCATCAGGCTCAGATATTCGCGGTGCAGATGGTCCGTCACACAGAGTCCCTGATAGCCGAGCCCGTGATATGTCCGAACCTGGTCGGCTGCCCGGACGTGCCCGCATCGGCTCGTTTCCATGGTGTGCAGATGAAGCTCATAGCGGTACATAACACGCCTCCTATGCTTTTATCGGGCGGCAGGATTTCCGCTCGATGAGGGACGGCGGCAGGATCAGGCGGGTATGCGCGGCCTCAGGGTCCCGGATATGGTCCAGCAGCATGTCGACCGCAGAGGTGGCCATCTGCTGCGTGGGCTGGTTGATCGTGGTCAGGTCGATCTCCGGCAGGGCGGAGAAGGAGATGTTGTCGAAGCCCATCAGAGAGACGTCCTTCGGAATGCGGATCCCGGCTTCGTAGGCGGCCTGCTTGACCCCGATGGCCAGCATGTCCGCCGAGCAGAGAATCGCTGTTTCCTGACGCGGCCGGGAGAAATAGTCGCTCGCAAGCGTATAGCCGACTTCCCGCGAGCTGCGTGAATAGCTGCTGCGCAGGACGTGCGGAGCAAGACCGAGCTTTTCACAGGAGGAGAGGTATCCCTCCAGGCGGAGCTCATGGGTCTTTGAATCCGAGCGGGCACCGAAATACAGGATCTCACGGTGCCCCAGGGAGCAGAGGTACTCCGTCGCGATCTGCATGCCGCGGAAATTGTCCACGGAGACGTAGTTTTCCGGATAGTTCTGCATGTTCTCGCTGATAAAAACGGTGGGCACCTGGCGCGTCAGCGCGCTCAGGGAATCGTAAGGCTCGTGGCCTACGGGGATCATGATGACCCCGTCCACCTGGCGGCCGATGAGGAGGGAGAAGACCTCCAGTTCCAGGTCGTGGTCATAGGAGGAATTGCAGACCATCAGGTTGTAGCCGCGGTTGCGGGCATAGATCTCCAGGTCGGCCGTCAGCTCACTCATGAACGGGTTGTTCAGACTGGGCACGATTAGGCCGAGGATGTTCGTACAGCGCTTGACCATCGAACGGGCGATGGAATTCGGCGTATAGCCCATCTCCTTGCAGATCTTGAGGATGCGGCGGCGGGTCTCTTCGCTGATCTCGGGACTGCCGGAAACGGCACGCGAGACCGTAGCGTAGGAGACGCCGGCGACTTTTGAGACATCTTTCAGGGTAACGGAAGCCATGAAACACACTCCGAAGGGGTAAAATTCGTTGAAATTACAATACTGTAAACGTTTAAGTTATTTTACGACAGATAAGCGGGAATGTCAACGCGCCGCGGGCAGAAAAAGATCATTTTCATCCTGAATTTCCGCATTGACAAACGGAAATTACCATATTATAATACAGGTAACGTAAACGTTTGCGTAAAACAGGCGACAGGACGGGACGGAAAATGATTAAGGCACTGCTGTTTGATCTGGGCGGAACGCTCCATACCGTGGAACATACACGAAAGTCACGCCTCGATTTCTGCACCCATCTGCTCCGGATCCTGGAAGAACACGGGATCTTTCTGGATACCGACGCGGAAAAACTGAACGGGATCCTTGCGGTGAACGGCGAAGAATACAAGCACTGGAGCGAGAAGTCGCTGCGGGAACTGCCCCAGCCCGAGATCTGGAGCCGCTGGTATCTCAGGGAGTTCGGCCTCGCGCCGGAGACCCTCGCACCCTTTGCCGAGGAACTGAGTTTTTACTATGACCGGGAGCGCGTCGTCAACACGCCGCGGCCGCGGCTCAGGGAAACGCTGCTTACCCTGCACGGCATGGGCATCCGCATGGGGGTCGTTTCCAACATCATTTCGACCACGCTCGTACCGTGCGTCCTTGCGGAATACGGTATCGACGGCCTTATGGAATGCGTGGTCATGTCGAGCAGTACCGGCATCCGCAAGCCCGATCCGCGCATCTTTGTGACCGCGATGCAGGAGATGGGCATCTCCGCGCCGGAGACCGGCTATGTCGGCGATACGATCTCGCGTGACGTGCTAGGCGCGGCGAACGCGGGGCTGGGACTGAACATCCGCATCGACAATCCGTCCATCGCCCACCGCGATGCGGCGTTCCTGGGAAGGCCGGACGCGCCGAAAGCGGATTTTGTCATTCACGAACTTGACGAGCTGCCCGCCATCATCCGAAAGGTCAACGGACAGCTGCCGCACATAAAGGAATAACACAGAAAAGGAGCCAGGAACATGACAGACACCATCTTCTTTGACGTAGGCAATACGCTGCGCATCGTCATCCCCGATAAGGAATTCTCCGACGCCGCAGAGGCGGAACTGATGCGGCTGGTCGGCGCGACCGAACCGAAGGAAGTGTTTTTCGAAAAGCTGGAAGCTAACTGGAAAAAATACCGCAAGGAAGCCAAGAAGACCTGGATCGATGCGGGCGAGATGGAATTGTGGAACCAGCACCTGCTGCCGGATTACGATCCCGAACTGGTCTGCAGGCATGCGGGACGCCTCACGAGACTCTGGCGTGACCATGACGGCCGCCGCGTTCCGCGCGAAGACGTGAAGGATACCATCATTGAGCTGGACCGCCGCGGCTATACCCTGGGCATCATCGCCAACACCATCACGGAGACCGAGATCCCCGACTGGATGATTGCCGACGGCGTGGCCCACTATTTCAAGGCTGTCATCCTCTCCTCGAAGGTCCGTATTCGCAAGCCCGATCCGGCCATCTACCATCTGGCCTGCCGGGCCATCGGCAAGAAGGAAGAAAACTGCGCCTACGTAGGCGACAACCCCATCCGCGACGTGCAGGGGACCCGCGACGCCGGCTTCGCACTGATGATCCGCATCGACGAGCCGGACACGATTGCGAAGGAACCGCAGGAGATCACCCTGCATCCGGACTATACGATCACCAGAATATCCGAGCTGCTGGACATCTTCCCGCCGCTTAAGTGAAAGAAGGACGACATGGAAAGAGAATTTGATGCGATTTTCTACGATCTGGGCGGCACGCTCCGCCTGGTCGAACGGGATGCAGCCTTTGAGGCCGAAGCCCGCCGCAAGATCGCCGAGATGTGCGGCGAGAAGGGCGATCCCGACGAGTTCTGCAAGTTTCTGGACTACCGCTATGCGGGCTACCGCAAATGGTGCTTCGAGACCATGAAGGAAGCGCCCGAAGAGGAACTGTGGACCAAATGGCTCACGCCCGAATACGACCGCGAACTCATCAAAAAGAACGCGATCGAGCTGACCATCGAATACCGCAACAAGGACGGACGCAGAGTGGTCGCTCCGAACGGCGCGCAGTCCATCAAGGACTTGTACGCGAACGGCTACAAGCTCGGCATCATCAGCAACCTGGTCACCTCGCAGGAGATCCCGCGCTGGCTGAAGGCCGACGGTCTGGAGAAATACTTCGGCGCCGTGCTCCTTTCCTGCGTCGAAGGCATCCGCAAGCCCGATCCGGCCATTTCCAACAAGGCCTGCGACCTCCTGGGCGTAAAACCGGAGCGCTGCGTCTACATCGGCGACAACTTAAAGCGCGACGTCGAAGGCACGCGCCTTGCGGGCTACGGCATGTTCATCCTCTATACCACGCCGGAGAAACTGGCAAAGGAAACGATCACCGACGAGAACCGGCCTGACGCCGTCATTTTCGATTTCAACGAACTGAAGGAGATCTTCCCGGCAGCGCCGCACGTGGCCTGGGACAAGATAAGGAGAGTCTGAGATGAAGAATATCAAAGCGGTCTTCCTGGATCTGGGAGGCACCTTCCGCATCGTGGAGGAAAATGAACCCTTCTATCATGCAGCGCGTGTCCGCATCGCGAAGATCTGCGGGACGGACATGGATCCCGACGCCTACTACGATTTTCTGAACAAACGCTATGACGAGTACCGCAAATGGGCCCTGCGCTTCATGTGCGAGGCGCCCGAGAAGGTCCTGTGGACCCGCTGGCTGGTGCCTGAACTGGACCGGAAATACATTGAGAAGAACGCCGTGGAACTGACCTATCAGTTCCGGCGCGCGAAGGGCGAGCGCGTGGTCGTTCCGGGCGGCATCGAGACCGTCCGAGAACTTCGGAAGCGCGGTTATCTGGTTGGCATCATCAGCGACCTGATCGGGACCGTGGAAATCGACGAATGGCTGGAGAAGGACGGCATCCGCGATTTGTTCTGCACCGTGCAGCAGTCCTCCGTGACCTTGCTCAGAAAACCTCATCCGGCCATCTATTATCTGGCTCTGGACGAGGCCGGCGTGCGGCCTGAAGAGAGCGTTTTTGTCGGCGACAATTTAAAGCGCGACATCCTCGGCGCAAAGCAGACCGGTTTTGCGGGCACGGTGGCGGCGGACTATCCGGGCGGCCTGCCCATGACCTTCAATGAAGAAAACAAGCCTGACTGCTTCATCCATCATTTCAGTGAACTGTTGGACCTGTTCCCCGGAGAAGGAAAATACCTTCCGGAACGCGGTGAAAGGAGAGACTGACAGACCATGAGCAAATACCTGAAAGCCGGCGGCGAAGCCCTGGCGAAAGCGGTGGAGAAAGTCTATGAGAGCGGGAAGACGGATTACCATCTGGAGCCGCTGAATCTGTGGGAGGGCGGTGCGCCCGTCGGGACCGTGAAGCCCGGCGACGGTGTCATTTTCTGCTGCCGCAGAGGAGAACGCGAGGTCGAACTGACCGATGCCTTTACGGATCCGGCGTTCCCGGGATTCGTGCGGGAAAAGATAGATCCGCTGGATTTCGTGATCCTGACGATGTACAATGAAAAATACACCTACCTGCCGATCGCCTTCGCCCCGTCCAAGGTGCAGATGGGCCTCGCGCAGGTCCTTTCCGAAGCCGGGAAGACCCAGCTGCATCTGGCTGAAAGCGAAAAATACGCCCACGTCACTTTCTTCTTCAACGGCGGCAACAATACGCCCTACGCAGGAGAAGACGACATCCGCGTTCCTTCGCCGAAGGGCGTGGCTTTTGAGACCGTGCCGGAACTGAGTCTGCCAAAAGTGGCGGAAACGCTCGGGGACGCGCTGCGGAAGGGCTATGACTTCATCGTGACGAACTTCGCGAACGGCGACGTCATCGGCCATACCGCAAGCGACGACGCGAAGCGCAGGGCTGTCACGGCGGTAGACAAATACCTCGGCGAGACCCTGAAGACCGCCCGTGAAGAAGGCTATACCGTCTTCGTGACCGCCGACCACGGCAACATCGAGACCCTTCGGACCGGCGACGGCAAGCCTCACGGGGCGCATACCACGAACCTGGTTGCGATCAGCGCCGTGGGCGAGGGAATCAGGCGCCTCACCAACCGTGGAAAACTCTGCGACGTCGCGCCGACCGTCCTGTCCGCGATGGGGCTTCCGCAGCCGAAGGAAATGACCGGTTCACCGCTTTTCGCTTTTGAGAAGACCGGCGGCAAGGTCCTGCTCCTCATCCTGGACGGCTGGGGACTGGATTCCCCGACGAAGGACAATCCGCTTGCGACCGAACCGATGCCGGTATGGAACGCGCTGGTCAGTGAAAACCCGACGGCGCAGCTCGATGCTTCAGGCCCCGCCGTAGGCCTTGCGGAAGGCAAGACCGGCAACTCCGAAGCCGGCCACATCAACCTCGGCTCCGGCCGCGTGGTCCTGCAGGACGACGTCCGTCTGGACAATGCGATGAAGGACGGTTCCTTCTATGAGAATCCTGTCTTCCTGAAGACCATCCGGGACGTGAAGGCCCGCGGCAGCGCGCTGCACGTCCTCGGCCTGCTCACGAAGAAATCCTCACACGGCTCGGTGGACTATCCGCTCGGCGTGCTGAAGATGGCGGAAGCGGAAGGCCTGAAGGAGGTGTACGTGCACGTGATCTTCGACGGCCGTTCCACGCAGCCCGGCAGCGCACCGGCGCTCCTCCGCGAGTTCGGCGGGCAGATCGAAGAAATCGGCTCCGGCGTCATCGTTTCGGGCGTGGGCAGAGGCGTCGCGCTGGACCGCGACCAGAACTGGGCCAAGGTCGAGCGGGCCTACCGTTCCCTGACCGAAGGCAAAGGCGAGATCTACGGAGAATAAGCAAGGCAGAAAATGATCCTCAGGATGACAGAGGAAAAGGAGTATACATCGATATGATCAATGTTGGCATCATCGGAGCCGGCCGCATCGGCCAGGTCCACATGAAGAGCATCATGACCGGCGTGCCCGAGGCTCGTGTCCTCGCCGTTGCCGATCCTTACATGAAACCCGAGGTCGCCGCGTGGCTGGAAAATGCAGGCGTGGAGAAGATCACGAAGGACTATCACGAGATCCTGGACGATCCCCGCATCGATGCGGTCCTCATCTGCGCCTCCACTGACCAGCACGCGCCGCTGTCCATCGAAGCGATCCGCGCCGGCAAGCACGTCTTCTGCGAAAAGCCCGTCGACCACTCGCTCGGGAGGATCGAAGAGGTGAAGGCCGCACTTGAAGCTTCTCCGAAGAAGATCAAATACCAGGTCGGTTTCAACCGCCGCTTCGACCACAACTACCGCGCGATCCGGAAGGCCGTCGAGGACGGAAAGATCGGCAAGGTCGAATTCATCCGCATCAGTTCCCGCGACCCCGAACCGCCGTCGCCTGCCTACGTGGCCGTATCCGGCGGCATCTTCCTCGACATGATGATCCACGACCTTGACATGCTGCGCTATCTTTCCGGCGACGAGGTCGAAGAGGTGACGGCTTACGGCGCGAACCTCGTGGATCCCGAGATCGGGAAGGCCGGCGACGTGGACACCGTCGTCATTTCTGCGAAGCTTAAGGGCGGCGCGCTTGCCGCGATCGACGGCTGCCGCAAGGCGGTCTACGGCTATGACCAGCGCGGCGAAGTTTTCGGCTCCAAGGGCTGCATCACGAGCAGCAACGACGCCGCGAACAACACGGTGCTTTCCACGGCGGACGGCATCATTTCCGAAAAACCGCTCTGGTTCTTCCTGGAACGCTACATGGGCGCCTATCAGGAAGAGATCAGGAGTTTCATCGACTGCATCGTGAACGATACCGAACCCGAAGCCGGGATCGAAGCCGGCCTCATCTCCGTGAAGCTGGCGATCGCCTGCAAAAAGTCCATGGATGAGCACCGCGCGGTCCGGATCGACGAGATCAAATAATCCAGGAGGAAATCATTATGGCAAAAGTCAGAGTCGGCGTAGCCGGTTACGGCACCATCGGGCAGCGCCTTGCGGACGGCGTCGCCATGCAGGGAGACATGGAACTGGTCGGGATCGCGGATCTCGTTCCTTCGCTTTCCATCCGCGCGCTGCGTGAAAATGACATGATCGGCGCGAACGATGTGGAATACAAGCTCTATCTGGTCGACGGGGCTGATCCCGCGGCCTTCGCAAAGTATGACATCCCCGTCGCCGGGACATTTGAGGACCTGTGCCGGAACGTGGACATCATGCTCGACTCCTCCCCGGGCGGCGTCGGCGCGAAGAACAAACTGATCTATGAAAAACTCGGCGTCAAGGCCATCTTTCAGGGCGGCGAAGCCAATTCCGTGGCGGACGTTTTCTTCCACGGCTACGCCAACTACGAAAAGGGCGTGGGCGTCGATTACCTGAAACTGACGAGCTGCAACACGACCGGTCTCATCCGGACCGTGGACGCGCTCGACCGCGCCATCGGCATCGAGAAGGTCGCGATCACGATCATCCGCCGCGTGGCCGATCCGGGCGACTATCACCGCGGACTGACGAACGCCCTGCAGATCGACAAGGCGCCGTCCCACCAGGCGCTTGACCTGATGACCATCATGCCGCACGTGGAAGCGACCGGCATCCTGGTCCATACGCCGGTCACCCACGGCCACATCATCACCGTGCTGGCGACCGCGAAGGACGGAAAGAAGATCACCCGCGAGCAGGCGCTCGAAGTCTTCCGCGCCCATCCGCGCATCCGCACCGTCACCATTGACGAAGGCTTTAAGGGCAATGCGTCCCTGTTCAAATATGCCCGGGATCTCGGCAACCGCCGCGGCGACATGTATGAGATCGGCCTCTGGGAAGACAGCATCGTGGAGAGCGGGAACGACATCATGTATGCGATCAACATCCCGCAGGAGAGCGTCACGATCCCCGAGACCATGGATGCGATCCGCGCCGCGATGAAGATGCAGCTGACCCGCGAAGAAGGAACTGCCGAGACCAACAAATATCTGAAGATCGGCCGTTTCAAATAAGGCCGGAGGGAGAACGATGCGCTTCGGGATCAGAACGCTGGACGAGATCGATGTGAAAGGAAAAACGGTCCTGTGCCGGGTGGACATCAACCAGCCGGTAGACCGCGAAAAGGATGCCCTGAAAAGCATCAATCGGATCCGGGCCTGCGTGCCGACGGTCCGGGAACTTGCGTACAGGGGCGCGAAGCTCGTGCTCATGGCGCACCAGGGCAGCGACATCGAATACAAGAATTTCTACACGACGAGGCCGCACGCGAAGGTCCTTGCCGAGCTGCTCGGCAGGGAAGTGAAATGGATCGACGACGTCTGCGGCCCCGCCGCCCGCGAAGCGATCCGGGCCCTTAAGGAAGGGGAGATCCTCCTTCTCGACAACGTGCGCTTCGTCGCGGAGGAGCAGACCCTCTTCGAAATGAAGCTGCGCCTTACGCATGAGCAGCAGGCGAAGACCCTGCTCGTGGAAAAACTGGCGCCGCTCGCGGACCTCTACGTCTGCGATGCTTTCGCAGCCGCGCACCGCGACCAGCCGAGCCTCTGCGGCTTTGAGCAGGTCCTGCCTTCGGCCATGGGGCGGCTCTTCGAACAGGAATACTGCACCGTTTCCGGCGTGATGGAAGCGCCGGATCGTCCCTGCGTCTTTGTGCTCGGCGGCGCCAAGATCTCCGATGCCTTCCGCATGATGGAGACCGTGCTTTCGCGCGGCACTGCGGATGAGATCCTGACCGGCGGCCTCGCCGCGAACATTTTCCTGATCGCGCTCGGAAGGAAGATCGGGAAGGGAAGCGAAGATTTCATCGAAGCCTCCAACTACACCGAGTTTTACCCGAAGGCGAAGGAACTGTACGAAGCGTACGGGGATAAGATCGTGCTGCCTGAGGATCTCGCCTGGACGGAAGACGGGCTGCGGAAAGAGGCGGCGGTCGGGGAGATCCCGGACGGCGCTGCAGCCGTGGACATCGGTTCACGGACGGCAGCTCTGTACCGGGAGAAGATCCTGGCGGCAAGGACGGTTTTCGTGAACGGACCCATGGGCATCTTTGAGAAGCCGGAGACCGAACTCGGCACGAAGGCGGTCTGGCAGGCGCTGGCAGATACGGAAGGCTTTACCGTGGTCGGCGGCGGCGACTCGATCGCCGCGACCGAAAAGTACGGCATGACGGATAAGATGGGCTACATCTGCACGGGCGGCGGCGCACTCATCCGCTTCCTGAGCGGCGAGGAACTGCCGGTCGTAAAGGCACTGCGCCACGGCTCGGGACTGCCGCTGTGAGCGGCTGTTCAGTCGGAAGGAAGACGCGAAGCATGCCTCGAAAAATGATCAGGGAGACAGAAGGACAATGAAGCTGCGCTACGGTTTCGGAAACGGTTTTCAGGAAGTGGAGGTCCCGGAAAAGAATCTCATCGGGGAGCTCCATGCAAACCCTGTTCCGCCGGGACTTCCGGAGGCGGAGGAGGTCGCCCGCGCCCTGCGCGAACCGATCGGTACCCCGCGTCTTCGGGACATCGTGCATCCCGGGGAGAAAATCGCCGTCATCACGAGCGACGTTACCCGTCCCATGCCGACGGCGAAGGTCATGCCGCTCCTTCTGGAAGAACTGTACGCCGGCGGCGTGAAGCCGGAGGACATCACCCTCGTCTTCGCCCTGGGAAGCCACAGACGCCAGAGCGAAGAGGAACACAGGCGCCTTGCCGGCGAGCGCGCCTTCCGCGAGATCCGCTGCATTGACAGCGATCCGGATGACTGCGTTTCTTACGGGACGACGTCCTACGGGACGCCGGTCGACATGACGCGAACTGTCGCGGAGGCAGACAGAAGGATCTGCCTCGGCAATATTGAATATCACTACTTTGCCGGATACTCCGGCGGCGCCAAGGCGGTCATGCCTGGCTGTTCCACACGGGCGGCCATTCAGGCGAACCACAGCCGCATGATCCTGCCGGAATGCTGCGCGGGATCGCTGGAGAACAATCCCCTCCGCCATGACATCGAAGAAGCCGGCAGAATGGTTGGCATCGATTTCATCCTGAACGTGGTCCTGTCGGAGCACAAGGAGATCCTGAAGGCCGTGGCCGGCGATCCCGTGCTTGCGCACCGTGAGGGCTGCGCTTTCCTGGATAAGCTGTACCGCATCGAACTGCAGGAGGCTGCGGACATCGTCCTGGTCTCGCAGGGCGGAGCGCCGAAGGACCTGAACCTCTATCAGACGCAGAAAGCGCTGGACAACGCGAAACATGCCGTAAAAGACGGCGGCATCATCATCCTGATCGGCTCCTGCCGGGAAGGCCTCGGGGAAAAGACCTTCGAGGAATGGATGACGGCGGCGCCCACGGCACGGTCCCTGATCAAGCGGATCCGCCGCGAATTCAGGCTGGGCGGCCATAAGGCGGCGGCAATCGCAATGGTGCTGGAACGCGCGGAGGTGGACCTCGTCAGCGAACTGGACGATGATTTCGTCCGCTCGATCTTCCTTGAGCCGCAGCCGTCGGCGCAGGCGGCGCTCGACCGCGCCTTTGCAAAACTCGGCCCGGACGCGCGCGTTCTCAGCATGCCGTACGGCGGCTCGACCCTGCCGAAGATCGTCCGGAAATGATATCCTGCGGCAGGCTCCGGCCTGCCCGAAAAGAAAAGGGACCGCCCCGGGACGGTCCGAAGGAGCATGAGCATGCGCTTATTCGACCCTGAAAAAGTTAAACTCGGCATCGCCCCCATCGGCTGGTGCAACGACGACATGCCGGAACTCGGCGCAGAGAATACCTTCCGCCAGACGGTAAGCGAAATGGCGCTCGCCGGCTTCACGGGCTGCGAGATCGGCAACAAATATCCGAAGGATCCGGCTGAACTGAAGTGGGAACTGGATCTGCGCGGCATGCGGATCGCGAGCCGCTGGTTCTCCTCCTTCCTGCTGACGAAGCCGCTGGAAGACAACCTGGCGGATTTTGAGAAGGAACTGGATTTCCTCGCGGCCGTCGGCGCCGACCGGATCAACGTATCGGAGCAGAGTTGGTCGATCCAGGGAAAGACGGACGTCCCCATCCTGACCGGCGGGTTTAAGCACGTGATGAATGATGATGAGTGGGAGCGGCTCTGCAGCGGTCTCAACGCTCTCGGCAAGGCGGCGGCGGAGCGGGGCTTCAAACTCTGCTACCACCACCACATGGGGACCGTGGTCCAGACTGCGGCCGAAACGGACCGCATGATGGCAAATACCGATCCGCGCTATGTGTTCCTGTGCTACGACACCGGCCACTTTACCTTTGCGGGTGAGGATCCCCTGGCCATGCTGAAAAAATACGTGGACCGCGTCGGGCACGTGCATCTGAAGGACATGCGCCTGGACGTCGTCAGGAAGGCGCGGGAAAACGGCTGGAGCTTTCTTCAGGCCGTGCGCGAAGGCGCATTCACGGTGCCGGGCGACGGAGACGTCAATTTCGACCCGGTCTTCCGCCTGCTTTCGGAAGCCGGCTACGAGGGCTGGCTGCTCGTCGAGGCGGAGCAGGATCCGGCGAAGGCGGATCCGCTGGAATATGCCATCAAGGGACGCCGCTATATCGCGGAACATACGGGACTGTAAGGAGGAAGAACAGATGTATCTGAACAAGGAACTGCACCGCGGATACAATGCTTATATCGATACGGCGGAAGATGATCTGGGAACGCGCATGGACGTGGGGCTCCTCGTCATGGAAGCGGGCGATTCCTACACGATCGATGACGAGATCAAGGAGACGGCGGTCCTTCTTTTTGAAGGAAACGTAACGTTCCGGTATGCGGACAGGGAAGTCCGCGCCGAACGCCCCGACTGCTTCCGCCATGAGGCGTACTGCCTGCTGGCACCGCGCCGCACCCGCATCGAGATCCTTGCGGAAAACTATGCGGAACTCTATATCCAGCAGACGGACAACGACCGCGATTACGAGCCGGTCATGTATACGCCGGAGACCGTCCAGACCCAGCACGCCGGCAATAACGGCGAACTCATGGGCTGCATGCGCCGCGAGATCAAGACCTTCTTCGACTACGACAATGCGCCGTTCTCGAACATGGTCCTTGGCGAGGTCCTGAACTATCCGGGCAAATGGTCTTCCTACCCGCCGCATTACCATCCGCAGCCGGAGGTCTACTTCTACCGTTTCGACTATCCGAACGGTTTCGGCGTGGGCTTTGCGAACGGACAGGTCCACAGGACCGGCCACAACGGCTGCCTCGTCATCAACGAAGGCATGCACTCCCAGGCGGCGGCGCCCGGCTATGCCATGTGCTATTCCTGGGGGATCCGCCATCTGGAAGGCGACCCGTGGCTGAAGACCCGCATTGATGAAAAAGAACACGAATGGCTCTGGAAAGCCGATGCCAACGAACATATCTTTCAAGGCTGATGCTGCAGCAGTAAGGAGGGAAAGATGAAGACAGTCCGCCTGACCATGGCACAGGCCCTGGTCCGTTTTCTGGAAAATCAGTACATTGCCTATGACGGGAAGGAAGATCCCTTTGTCGAAGGCGTGATCATGCTCCCGGGCCACGGCAACGTGGTCGGCCTCGGCCAGGCGCTCCGGCAGGAGACCCGCCGCCTCAAGGTCTGGCAGGGCAAGAATGAGCAGGGCATGGCGCACACCGCCGTGGCCTACGCGAAGCAGATGAAGCGGAAGAAGATCATTGCCGTGACGTCTTCCGTCGGCCCCGGCGCCGCCAACATGGTCACCGCTGCTGCAACGGCGACCGCGAACAACATCCCGGTCCTGATCCTGCCCGGCGACGTCTACGCCTGCCGCCAGCCGGATCCGGTGCTGCAGCAGATCGAGCAGATCCAGGACCTTTCCGTCTCCACTAACGACGCGTTCCGAGCGGTCTGCCGCTACTGGGACCGCATCGTGCGGCCAGAGCAGCTGATGAGTGCGATGATCTCGGCCTTCCGCACCCTGACCGATCCCGCGAATACCGGCGCGGTCTGCATCGCGATCCCGCAGGACGTCGAAGGCGAGGCCTATGACTATCCCGAATCCTTCTTCGCAAAACGCGTCTGGCGGCTCGCAAGGCGCCTTCCCGAAGCAGAAGCGATCGCCGAAGCGGCTGAAGTGATCCGCGCGGCGAAGAAGCCGCTCCTCATCTGCGGCGGAGGTGTCCGCTACAGCGAAGCACACGAAGAGTTCCGGACCTTTGCCGAAGCGACGGGCATCCCCTTCGGCGAGACCCAGGCGGGCAAGAGCGCCGTTCCCTATGACCATCCGCTGAACCTCGGCGGCATCGGCGTGACGGGCTGCTCGGCGGCCAATGAGATCGCGAAGGAAGCGGACGTCATTATCGGTGTCGGCACGCGCTACACCGATTTCACCACCTCCTCGAAGTGGCTGTTCCGCGACGGGGCGAAATTTGTCAACATCAACGTCTCCGAATTCCAGGCCCTGAAGCTGGATGCCGTGCCGGTCATTGCCGACGCGAAGCGCGCCCTGCCGGCTCTGCTGGCAGCACTGGACGGCTACAAGGCGCCGTACGCCGGCGAGATCGAAGCCGCGAGAGAGCGCTGGGCGAAAGAACTTGACCGCCTGCAGCATACCGCCTACGGCGAAGGGTATGTTCCCGAGGTCAACGACGCGAACGCCGCTTCTGCGGACCGCTTTGCGAAGGATCTGGATGCCTGCCTGACCCAGACCGCGGTGCTCGGCGCCATCAACTTTGCGATCGATCCGGACGATGTCGCCATCGGCTCCTCCGGCTCCCTTCCGGGCGACATGCAGCGCATGTGGTGCGCGCGCGGCGTCGATACCTACAACATGGAATACGGTTATTCCTGCATGGGCTATGAGATCTCCGGCGCCCTGGGCGTCAAGTACGCGATCGGCGACCGCGATGTCTATGCCATGGTCGGCGACGGGAGCTTCGTCATGCTTCATTCCGAGCTGCTGACGGCGGTGCAGGAGCATAAGAAGATCAACGTCTGCGTGTTCAACAACGCTTCCTTCGGCTGCATCAACAACCTGCAGGTCGGCCACGGCAACGACACCCTCTGCACCGAGCTGCGCTTCCGCGGCGAGGACGGTGAGCACTCCGGGAAATTCATGCCGGTCGATTTTGCAAAGATCGCCGAAGGCTACGGCTGCCGTGCCTATACGGTCCGTTCGATGGAAGACCTCGCGGCGGCGCTTGCCGAGGCGAAGAAGATCAAAGATGTTCCGGTGGTCTTCGACATCCGGGTCCTGCCCAAGTCCATGACGGACGGCTACGGCTCCTGGTGGCGCGTGGGCGATACCGAGGTCTCCGAAAACCCGAGAAACGTCGCGGCTTACGAAGACCATCTGGCTCACGTGAAGGACGCGAAGAAATACTGATCCGCCTGCGGCGGTACATCAAAAAAGGCCGTGGCAGCTCCGATCTCCGGAAACTGTCACGGCTTTTTCATTGCTTTTTCGCGGCTTATCCGCAGGCCTTACGGGATCCGGCTTTCGCAGGGAACGCCCACCTGGCACTTGCCGCAGCCGTAGCGCGGCGACCAGCGGGCTTTCATCAGGTCCATCCATTCCTTACATTTTATCTGGTTCTTGCCGCCTTCAAGGCTGATTGCCCCCGCGGGGCAGCGGCTGATGCAGGTGCCGCACATGATGCAGTAGTCGTATACGCCGGTATAGGGCCGTTCATCCGGCTCGATCTTTTCCGAGACGATGAGGCTCGCATAGCGCCCGGCTACGCCCTTTGCGGAGATGAGACCCCTTGTCAGGCAGAAGGTGCCGAGTCCGGAAGCGTAGGCGATGTGCCGCTCCGACCAGTTGCTTGCTATGACAGCCGGGAACCCCTGGTCCCCCGTGTTTCATCTTGCTTTGTCCTGATCCCTGGTCGGGTCATACTTGATTGCTTTGATCTCTCCGTTAATGCGGAGATTGTTTTCCGGGTACGATTGACCAACCTTGCGCCTTTTTTAGAAGCGTTCTCTGAAGAGTCAAAAAAAGCGTGAAAAACCCTGACAGGTTCACGCAAAAGTTCATTAAAAAAACGCGTTAGAAGGGATATCGTTTTCGTTAGCAGTTTTGGGGGGATTAGTCTAAAGAATCGTTAGAAATGTAAATATCAAACCACGAATTTTCAGCGAGCGCTTTTAAGCCGAATTACGACGGAATCATTGTTCCGTTTCAGACGGCATTAATGAAAGAATTGTTTTTAAAACAGCCAAGACGGAAGCGTCAAAAAGACACAAAAATAGAAGCCCGTAACAGCCAAAAAATGGCTAAATTACGGGCTTTTCCGTACGTCCGTAAGAGGATTTGAACCTCCGGCCTACCGCTTAGGAGGCGGTCGCTCTATCCTGCTGAGCTATACGGACAAGGGGTATTTTCAAGGGCTTTTACGCCTTAAAAATCGGTATTAAATTTGGTGTCTCAGACGAGCTCATTCGAACTCCTGACTTGGCGCTTTTTGGCCCAAAAGCAACAGGTTGATTATCACCTTAGGAGGCGACTGCTCTATCCTGCTGAGCTACAGGAACAAGGGTGTTTTCAAGGGCGATTATGCCTCGGCGGGCGGGCCTTCCGGTCCGTATCCTTTCAGACTATACCCCTTTTTTGCCGCTTTGGCCAGGTCTTTCGCTTTTTTTCCGGGCCGGAGTCCTG
>JAEEGI010005509.1_pt1 | contig 29128 bp, 22 predicted proteins | sample 8958751 | NCBI WGS metagenome assembly JAEEGI01 (sample SAMN16246545, study PRJNA631951) | gut metagenome | biome: gut microbiome; feature: rumen; material: KS-attached | host: Bos | place: Iran: Karaj | collected 2018-10 | reverse complement strand
CGTCCAGTTTCTCATTGGTGAACTGCTGTTCTTCCTCACATGAGGTGAAGGTCGCGAGCACAACGGCGCTCAACAGACCTACTCTAACGAGATGTTTAAACATAAGTTAAGAAATTTTTAAATGAATAATTTATTGTGATAAGTCATTATTTCTTCTCGATGTGTTCGCCCTTGCGGTCGGCGACGAGATACTGCTCCTCCTTGTAGGTGAGGGCCATGAAGAAGATGGCGCCAACGCATCCCACAATCAGCAGGATGAACGGCATGTCCCAACCGCCGGTGCTTTCGGCGACATAGCCGAGCACGGTGTTGGCCAGGATGGCCGTTCCCAGCACGTAGCCCATGAATCCGGTCAGACCTGCAGCGGTTCCGGCGGCATTCTTGGGAGCCAGGTCAAGTGCCTGCACGCCGATGAGCATCACGGGACCGTAGATGAGGAAACCGATGGCAATGAGGCAAGCGAGTACGATGCTCAGGTTGGTCATGTTCTGCCAGTAGATGACGATGGCGACAATGATTAATGCCATAAAGATCATCGTGGGCAAAGCACGACGTCCGTTGAAGACCTTGTCGCTCAGCCATCCACAGAAGATGGTGCCCGGGATGGCGGCGATTTCATAGGCGAAGTAAGCCCAACCGGCATTCTTGATGTCCACGCCCTGTTCGCTCAGGATGGTGGGCGCCCAGTCCAGACAGCCGTAGCGCACCATATAAATAAATGAGTTGGCCAGTGCGATGTACCACAAGAACTTGTTGGAGAGGACGGTGCGGAAGATTTCCTTCACGCTGAGCGACTGCTCGCTCTTCTTCTCGTCATAGTTCTTGGAGGCGCTGCCGCTCCACTTCTCGATGGAGGGAAGACCGCATGACTGAGGGGTGTCGCGGATGAGGACATAGGCGATAATCGCAATCAGGATGGCCACAGCAGCAGGGAAGGCATAGGTACCGATCAGGAAGTACATCTTCTCGTCGTTGCCGTAGAACCACGAGCCGAACCACATGGCGCCATAGGCGGCCATCGGGCCGACGAGAGCGCCACCCACGTTGTGGGCACAGTTCCACACGCTCATCCAAGTGCCGCGCTCCTTAATGGAGAACCAGCGCGTCATTACACGTCCGCACGGAGGCCAGCCCATACCCTGGAACCAACCCACGAGGAAGTTGAAGAGACCCATCAGGAAGACGGCAAGACCCTTGCGCTCGGGGTGGCCGATGGGGTCGAGCAGTGTGATGGGAACCATCATGAACAGCATGGCGATGGCCGACAGGATCAGACCCAATGGCAGGAAGCGTCGCGCGTTGCTGCGGTCGCTGATGCTGGCCATGACAAACTTGGAGAAGCCATAGGCTACAGCATTCATTGCTAGAGCGGTGCCCAGCATACCCTTGGTGAAGCCGAAGGGCTCAAGCATGGGAATGGCCATGGAGAAATTCTTTCTCACCAAGTAGAAGCCGGCATAACCGATGAAGATGCCGATAAAGACTTGCCAACGCAGTCTCTTGTACTTGGCATCGGCCTCGGGGCCGGTCTGTTCCGGCTTATAGGCCGGGGGAGCTAAAAAACTTGCCATAATTTCTTTAAGTTTTTAGTTGTAAGTTATTAGTTTATAGTTATATATGTATTGTTAATTAAATTCCGTTGGCATGTCGTGTCGCCTCCACGTCAAGGGCGTCGGCCAGCACGCTGATGGGATTCTCGACGGGCAGTCCTGTTGACATCTCAATCTGCCACTTGCAGGTCTCACAGTCGGTGGTGACGGCCTCGACCTGGGCGTCGGCGATGTGCTTGAACAGGACACTGCCGATGGCCTGCGAACGCTCGTAGTTCTCTTTTTTGAAGCCGTAGGTGCCCGAGATGCCACAACATTCCTGCTCCAGCACCTGCAGGTCGAGCCCGGGAATCATGCGTAGCAGTTCGATGCTGTAGAGTTGCCAGCCCATGCGCTGCATGTGACAGGCGGTGTGATAGGCCATGCGGCGCTTAAAGTCTTGCTTGAAGATTAGCTTCACCTTTTCGTCATCTACAAGGTTATAGATAAAACGTGTTGCGAGCGAAATATTGTCACGGATATCACCGTTGTCGATGTCGAGCATCGCGGGATACTCGTCGCGCAGGTTGAAGGTGCAGCTCGAGCTTGTTGTCAGCACCATGCGTTGCTCGGCTTTGACGGCCTGGCGGATGCTGTCCACATTGACCGTTGCCTGTCGCTTGGCTTGCTTGTACAGGCCGTTGGCGATGAGGGCGACGCCACAGCACTGCTCCTTGTCGAGCAGGTGCACGCCATAGCCGATGGCGTTCATCAGCTTGACCAGGTCCTGTCCCAGTTTTGGGAAATTGTAGTTGACATAGCAGCCATGGAAATAGTTCACATGGTTGGGGTAGGCGTCCTGCTCTTTGGCGGCATGACGCTTGAACCAAGTGGTGAATTTGGTGCGGCTGTAAGCGGGGAAAGTGCGGTTTTTGTCGATGGCCATCACGCTGTGCATGACCAGCTTAGTGGGTTTGAGACCCAGTGTGGCGTTGGCTACGGGAGCAACCAGGTTGGCCACGGTGCCCAGCAGGTCGGTGTTGGCAAGCATCGTGTCGCGCAGGCTGGCGCGGTGGCCCATGGTCGCCTTCATGCGCGCTCGTTGGATGATGTCGGCGATGTGCACGCCGCTAGGGCATGCCACCTCGCATCGCTTGCAGTTCAGGCACAGTTTCAGGCTCTTGTCAAAATAGGCGGGATCCTTCAAGCGGTAACGCTCACCGTCGGGCCCGGCCTGTTTGGGGCCGGGATAGTCGGTGGTCACAGCAGCGACCGGGCAGACGGTGGTGCAGATGCTGCACTTGGTGCACTGCTCAAAGTTGTTCTCGCTGAGGTTGCAGAGTTGCATTCGTTCAGCCATAATATCCCATTAAAAAATCATCAATCAAATCGTTATCTATCTATACTTAAATCTCTGCTTGAGGTATTGTTCCCCAGCAGCTGATGGTAGTGTCGCCTTTATTTGTCATTCAAAATGTCGTGAGCCACGGCAAGGGCGGTGAGCAGTGATACTCCTGTACCGTCGCCCATCTTGATGGCGTCGTGTCCGCTAAGGATCGACCCTATGGCGTGCAGATTGGTTATGGGTTTGCCCTGCTTGAGGCAGTGCAGATTGGCGTCGGTGGCGACGCCGAAGCGTGAATAGGCCTGTGCCTCGAGTACGCCGAAGCGGGTCCAGCGCTCGCGGTCATCGTCGGCATCCACGTCGAGATTGAGGACGGGCTCAAAGACGCGCTCGTAGTTGGCTGCCAGGCCGCGGCTGACGAATGAGCCTGTGGCGAGGACGAAGTTGCTGGCCTTGAGCGACATACCGCTCAGCTTGGCGGTGGTGACGTTCAGCAGTCTGTCGCCTTCAAACTCGCCGCCGTTGGCGGTGTCGCCACTGAGGTAGTTGCCACCCAGCATTTGGAAGTAGTGTCGCAACATGGTCTGCATCCTGCTGCCTGCAACGGCGGGCGGCAGGGTGGCGACGAGCCTTAGGGGCTTGTCGCACATCGTTTGCAACATCTTGAAATCGTTGTCGTCGCTCCGGCCGAACACGCTGGGCAACAGCACCAGCTCGGCATCGGCGGCCAGCGTGTTGATCTGGTCGGCGACGCGGCGCAGTGCATTGTTGCTCACCAGGTGCTTGGCCAGGCTCGTGGCGCGCATCTCGCTGGGGCTGCGACGCAGGGCCGTGATGTCGTCGGTGGTGAATTCCACCATCTTGACGTCAAATCCCAAGTCACGCAGGCCCTGTGCCAACATTCCGTTGGGCTGGTCGAAGAAGCCGCGGATGCACATCAGCGCGATGTGTTGGGCGGGCAGTTTGGCCAGGTCGTCGATGCGCACGTTCTCGCTCAGCGTGAGCCATGCGGGCTTGGCAACGCCCATGGGTGTGATGCGCCAGTGGTTGGCGTCGGCGCTGCCGTCCATCTCGATGCCTGCGTCGGCCAGCAGCTGTTTGGCCTCGTTGGCCAGCGTGGCGATGCGTTCGGTTCCGATTTTGGCGTAAGGGTGTTGCTGGGGCAGGGTGGCGATCGCCTCGAGCGGGGCGGTGACGTCGTTGCCGTCGATGCTGCCCAGAAGCTCCATCGAGCCGCCGTTGAACATGAGCGTGCTCTGCCCACTGGCGACGATGGTGACGCGTTGTCCGCGCTTGGCCAGCGCGATGCCGCAGGTGAGTCCACTCAGTCCACCTCCCATGATGACAGTGTCCATTCTCATTGCACGTCCTCCTTTCCTTGCATATTAACGACCTTGTCCAGTCCGCACAGCCCCTCGTAGATGGCTGCTGTGAGTTGTGCCTCGCGCAGCGTGTCGCCCCAGGCAACGGGTCTCATTCCCTTCCATCGCTCGTCGAGGAACGATGCGAGGTCTTCCTGTGCGCGCTTGATGTCGTGGCTCAGTTCGCCCATCAGCGAAGCGGCTCGGCAAGAGCAGAGCTTCCCCTGACAGGTACCCATTCCCACGCGCGTGCGTCGGCGCAGGTTCACCAGGTTGTGCACGTGCAGCTGATTGACGGCATATTTGATTTCGCCCACGGTGACGCCCTCGCACTCACATACCAGGGCGTTGTCGATATCGTTGTCCTTGTCGATGCGTGCGGCGAGCGAGCCGTGGCGACCGATGGCGGCCCTCTGTCCGAAGCTGTAGCGCTTGGTCAGGTCGCTCTGGCTGGGTGCGCCGTCCTCGGAGCCCGGCAGGGGCTGCTGGGCGGTGACGCAGGGCGCATTGTTGCCCAACTTGGCGCACACGGCGTTGGTGGCTATCTCGGCCATCAGTCGGTAGGTCATCATTTTGCCGCCGGTGATGGTGATCATTCCTGCCAAGCCATCACGTTTCTCGTGGTCCAGGCAGACGATGCCGCGGCTGATGCTGCGGCCGCTGGGGTCATCGTCGCTGGCGACTAGCGGGCGCACGCCGGCATAGGCGCGGATCACGCGGGTCGTGGCCAGTGACGGGGCCAGCTTGATACCCTCCTTGAGCAGGACGTCCACCTCCTCGCGTGTGACGCGCATGTCGTCGACGGTCTCGATGGGGATGCGGTCGCTTGTGGTGCCGATGACGCATACCGTGTCGTCGGGCACAAGGATGTCGGCGTTAGCGGGTTTGCGGCAACGGTTGATGACCATCTGGTTGACACGGTGTCCGAAGATGAGCAGCGCGCCTCTAGCGGGGAACATCGAGATGTTCACGCCTGCCAGCTGGGCGATGCGCTGTCCCCAGATGCCCGCGGCATTGACCACCACGCGTCCACGCACCTCGACGTTGCTGCCATTGTGCTTGTTGAGCAGTTTCACAGCCTCGACGCGACCCTGGTTGATGACAAATCCGGTCACCTCGTGGTAGTTGAGCGTCTCGGCGCCATGCAGCTGTGCGTCCAGCAGGTTGGCGACGGTGAGGCGGAACGGGTCGATTGATGCGTCAGGGACGCGCACGGCACCGATGAGCGCCGGGTTGACGGCGGGCTCGATGCGTCGTGCCTCCTCGGGGTCGAGGACGTCGGCGCGGATGCCAGCGCGCTGGCAGGCGTCAACGAAAGTCTGCTGGTACTGCAGGTCGTCCTCGGGCAGCGTGATGAACAGTCCGTCGGTCTCCTCGACGCAGTGGCGTGCGATGCGGCGCAGTATCATGTTCTCGCTGATACATTCGCTGGCGCTCTCGCCGTCGGTGACGGCATAGCGCGCTCCGCTGTGCATCAGGCCGTGGTTGCGACCTGTAGCGCCGGTGCTGTAATCGTTGCGCTCCACGAGCAGTACGCTCAGGCCGCGCAGTGCGCAATCCCTCGCTACGCCGGCTCCCGTTGCGCCGCCGCCGATGATGATTGCGTCATATTCTTTGTTATAAACGTCGGTTGTTGCCATCAATGCGATTCTTTAGGTAGCATGACTGGAAACTTTCCAGTTTCGCTGCAAAGATATAAATACTTTTTTGATTGGCCAAATGATTTCGGATTATTTTTGTAATTATTGTGTAACAGTGCGTCTAAACGGCTAAAAAACAAAAGAATATTGCTATTTATAAACCAGGTGGATATGGAAAAACGTAGTTTCGTTTTGTTGGTTATTGGTTTCGTTTTTGATAAAATATGATACAGAAATATTGTGTTTTTGGTTAATGAATTGTTTCGTTTTGAAATTTTTCGAAAGTTTTTTGTCAAAAAATTTGGTGTATTTGCTACTTTGACCTATTTTTGCGGCATCAAATCGAAATGGTTTGAGTTGTGAATTGAATTGATTCAATTATATATGATATCATGACTAAGGAAGAGAGACATGAGGTAATCATGGATGAGCTCATCAAACACGGGTCGGTACTCGTGTCTGACCTGGTGTCGTTGCTTGATGTGTCGGCCGTGACGGTGCGCAAGGATCTCACCGAACTGGAGAAGAGCGACAAGCTGTACCGCAACCACGGCAAGGCAGTGCTCATCAACCCATACATCAACAACCGGTCGGTCAGTGAGAAAGAGAAGCTTTCCACCGACGAGAAGCATGCCATAGGCCGTGAGGGCGCACGTCTGATCACTCGCGACGACAGCATCGCCATTGCGTCGGGGACGACGGTTCACGCGCTGGCCCGCAGCATCCAGCCGATTCACAAACTGACTGTTGTGTCGGCATCGCTGGCGGTGAGCACTATCCTGTCGCAGCACGAGAACATCGACATCATCCAGTTGGGCGGCATGGTGCGTCACAGCAGCCTGTCGGTGGTGGGGGAGTATGCTGCCGATATCCTCAGGGACTGCTCCTTCAGCAAACTTTATCTGGGTGTTGACGGCATCGACTTTGACTATGGCATCACAACGACCGAGATGCGTGAGGCGGCCTTGAATCAGAAGATGATAGCAGCGGCCCAAAAGACTATTGTTTTGGCCGATAGCAGCAAGTTTGGCCGTCGCGGCTTTGCTCGCATCGCCGATATCGACGCCGTGGACATTATCATCACCGACGCGGGCATCTCTCCCAAAATCATCAAAAAGGTTGAGGACCTTGGGATTGAGCTGATTATTGCAAAGTGACCTTGTTCCCTTGAGTGGCGGGTTGCCTAGAAGCTATAGAAACGATAGAAGCTATAGAGGCTATAGAGGCTATAGAAACTATAGAGGCTATAGGTATTTTTTCCTTTATTTGATTTTTTCGGCAAAGGGGGCGTTGCTCCACACTACCAGGCTGCCATTGACCGTGTCGGCGCTGATGGTCATCACACCCAGGTCGTGGCGCTTCCCCATGATGTTTTTCACTTTTTCTTCTCCCATGACCATGCATGCTGTTGCCCATGCATCGGCGTTCATGCACTCGGGGGCTATGACCGTGACGCTGAGCAGTGTGCCGGCACGGCTGTCGCCGGTGTGCGGGTCGACGATGTGTGACAGGCGGTTGCCTCCGGCTTCGCGCCACTTGCGATAGTTGCCGCTGGTGGCGACAGCTCCGCTGTCCAGGGTAAGCACCACCGCGCTGTTGTGGCTGTCACCGTTGGGCATGTCAACCGAGACGTGCCATGCGACTCCGCGGTTGTTGACGCCGCTTGCCATGACCTCGCCTCCGATTTCGACAAGCCAGTTGTGGGCGCCGTTGCGCACGAGCATGCGCCCGATTTCGTCACAGGCCATCCCCTTGGCTATGGAGCTGAAGTCGAGCATCACGCGCAGGTCGCCCTTGGTGAGGGTGTCGCCGCTGAGTGTGACTTTGTCCAAGCCGACGAAGGTGAGGATGCTGTCGATTTGAGCGTGTGAGGGTAGGGCACCGTTCTTGTAGCCGAATCCCCATGCGTTGACCAGTGGCATCACCGTCGGATCGAAGGCGCCGTCGCTCTCTCGCCACACTATGCGCGAGGCCTCGATCAAGTGGCGCAGGTAGGCATCGATGCGGTTAGTCTTGTTCTCGTTGATGGCGCTGATGAGTGAGGCCTTGTTGTAAGGCGACACGCTCATGTCGATGTTGCCCAGGATGAGCTGGATGCTGTCTCCCAGGTCATGTGCGGCCTCATAGGTGATGTGGTACTCGGTGGTCCACACAACGCCCTCGTGAGTGAAGAAGCGCTTGCGGTCACGAGCGACAAACATCATCACTACGGCCACGACAAGGGCCAGCAGCACCATGCCATATCTCCTGTCCATCAGATTTCTTGAATGTGGTGGCGTTTACTTGAGGAAGTAGGTGAGGTTGAAGTACCAGGTGCGGTTCTTGGCGACGTTCTCGTCGAGCAGCTTGGTGTGGAACGACTGGCCCACCGAGAAGTTGTAGCCGCCACGCAGCTGCACGCGCTCCATCAGCTCACAGCCGATGCCCATATCCAGATAGACGCTCACGGGACTGTACTTGTTGATGTCGCCATGGTTACCGTGAAGCAGGAACGAGAACTGCGGGCCGAAGTAGCAAAGCGGCATGATCGTATTCTCGAGTCCACCCAAACGGTGCCATTTGAACTTGAGGTGCAAGGGCACGTCAAGGTAGTGCATCGAAACCATCTCGTTGCCTGCGCCGATTGACGACCACACGGTTTTCTCGCCATAGTTCACCTTGCCCTGCTTGAGGGAGTAGAGTGCCGATCCCTCGACGCCAAAGCCGATGCCGCTGAAGTTCATCTCGCCAGTGACGCCCAACTGCGGTCCGAAAGCCCGCTTTGAAGTGAGCAGGTCGTGTTGCTTGAAGTGAACCTCGTTGATGGTTGCGCCGGCGGTGATGCCCCAGCGCGATGATGTCTGTGCTGTTGCGGCTGCTGCGGTGACCAGCAGTGCGGTGATGAGTAAAGTGATTCTTTTCATTATGTGGTTTTTAGTTGTTAGTTCTTAGTTTTTAGTTGTTAGTTCTTAGTTTTTAGTTGTTAGTTTAGAAGAGCCATGCGGCAGCAAGGGTCCAGTAGCGGTCTCGGCCGTTAACCTTGTCGCCGTTGTATTCGCGGTCGATGACACTCATGGCCTTAGACATGCCGATGCCGTAGGTTGCCGTGATGCGTAGATGGTTCGCCAGATCGGCACCCAGCCCCACGTCCCATGACAGATAGGTTTTGCGACCCTTCCAGTTGTCGGCGGAGTTTTCGTCGAACAGTATCGAGATCGACGGTCCCGTGAACACCAGCGGTGCAAACACATGCTCTATGCTGGGCAGTGGCATGCGGTAACGGGCCATCAATGGGATGTCGATGTAGTTGCGCTTGAACCGGCGGTTGCCATCGGTGAGGCGGTTGTCGCGATGGGTGTACATCACGCTTGCTTCTATTCCCAGGCCTGTCACGGGGATGGCCAGGTCAATCAGCAAGCCTCCGCTGTAGCCCAGGCGGTTGTCGCTGTTGATGATGTCGCGGTCGAAGCGCAGCTTGCCTAGCGTGATGCCGCCGCGCACGCCCAGCCTGACTTGTGCTGCTGCGGGCAACGCTATCGCTAACGTGAGGATTGCGATAAGGATATTCTTATTCATCTTCATTGTCCATTGCTGTTTTGAAACGCCAAAGCTACACATTATTTTTTAATCCACGGCCAGTTTTAAGCCTTTTTCTATTTTTTTACCACCCGTTACGCGCCCTTGACAGCGATATGTTGCGCGGGAAGATGTTGTGTCGAGAGGTGAGGATAGAAAAAGAAAAATCCCGCGCCGTAATGGTGCGGGACTCTTCGTTGGGTGGGCAGTGAGGGATTCGAACCCCCGACCCTCTGCTTGTAAGGCAGATGCTCTGAACCAACTGCGCTAACTGCCCTGTTGCTGTCAAAAGCGATGCAAAGGTACTGCTATTTTTTAAACCACCAAAAAAAATCGCACTTTTTTTTCAAAAAAAGCCGTTTTTTTTCAAAAAAGGCCATTTTTCTAGCGGAAAAAGGGTAATTTAGCGCTCTTGAAAGCTGGTAAGACGAGACGAGCCAGCAAACGTGACGATTCAAGAATTCTAGACAATCTAGAAAAACTAGAAGAACTAGATGTTCTAGACAATCTAGAAGAACTAGATGCTCTAGATGCTCTAGAAGATCTAGACGTTCTAGATGATCTAGATGATCTAGAAGAACTAGATGATCTAGTGAGAAAGACGAGATGATTTGGTGAGAATATTATAATTAAAGATTTAACTGAACGATGAAGAACTCTTATCTTTTCCTGGCCGATGGCTTTGAGGAAGTCGAGGCCCTGACGTGTGTCGATGTGATGCGTCGCGCGGGTATGCCCGTGGTGACCGTGTCGATTAACCCTGTGCTTGAGGTGACCGGAGCCCATGGGGTGACGGTGGTTGCCGACAGCCTTTACGGCGACAATGACTATAGCGATGCCGAGTGGCTGGTGCTGCCAGGTGGCATCCCCGGTGCTCCCAATCTGGCCGCTTGTGAGCCGTTGTGTGACGCGCTGGAGGCTCAAGTCGAGCGTGGCGGCAAGGTGGCCGCCATCTGCGCCTCGCCGGCGGTAGTGCTGGCGCCGCTGGGCATCCTGCAGGGCCGTGACGCCGTGTGCTATCCGGGCATGGAGCAGGGCATCGAGGGTGTGCGCTGGACGACGGGCTCGGTTGCCGTCGATGGCAATGTGGTAACCGGCAATGGTCCCGCTGCCGCTGCACCATTTGCACTGGCAATGGTAGAGCATAGCATGGGTCGCGACGTGGCCGCCCAGGTTGCCGCCGGCATGCTTCTCGCCTGATATATCAGCCTTACCGCTAGGCCGCTAAGGCACTGAGTCATAATTTGCTGACGCACGCATGACTCGGTGCTTTGGCGGCCTAGTGTTTTGCTTGCAAACGCTTATTGCACATGAAAATGTGGTTTAGGGGTTAAAACGTAACAAAATTCTTAATTTTCCAAGAAAAAAGTTGTGCATTAGGAATAAAGAGTATATATTTGCACCATTCTTTGGAGAAGCGGGCTTAATCCATTCGATTTCTGTCAAGGAGTAATCATGTTAAACAACAATCGATAAAAAACTTAAACTTGTATTATTCATATTTTATTAATTAAATTCTTAGATCACAGATTTATGAAGAAATTTTTAGCACTTTTGTTTGTATGCGCTGGCCTGACTGCTATGGCTGCGCCTCACGTGGACAAAGCTGACTTGGCTACTGCCAAGAAGGGTCAGATGGTTATGAAAGCCAACACCTTGACCAACCAGCTGACTGCTGGCGTTAGCAAGGACTTCATGGCTGCTGCCAAGAAGAATGTTCAGAAGAACCACGCCGCCAACCTGGTGAACAAGCGCGCTCCTCGCCGCCTGTCGAATGACGAGATTATTGCCAATCCGTACGTATGCTTCCTGTATGCTTATGATGTAATGGGTGAGACTCCTGTTCCCGCCGATCCCTTCTACGCAGCTGCCGGTTGTGAATGGTATCCCGATGCCAGTGACGGCCTGTACTTCGCCGGCTTCTATTGGGACAGTGAAGGTAGCACCTACTACCTGCCTGTGGACATCGATTACAGCACTGGTGATGTTGCTCTCTCGTGGGGTATCTTGCTGAGGGACGACTCCGTCATCGGCACCGCCCGCAACCGTGTCGATACCGTTTGGTATGAAATGCTGGTATCTGAGGCATACTGGAAGAACCAGGAGCAGACCGACTGCAAGGGTACCTTGTATGAGGACGGTTCGATCATCTTTGATGACAACTATGTTTACTATACTTACAAGGAGGAGAGAGTTTACCGTAACAGGGTTCTCGAGAGCACCAATGTCTCTGAGACTGCCACGATGTTTGTAGGCACCGAGATTCTCGCTGCCAATGGCCAGCTCGACTACAACATGGAGCAGACCGGTGCTGCAAAAACCAGCTACGTTTACATGTTCCAGGAGGAGGACAGCGTGTTTGTTGGTAACCTGTGGGACTATGGTGTGCCCAACGCTAAGATGGTTTTGACCGCTGAGGGCAAGATGTACTATCCCTGCGCTGAGTTTAACGAGGTTGACTCAACGACTTATCTGTCGAACCCCATCTGGGACGTTAACGACAGCTGGATTGCTGGTGGCCTTGGCATGTTCTATCCCGTTCAGAGCTATGAGGTGAACGCTGAGGGTTATATCACTGACTACACTTGGGGTATGGACGGTACCGCAACCGAGGACGAGATTTCTTGGCCCTACACCATGCCTTGCAACGGCTATCACTTCCTGTATGGCTATGAGAACAACCGCCTGACTTGGTTGAACGGTGGCAAGTTTGACATTCCCGGTGAAAAGCCCATTCTGCGTGGTGACGTTGACAACGACGGTGAAGTTGCTATCGCTGACGTAACCATTCTGATCGACCACCTGCTGACGGGTGACTTTGATGACACTGAGACCTTCAGCGCTGATGCAGCCGACTGCGACCTCGACGGTGAGATTGCTATCGCCGACGTAACGATTCTGATCGACTACCTGCTGAAAGGCAACTGGCCTGCAGAGCAGTAATCATCGAGTGGATTACAAACGCTAAAAACGGACAGGACCCGCAATGCCGGGTCTTGTCTTTTTTTAGTGCCGTACTATACTATTGTTTTATTATATAATGTGGCTATTGGTTTTGATAGTTTATAAAAGGGTGCAAATAAATTTTAATATAAAATGAACTATTATTGTGAAATATGGATTAACTTTGCGAAAAATAACCAAAAATGTGATCATAACCAAAGATCATAACCAGAAGATGACCAAAATTTTGTATTAATCTTTTTATAAACTTTAAATTTTTTACGTATTATTTATGAAGAAATTATTAGCACTGTTGTTTGTATGCGCTGGCCTGACCGCTATGGCTGCGCCTCACGTGAACAAAGCTGAGATGGCTGCTGCCAAGAAGGGCCAGATGGTTCTGAAAACCAACACCTTGACCAACCACCTGACTGCAGGCGTTAGCCAGGACTTCATGGCTGCTGCCAAGAAGAATGTTCAGGCGAACCACGCTGCCAACCTGGTTAACAAGCGCGCTCCTCGCCGCTTGTCGGATGACGAGATCATCGCCAATCCGTACGTATGCTTCCTGTATGCATTTGATGTGACGGGTGAGACTCCTGTTCCCGCCGATCCTTTCTATGCAGGCTCTGGCGCTTACTGGTATCCCGATACCGAGGATGGTCTGTACTTCGCCGGCTTCTATTGGGACAGTGAAGGTAGCACCTACTACCTGCCTGTTGACATCGATTACAGCACTGGTGATGTTGCTCTCTCGTGGGGTATCTTGCTGAAGGACGACTCCGTCATCGGCACTGGCCGCAACCGTGTCGATACCGTTTGGTATGAAATTCTGGTATCTGAGGCTTACTGGAACGAGAATGAGCAGGCCGACTGTATGGGTACCTTGTATGAGGACGGTTCGATCATCTTTGATGACAACTATGTTTACTATACTTACAGGGAGGAGAGAGTTTACCGTAACAGGGTTCTCCAGAGCACTAACGTCTTTGAGACTGCCACGATGTTTGTAGGCACCGAGATTCTCGCTGCCAACGGCCAGCTCGACTACATCAAGGAGCAGACTGGTGCTGCTGAAACCGGCTACGTTTACATGTTCCAGGACGAGGACAGCGTGTTTGTTGGTAACCTGTGGGACTATGGTATGCCCAACGCCAAGATGGTTTTGACCGCTGATGGCAAGATGTACTATCCCTGCGCTGAGTTTAACGAGGAAGATCAGACGACCTATCTGTCGAACCCCATCTGGGACGTTAACGACAGCTGGATCTCTGGTGGCCTTGGCATGTTCTATCCCGTTCAGAGCTATGAGCTGGACGAAGAGGGTTACATTATTGACTACACTTGGGGTATGGACGGTACCGCAACCGAGGACGAGATTTCTTGGCCCTACACCATGCCTTGCAACGGCAACCACTTCCTGTATGGCTATGAGAACAACCGCCTGACCTGGTTGAACGGTGGCAAGTTTGACATTCCCGGTGAGGCTCCCGTTCTGCGTGGTGATGTTGACAACGACGGTGAAGTTGCTATCGCTGACGTAACCATCCTGATCGACCGCCTGCTGAAGGGTAACTTTGATGACAGTGACGACTTCAGCGCTGATGCAGCCGACTGCGACCTCGACGGTGAGATTGCTATTGCCGACGTAACGATTCTGATCGACTACCTGCTGAAAGGCAACTGGCCTGTAGAGCAGTAATCATTCAGTTGATTTACAAACACAAAAAAATGACAGGACCCGAGCAAGGGTTCTGTCTTTTTTTATGGGAAGGAGCATTGAAAGTGAAAAAAGAGGTTAAAATGGGCCGAGTATCGAAAATAATTCAGTAATTTTGTGGTTTGTAAAAACCATCAATAACAATAGATTGAAATGAAGAAGAGAATGATAGCATTGTTGAGCGTGAGCGCGCTCGTTGCCGCAATGGCCGTTGCGGCACCTGCTTTGTCCGGTACCCGGATTTGCCTGTTGAACCTCTACCAATGGAATGAGGGCGGCGCTGTGATGAGTGTCAGTCCCGCCGATCCCACGGTGTCGGGGGGCTGGACAACGACGCTGGTTGATGAGGGCGTTGCCGGTTACTTGACGTTGCGAGGAGGCCTGTCGCAGTATCCCATCGATCAGCCGATGCGCGTAGATCTTGCTGCAGGCACTGTGACGCTTGAGGTGAGCAACGAGCCCATCGGCAGCACGTCGGGCACCCGCTCGGTGACCACCGGTCCGATTACTGTGACTGTCGACAGCACCCGCACCTACTATTTCATGAACGAGGATTGGCTGCTGAACAATGGCCCGCTGGCCGATGTTCAGGGCACTATTGATAGTGACGGCTCAATCGATATAGAGGCCGGTTTTGGCTATTATATTGTAACCGCCCGTACCACGACCACGCGCAGCGGCAGCCGTGTTACCACGGTTAGCGACACTACTCGCACGTTCTCGCCCCTGATGCGCAACACCCGCTTGCAGGTGCCCAATGGTCGCCACGAGTACACCGACGAGAAGGACGGCACTCCTTACTCTGCCGAGGTGTATATCCGTCAGTCGGGCGACACGGTGTATGTGACTAACCTGTACGGTTTCGGCTGGCGTGACAATGTTATGCTGATTGAAGCCGACGGCGTGTTGAACTTCCCCGGTCAGGCGATCCGCGACATCAGCGATGCCAATTATCCCGATGGTGACGGTGTGTGGTACAATACCACGCTCAACGGCGATGATGCCGTGATGGGCAACATCGGCACGGCCAGTAAGGACGAGCTGTTGTGGGGCCTGACGGTGCCCAGTGACGGTGACGGCCTGTGGTGGGGTTATGATGACAACATGCTATACTACACCGATGGCAACAAGTTTGTTGTTCCGAGCGGCTTTTTGCGTGGTGACGTGAATGACGACGGCAATGTCAATATCGAGGATGTGACCGCCCTCATCGATTACCTGCTGAGCAGCGATGCCTCGGCAGTCAATCTTGCTGCATCGGACTGCGACCTGAGTGGCAGCGTCAACATCGAGGATGTGACCGCCCTCATCGACTACCTGTTGAGCGGCGAGTGGCCCCAACTGATCGCGTAAGGATAACTAAGGACTACGGGGACGGTTCTCGTGGCCGAAAAAGAAATATTTTTCGGACTCGGGAACCGTCCCCATTGTTGTGCCTTGCTGCTTTTTGTGCTGGCGCGGCGACATTCAATGCTTTACCTTTGCAGTGATTTTGTTATCTAAATAGTAATACCATGAAAAAGAACACATTGAGAGAGCTCCGGGTCATACCCCGGGGCCTGAAGCCGCATGCCAATGGCGAAGCGGCCCTTCCTGGTGAAGCCAGGATGGTAAAGAACCTGCGTGAGCAAGAACAGTCGTTACAGGTGACTGGCAACCCTGTGCCTGTTGCCACTATAGGCACGGGCGAGCGCCTGTTGACGATGCACGGCGGTCACACGGTGACCTGCCGCAGCGATGGCGCTGTCATCATCGACGGCCAAGTCGTCACCATGGTGGAAAGCCCGATTGTCGGGGCTCACGCGATTGGTGACATGATGGTTATTGTCGCCCGTGACGGATTGACCTACCTTGTACCTGCTGGCGAGGGGTGGATGGCGCTCGATCCCGCCGATGCTGTGCCACAGCTGACTTTTGGCGAGAACACGTCGACCAGTCAAGCCAGCATCAGCGCGGTGACTTTTGCCGAGCCCTACAGCCAGTGGCATGCTCCGCTGTCTGATGCCGACTGCATGACCTTTGAGGGGTTGCTGCGTGCGGCATGGAATGTGCTGGAGAGTGACGCCCGTGCCCTGGGTCGCCACACCTCGCCGATGCTGGTGCGGTGGGCTGTGCGCCTGCATGACGACAGCTACCTGTGGGTGAGCGATGCCGTGCAGGTGGGCGACCTGACGCTGACCAATGCCGACCGCATCAGCGCCCAAGTGGACAGCAACAATAGCGGCTTTACCGGAACCCAAGCGACGACGTTGGCGATGAAGCACTATAGCCTGGCCATCGACATGACACGAGCCATAGCGCCGCAGTGGCAACCGCTGGTCAAGAGCATTGACGTGCTGGCTACCAACGAGGCGCAACTGCTGAGTGCGAGCCGACAATTGGATTACCGCTGCCTGACGCGCACGACCGGAGGGCGAGAATACGTGCTGGAGATGGGCTTGGCGCGCCGCAGTGCCGATGCCATCGCCTGGGAACTTGCGGCTTCGTCGTGGCGACTGATTGCCACTGCCGAGGCTACTTCCCAGCCAGGCAACGCCACATTTGTCGCCCCCGTCGAAACCCTCAAGCTCACCGCTGCCCAATGTGCCACGCTAGCCACGCCGATGACCGTTACCGATGTGGTGTGCTCGACAGCAGCAGGCGGACGACTCTATTGCTGCACCGCCGACGGCGATGTCGTCGTCAGTTCGCCGGGCAATGCCTTGACCGAGGCACACCGTCGCAGCGTGCTGGGCGCTGTGCCGTTGGCGATGGCTGTGGTAACCCGGCCGCTGTATTCCGGCGGTTTCGGGCGTTATCCTGTGTACATCTTTACCGACGATGGCATTTATGCCATACCGCAACGTGCCGCCGACACTTTGGGCGAGGCCAGGCTGGTGGACCGCACCGTCATTGCGCCCGATGTGGCTCCTGTTGAGGCAGGTGGCGACATCTGGCTGCTGTCACGTCATGGGCACCTGTGCTGCCTGAGCGGGTCTAGTCTCACCGTAGCCTACCGCGATGTGGACTGCCGCGGCTTGGCGTGGTGCAATGCTTTTCGTGAGCTGTGGCTGTTGCCCACAGTGGGCCATCCTGTGGTGGTCATGGCCAGCGGTGCCATGAGTGAGCGCGCAGTGAGTGCTGCCCAACTCTATAGCGATGCGCGTCATGCTCTCGCCGTCACCACGGACGGCGAAGTGCTGGATTTAGAGCAGGAACAAGCGGGGAAAATGGCTGTGGGTTGGCACAGCTACCCGATTGCACTGCACCCGCTCATGGGAAGCACGGTCAAGCGTGTAGTGTGGCATGTGGTGAGCGATGATGCCGACTTGACACTGCGGGTGACCGGCCAACGCGGCATCATGTCCCGTGACTGGATTGTGAGTCACATGACTGTGCAGGGTGCCATAGATCACCCCTTGGCATCGCCCACCATGGCGGTCCATGCGCGCACTCTGGCTCTTGCGCTGGAAGGCCAGGCCCTGACAGGAACAATGATTCTGCCTACTCTCATTTATCACACCCAAGGCATGAAAGGCCGCTAAAACCATCATCATGAAGAACACATTATTTAATAAAGACATACTGGCCGAGAACGAGAAGCGCAAAGCTGCACTCGCCAGCGACGTCTATGACCCGCTCACTGGCGTGGGATGCTGGGGCGATAGGGTGGAGGCGGCCGGCTGTATGGTACCGCGAGCGGTGTTGGCACGTTGCCCCGATTATTTGTCACTGCCCCAGCTTGAGCAGGACAGACAGCGCATACAGGAAGACTTCGAGTTCTGGTGCGCCCGCTGCGTCACGATCAAGGACAAGATAAACAGCTGCAATGTGCGGTTTGTGCTCAACCGGCCTCAACGGCGGTTGTTGGCCGTGATGGAGGCGCAGCGTGTGGCGGGTCGTCCCGTACGCGTCATTTTGCTCAAGGCGCGCCAGTGGGGCGGCTCGACGCTGGTGCAGATGTACATGGCGTGGATGCAACTGGTTCGGCATACTGGTTGGAACAGCCTGATTTGTGGCCACTTGCAAGGGGCGAGCAAGAACATCAAGCGGATGTATAACCTGCTGTTGAGGCATTATCCCCGTGAATTGCTTGATGAGGATGTAGTGGCTCGTTTCACCAAGCTGGAGGGCCATCCTAACGTGCAACAACTCGAAGGTCGCGACTGCCTGGTGATTATAGGCAGCTCGCGCAGTGAGGACGCCGTGCGCGGTTATGATATCTCGATGGCTCACTTGAGCGAAGTGGCCTATTGGCAAGAGAGTGCGATGTACAGCCCCGATGATGTGGTGCGCAGCGTGTGCGGCAGCATCGCGTTGAAGCCCGAGACGGTCATCGTGCTTGAGTCGACGGCCAACGGAGTGGGCGACTACTTTCATGACGAGTGGCTGCGGGCAATGCTGGATCGAAGCGACAAGGAAGCGGTCTTTGTGCCATGGTACGAGATCGAGATCTACGCGATGCGACTGGATGATCCCGCGGCGTTGTGGCAGGAAATGGACGAGTATGAACACGACTTGTGGGACGACGGGTGCACACTGGAACAGATCAATTGGTATCACCAGAAACGACTTGAATACCGCACTCACGAGTTGATGATGTCGGAGTACCCGAGTAATGCCAGCGAGGCCTTCTCGACAAGTGGTCATTGCCCGTTCTCGCGCGAACACCTGGACCGACTAGAACAGGGCTGCGATGTGCCGCCCGTGCTGGTGGGCGACATCATGGCCGACGGGCAGTCGGGTTTGAGTGCCGAGCGCAACATTCGGCTGGTGAAGGAAGCGGGAGGGTTGCTCAAGGTGTGGGCGATGCCGGAACCCGGCGGTGCTGTCAAGACGCAGTATCTTGTCGTCGTGGATGTGGGAGGCCGGTCTGATGGGAGCGACTACTCGGTGATTGCGGTCATGCGTTTACCGCGTGGTGAGCAGCAGGCGGCCATCGTTGCGCAGTGGCGTGGCCATATCGACCATGATGAACTGGCATGGAAGGCGATGCAACTGGCCAAACTATATAACGATGCCTGTCTGGTTATCGAGAGCAACACGCTGACCAACGAGGCGGCAAGGGCAGGAGAGAGTGAGTATATCCTTGATGCAGTGAATAGTGTCTATGGCAAGGTTTATCGGCGCGAAACAGGCAGCTTGGGTTTCCACACCAATGTCAAGACCAAGCGTAAAGCGGTAGCGGCGCTCATTGCCGCTTTGCGCGACGGCAAATATGTTGAGCGTGATATCGAGGCAGTGAACGAGATGCGCAACTATCAGGATCACAATGGCCGCTATGAGGCCCGTTCGGGCAAGCACGACGACATCCTGATGACGCGCGCCATCGCGTTACTCCTCTTGGAACAGCGCAAGGTTACGGGTCAAGCTCCCGCGCCCTTGACGAGCCTCGCCGTTGACAACTGGCTTACCAGCCCAGCCTGATAGGTCGGGACCGGGCTGCAGGCCAGATGACATGGGGGTATAGAAAAAGCCGCAGGCCCGAAGGCTCGCGGCTTTTATTGTGACGAAATTTGTAATTCTAAATTACTTGATCACCTTGCAGGTGCTGGTGGTGCCATCGTTGTAGGTGGTCACCTGGATGTTGATGCCCTCGAAGGGAACATTGCTCTCCATACCGGCAACGTTGAAGTACTTCACGCTGTTAACGGTCTTCTGAGCGAGGTTCTCAACAACATTGCTGCTGCCCCACATCTCGGCGCGGTTGAACATCATGTAGCGGTTCTCAACGTCCTTACCACCGGTGCCATAGAAGAAGATCTCGGGGGTCTCCTTCAGGGTGAGGAGCATATTGCCAAGGATCATGTCGCCATTGATGCGGCCTTCTACCTGATCCTGGTTCTTGTTCTGAACGTAGATACCAAAGAGGGTAGCGTCTTTCTTGAGGGCGCCATTGCGCTCGTACAGAGTAGCGTTCTTTGCAGACAGGTGGGTGCCAACGGCCTTGTCGTTGTAGCATACGAAGGTGTAAACGTCATAAGCAACACCGTCGATGAACTTGGTCTGGCCTTCCTTCTTGCTCCAGCTCAGGGTGCTGGTGCCGGGGAGACGATCGCCCTGTTTGTAGTAAACTTCCTCACCGCTCTCATCGTCGATCATAACCATGATCTCAACGCTCTGGGGCATGTAGATGTCGAACTGGAATGAGTTGTAAGTAATCTCCTTGTAGGGGTTACCAGCCTTGTAGTCCTGGGGAACCAGGTTCTGGATGTCCTCATTCAGATAGATCTCGTCATCGTTCAAGTGGATCCAAACGAGTTGGGGAGTACCACCCTTGAACGAAACGGTGTTGTCATAAGCCTGAGCATTGCCCATGTCATCATAGGTACCACGAACAAAGAAGTGGTCCTGGGTGGGCGTACCAGTCTTGAAATCTACATACTCACCGTTGGTCTGCTCCTGAGCGAATGCAGACAGACCCAGCGATGCGGCTGCAGCGAAGAGAAGTAAATTTTTAATCTTCATAGTCAAATGAGTTAAAATTGTTAGTAATAATGTTAATTAATATTTTTTGTTTTATTTGTCAATTTGTATTTGCCAAAACACCCAAGTTTTCCTTTAGGAAAAAGGAATACATTTGGTGCATAAAAGGCTGAAAAACAGTAAATTGCACAAAGAATGCGCGTTATTTTCCGCTTTTCAGAGTACAATATTACGAACTTTTTTTGAACTGGCAAAGATTTTTTTGAAAAATCACTCAAAAAAACTATTAACAGGACAACTTGTCACGTCGGTCATGTGAAAACCGATGCCACTCGGCATGGGCCGTGCAGGCATCGACATTTCATCCCCCTGCAAGTGCAGAAAGGTCACTTCACCTTGAAGGATTTGTTGGCCATAGCGGCCAGCTGGCGGAAACGCTTGTACCATCCGGGCTGCGAGGCCGGGCGGAACTTGGGAGCGCGCGCACTGGGGCGGTTGATGCTGAAAGGTTGCTTGATCATTGCTGGGGTGCTGATTGAGAGCCCTGGCGGTGCAAGGGCAGGGTGTAGGAGATGGTTATCGAGAGGCCAAGTGAGCCGTTGCGCGGGCCGTAACCGGGTATGAACCAGGGCCGTGAGTGCTCGCTCTTGCCATAGTTGAAAATGCCGTGATAACGCAGCATCCATCCCATCGCCAGTGGGCCGGACAGCTTGACGCACAGCCCCACGCACGCCTCGCCCCACAGGGCGTGTGAGTGTTCGCCGTTGATGTCGCCCGTTATTCCTTCCTGCCAGTAGCTGTTGATGTAATGAACATCTTTCACGTCATAGCCGAAGGTGCTGTAGCCTAGCCTGAGGCCTAGAAGCGCTTGATAATCAGGGCTGTTTTTGAACATGAAGTTATAGTTGGCACCCACCTTGATGTAGGGCGAAGGCTTGGCCCGATAGGTGAAGTTCTTGTCATCGGGCGAGGACTTGGCCCAACCCATTCCCAACTCGATGGTGGGCTGCAGCCGGTTCCACATATTCAGGGTGGCGTTGACGTCGGCGCTGGCATAGCTTTGTCCAAAAGCCATGAACAAGGGCTCGGCGAAATTCACGCCGATGGCCAGGTCGGTCAACAGCGGGTAGCGCTTGTAGGCCCGTCGCAGCGAGTCCCGACGGGCCTCGTTGATGGCTTCGGTGCTATCGCCGCTGATGTATTGTCTGATGATTTTCTCGTCGGTGCCCTTGGGCGGCGGCTTCACCTGATTGGTCTCGGGCTTGACGGGGGTGACGTGCCGCTTGTCGGGCTCTTGGGCGACGGCCCCCAACGCGACAACGGCAATCATCGCCATGGCGATAATGCCACGGCATGACGAACGCCAGATATCGGAAAAACGTCTCATTGGGTGAAGTCGGTGAAGTGGATGCGCAGCGAGGGCATTCGCGAGTTGGTAATCAATGAGTTGAGCAGCACAACCGAGTCAATGCCGTGGGTGGTGCAGCTCAGGCCGTGGATGTTGAAATTGTACATCGCGCCGCACTCCTCAGAGTGGAAGAAGATGATGGGCTCATAGCTCAGCGTGAGCGTGTCGTGCAGCTGCTGCGCCATCGGGGTTCCTGCTCCGACCCATCGCGAGATGACATAGCTGGTGTTGCCCACGCTGGCGCGCAGCGGCAGATAGACCTCGTCAAGAGCGTCGGAGTCGGCAATCAGGCTGTCGCCGGGTGCTCCAATGCCCATGATGGTCAGTCCCGTAACGGTCTGCTGGCTGCGGCCCACATAGCACGTGGCCAGCGGCAGACTGCTGCCGTTGTCATAACAGCTGTTGTCGCCGCATGCTGCCAGTTGCAGCAATGCTGCCAAGGCGATAGCTATGGGCAGTAAGCGCTTCATCTCACAGAGTGTCGACGGTGATTTTCTCGGGGGTCGGCTTGGGTATGGTCGTCAATTCATCGTTGTGACGCGGTGCCTGGATGGCGGGAGCGTCATCCATGATTTCCTCGCCGATCTCGTAGTGGTTGCGGTCGTTGCTGTGGCGGATGATGAGTTCGCCCAGGAAGCCCGTGAGGAACAGTTGCGTACCCAGCAGCATCGACGTCAGCGACAGATAGAAGTAGGGGGATTCGGTGACCAAACGGTAACTGTTGCCGCTGTGCATGTTGTAGAGCTTGAGGGCGCCCACGACGATGACGGCGATGAAACCGAGCAGGAACATCAGGCTGCCCAGCAGGCCGAAGAAGTGCATCGGCTTGACACCGAATTTGGCTTGGAACCACAGCGTGAGCAAATCCAGGTAGCCGTTGACGAAACGGTCGAGCCCGAACTTGGTCGTGCCATACTTGCGTGCGCGGTGATGAACCTCCTTTTCCCCGATGCGGGTAAAGCCTGCGTTCTTGGCAAGATAGGGCACGTAGCGGTGCATGTCGCCATAGACTTCGATGTGCTTGACAACCTCGTTGCGGTAAGCCTTGAGGCCGCAGTTGAAGTCGTGCAGGTTGTGTATGCCGCTCACGCGACGTGCCGTGGCATTGAACAGCTTGGTGGGCAAGGTCTTGCTTAACGGGTCGTAGCGTTTCTTCTTCCATCCGCTCACCAGGTCGTATCCGTCTTTGGTGATCATGCGGTAGAGTTCGGGAATCTCGTCGGGGCTGTCCTGCAAGTCGGCATCCATGGTGATGATGACATTGCCGCGAGCACGGTCAAATCCCGTGTTCAAAGCCGGCGACTTGCCGTAGTTGCGGCGGAAGGCGACGCCTTTGAGGCGCGGGTTGCGCGCGTGCAAGTCCTTGATGACCTGCCAAGAATTGTCGGTGCTGCCGTCGTTGATAAACAGCACCTCGTAGGAGAAGCCGTTCTCGTCCATGACTCGCTCGATCCACTCGGCGAGTTCGGGAAGTGACTCAGCCTCGTTATATAGCGGTACAATAACAGAAATGTCCATATCTCTCGTTTAAATATCCTCGTTGTTGTGTTACACTTTTTTAATGACGCAACTTGCGCTTGTCGGGAAGTGGCCGTTGGGCAAACAGAGCGGTCAGGGCGCTCACCAGCGATCCGCCGAAAGTCACGAACCAGAAGACGCTCATCACCATCTCGATGGGTGTGGGCAGCGCCCTCTCGTCGATGGCCCGCTGCAACACGTCCAGTATCGCCTTGTCCTGCATCTGCGGCATGGCGTTGTAGAGATCTACCGCCGCTTGTGTCTGCTCATAGATGAAGTTGGGGCGCCCGAATTGCAGCACCATAAACACGATGAAACTGCACAGGACGGTGCCAAAGATGAAGAGCATGATGCCCAGCATCCACAGACCCGAATACTCGGTGAAACCGTCATCCTCGATGAACTTGCGGCGCTGGAAGTAGTAGGTCACCGCCGGTATTCCCAGCAAGAGCACCAGAAACAGTAATTGCAGCGGCATGAACCAGTCGGCAAAGATCGATGCCATGGCGGCGCATGCCAGGTACAGGCCGAATGGCACTCCCCATTCGCCCGCCCGTTGATAGATGCTCTTCTTGGTTGTCGTCATAACAAATTGCAAAATTACGCATTTTCGACGATAATGGGCCAAGTCTCTCCGTTTTTTTTATAAGTAGCCATGAGAAATCAAAAAATGTTGTATTTTTGCAACATTAAACCCGATAACTATCAAAAGCAGCTGTAAAGATATGGGTCTCCAATGCTCGTGTGAGAGAGGACGACACATCATTACGATTTGTTGTGCCGTCTTGGCTGTGCTGATTGCCCTGCTGATGCCGTCATGCCGTCATCAACAAGGCTGCAAGCACGGCGATGATGCGCATTATGCCCAGTTGGACAGTATGCTCAAGAATGTGAGAAATATCGATTCGCTGGCGGCATGGGTACAATACTATCGCGAACGGGAGGACCGCGTGGGAGAATTCCTTGCGATGAGGTATTACGGCCGTGAACTCAGGCACCAGTCGCGATTTGATGAGGCCATCACTGTTCATGAGCAGGGCTTGGAGAATGCCATTGCTGCCTGCGACACGCTGGAAATCCTCATCATGTTGAACAACCTGGGTGCCGATTATCGCCACCAGGGCAATCTGAGCAAGGCCAACGGATTATATTATAAGGCGTTGCAAATCGGGTCCAATTTTAGCGAACTCGATTGCGATGAATGTTTCCACGAGCGGATTATGGCGCTCAACGGCATTGGCAATATCGAGTTGGAACTGCGGCATTATGCCCAGGCCGACAGCCTGTTCCACGTGTCGCTGCGCGGGGCCCAGGCCTTGGGTAGCCATAAGGGCATGGCCGTCAACTGTGCCAGTCTTGGAAATGTGAAACGTGCGCTATGCGATACCGATTCGTCATGGTCGTATCAGAACGAGGCGCTGAAGTACAACCAGTTGATAGGGGACAAAAATGGCGAGGCAAAATGCCATCTGAACTTTGGAGATCTCTATGTCGATGAGCGCAATTACTCGCATGCGCAGGTCGAGTTCAAGCAGGCTTATGATGAATTCAAAGAGCAGGGTGACACGTATTATTGGTTGGAGGCCTGTCTGTCGCTCGCCGCTTTGGATATCATAACTAATGAGACCGATGAGGCCCGTCGTTATCTGCAGGAGGCCGAAGCCGAGGCCGTGCGCATCCGCAGCATGGAGCATCAAGCCAAGGTGTACTATATGTATTTTGAATTGGCCCAGAAAGAGGGCGATGTGAAGCGGGCGTTGGACTACCACCTCAAGAGCGACGAGATGTACGATAGCATTTACGGTCTGGAAAAGAACAACGAGATGCGTCACCAGATTGCTGAATATGAGGCGAATATCAAACAGGGCGAGATGAGCGTGCTCAACAATGATATCAAACGCCTGCACCGCACCCGCAACATGATGGGCCTGTTCACCGCCCTTTTGGTCGTCATGGCGGGAGCCATCATCGCATCGTTGCTCTATGCGACGCGCGTGCGCATGCGCACCCAAAAGCTCATGCGTCAGGTCGAGGAGACGCGTTCGATGTTCTTCTCCAATGTGGTACACCAGTTGCGCACCCCCCTGACAGCCATCATGGGCGCAACCGATGCCATCGTTGCCCAAGCGACGGCTGACGCCCCGTCGGCCAAGAACGAGAACGTGGAAATCATTGAGCGTGAAGGACATCACCTGCTGCTTCTCGTGGACCGCATCCTGGAGGTGGGTAGCGTGCGCAGCGCCATCAAGGGTCCCGACTGGAGGACTGGCGACGTCGTGGGCTACATACGCATGATTGTAGAGAGCTATCGCGAGGCATGCCTTGCCCGGCAGATAGAGCTCACCTATGCCCCCAGCGAGCGAGAGGTAGAAGTCGATGTCGTGCCCGAGTACTTGAATACCATTTTGGGCAGTCTTATCGAGAACGCCATCAGCTATAGCGGTGATTACGGCAAGATTACCGTGACCTCTCAAGTGGATGGCGATGAACTCATCATCAAGGTGGCCGATAACGGTATGGGTATTAGCGAGGAGGATTTGCCTCATGTGTTTAATGCCTTCTATCGTGCCGCTGCTGCCGAGCAGATGTGTGAAGGCGTGGGCATCGGTCTGACGGTGGTGCGCGACATGGCCACCGTAATGGGTGGCTCGGTCAATGTCGAGAGTAAGCTGGGCGCCGGTTCGGTGTTCACCGTGACCCTGCCTTGCCGCAGCTCGGAATCAGGGGATAAACTGCGCCTGGAGATGGTGGTGTCTCCCGTAGCAGCCTTGGCGCGCAAGCAGGCCGAGGCACCCCAAGACACCCAGCAGGAGGGAAACCACGATCGGCCTGTTGTGCTGGTGGTAGAGGACCACAACGACGTGGCGCGCATCATCGGCGCCGCATTGCAGCCTGGCTGTGAGGTCCACTATGCCACCAATGGTGAGCACGGACTGGCCCGAGCCAAGGAACTGGTCCCCGATATCATTATTACCGACGTGAAGATGCCCTACATGGACGGCTTGGAGCTGTGCCGTCGTGTGCGGGCCTCCAGCAAGCTGTGCCACGTGCCTGTAATCATCCTCAGTGCTCGCACGAGTCCCCAAGACCGCATCCGCGGCATCGAGGCAGGAGCCGACTTGTATATGGTCAAGCCCTTTGCTGCCGAAGAGATGAGAGTGTGTGTGAGCAAACTGGTGGATAACAGGAAGATGCTTAGGCACATCTATAGTAATACTCCAATAAATACTGCGGTCGCCGCCACAGACAACCGCTATGGGTCCTCGATGTCGGACGACGAGTTCCTCGAAGCCTTTGCCTGGCAGCTCGACAGGATAGCCGAGGACGGTGCCGGTAGGGTGGATGTGGACAAGATAGCCACGCGCATGAAGGTGGGCGAGAGCTATATGCGCAACAGGATCATGAAATTGACGGGCATGAAGGTGAGCGCCTATATTACCCAGTTGCGCATGCACAAGGCCATGGACCTGTTGAGCAGTCATCCCGACCTGCGTGTCAACGAGGTAGCCGAGCAGTGCGGATATAGTGATGTGGCTTATTTCTCGCGCGTCTTTCGCCAGTATTTCAAGATGTCGCCGACTGCGGCACGCAAGCAGCAGTCACAGGACTCGGATTCCAACGCTTAGCGGGTGGTCAAGGGCGGATCAAAGGCGTCGGGGTAAAACCGGATTTCAAAATCTTGCGGCGTTCCCACGATAATCATCACGTCAAACTGGACGCTCATGTGCAGCTGGTAGTGCTCAATATAGCCGTTGGCGGCATTGACCATGTTGCGTATCTTGGCCCTGGTGATGGCCTCCATGGGGTCAAAATCCACGTCATTGTCGCGGGTCTTTACCTCGATGATGTGCAAGCAGTCGGTTCCCGGTTCCTGGGCCACTATATCGATTTCGAGATGCCCCAGACGCCAGTTTGTTTCGCGCACAACATACCCGTGAGAAATGAGGTAGTCACGGGATGCATTTTCTCCAATTTTGCCAAACTTATTATGCTTTGCCATAGCTGTGTTGGCGCATCGACTTTAAAGTGATACTTTAATCTTGTTCAGGCCCATGACTGGCATTGCTGCCCCATCGCGCCTGTTGCCGTGCCGACATCTGGTTTTCGGCTGGGTTGTCTTGGGGTTTCCACAGTTGCGGATGGTTGAGTTCTTCGGGCATGTACTGCTGGTTGACGAAGTGTCCGGGGTAGTCATGGGCATACATGTAGTCCTTGCCGTAGCCCAATTGTTTCATCAGTCCAGTGGGCGCGTTGCGCAAGTGCAGCGGAACAGGTGCGTTGCCCGTCTCGTTCACCAGTGCGATGGCATCGTCGATGGCGAGATAGGCGCTGTTGCTCTTGGCGCTGGTGGCCAGGTAGATGGCACATTCGCTCAGGGGGATGCGTCCCTCGGGCCATCCGATCTTGTTGATGATATCAAATGTGGCGTTGGCCAGCAGCAGGGCATTGGGATTGGCCAGGCCGATGTCCTCGGCGGCCAGGATGCACAAGCGGCGTGCGATGAACTTGGGGTCCTCTCCGCCGGCGATGAGTCTTGCCAGCCAATAGACCGCCGCATCGGGGTCGCTGCCGCGAATGCTCTTGATGAATGCGCTGATGATGTCGTAGTGCATCTCTCCGCCCTTGTCAAAGGCGAGTGGGTTTTGCTGCAAGCGGCTGGTGACGATGTCGTCGTTGATGACCAGCGGCTCACCGTCGTGTAACGATTGCAGAATCAAGTCCAGGATGTTGAGCAGCTTGCGTGCGTCGCCTGCGGCAAAACGTAGCAGGGCTTCGGTCTGCTCGACACGCACCTCACGGTTCTGGAACATCTTGTCGGTCTTGAGGGCATGATCCAGCAGCTGCAGCAGGTCGTCGCGGTCCAGCGGGTTGAGCACATAGACTTGGGCTCGCGAGAGCAACGGGCGGATGACTTCAAACGAGGGATTCTCGGTCGTGGCGCCGATGAGTGTCACCGTGCCACGCTCCACAGCGCCCAGCAGTGAGTCCTGCTGCGACTTGTTGAAGCGGTGGATCTCGTCGATGAACAGGATGGGGCGTCCCTTGGAGAAGACGCTGCGTGCATCGGCCTTGCAACGGTCCAGCACCTCGCGCACGTCTTTCACGCCCGAGGTAACGGCGCTCAACGTGTAGAAGGGCACCTGGGTCTGCTCGGCGATGATGCGAGCCAGGGTAGTCTTGCCCACGCCTGGCGGTCCCCACAGGATGAATGAAGAGATGTTGCCGCTCTCGATCATGCGACGGATAACGGCACCCTCACCCACGAGGTGCCGTTGCCCGATGTAGTCATCAAGTGAGCGAGGGCGCAGCCGTTCTGCTAGTGGTTCGTAGCTCATACTAGACGTGCTGAATTAACTGGATTGTCTGGGCAATAAGACGTGGTGCGAGATGACTTGTGCGATTTCCTGCAGCCATTGGGCGTCCACTTCGTCGAAGGTGGCCAGGTCCTTGCTGTCGATGTCGAGCACGCCGACGACATCGCCGTCGGGGTTGTGCAGCGGTACGACAATCTCGCTGCGCGACAGGCTGCTGCAGGCGATGTGCCCCTGAAACAGCTCCACGTCGGGAACGACGATGGTGCGGTCCTGGTCCCAAGCGGTGCCACACACGCCGCGTCCGCGCTTGATGCTATAACATGCTACCGGTCCCTGGAATGGTCCCAGTTGCAACTCGTTGTCGTGGATCATGTAAAACCCAGTCCACC